>Ga0209370_1000960_pt1 | contig 29440 bp, 25 predicted proteins | sample AgamicAtPrz_FD_187164 | JGI IMG/M metagenome (GOLD analysis project Ga0209370, IMG submission 187164) | Agave microbial communities from Guanajuato, Mexico - At.P.rz (SPAdes) (version 2) | ecosystem: Host-associated > Plants > Phyllosphere > Phylloplane/Leaf | place: Guanajuato, Mexico... | reverse complement strand
AAAAAGAACTTTATGGGAAAGTGGTTGCGGGGGCCGGATTTGAACCGACGACCTTCGGGTTATGAGCCCGACGAGCTACCAGGCTGCTCCACCCCGCGCCTGAAACGTGGCAAATTCTACGCGTTTTGGACAGAATTTGCAAATAATGCTGGGATTTGGTACCGAAGACGGGACGTAAAATCGGCGTTCAGTATATTGATAGTTGACCCCACCTGTCAACCCGGCTTCCGCCAGATCGTTTAGACCAAAATTTTTACAAAAAACGCACGCATCTCTTCCGGTCTTCGCCAAAAGATGATTAAATGAATACTCACTTATTTTGCATAAACATGCACAAGAGAACGAAAGCGATCTCTCATCAGTCAATCAAGCAGGGTTTTATTCTATGACGACGATTCTCAAGCATCTCCCGGTAGGACAACGTATTGGCATCGCTTTTTCTGGCGGCCTGGATACCAGCGCTGCACTGCTGTGGATGCGCCAGAAGGGAGCGGTTCCTTATGCATATACAGCGAACCTGGGTCAGCCGGACGAGGAAGATTATGACGCGATCCCTCGTCGTGCCATGGAATATGGCGCAGAGAACGCACGTCTGATTGACTGCCGTAAGCAGTTGGTTGCCGAAGGCATTGCCGCTATCCAGTGCGGTGCATTCCATAACACCACCGGCGGCCTGACCTATTTCAACACCACTCCGCTGGGCCGTGCCGTCACTGGCACCATGCTGGTCGCCGCCATGAAAGAAGACGGCGTGAACATCTGGGGTGACGGTAGCACCTATAAAGGCAACGATATTGAACGTTTCTATCGTTACGGCCTGCTGACCAACGCTGAATTGCAGATTTACAAGCCGTGGCTGGATACCGACTTCATCGACGAGCTGGGTGGCCGTCATGAAATGTCCGAGTTTATGATTGCCTGCGGCTTCGACTACAAGATGTCCGTTGAGAAAGCCTACTCAACCGACTCCAACATGCTGGGTGCGACGCACGAAGCGAAAGATCTGGAATTCCTCAACTCCAGCGTAAAAATTGTTAACCCGATTATGGGCGTGAAGTTCTGGGACGAAAGCGTGAAGATCCCGGCAGAAGAAGTGACCGTGCGTTTCGAACGTGGTCATCCGGTTGCCCTGAACGGCAAAACTTTCTCCGACGATGTTGAGCTGATGCTGGAAGCCAACCGCATCGGCGGCCGTCACGGTCTGGGCATGAGCGATCAGATCGAAAACCGTATCATCGAAGCGAAAAGCCGTGGCATTTACGAAGCTCCGGGGATGGCGCTGCTGCACATCGCTTATGAGCGTCTGCTGACCGGCATTCACAACGAAGACACCATTGAGCAGTATCATTCTCATGGTCGCCAGCTGGGCAAACTGCTGTATCAGGGTCGCTGGTTCGATCCGCAGGCCCTGATGCTGCGTGACGCCCTGCAACGTTGGGTGGCGAGTGCTATCACCGGCGAAGTGACGCTGGAACTGCGTCGCGGTAATGATTACTCCATCCTGAATACCGTGTCTGACAACCTGACCTATAAAGCAGAGCGTCTGACCATGGAGAAAGGTGATTCTGTCTTCTCGCCGGACGATCGTATTGGCCAGCTGACCATGCGTAATCTGGACATTACCGATACCCGTGAGAAGCTGTTCAACTACGTTGAGAATGGCCTGCTCTCTGCGAATTCAGGTAACGGCCTGCCGCAGGTTGAGAACCTGGAACACAGCGATAAGAAGTAACTGACTGCCAGACATGCAAAAGGCGCCCAATGGGCGCCTTTTTTGTGGTCTTTCGTAGGCCCGGTAAGCGCAGCGCCACCGGGCAAAATGGCGGGTGGCGCTGCGCTTACCCGCCCTACGAAAACAACACATAATCTACAGACGAAAAAAAAGACGTCTTTCGACGTCTTTCTTCTGGAATATTGGTACCGAGGATGGGACTCGAACCCACAAGCCCGTTAGGGCACTACCACCTCAAGGTAGCGTGTCTACCAATTCCACCACCTCGGTACGGAATACTTACTGCGGGATATCGCTGGTTGGCTTAGCCGGTGCAGCTGGCTGAGTCTGCTCAGTTTTGGCTGGCGCGCTCAGATTTTCCCACTCGCTTCCTTTACTGGTCTTGTTGCTGTTGATATTGCCCAGCACCAGACTGATGATGAAGAACAGCGTAGCCAGAATCGCCGTCGTGCGGGTCATGAAGTTCGCAGAACCACTTGAACCGAACAGCGTACCGGAAGCGCCTGCTCCGAAGGAGGCTCCCATATCAGCGCCTTTACCTTGTTGCAGCATGATCAGCGCTACGAGAGCGATGGCTACAATAAGGAAAATAACTAAAAGAGCTTCGTACATAATCAACCTGTTCCTTGCGGATTTGCCGCATACCAATGCTTCGACCATTTAGCAGGATTTTGTTTCCTACTGAAGCGGGTGTGAATACTAACCAAAGCGAATCACCTTCGCAAGGGCAATTTAAGTGCATTGTATCAAGTGAAGAAAAAACCAGCAAAGTGGATTTAATCTAAACAAAAAACCGCGCACAAGAAGCTAAAAACGTCAATTTTGCCCGCTCGCTGAAGCAGTCTGGATCTTAGAGAGCTTATATTTACCGAACTTCTTGATAATTCTCCAGTTCCCCTCCTCCGTTTCAATTATTTCGGAGGGACTATACATGGATAATTTACGTCCGATACGAACGCCAATTTGCAGATTATCACCTTCACCGGCGATGACCGCGATGGACGGCGTCATATCCACCGGTTCAGGTTTAGGCTCCGGCGGTTCTGCGTGATGCACCTCCGTTACAGGCTCCGCCGACGTTCTTTGCTCAAACAATATCGACATGGGATCGACTAATTTGTCGTTGTGGCTGATCTCAAGATGCAAATGCGGCCCGTTGGTACGCCCGGTATTTCCGGACAAACCAATAACGTTGCCCTTTCGCACAAACTGGTTTCTTGCAACATGGAGCTCGCTAAGATGAAGATAGCGGCTGCTCCAGCCATCAGCATGACGCACGGTAATAAAGAAGCCCGTGACGGGGCCGTACCCCGCTTCAACAACCATCCCATCGGCGATGGTCATCACCTCACTGTTTACGGCCGCCCTGAAATCCGTTCCTTCATGACGCATAAAGGAGTGAATAACGGGGTGATACCGCAGGCCGTACGGCGAGGTGACATAAGGCGAAGTGGCCAGCGGGAAAATAAACTGGCTCGATCGCGCCTGCTGGCTCAGCAACGGTTTCCATTCCGGCGCTGGGGCGCTGGCAGTAGGTATGGTGGCGTTCATCACCGTAAAGACGCTGCTGCCCGCCTCTCCGTCCAGTGCCGTCATCGTACTCACCCCGGCATCCTGATCGGAAGCTTCAGGTTCAGTCACTTCAGGCGGAAATAAGGTTGAATAGTCAAACTCTTTCGCCTCTTCGGCTTGCGCAAGACGCGTGGCTGGAACGGGGATAAGCCGATCGAATGCTGACAGGTAATCCGTTAGCGTCGCGATTTCGATACCTTGATCATAAGAGACACATGCCGGGCTATTCAGGGACGGTAAAATGCCCGCACGCGCGGTCACGCTGTCGGATAGTTTGGCAGACAGTAACGCCTGTAGGGCGGCATAGTGGCATTCGAGCGGAACGGGCTTGACCGGACTGAGCGCAAGCATCGCGCCCGACAACAGAAGAAAGGACATTATTTAAGCACCTCCATGTGCATTACTACAAGCGCAGTTATAGCTATCGCGGGGCCAAATGGCAGATAGCCTTCTGATTCATCATCCTGATGAAATTTCTTTTTAGACATAACCCAGCGCACGATGAAGTACACTGCCCCAAGCGCGGCAGAGCCCAACATCAGGTGTGCAATATTATCGTTCCCCAACCACACGCCGCAGGCGGCAAATAGCTTTACATCCCCCTGACCAAACCCTTCGCGACGCGCGATCCATGCATAGCCCTGCGCCATTAACCACGTAAAGACCCAAATAAATGCGGCGCCCATCACGCTATCGCGAGGCGAGACGGGAATAATATTTCTCACGGAGGCGATTAGCCCGGCCCACATCAGTAAAAAGACGAGGCTGTCCGGTAACAGGAATGTCTTAATGTCAATCATGGCTAGCGTATAAAGCAGGCTGAAAAACAGAGCAATAAAGCCTATCTGCACCAGGCTGTGCTGAGGGTAGTAGAAATAGACCAGCGCAAAGTAACCGGCGCCGATCAACGCCTCACTTAGCGGATACTGAAAGGGAATGGTACATTTGCAATGGCGGCACTTCCCTCGCAGCAGCAGCCAGCTCAAAACCGGGATGTTATCCCAGGGCTTAATGTTGGTCTGACATATCGGGCAGTGCGAAGGCGGCCACCAGAGATTCACGTCGGGCAAACCGTTCAGGCTTTCCGGATCTGAATGAGTCCTTAATAGCATGACGGGTAAACGATAAATGACTACGTTCAAAAAACTGCCAATCAGCAATCCTAAAACGAGCGCCATCCATGGGAAGTACGGGGCAAAAAACGCTTCCATGCGCATTTCTTAATCCTTTTATTTGCAGTTCGACGGCACGCGATCGCTTTGTGCGCTGGTTACGAAGTCGATGTGGGCTTTCGGGGTAATACCCCATGCAGGACCAGCCTGATTTGTTCGGGTGAACCAAACCTGAATATCAGAGGTTAAAACGGGATTAAACGTCTCTGGCAAAGAGATATACGTCTTATCATCAGACGTTGAGCCCCATTCATGCAATTTGAGTTCGCTCCCTTTTCCCGTTGCTCGATACTCAAAATAGACGGGTTCCACATATTCATTAGCTGCGGTTAAAGAGCCCAAAGGTGTAAAAACCTCAATACGAAGCAGGTCGACTTTGCGAAGGGGAAGATAGAACCACGTTAAAATACCTGTGCCGTCCGGTTGCGCTTTGACCACACTCACCTTTTTATCAGGGAATTCCGCTTTCAGATTTTCATAGGCAGAAATCCCTTTATTAACCTCAGAGATAGTAGCGGCTGTACATTCTCCATCACCCATACAAAATGCCTGACCGCCATCAGTCAAGATATTGATGCTTGAAGGCCAGGCATTCTGACTATACGGAGTGATATAAAAATCAGCGTATTCATCTATCCCCTTGTAAGAATTCGCCTCAACCCAAATAAAATTTACATAATATCTCACCGGCTCATCATCAGGTTGCTGTATTGAAATAGGATACAACGACCCCCACAAAGAACATGAGTCTGAACTCGGCTTCGTAATCGTGCCAAAACCAAATTTCTGCGCCGCTATTCCGTTTAACGAAGTCAATGCGGCACATGCTGTTATAAATGCAGCAATGATATTTGCAGAAGTTTTATTCATGCTTATCCACCCGCCGTTTTCGATAAAGTATCCATAAGAGCGAAGAGAGCCAAAAACACCCAAATAACGCATCCACCCAGAATCACTGTGGCCAGGTTTTTTAACAAACCGGACAGTTTTTTAATGTATTCCTGAATACGCTCCCTGGAACGTTCTGATACCGAACGTAAAACATCATTAAATGAGGGAAGCTCAGCATATAAACTGATATTCAGAAGTTCTTCTACGCCCATTAATCCCGTCGACAGCGCTTTGCTGTAGTGAATACCCTTTGCCATATTGTCGATCATGACGTCAAGGTGCCAGCGCAACCAGCGGTTGGCATTCAGGCGTATAATGGCAAGCGCATCAGTCAGCGGTATGTTGTTACTCAGCATCAATGAGAGGTTATTCAAAAATACCGAAGACGTGAGCTGACGGTAGGTTGAAAAGGGCAGAACCCTATCCACAACTTTATTTCTCATGTTGCCGCTGAAGTTGGCCATCATCACTCTAACAACAATAACGAGAGCCACAAATCCGATTAAAATTTTTAGCCACAGCCCTTGGTACAAAGCGGTCCCGAAGCTATAGAGGTTTTGCGTAACCCCAGGCCACTTTTCAACGGGAACTACGGACGCAAAGGCCGGAAAAACTTTCTGCGAATAGCCGGCAATAACCACCAAGGATAAAGAAATCATAATCAGCGGAAAAACCAGCGCGCCGACAATTTTCTTTCTCAGTTCATCGTTGTAGTGAATAACGGAAACCAGCGTCAAAAAGCCGTCGGCGAGGCTACCACTTTTTTCAGCAGCGGTGATGACGCTCAGCTCTGAGTTTGGTACCATGCCGGAAAAAACAGAAGACACAGAGGTCTCCTGCTTCATTTGCTTCAGTACGTCAGCCAGCTTATTGCTGAACCCTTTACCAAGCAGCGGCCGCCCCTCTATCTGCAATTTTTGCAGGGAGTCAAATAGCGGCAAACCCGCCTTAATCATATCCGCACAAAATTGATAGACGTACAGGCGTTGTTTTTTACCGAATTTTTTCAACGATCATCTCCAGATCATCTTGTGATACATCGCCAAACTCCATGGCGTACCAGCGGGCGTCAATGCGCCCATTAAGAACGTGCGCCATCACTTTTTCACGGATCTCAAAGCCCTCCGTTAAACCTGATGCCGTCTTTCGTTTGTTGCGCCAGAGTGTGAAGGTGTTTAACCACTCCTGACGCGAGATCGTCGCCAGCTCTTCATACGTTGGCAGGAAATACTCCATGGCAAGCTGGCGCCCCTTTATGCCGCTATTCTTGCACTGAGGACAACCGTTTTCGCCGGCGGTGTATAACGTAAACTCGTGACCGGAAATGGTTTTCTTTTCCAGCACCGTTTTACAGTTATCGCATAATACCGGCACCAGCTTTTGACACTGCAAACCCGCGATGAAGCCTGGGGTTGAGAGCTTGTCGCTGCCAATACCTAACGCCGACATACGTTGCAGAAGCGAAACGATGTTTCCCGCGTGCACCGTTGTAAAGCAGTAGTGACCGCTCTCTACGGCCCCGGCAAGAGCATTGGCAGAAATGTTGTCACGTATTTCGCCAACCATTAATACATCCGGATCGCGACGCAGCGCCGATTTAATGGCGGCATGAAAACCACCGCCTTCAACATCCACCACCGAGCTCTGTTTCGCACCATAAATCTGATACTCAACCGGATCTTCTACGGTCAGGAAGCAGCCGCGATCTTCATAGCGGTTAATTTGCAACCACTCCATCAGGTTTTTAAGCGTCGTGGATTTCCCGGAACCCGTCGTCCCCGCAATAACGTATGCGCCATAAGGATTACTGAGGATCTTTTTAAGATCGCTGACCTCTTCCGGCGAAATGCCAATTTTCTCCAGCGACCCGATATTTCCTTTTTGCAGCCCGGACGGAATAATACGCAGAACCGCGTGATAACAATCCGCCGTTTCCCCAAAAATAGGGAAATGGGCGTAGCGGAAGCGGAAGGGCTTACCGCCGAGGCTGTACAGAATGTTCGCGCTCTGCGGTATCGCACGGTTCCACGTGGTATCTCGCGTAGTGGCTTCCACGTTATACAAAACGAAAACCAGCTCATCGCACTGCTGAGATTTTATTTGCATAAAAGGCATCAGCACGCCGTTAACGCGAGCCTCAAACTGCGCCAGAACGTCGTTGCGGGTAATGTGAAGGTCGCTCGCCCCCATCCCCACGGCACGCTGCAAAATTGCCGCCAGTTGTTTTTGCGTATCAGTGATGTCAATGTTCTTATTGGCATCACTGATTTTCTTCAGCGAGACGTGCTCAATTATCCGGTAAAAATCGTCCTCTTGCACAAGCGCAATGCCCAGGATCTTACGCTTATGCTGTGAGACCAGCCGTGATATCTGAATCTGGTAGGTAAAGAGATCGTTGATTTCAATATGCGAGATCACAAGGTACTCGGCCTCTTCGATAGCGGCCGTGAAGCCGATACCATCATATTCCTGGTACGTCCATTTACCCGCCAGCAACTCCTCTGCCGAAATTCGCAAAAACATCAGGCTCACTTGGCTGCGTCCCTGGCTAATACGACAGATTTCCTGTCTTTAGCGAGCTTGTAATCGCTGCCGCCGATGGTGAAGACCTCGCCATTTCGAACATAGCGCAACTCTTCTCCGTCACTGACGGCTGTGCGCTGAGAACCCCCGATTTGCGTTTCAAACAGAACGCGCGGCATCGCTATCGGTTCTGCTGATTTCACTGGCTCCGCCTTGGTGGGTTGCGACACTTCAACTTTTTGAACCGGTGCCGAGTACTTTTTGTCTTCTGCACTCATTTTACGGAGCTGGCTAATCATTTTCTGTAGCTCAACCAGATTAGCCAGCTTGCGACGCGCTTTTTCATAGGCGTAATCATCTTCAACGATTTCGGCAAGACGATCCTGAACAAGCTGAGTTTCATCTTTGACCTTTGCCTGATCCTTAGCTGCTTCATTAGCACTGGACATCGCGTTAGGTTCGATCTTCTCGTCAAGCTTCTCCTGCACCATTGCCATTTGAGGCTGCGCTGCGGCAATCTCGTTCGGCGCGGATGGCTTCTCTTTATGAACGTCCGTTTCAGCCTCAGTCACTGCATCTTTTTTTGCAGCACTGTCGGGCGCTTTTGGCAACGCTGTGGAAGGCGCCGCCACTGCCGCCCCTACCGATAACGAAAATACCGCAGTTAACATCATTACTTTTACGCTTTGCATACCAGGCCTCCTGAAACTTTAATTCCTTTATGTTCCGACTCAATCCGTTTAATTAAAAAAGCGTCACGATATGCTTGCTTAAAGAGTACCAGTTGTAAATTCAGGGTACTTTCACTCACCACTCCGCCTTTGAATTGGATTTCCCACGTCCCTGCCATTAGCCCATAGGCCTTTACTTTGCTCACTAGTTGCGTTTCAAGAGCAGTAACAGCACTGTTAGGCATTTTCTTTATGACTATTTCTCCGTTAGCCGTCTTCTTTTTGTTACCAGACATACTTTTGAGGAATGAATTGTAAGTCAGGATGTAAGACACGACTTCATCACAGGGATAAAGCGCCAACGGCTTCTTATTTTTATACGCAGTTTGTAACGCATTTCCATTTAGTTTTGATTCGATGCCCTCGTAACCAAAATCTGATTTATCCTTACCTTTCTTTTTGTCCTTTTTTGCGTTCACAGAGGCTTTGTAGGCTTTTCCCCAAAACGTTTTCTCGGGTAAAGTCAGTACCGTTCCCGGTCTGTTAACGTAACTGAAACGGCATTTTTTAATGTCGCAATCAAATGCCTCGCTTTCAATACTAAGGTCTTTGAAATCAGCTAAACTATTGTTAACTTCGTTGATAAAATTGATTGCTTTAATAATACTTGCCCCCTCCAGAGACTTTTCATAAAAGGACTTCACGGAGGCAATATCGCTCTGTAATTTCTCGGCAGCCTGACGCTGCCTCATCAACGCTTCTTCAGCGGCCTTTTGAGCCGGAAGCTTAATAAAATAATACCACGCCCCTGCGCCTCCGGCAGATAACACCAGTACGACTGCAAGCGCGATGAGCAGCATCTTTTTTACAGGACTGCCGCCATTATTACCTTTCCAGAAATAAAGACTTTCCAGCATAATTTATCCAGCCACAAAAAAGTGAAGTACCAGCGCTAACATAACCAGAATCGACAGGCCAGCAATAAAGATTGAGCCAATGATCAGGCGACGACGTCGCTTTAACTTTAGCTGTCGCGCCACGCAGCGCTCAATGACCACGTTTATCTGCGATTCTTCAAGCGGCGTTACCTCGAGATGTTCATATCCCACCGGGTGTTTCATGAGCTCATCAAAAAGAACGGTACTAATGAAACAATCCGTTCCGCTGATAATTCGACCTTCATTAATAATCAGAAAATAAGTGGTTTCTGCATTTTCATGAAAGAAGTAAATACCGTCTCCAAAAAGCTCTTTGATATAGAGCGCAAAGGGCTCATATAACGTCGAAATTTTTGTACTGTATCCTAAGGCCTGCGTGCCGGAAGCATCCGAATAAACCAGCCTGCGGTTCGCTTTCATCATTCCCCGAAACGAGGCCTGTTCAGCCGGTTGCAGATGGCTCAGGCTTTCGGGCTCCCAATGGAGACAGGTCAGGATGTTTTTTTGCAAGAGAAGGTTATTCATAATGCAATTTCTCAATCGCCGCGAGACGTGATCGGCTGACGATAGTAATCGACTCCTACAACCATCAGGACGGTCGCGGTAGCTTCATTTTTACCGTCAGAGGCACCCAGCACTTCATACTGAAGCCCATCTTTCGAGCTCTTCACTTCAAATTTTCCTACTACCAGCAGATCGCCTGGCTTGATGATGGAAGAGTTGAAAGATTCCGTGGTGCTTACGTTAGGCAACTGAACATCGTCATACTCATCAATAGAGTTAAGAAAACGCTTAGTAAAACCGCTTACCACCTCTATGCGCCCATCGGACAATACGCGTGGTGTAATGATAAAGCTGGTCCCGGTCACGATCTCAGAGGTTTCAACATCAACGTTGACATCCCCATTATCATCCGTTGTACGTGTTCTGCTGGAGACATAAAACTGCGATTGCGTCATATTGACCGGCACAGCCATATTGTTACGCGTAATAAAGGAACCGCTCTGGAGTGATTCGCTGCCGGTTAACTTGTAAAGCGCATCCAGGCCGGTATTAATATCGACGTGGCTGTTTTTCCAGCCAGCGGAGATTCCACCGGCCAGGTTATTGAAAATGCTACTGCTCAAATTAATGGTGTTATGTGCATCGCTAAAATTGAAATCCATACCGCCGCTTAACTGTTTCTCTTTCTCTTTGTCGAGAATAAAAATACGGTATGTGACAATAAACTGGCGGCTGTTATCCGCTTTGTACTTATCCAGCGCTTTACTTAACGCTTCGTATTCAGAAGGACGTGCGTTGACCATCAGGATAGACGAGTCTTTGAAAAGACTGTAGTTACCAGAGGTGACGTAGTTTTTCGCCATATCCTCAACATCGTCCCAGAACGACGATTCAAACTTTGTCTCCGATTTGCCGGTTAACCCGCCGCCTGATGTTGCCTCGTTGCCTGAAAGATCGAGTGTGGTTTCAGTTTTATTGTTTTCACCGTAAAAATCCAGACGCATAACGTAGGTGTCAAACACATTGATTTTCAGCACATTAGTTTCGTCAAGCTGAGTGCTTACGTCGTACAGTGAGCTAATGTATTGCATAAAGCTTTCAAACGTACCGTCAAACTGCACAGAGCGTGGAACGTCCCATGAGTTGTCTTCCGTTGCTTTTTTATCGCTGATCGCTGACGCATTAATGCGGAAACTGATACCCGTTTGGGCAGACACGGCATCCATCAACGTCGAAAGAGAGGTAGGCTCGTAAGATGTGATCTTCACATGCTTACTCATCACCTTCTGCTGCTCAACGCTGTACTGAACTTTTTTACCTAAAAAAGCCGTATCATATTTTATATAGGGTTTGGTCTTCGCCTCATCGCTGGTGGTCGCATCAGCGGTGTGTTCGCGTATTTTTTCAGGAACATCATATTTTTTATTGAAATCGCTTACGCATCCTTGCGCAAGGAAAGCCAGCAACAGCACACTAATCTTAAGTTTCATGGGATCCTTCCGCTTACATTTCATCAACAACGATCACGTGGTTTTTCTCGTATTTTTTTACGACTAAACCATAGTTCTCTGAGAAAAAGAGTTCCCCTAACGACTGTAAAATATCATCATCCGTTTTACCGTTCAGGGTAATAGTGCTATAGACCAGGTAATCTTTTTTACTGTTCCAGAACAGTTTGTAATGATTACTTTCGGCCCACTGTTTTATAGCCTGGCTTAATAACACGTTTTCCTGTAGGCAAAGTGAACGCGTTACCGGTGCCAGTGATGAATAAGCGGGCGGCACGTTATTTTCGTCGGCAAACGGGTTACGCGGAGTGGTAGTCGCTGCCGGGGTCGATGTATTTGCCGCAAGCTCGATCTCTGGCGATGTATTCATTGATGCATGAGTGTAACTCATACTACACAGCAATATACTTGCCACTATCCATTTAGAAGATTTAATAATATTCATATTATTTATATTCCATTACATTAATTTTTAATCGTATTGCTGTGTGTCGAGAAGATCCGCTGGCGTATCGTTTTGCGGAACGGTACTGCACCAACGGGTCACTGAATACGATACGGTATTAGGGTTAAGAACATTCATCCCCGTACCGGACGCAGCATGATACATTCCCATAGTTGCACTGATAATCCAGACGTATTTCGAATTATACTGGATGTAGTGCCCACCTTTCGTTGTTGCGCTGTCTGACCCAAAACCTCCACCCGCAGTGGTGTCTTGCTCCGCAAATTCCACCTGCACGGCAAGGCCGCCAAACTGGCCCAATTCGGCTCCGTTTGTGTCAGATAACCCTTCCCGGGTCCTGTCCTGCACGGAGAAACCTACCGCACTTTTACCTCCTTCTCCTGGAGCATAAGCGGCAAGAGAAGAGAGAGTTACCATTATTCTTGGATAAAGCTGCCGTACATATTTATATTTTCTTGGCTTACCTTCATCATCAAGCACAGGCGTACCGTCGCCATCAATCAGCGTGAGTTCCTGCTCCACTTTAGGACAGGTTTGCACAGGATAACGAAAACCGTTTTTATTACTTTCGACTGGGTCGGGACGATCAGCATCAGTCCCATAAGCAAAATCACTGTATTTCTGATAGGCTGGCGGTTTTTCACTGTCAGGTATTTCAGTCCCATCAGCATTATGATCCAGGTTTGTTCCGTCTGAAACAGGGCCAGCGAAGTCCACAACGGGTGGCGTAACGAGTTCATAAGCATCGTAGAGCTGAGAGGGATAATCCAGGGCACTCAACGGCCTCACGCTATCGACAACTGGATCATACGTATTGATACGCTGATCGTTCAAAGGGTACTCTGAAACGATCGTCTCATTGTTTCGCCAGGTATCCGTCATCGGTATTGGGTTGTTATTATCATCAAACTGCAACCATCCGCTTCTACGTTTGAAAATGGCGACGCGGGTCCCCGTATTTTCCATGACGATGTTCGATTCCAGCGTTCCCATCTGGTCACTGTTTCGGGTGCTATTCGGATCGGTCATGGTCAGGCTCATCACCGTATCTTCTCCATGAGACCCCGTTCCGACATCATCGTCGTAGCACAGCTTTACGCCGCTATCTCCACGGGACCAGCACATCTTCCCGCCAGCATTGCCGCTGTTGCTGGAGTTGTCGTTAGTATCAATGGTAAAACGCACGCCAAATTCGTCTTTGGTATATTGATCCAGCGCGTCGAGGTTGCTGGCGATGCTGCTCAGTTCAACAGGCGTGGTTTTGTCTTGCTTATTCATCACCAGCTGCCAGTTAGACGAAGTGTTGGCGCGGTGCACAATCATGGCGTGCGAGACCGCAAAGCCGGATTTTGAGAACGCCTCGGTAAAATGGGGGGCATAGTCAGCGAAATGATAGTCGCTGTTCTTCTCTTCTTTTTTGAAGCGGACGATAACGTCCATACGATTGATATCATTTTCCCGCTCGGATTTGTCGAGCCCACCTGCAAAACCAATACGTTCGATTACCGCCGATGAGTTGGTTGCCACGTTGCGCATAAAGCACGGCAGATACTCTTTCTCAAAAGCAAATTCTGATCTAAGCGACGTTTTACACTTCTTGCTTAAAAAGAGATAACGCTGTTGGTTAGCTTTATTGTTCTTATTGCCCCACAGATAATAGTTATCCTTGCTTCCCGTATCGGTATCATTAATTTCATTTGTTATTCGAGTATGGTAGCTGCCATACTCAGTCTTCTCAGTACTGTAAAGCGGGTTGTCCATTTCTGGCTCTCTCTCTGGCTCAACCAGCGCAATGGTGTCATCATCAATAAAATTGAGTACCCCTTTCATTTCTTCAGCAAGGGCGTCGGCGACGTTCTGCTGAGCAATATTTTCGGCTTTGTTACGCGCATAATGGATGTACATCACCATAATGCCGCCTGAAATAGCCAGCACGATGATGATTTCCAGCAAGCTAAAGCCTGAATCCTTTCTGATGCGCATAGTTAAAAACCTTTTAGAACGATTAACAAAGCACCTCCGTATAAAGGAGGTGCTCACTAATATAATTACGCGTTCAGTAATTAATTATTTGCTACCGAAGATAACGCCGTTGGATGCACCTTTACCATCACAAACACCTGCCGCAGTGATGTCAGCAGCCTTGATTTCAGCTGAAGTCAGAGTTTTCAGGATTGCGCCAGAAGGATCCACACTCAGGTTACGATCGTTAACGCTGGCGACAGTAGAACCGGCGTTAGCGCCGCCCTGCAGAGTCTCAACGTAATCCCACTGGTTACCCATTTCTGAAACCAGGTTACGACACTCTTCAGTTTCCAGGCCGTTAACAACCAGTACAAAGGCTTTGTTCTGAGAACTGGTATCGTCCAGCTTGGCGTTTGTGATCTGGAATGCGTCGTTTGAAATGCCGTTGAAAGATTCGTCAGCAGAAATCTTACCCAGTTTTACCAGAGTAACAATTGGCGTATCCAGAGTAGACGTAGAAATGGTAGATTTAGTCAGACCAACGATGCCACCGTTATCAGCAGGATAGCTGCCTTCATCTTTAAACGCTTCCGTCATAGAAGTACGGATGCTGTTCGCGTTATTCTGAATGTCAGACAGATCCTGTGCGGTAAATGCACGCTGCGCCAGAATAACAACGCCTGCTGCAATAACGCCAATAATACCCAGTACAATGATGATTTCAAGCAGGGTAACACCGCGCTGCTTTCTCATCTCCTGTAATTTCGCAGCCTTGCGATTCATGTTTCCTTTCAGTTTCCAAACCAAAGCGTTCATTCTATTTCCCTTTAAATTATATTCTCAAGACCCTTTCCTGAGAACTCACGCATTATAGGAACGTGCTTCACAGTTTTAAACCTGCGCCAACACACAATAGGAATAAATTTAGATTTAACGACGCAGCCCAGTAAAATACGTGACAGGGAAACAATCAAACATTATTGACTTAATAAGACATTAAGCAAAACTTAAAGAATTAAATCTAGAGGAGATGGATTTAATTATAATAACGCCTAATAAGCAGACTTAATCTATATTTATCTGCGTGATGTATTTATTAAATTAATCTTATATTAAATAACTATATGTAAATAAAAAAAGGGCGAATCGTATCGCCCTCTTTTAAACGTGCTAAGTCGACTGATTACGCCGCTTTCACCGCATCTGCGATTCGATGCGCAAACTCGGTGACCTGCGCTTCATCCTCACCTTCCACCATTACGCGGATCAATGGTTCAGTACCTGACTTACGCAGCAGGACGCGACCGCGGCTGCCAAGCGCAGCTTCAACCTCTGCCATTACCGCTTTCACGTTATCATTTTCCAGCGGATCGCCTTTACCGGCAGTGAAACGCACGTTCACCAGGATTTGCGGGAACATTTTCATGCCGCTGCAAAGGTCGTGCAGGCTCATGTGGTTACGCGCCATCGCGGCAACCACCTGAAGCGCCGCCACAATGCCGTCACCGGTGGTGGTTTTATCGAGCAGGATCACGTGGCCGGAGTTTTCCGCGCCAATACGCCAGCCTTTCTCCTGGAGCTTTTCCAGCACGTAGCGGTCGCCCACTTTCGCGCGCACAAACGGAATACCCAGCTGTTTCAGCGCCAGCTCCAGACCCATATTGCTCATCAGCGTGCCCACCGCACCGCCACGCAGTTGGCCCTGACGCAGGCCTTCACGGGCAATAATGTAGAGGATCTGATCGCCATCGACCTTGTTACCTTCGTGGTCAACCATGATCACGCGGTCGCCGTCGCCGTCCAGGGCGATACCCAGATCGGCTTTTTCAGCCAGCACGCGCGCCTGCAAGGCACGCACGTCTGTCGCCCCGACTTCTTCGTTGATGTTTAGCCCGTCCGGCTCGCAGCCGATGGTGATCACTTTCGCGCCCAGCTCGCGGAAAACATTCGGCGCGATGTGGTAAGTCGCACCGTTTGCACAGTCCACCACAATTTTAAGGTGTGCCAGACTCAGTTCATTCGGGAAAGTGCCTTTGCAGAATTCAATGTAGCGGCCTGCGGCATCGACGATTCGGTTTGCTTTACCCAGCTCAGCGGAGTCGACGCAGGTGATCTCTTTTTCCATTTCCGCTTCAATCGCCTCTTCTACGTCATCCGGCAGCTTGGTGCCGTCGATGGAGAAGAATTTGATACCGTTGTCGTAAAACGGGTTATGAGAAGCTGAAATGACGATACCCGCTTCCGCACGGAAGGTGCGGGTCAGATAGGCTACAGCAGGGGTCGGCATTGGACCCGTAAAGGAAGCTGAAAGCCCCGCCGCCGCCAGCCCGGCTTCCAGCGCGGACTCCAGCATATAGCCCGAAATACGGGTGTCTTTCCCAATAATGATCTTACGGGAGCCATGACGCGCCAGTACCTTACCCGCCGCCCAGCCAAGCTTCAGGACAAAGTCAGGGGTAATTGGCGCTTCGCCTACGCGCCCACGGATGCCATCGGTACCAAAATATTTACGATTACTCATAGCGTTTGTTTTCCTTCGCTGCCAGTGTGGCTTCCACCACACGCATGGCTTCTACTGTTTCTTTTACGTCATGGACACGAATGATGTGTGCACCTTGCATCGCGGCAATCACCGCGCAGGCCAGACTGCCGCTCAGACGTTCGCTCGGCCCAACATTCAGTAACTGACCAATCATCGATTTTCTCGACATTCCCACCAGCAGTGGCAGGCCGAACTGATGAAATTCTGATAAGCGCGCAAGCAACGCGTAATTGTGGGAGAGATTTTTACCGAAACCGAAGCCCGGGTCGAGCAGCAATTTCTCTTTTGCGATACCCGCACGTTCACAACGTTCGATATGCTCAATAAAGAAGCGGCTGACGTCAGCAAACACATCTTCATACCTTGGCGCTTCCTGCATTGTCTTCGGCTGGCCCTGCATATGCATCAGACACACCGGTAGCCCGGTTTCCGCGGCAGCTTCAATCGCGCCCGGCTCGGTCAGCGAGCGGATATCATTGATAATGTGAGCGCCCACTCTCGCCACTTCACGGATCACTTCGGGTTTAGAGGTATCCACGGAGATCCACACTTCAAAGCGCTGGGCGATAGCTTCCACCACCGGCACCACGCGCGCCAGCTCTTCTTCCACCGAAACGTCCGCCGCGCCAGGCCGCGTTGATTCCCCCCCAACGTCAATGATGGTGGCACCCGCGTTGATCATTAAATTCGCGTGCTTAACTGCGTCAATGAGCGAGTTATGCGTGCCGCCGTCAGAGAAGGAATCAGGCGTGACGTTCAGGATCCCCATCACATGCGGATGTGAAAGGTCGAGATGCGAGTCCTGGGCGAAGAGTTTCATGGTGAATTCCCTGGAATTAATATGGTTAAACAGATAAGAAAAAACCCCGGAGCAAGCTCCAGGGTTTGAGGTACAGACAAACGCTTCAACAGCAGTGACTTACTTGTCGCCCAACTGCTCTGACATGGTGTTGCCCGGGTTTGGCGTACGCGGTTCATCGACCGGACGCGGCGCACGCGGGGTGCCATTGTTGTCAGAATTGTTAGACGCACCTGGGTCTTCCCAGCCTGCTGGCGGACGCACTTCGCGGCGAGCCATCAGGTCGTCAATCTGCGGAGCATCGATGGTCTCATATTTCATGAGCGCATCTTTCATCGAATGCAGGATGTCCATATTGTCGTTCAGGATCTGACGGGCGCGAGCGTAGTTACGTTCAATCAGCGCTTTCACTTCCTGGTCGATGATACGTGCCGTTTCATCGGACATATGTTTCGCTTTCGCCACAGAGCGGCCCAGGAACACTTCGCCCTCTTCCTCTGCATACAGCAGCGGACCGAGTTTGTCGGAGAAGCCCCACTGCGTCACCATGTTACGCGCCAGGTTTGTCGCCACTTTAATGTCGTTCGACGCACCGGTGGAAACATGTTCCGCACCGTAGATAATCTCTTCCGCCAGACGACCGCCGTACAGGGTTGAAATCTGGCTTTCCAGCTTCTGACGGCTGGCGCTGATCGCGTCGCCTTCAGGCAGGAAGAAGGTCACACCCAGTGCACGGCCGCGCGGAATAATCGTTACCTTGTGTACCGGATCGTGTTCTGGCACCAGACGGCCAATAATCGCGTGACCTGCTTCGTGGTACGCCGTGGACTCTTTCTGCGCTTCCGTCATCACCATGGAGCGACGTTCCGCACCCATCATGATTTTGTCTTTCGCTTTCTCGAACTCCACCATGGACACCACGCGCTTGTTACCGCGAGCAGCGAACAGTGCAGCTTCGTTGACCAGGTTAGCCAGGTCTGCACCGGAGAAGCCCGGAGTACCGCGCGCAATGATAGCCGCGTCGATATCTGGCGCCAGCGGTACGCGACGCATGTGCACTTTCAGAATCTGTTCACGACCACGAACATCCGGCAGACCGACCACAACCTGACGGTCGAAACGACCTGGACGCAGCAGCGCAGGGTCGAGGACGTCCGGACGGTTAGTTGCCGCGATAACGATGATACCTTCGTTACCTTCGAAGCCGTCCATCTCAACCAGCATCTGGTTCAGGGTCTGCTCACGCTCATCGTGTCCACCGCCCAGGCCTGCGCCACGCTGGCGGCCTACGGCGTCGATTTCATCGATGAAGATGATGCACGGTGCTGCTTTCTTGGCCTGCTCGAACATGTCACGCACACGAGATGCACCGACACCCACGAACATTTCAACGAAGTCAGAACCTGAAATAGTAAAGAACGGCACCTTCGCTTCACCCGCAATGGCTTTCGCCAACAGGGTTTTACCGGTACCCGGAGGGCCGACCATCAGGACGCCTTTCGGGATCTTACCGCCCAGTTTCTGGAAACGGCTCGGCTCGCGCAGGTATTCAACCAGTTCACCGACCTCTTCTTTCGCTTCGTCACAGCCTGCAACGTCCGCAAAAGTGGTCTTGATCTGATCTTCCGTCAGCATACGCGCCTTGCTCTTACCGAACGACATGGCACCTTTGCCACCGCCGCCCTGCATCTGGCGCATAAAGAAGATCCAGACGCCAATAAGAAGCAGCATTGGGAACCAGGAAATGAAGATAGAAGCCAGCAGGCTTGGTTCTTCTGGCGGCTCGCCTACCACTTTGACGTTTTTGGTCAGAAGGTTATCAAGCAGCTTAGGATCGTTCACCGGGATGTAAGTCGTGTAACGGTTACTATCTTTCTTGGTAACGTTGATCTCACGTCCGTTGATACGCGCTTCGCGAACCTGGTCCTGATTGACCTCCTGCAGGAAGGTAGAATAATCCACCTTGCGGCCATTCGACTCGCTGGGCCCAAAGCTCTGGAATACTGACATCAGCACAACGGCAATGACCAGCCAGAGTATTAGGTTTTTCGCCATGTCACTCAAGGGATTAACCTCATATTACAACTGTGTTAAAAACAGCGTCAGGATACTCTATATCCAGTTTCATTCAAACTTTCGTCTGAAATCTCCCGGTTATCATTTTCGCCCGGTCGCTACAATATACACTTCACGGGAACGGGCCCGGGAAGAGTCCGGCTTACGAACTTTGACCTTCGCAAACAGGGAGCGAATTTCCTTAAGATACTCCTCGAAACCTTCGCCCTGAAACACCTTCACAACAAAACTACCACCAGGCGCTAGTACATCACGACACATTTCTAACGCTAGTTCCACCAGATACATGGCGCGGGGGATATCCACCGCCGGTGTTCCGCACATATTTGGTGCCATATCCGACATGACAACCTGGACCTTGCTGTCACCAACACGATCAAGTAATGCTTTAAGCACTAATTCATCACGAAAGTCGCCCTGAAGGAAGTCGACACCAACGATGGGATCCATTGGTAAAAGATCGCATGCGATGATTCGTCCCGTTCCGCCGATCTGCGTAACCGCATACTGGGACCATCCGCCAGGTGCCGCACCGAGGTCGACTACCGTCATTCCCGGTTTAAAAAGTTTGTCACTTTGCTGTATTTCATCAAGTTTAAACCAGGCGCGGGAACGCAACCCCTTTTTCTGCGCCTGTTGAACATATTTATCGCTAAAGTGTTCCTGAAGCCAGCGGCTGGAGCTGGCAGAACGCTTTTTACCTGTCATTTAACATTTCCGTCCTGGTTCATCGTTGCTTGCCTGTGACGTAAATTTCTACGCAGCTATTTGGCGATATTAGGGAGATGGCGGTAGAATGAACCGTTTTCAATCCCAACGTAAGCAAAAATATACGATGAATCTGAGTACTAAACAAAAACAGCACCTTAAAGGTCTGGCACATCCGCTCAAGCCTGTAGTGATGCTTGGCAACAATGGTTTGACCGAAGGGGTGCTTGCCGAGATTGAACAAGCGCTGGAACACCACGAGCTGATCAAGGTGAAAATCGCCTCTGAAGACAGAGACACTAAAAACCTGATCGTGGAAGCCATCGTGCGCGAAACCGGCGCCTGTAATGTACAGGTCATCGGTAAAACGCTGGTGCTCTATCGCCCATCTAAAGAGCGTAAAATCTCGCTGCCACGTTAAGGATATCCTGAATCAATCACATTTTCTGTGTGAAACGAGGGATTTCTTTCAGCAGGCGAGCAAAATGCCATGCTCCTTGATTTGTTAAAAGGCCGCTATGCGGCCTTTTTCTTTTCTTTACAATGTATCAACATCTTAGAAGAGAAGCGAATTACAGGTATTCAACCTTAATAATTTCGTATTCCACTTCGCCGCCCGGGGTGCGGATCGTCACAACATCGTCCTGCTCTTTGCCAATCAGGCCGCGAGCAATCGGGGAGTTCACCGAAATCAGGTTCTGTTTGAAGTCCGCTTCGTCATCACCCACGATGCGGTAGGTTTGTTCTTCGTCGTTGTCCAGATTCAGGACGGTGACGGTAGAGCCGAAGATCACGCGACCGTTGTTGGGCATTTTAGTGATATCGATAACCTGCGCGTTGGACAGTTTCGCTTCGATATCTTTGATGCGCCCCTCGCAGAAGCCCTGCTGCTCACGCGCCGCGTGGTATTCAGCATTCTCTTTCAGGTCGCCATGCTCACGCGCATCCGCGATAGCGGCGATGATTTCAGGGCGACGTACGGATTTCAAAAAATCCAGTTCTTCGCGCAGTTTTTCGGCACCACGTAAGGTCATCGGAATAGCTTGCATTTGTTATACCTCTTAAACATTCCTGTTGGGAGCAGTGTTCCCTGCTCCAGCCCACCTGAACAGGCCAGAAGCAAAAAGAAAACCGACCCGGGAGCAACGCCCCAGGTCAGCAGCAATTTTTCAATTTGATACGCATTTTACCGCGAAGTTCACTATGGGTCATCGTTTACTTTACAGTGCCATGCACCGTAGTATGACGGTTTGTTTTCGGGTTGTTAGCGCGAGATTATGCGATTTTCCAGTTTTATCATCGGATTGACCACCAGTATAACGTTCACCGTTCAGGCCGCGAATGTTGATGAGTATATTAATCAGCTGCCCGCCGGCGCGAACCTTGCGCTGATGGTGCAAAAGGTTGGCGCGCAGGCCCCCGAGATTGACTATCACAGTCAACAGATGGCGCTGCCTGCGAGTACCCAGAAGGTGATCACTGCCCTCGCCGCCCTGCTCCAGCTCGGGCCTGACTTCCGTTTTACCACCACCCTAGAAACTAAAGGTAACGTCACGGGTGGCGAACTGAAAGGCGATCTTATCGCCCGTTTTGGTGGCGATCCCACCTTTAAGCGCCAGGATGTCCGCAACATGGTGGCGGCGCTAAAAAAATCCGGCGTGACAAAAGTCGACGGAAACGTGCTGATCGACACCTCCATTTTCGCCAGCCACGATAAAGCGCCCGGCTGGCCGTGGAATGACATGACGCAGTGCTTTAGCGCCCCGCCAGCCGCCGCAATCGTCGACCGTAACTGCTTCTCCGTTTCGCTTTACAGCGCGCCTAAGCCCAATGACTTAGCGTTTATCCGCGTTGCCTCTTACTACCCGGTCACGATGTTCAGCCAGGTACGGACGCTGGCGAAAGGCTCCCCGGAGGCGCAGTATTGCGAGCTGGACGTGGTACCGGGCGATCTCAACCGCTATACGCTCACCGGCTGCCTGACCCAGCGGGCTGACCCGCTGCCGCTGGCCTTCGCCATTCAGGACGGTGCGGGCTATGCCGGGGCCATTTTCAAAGACGAACTGAAGCAGGCGGGTATCACCTACACCGGAACGCTGCTGCGCCAGACGCAGGTGAATGAGCCAGGCACGGTGATCGCCAGCAAACAGTCTGCGCCACTGCATGATTTGCTTAAGATTATGCTGAAAAAGTCGGATAACATGATTGCCGACACGGTGTTCCGCATGATTGGGCACGCGCGCTTTGGCGTGCCGGGCACCTGGCGGGCCGGTTCTGATGCCGTACGTCAGATCCTGCGCCAGCAGGCGGGTATCGATCTGGGCAATACGATCGCCGTCGATGGTTCCGGTTTATCGCGCCATAACCTGATCTCGCCGGCCACCATGATGCAGGTATTGCAGTACATCGCTCAGCATGACGCTGAGCTAAACTTTATCACAATGCTGCCGCTGGCCGGACACGACGGTTCACTTCAGTACCGTGCGGGGCTTCACGCTGCGGGCGTGGACGGCAAAGTGTCAGCCAAAACGGGTTCCTTGCAGGGTGTTTACAACCTTGCCGGTTTCATCACGACAGCCAGCGGGCAACGCATGGCATTTGTGCAGTATCTCTCCGGGTATGCCGTCGAACCGGCCGACCAGCGCAATCGTCGTATTCCACTGGTGCGTTTCGAAAGCCGGCTCTACAAAGACATCTATCAAAACAACTGATGTTCACGGTGGCCTGCTCCCAGGCAGGCCAGCGCCTCGCACTATTTCTTGTTGGTCTGAATCACAGGCACAACTTTCACCTCAATGAGACCGATACCTATCTTTCTGGCCGGGGAGGTGTACATTTGTCCCAATACGCTGCCTTCACGGCTGAGCGTCGGCTCAGGCGGAGTAATCATAATTAAACGCGAGTATGAATCCCCTTTAAAGCGAAGCGTAACGCGGGTCGGCTTTTCACCGAAGCGCGCATACTGCGTCTGCTCGCCGATCTTCACCGCTACCGGTGCATCAATATTTTTGCCATACGCTTTTGCTTCAATCTCAACGTCAAATTCGGGCACAAACGGGGTTTTATACAGCAACAATATCGACGGCGACGTCAGTGCATCTGACCATCGTCCCCAGGGCTCCTGTCGTCCTAGCCCCATCACGTTTTCGATGAAAAGAGGTAGCCCGTCGAGGTTGAACTTGAAGGTATCTGAAACATAACGGATCTCATCGGGGTTCATCTTCAGCAGCCCTTGCTCACGCTGATACGTCGCAGAATTTGTGGGACCATCATCAATGCTAACGTTGCCCTCGTATTGTTCATCCATTACCTCCTCGACTGTAACCTTTCCCCCGGCTTTGCCTTGTGTGACGCACCATTTTTCAGAAAGCGAAAGGTCGTTACGCCACAGCGTTGCGGGGCGAAAACATTTATCGACCCACAGGAAACGTTCGCCTTCGGGTAAAAATGCCAGGGATTGTCTTAGCGATAGAGTTCTGCTGCTATCGTCAATAACCGGTAATACCTCATTCGGTTTTATATCAATCAAAATCGGCAAACTATAGGTGTGACCGCTAAATGAAATCTCATTCTTACGCGTATCCAGCGTAAAACGCTCGATGCGATCCGGGATCCCCCACAGGCCTCGAATGCTGTCCCCCCAGGCATAAAGTTTATTCTTAAATTCCGGTATAGTTTCGGTGAGCGATTTTTCACTGACGGAGCTTCGTCCTAGCCCTATTTTCGTTCCACCACCGAGCAGGTCCAGGACTGTCGCGCCATTATCAAGCGTGCTCCTTGGCTGCGACTTAATTTCGGCTTTTATCTTTGGTCCAAGCACAAAAAACAGATCCCGGCGTTCAAGCTTATTAAGATAGTCCACGGAAACCGCTGTGCTGGGCATTGCCAGGTGATCCGACGAAAGCACAACGATCGTATTGCTGGCCCAGGGCGAAGACTGGATCCGCTGTACAAAGCGTGCAATATTTTCCTGACTACACAATACGGCACTTAGCGCATCAACCTTATGGCCTTCGATGGAATAACTGTTCTGACGACATCCTGGAGAAATGTAGCCTCTTGGAGGATGCGTATCGACCGTGAGTGCAAAAAGCGCAAAACGCTGCCCCGATGAGGACAGTTCACTGAACTTTTCCCAGGCTTTATCCATAACAACACTGTCATACAGGCCCCAGTTATTCTGCACATCAAAATTATCCTTCAGCCCCGATTCGGTTAACCCCCAGGCATGCTTAATGCCATGCACTTTAAAGAAGGCATCTTTATCCGCGAAGTGAAGGTTGGCCCCCTGGTAGAAATAGGTTTCATATCCTGACTCGCTGAGTATATCACCCAGACATTTGCTCTCAGGATAAAAGCTCGTCACCGTATTCTGGCCATTAAACGCAGTGGGCTTAAAGAGTGGTAATCCGCACTGCGAGGCTACAATCCCCGCAATGGTGAAATCGGTGGCGGGCATTTGAAAAGTATTAGAAAAGTCCAAGCTTATGGACCTATGTTTATCCAAATCAGGAAGCAGATTGGGAAAAACATGTTGATCAAAATAGGTCCGTTCCAGACTTTCGCCATAGATATAGACTAAATTATATTTTGGATTTTCAATAATTCCGGGTTGATTAAAATAGTACTGATTAAAGTCCGAACCATCTATTTTCGTCGTCATCAGCGTATTACCGCTAAGCTGAGAGAAAGCCGGTGAGATAAACAGCGCGAGGGCGCTACAGCAAACGGAAAGTAGCGTAAATATCCAGCTTTGCTTGCCGTCTGATTGGCCACGAAAGAGAATACGATGGATGATAACAATAATCACTGCACATAAGACTAATGCAAATAAAGATGGCCAGATGTAATCACTTATTTCACCGCCTTCCATCGTTGTCGTTAGCGTGTAAAGCACAGATTCATTAACACCATCGCCGGTAAAATACTGGCAGACAACCCAAAAGCCGTCCAGAAATACCGAACCGACGGTCATAACGAATATGAACAGGGACAGATAAGCGTTTTGATAAGATTTAAACCGATACAACGCTGTTGCAAAAACCATGCAACTCACTGAAAAGATTAATAAATAGAGTGAATCCATTCTCTTACTCGTTAATTGTAAAACGTCAGTTGCAGAGACGTGATGAGTACAAGAGCAGCATTATAACTTTTGCTATAACTTCTCCCTATTTAATAAAATTTAATTAGGAATATATTAAGGATTACAAACCATAAAGGATTAGGGAGTACGCCTGAACCTTGCTTTCTGCCATAATCATTTCAGTAAAAGGACACGGGCTCGGAAGAACAGAGATGAAACTCCTTATCGTTGAAGACGATTTGTTATTACAGGAAGGGCTTGCGCTCGCGATGGCTAATGAAGGCTATGCGCTTGATCGTGCCGCCACGGCCGCTGAAGCTGACGCGCTGATCCAGAGCGGAGAATACAGCCTGGTGATCCTGGACTTGGGCCTGCCAGATAAAGACGGCGCGGCGCTGCTCTGCCAGTGGCGTCGTCGCGGAGTGGAAAATCCCGTATTGATTCTTACCGCCCGCGATGCCATTGAAGACAGAATTAACGGGCTGGATTCCGGGGCTGACGATTATCTGGTAAAACCCTTCGCCCTTGCCGAGCTACAGGCGCGCGTACGGGCACTGATTCGGCGCTATCAGGGCCACAGCGACAACCTGCTGACGGACGGGGATATCACCCTTAATCTGCAAACCCAGCAGGTGCTTCGCCAGTCTCAGCCTGTGGAAGTGACGCCAAAAGAGTTCGCTCTGCTGACGCGCCTGATCATGCGCAGCGGGCAGACCGTGCATCGTGAGACGCTGCAACAGGACATCTACTCCTGGCAGGACGATCCGGGTTCAAACACGCTTGAAGTGCACATTCATAATCTGCGGCGCAAGCTCGGTAAAGATCGTATCAAAACCGTACGCGGCGTGGGTTACCGTCTGGAGAGCCAGAAATGAACAGTATGCGCCGGCGATTAATGGTGTTGCTGGCGGTGATACTGCTCTTTTTTCAACTGATTAGCGTGGTCTGGCTATGGCATGAGAGCCGCGAGCAAATCGGTTTTCTGGTGAACGAAACGTTGTCTGCAAAAGCGCGCAACAACCATGTTGAAAAAGAGATCCGCGAAGCCATTGCCTCTCTGCTGGTCCCTTCTCTGGTGATGGTCGGATTTACCCTGTTTTTCTCATTCTGGGCAGTCACCTGGATCACCCGGCCACTCAACCAACTTCGCGCCAGCCTTGCGAACCGCTCGGCGGATAATCTGACTCCCCTGCCGATGTATTCGGATATGGAAGAGATAGGCGCAGTAACCGCGTCGCTCAATCAACTGCTTGCCCGGCTGGACCACACTATCCAGCAGGAACGCCTGTTCACCGCCGATGCAGCGCATGAGTTACGAACGCCGCTTGCGGGGATCAGGCTTCATCTGGAGCTGATGGCCCAGTCCGGTTCTCCGCAGGCCACGCCACTCATAAGCCGTATCGACCAGCTGATGCATACGGTAGAACAGCTGCTGATGCTGGCGCGTGCCGGACAGGCGATGGCTAGCGGCCATTACGATACCGTGAACTGGACAGAAACTATCATTGCCCCGCTCAGGCTGGAGCATGAAGCTAAAGAGCATACGGTGATATGGCCTGCTGAAAGCACGCTGACGGTGCAGGGAGATGCTGTTCTGTTACGTTTGATGTTAAGGAACCTTCTGGAGAATGCCGTCCGCTACAGCCCGGCAGGCACAACCATTGAAGTGGCATTAACGGCGACGGAAGGCGGTACCCGGGTCAGTGTTACCGATCAGGGGCCGGGTATAGATGAGGCGCACCGACAGTCGATTACCGAACCTTTCCGGCGTCTCGACCAGCGCTACGGCGGCAGCGGCCTTGGGCTGAGCATTGTACAGCGTATCGTGCAGCTCCATCATGGTCATTTAACGCTGGAGAACGGTGCTGAGGGCGGCTTAATCGCCAGCTGCTGGCTACCCGCGAAGATAGGATAAAAAAAGCCCCGTCAGGGGCTTTATGCAGGGCTTAGTGCTTGTAAATGAACTCGACGCCTTCTTCGTCGTCTTCATCCCAGTCATCGTCCCAGTCTTCATCATCCTCTTCCGCTTCCAGCTCTTCGAGCTGCTGGCGGTGGTAGTCATCCCACATGAATTCGACTTTTTCAGGCTGTTTCGCTTCTTCTGCCTGAACAATCGGATTCTCGATGATAAAGGTCATTACATCCCAGCAGAGTTCTTTCACGCCAACCTGGCTGGCGGCAGAGATCAGATAGTACTTATCTTCCCAGCCCATCGCTTCGGCAATCGCTTTTGCCTTCGCTTCAGCTTCCGCTTTGTCCATCAGGTCGATCTTGTTGAACACCAGCCAGCGTGGTTTTTCCGCCAGTTTTTCACTGTATTTTTCCAGCTCGCCGATAATGATACGGGCGTTTTCAACCGGATCGGAACCGTCGATCGGATCGATGTCGATGAGGTGCAACAGTACGCGGCAACGCTCAAGGTGCTTCAGGAAGCGAATACCCAGACCGGCGCCTTCTGCCGCCCCTTCAATCAGACCCGGAATGTCAGCTACCACAAAGCTCTTTTCGTTATCCATACGGACAACGCCCAGGCTCGGCACCAGCGTAGTAAACGGATAGTCCGCCACTTTTGGTTTCGCCGCAGACACTGCACGGATAAACGTTGATTTACCGGCGTTTGGCATACCCAGCATACCTACGTCTGCCAACAGCATCAGTTCAAGTTGCAGGTCGCGCTTATCGCCCGGGGTACCCATCGTTTTCTGACGCGGGGTACGGTTAACGGACGATTTGAAACGGCTGTTACCCAGACCGTGCCAGCCGCCTTTCGCCACCATCAGGCGCTGACCGTGTTTGGTCATATCACCCATGGTTTCGCCCGTGCCCTGATCGATGACACGCGTACCCACCGGCACTTTGATCGTCACGTCTTTACCGCGTTTACCGGTACAGTCGCGGCTCTGGCCGTTCTGGCCACGCTCGGCGCGGAAAGATTTTTCGAAACGGTAGTCGATCAGCGTGTTGAGGTTTTCATCCGCCTCCAGCCACACGTCACCGCCGTCACCGCCGTCACCGCCGTCAGGACCGCCACGAGGAATATACTTTTCACGGCGGAAGCTTACACAACCGTTACCGCCATCACCTGCCACGACCAGAATCGTCGCTTCATCAACAAACTTCATTTTACTCTCCGTAACTCATTCGCCTGAGCGGGGGACTATTACAACCGCTTCATTTTTGCGCCAACGTCCCCAGAGACGATGACCAATGGCGGAATACATCGCGCCCGCAACCACGACAAACGCACCGAGATAACCCAACAGGTTGAGCATCGGCTTGACGAAGACATCGGGCCAGGCCATTGATAACAAATCTGAAAATAACAGCGTAAACAGCGGGGTAAGCGTGATTAGGGCGCTCACCTGTGCTGCCTGCCAGCGCGCCATGGCTTCCGCCAGCGCGCCATAACCAACCAGCGTATTCAGCCCACAAAAAATGAGGCACGCCAGTTGCCAGTCGCTGAGCTGGGTAATCACACCCGGCTTCGCTAACGGCAATAATGCCAGTGTACACAAAGTGTACAGCAAAAAGAGGATCTGCTGTGAGGCAAGACGGCGCAATAACACCTTTTGCGCGACGCCATAACTCACCCAGACCGTTGCTGCCCCCACCCCAAAAATGACACCCCAGGTGTAATCCGTCAGGCGGGTAAAAATCTCGATCAGGCTGGTGTTAAAGAACATCACCAGACCGCAAAGCAGCATGCTTGCCCCGATGATCTGCGTGCCGCGCATCTTCTCCTTGAGGATAAAGACGCTGGCGACCATCATGCCGACCGGTGAAAGTTGCCCAATCACCTGCGACGCTGTAGGGCTAAGATATTGCAGGGAGGAGCTGAACAGAATGAAGTTCCCGAACAGACCGCCCGTCGCGATAGCCAGTAATACCAGCCAGCGCGGTTTTCGGAAGATGCGCAGCGGTGGCAGCTTACCTTTGACGACCAGAATGGCGCCCAGGCCAATGCTTGCCATCAGGAAGCGATAAAACACCACCGTAGGCGGTTCCATCACTTCCAGTACCTGCTTCATTGCAATTGGCAGTGCACCCCAGCACATTGCGGTAGTGAGCGCCAAAAGAATACCAATGCCGGCCTGCTGCTTCATGCCCGTTTTTCCTACAGAAAATTTTCCGGGTTTCCAATGTAAAAAGCCCCGCAACACGTTGCGGGGCTTTAATCCGTTACCGGACCGAGAAAACCTTACTCAGCAACGATGCTGATGTATTTACGGTTGTTCGGGCCTTTAACTTCAAATTTCACTTTACCGTCTGCTTTAGCAAACAGAGTGT
>Ga0209370_1000959_pt1 | contig 29454 bp, 26 predicted proteins | sample AgamicAtPrz_FD_187164 | JGI IMG/M metagenome (GOLD analysis project Ga0209370, IMG submission 187164) | Agave microbial communities from Guanajuato, Mexico - At.P.rz (SPAdes) (version 2) | ecosystem: Host-associated > Plants > Phyllosphere > Phylloplane/Leaf | place: Guanajuato, Mexico... | reverse complement strand
GTGAACGTGCCAGGGCGGCTCAATCGCCGCCGCCCTGGCGACCCGGGCTCCCGGCGGTAAATCGCCGCTTCGCGGTGCCTTCGGCTTATTCCTTCCGGCTTATCGGGGACGGGCGGATGTAACGTCCCTGTAAAGCCGCCCTCTCGGCGCATCCATGCGCCTCGCCCCGGCCTGCAGGAAACGCCTCAGCGATTTACAGCCGGACCAGGGCATCGCTGAATGCTCTCAGTCATTCTGAGAGCAGCGTTATCGCTTATGGTTAAAAAAATACTGGAGAACCCTCTCCTCCATGGGAGAGGGTTAGGGTGAAGGTATTAGCGCTGAGACGTCAGCTCAGCAATATCCTTCGGCGTGGTGCGACAGCATCCACCGATTAATCTGGCACCGGCCTCCAGCCACTGGGGCAAATACCCCGCCAGGGTCTCGCACGCTTCACCGTGATGGTGCCAGGTTTTGGTCACCGCATCATAATGCTCGCCCGAATTCGGATAGACCACCAGCGGCAATGCCGTCAGGCTGTGCAGGTGTTTCAGGGCCGCGGTGGTGTTTTCCAGCGCGATACAGTTGATGCCGAGCGCCACGACCTGTGCATTATCTTTCAGGGCCGCAACAACTTCCCGCAGCGGTGTCCCGTCGCTCAGGTGCTCGCTGTCGCGCAGGGTAAACGAGAACCATGCCCGGGCGCGGGGATACTCAGCCACAAGTGCTGCCAGCGCCTTGATCTCCTCAAAGGAGGGGAGCGTTTCGCAAGCGAGCAGATCCGCCCCCGCATCCAGCAACGCCTCAACGCGCGGACGATGAAACGCGGTAAACTCTTCGGCGCGACGCACATAATCCCCGCGATACTCAGAGCCATCCGCCAGATAGGCGCCATACGGCCCAACGGACCCCGCCACCAGCAGCGTGCCCGCCTGCGGATTTTCCGCCAGATACGCTTCACGTGCCTTACGCGCCAGCTCCACGCTTTTACCGATTAACGTACGGGACTGCGCCTCGTCCAGACCGCGTGCCGCAAAGCCCGCAGGCGTGGCCTGATAGCTGGCGGTGATCGCCACCTGCGCACCCGCGCGGTAGTAGTCGAGGTGGACTTCACGGATAAGCTCCGGGTTTTCCATCAATACTTTGGCAGACCAGAGGTTGTCTGCAAGGTTGCACCCGCGCGCTTCCAGTTCAGTTGCCATTGCGCCATCCAGCACCACAAACGGCTGCTTTTCAAGGAGGGCGGTAAGCGGATTATTCTGCGACATGTTCAGGCTCCTGCGATGTCAGGTTTCGGGTCAGGTAGTAGGCACCATAACACAGGGCAACGAACGGCAGGCCACAATAAAGGGCAATGCGCTGGCTCGGATCAAACCACAGGCCGATACATGCCACCACACAGAGGATAAACCCGAGCACCGGCACCAGCGGATACCACGGCGCGCGATAGTGCAGAGCAGACAGCGGCTGTCCGGACTGCAGGTGACAACGACGGAAGACAAAGTGCGACGCGCAGATGCTGATCCACACCGCCACCACCGCAAAACCGGAAATGGCCGACAGCGCCACAAACACCGTGTCCGGCGCAACCACGCTTGAGAAGAGCGCCAGCACGCCACCGAGCATGGAAACGGAGAGCGCCGTCAGCGGCACGCCGTTTTTATTGACGCGGGCAAAGCAGCGCGGCAGCGTTTTCTCGTTAGAAAGCGACCACAGCATGCGCCCTGAGGCGTACAGACCGGAGTTTGCCGCCGAGAGGATCGCGGTCAAAATCACAAAGTTAAAGATATCTGCCGCATACGGGATCCCGACTTTTTCAAACACCAGCACAAACGGGCTCTTTTCCACCCCGGCCTGCTGCATCGGGATCAGCGCCGCCAGCACAAACACGGTGCCGATAAAGAAGATGATCAGTCGGGCAATGGTCGCGCGGATCGCCACCGGAATAACCTTATGCGGGTTTTCCGTTTCGCCCGCCGCAATGCCGATAAGCTCGGTGCCGGAGAAGGCAAAGTTTACCGCCACCATGGTCATCAGGATCGGCAGGCCGCCGTGCGGGAACCAGCCTTCAGCGGTAATGTTGCTCAGGCCCGGCGCAGGCGAACCGTCCTGCATCGGGATAAAGCCAAAGATCGCCGCACCGCCAAGAATAATAAAGGCGATGATGGTGATAACTTTCACCAGCGAGAACCAGAATTCGCCCTCGGCAAAGAAACGCGTGGAGATGACGTTAAGGCCAAAAATCACCACGCAGAAGACCACGCACCACACCCAGACGGGCACCTGTGGGAACCAGTACTGCATACAGAACCCGGCGGCGGTAAAGCTCGATCCAAGCGCCACCGTCCAGGTGAGCCAGTACAGCCACGCCACGGTATAGCCCGTCGCCGGGCCGAGGTAACGAGCGGCATAGACGTGAAATGCGCCGGTTTCCGGCATTGCCACCGACAGTTCGCCCAGACACTGCATCACCAGCCAGACCACCAGTGCGCCAATGAGATAGGCCAGCAGCGTGCCTGCTGCCCCGGTTGTCGAAATGATATAACCGGTATTAAAGAATAACCCTGTGCCAATCACGCCACCCAGCGAGAGCATAATCAGGTGGCGTGTTTTCATGGTGCGCTTTAGCTGCCCATTTTCTTGTTGTGTTTGCATATTACCTTCTATACGTATGGACATCTAAACATCCAAAGAAGGTGTGTTATACCGCGAATAACATAAAAAAGCTAGACGACCAGACGCAACCGGGCGCGTCGCGCACTGAGTCGGGGATGGGTTGTGAGGATCACATACAGAATCGGACGCCAGGCCATAAGCACCTCCGCAAGCAGATACTTACAGCATGGCGCGGACGGCTGTGATTCTGGCTCAGACAAAAGTTGTATCTTTCCCCTACCAGCTAAACCCTCTGCATGCTTCGCGCAGGCGAATCAAAAACTGACGGGCGTTGGTGGTCATCGCCGACTTTTGCGACCACACCGCGCAATACTGCGCCGACGGCAGTTGGGTGATGGGCAACGCCACCAGCTTGTCATCAAGCTGCAGCGGCTGACACATCGCCCGCGCGACCACCGTCAGATAGTCCGCGTTAAGCACCATGTTCAGCCCCGTGATGACGGAATCGGTGCGCAGCGGGGTGATATCCATCTGTCGATAAAAATGGCTGAGCTCATTTTGTAGCTGCTGGTAGTAGCCCATGGATGACTCCGGCAGCAGCCATTTGGCCTGACGCAGCGCCATCAGATCGCGGGCTTCTGCCAGTGGGTGCCCCTTGCGCGCGATGATGCAAAACGGCGAGGTAAACAGCGGTTCGATCATCACCCCTTCCGGCGGCGCCATCGGATCCACTGAGCCAATAGCCATATCTATTTCACCGTTTCGTACACCAGGCAGAAGCGAAGAGAGCTGCCCCTCCTTCACCGTCAGCAAGACCTGGGGCAGCGTTTTCTTGAACGCCCCGGCCACATCAGGAAAGACGGTCAGCGCAATAAGCGAAGAGAACCCCACCGTCAGACGCCCGTGAGTAAAATGGTTAATCTGCTCCACTTCATCCGCCGCACGCCGCAACTCTTCAAGCACCCACTCCGCCCGTTGGGAAAACGCCATTCCCGCCTCGGTAAGCGCAATCCCCTCTTTGCTGCGCAATAAAAGTTGGGTGCCTAAAGTTTGCTCAAGCTCACGCAATGTCCGGCTCAATCCGGGCTGCGAAACGCCCAGTTCCCGGGCGGCCGAACGGATACTGCCGCTGCGCGCCACCTGACGAAAGGCCTGAAGATGGCCGAGTTTTGGCAGATATTTCATCGCTCGCCCTATAACAAAAAAGCATCACCTATAGAAAAATTATATCTTCCCGCCTGTCTGGTAAACCCCTAGATTCAGGGTGCACACAACATTTCTCATCGCACACTGACGTCAGGCGGAAAACAGAATGAAATGCCAGTCACAGATGATTTTTTTGCTTTTTATCGGCTATGTCGTGGTCTACATCGATAAAACCGTAATGGGTTTTGCCCTGCTGCCAATCGAAAAGGAGTTCGGGCTCACCACCGCGCAGCTGGGCTATATCACCGGGATCTTCTTTCTCGCCTACTCCCTCTTTCAGGTGCCTGCGGGCTGGCTAAACGACAGAGTCGGCTACAAAACCATGCTGATCCTTTCTCTGTGTGCGCTGGGGATCTTCGCCCTCTGCTTTGGCGCGCTGGGTATGACCTTTGGCCTGCTGCTGGTGTTTCGCTTTCTCTCCGGCGTGGGGCATTCCGGCTATCCCTGCTCCTGCGCGAAAGCGGTGGTCAGCAATTTTACGCTGGAAAAACGCACCTTCGCCCAGTCGGTTCTGCTCTCCTCCGCCGGGCTGGCGATGACCGTCGGGCCGATTGTGGCCGTCTCGGCGCTGGCACACCTGGGCTGGCACGCCTCGTTTGTGGCACTGGGGATCGTGGCCTGCGCCATTGCCCTGCTGATCGCCTTGCGCGTGCCGTATCAGAAACCCGCGCCACGCCAGGCCGCGCACGGGCAACGCGAGGCGCTGTGGCGTAACCCTACGGTGCTGCTGCTGTTTTTCTCGGTGTTTTGCATCAATATCCCAAGCTATGGCCTGTTGGCCTGGCTGCCTAAATTCTTTGTCCAGAGCATGGGCATGCCGATTGAGGTGTCCGGTTATATCGTGGCGGCTGGCGGCGCGGGGATCTGGCTTTCATCGTTGTGCACCGGCTGGCTGGTCGGAAAATACTTCCACCACCGCGAGCCACAGGTGATTTTGATCTGCGCACTGGTGAGCGCGGCCGCCATTCTCGGCATCTTCCACACTGCCACGGCGGTGAGTGCCAGCGTCCTGCTGTTCGTGGGGGAGATCTTCCTGATGGCCACCTTTGTGACCGCGTTTACCCTGCCAATGAAACGCCTGCCGGAGAACATCATGGGCTCGGCCATCGGTCTGATAAACACCGGAGGGACGCTGGGGGGCTTCGTTTCACCGGTTGTGATTGGCTATCTCGTTGGAAAAAGCCACAGTTATGAAAGCGCATTTATTTTCCTGTCACTGGCAATGGTGTGCGCGGGCGTGGCGATAGTGCCACTGATAAAAAAACCTGCACCCTCACTGCCGGTGACTGACTGAAGGAGACTGTCATGAAAAGTAGCACTGAAAACCTTATCCGCGACGTTCACGACGAGGTGATCCGCTGGCGCAGGCATATTCATGCCAACCCGGATCTCTCATTTCAGGAAAAGCCGACCGCAGATTTTATCGCCCGTGAACTGGCGAATCTGCCGGAGCTGACGATTAGCCGCCCGCTGGAGAACAGCGTGGTGGCGGTATTACAGGGTGAAAAACCCGGCCCGATGTGGGCACTGCGTGCAGATATCGACGCCCTGCCGCTGCAGGAAGAGAGCGGTGAAGCATTCAGTTCAACCAAACCCGGCGTGATGCATGCCTGCGGTCACGATGCCCACACCGCCATGCTGATGGGGGCAGCGAAAGTGCTCTGTCATCTGCGCAGCCAGCTCTGCGGCAGCATCAAGTTTATCTTCCAGCCTGCCGAAGAAGTGCCACCGGGCGGCGCGCGCGAACTGGTGGAGAAAGGCGTGGTTGACGACGTCGAGAAGATCTTCGGTCTGCACGTTTTTCCGACCAGTCCTACCGGTAAAATTACCCTGAAAGAGGGCGTCTATGTCGCCTCCAGCGATAATTTTGATATCACGATCTTCGGCCAGGGCGGACACGGCTCAATGCCGCAGTTCTGCATCGACCCGGTGGTGATCGGCGCTGAAGTTGTCACCGCGCTGCAAAACGTGGTAGCGCGTAATCTCGACCCGATTAACGCCCCGGTACTGACCATCGCAACCTTCCAGGCTGGTGACAGCTATAACGTGATTCCGGACAGCGCCCGCCTGGCCGGAACGGTGCGTACGCACAATCAGCAGGTGCGCGAGCAGGTTCCGCAGCTGATGCAGCGTATTGTCGAGGGCGTCGTCAGTGCCCACGGCGCGCGTTGTGAGATCCGCTGGCAGCAGGGTTACGCCGTTGGCAACAACCATGCCGAGACCAATGCCATCGCCAAAGCGGCGATGGCGGCGCATTTTGGAGAAGGAACGCTGCAGCTTGCCGATCGGGCCCTGTTCGGCAGCGAGGATTTCTCCTCGTATCAGGAGAAGGTTCCGGGGACATTCCTGTTCATCGGCTGCGGCAATGAGGAAAAAGGCGCCGTCTGGAACGTCCACAATCCACACTTTCGCATCGACGAGGCCGCGCTGGCGGTGGGCGTGAAAACGCACGTTGCGCTGGTCAGTTCGTTATTTGAGGAGATTTGATCGCTCCACTCCTGACATTGCCCGGCGGTGCGCGGCTTGCGCAGGCCGGTGCAATGGTTGGTAAATTCGTCAATCAGTTCTATAGTCGACACTGTTTCTTAGTAACCAGGACTGACTGATGCGCTTTAACGGACTGACCAAAGGTTTCTTTATCTTTATTCTCGCCCTCGTGACGTGGGCGTTTTTCGACGTGCTGTCGCCCTACTTCTCCGCCATTCTGTGGGCCGCCATTCTGACCGTCATCTTTAACCCGGTTAAAAACAAGCTGCGCGCCGCGCTGGGGGATCGTAACGGGCTGGCTTCGCTGCTGACTATCGGCATTATCTGCCTGATCGTCTTTATCCCGTTGATGGTGATCCTCTCCTCGCTCGCCATAGAGCTGAACGTGGTGTACACCAAACTGCAGGAGAACAACACGCAATTCCCGGAGGTGGTGGCGAGCATCTTTAACCATCTGCCGGACTGGGCCAGCGGTTTCCTGGCCGATCACAACCTGACCAACGCCGCGCAGATCCAGAAAAAGCTGTCCGATGTCGCCCTGCAGGGCGGGCAGTATCTGGCGGGCAGCGCGTTTCTGATCGGCAAAGGGACCTTTGGCTTTGCCATTAGCTTCGGCATCATGCTGTATCTGCTGTTCTTCCTGCTGAAAGACGGGCCGTTCCTGGTGCGCCAGATCCTCGACTCCTTGCCGCTGTCCGATTTCGCCAAACAACACCTGTTCGCCAAGTTTGTCGGCGTCTCGCGGGCGACGGTAAAAGGCACGGCGGTTGTCGCGGTGGTTCAGGGTACGCTCGGCGGGATTGCGTTTGCCATCGCAGGTATCGACGGCAGCATCCTCTGGGGTGCGCTGATGGCCTTCCTCTCCCTGGTGCCTGCGGTGGGGTCGGCGATTGTCTGGGTTCCGGCCGCCATTTTCCTCTTCGCGACGCACCAGATCTGGCAGGGGCTGTTCATTGTCGGCTTCTTCGTGATTATCGTCGGGCTGGTGGACAATATCCTGCGCCCGCTGCTGGTGGGGAAAGACACCAAAATGCCGGACTACCTGATCCTGATCTCCACGCTTGGCGGCATGGAGCTGTACGGCATTAACGGCTTTGTCATTGGCCCGCTGATTGCCGCGCTGTTTATCGCCTGCTGGAATCTCTTCTCCGGTCGCGATCATGCGGGTAACGCCGAAGAGCTGGATGCCGCGTTTATTGAAGAGGGAAGAAACCCTCCAGATTTATAAATCACTGACGATAACCTTCCAGACAGGCGGCGCTGTGCCGCCTTTTTTTTCGCCTTAAATCAAACGTTTTCTATAATTTGAAAGAACGCCATCCTTCTTTGGTCGTAAAAGGATCACCAGGTGCGAATCGCGACGATAACAAACTGGGCCTACGGTGCCACGGTCTGCCTGACCCTCGCTTCCGGCATCATCATGCTGATGGCGTCCAATGCCGATAACCTTGAGCGTAAGGCCGTTGAACAGCGGCAGATATTTGATCAGCTTACGGAAGAAATCGAAATCGAGGTCTGGGCACAGTCCGATTTAGCCCGCCTGTACGTGATTAAAAAAGATCCGCAGATTCTCAGGGAATACAATCAGTCAGAGAAAACCCTGAAGAACACCGAACTCCGGCTGGATAAACTGCAGGATGTTGGCGCGTCAGATGATGAACTCTCCTTACTGCATGAAGGGATAAAAATCGTCGATGCGTTACAGGACGAGCAGCAGGCCGCACTCACCAGCATGGCGCGAGGCGAAGACGCGCAGGCCATTGCCCTGCTCTACGGTAAGCCCTATGAACAGGAGCTGGAACGCGCCCAGAATCAGATTGAGCACTTCCGCCAGATACTCGACAAGCGGGTGATCGCTTCCGTTCAGGAGGCGACGAAAAAATCGAAAGCGCTGCGTACGGCTTCTGAGATGATGGTCGGTCTTACTGCCCTTCTTTTCCTGTTTGTGCTTGGTTTTATCTTAAAACGCCGCGTGCTGCGCCCGGTGGTACGCCTGAGCGATGTGGTGCACCGTCTCGCGTCGCAGGATTACGCGGTTGAAACACCCAATTTCAACCAGATTGATGAGATTGGCGATATGGCGCAGGCCATCCGGATCTTTCGTGAAAATGGCCTCGCACGACAGCGACTGGAAAAAGAGCGCGACGCCGACTGGGCCATTCGCGAGCTGCTGGCCCGCATGACCCAGCGACTGCAGGGGTGTGAGAACTTTGCGGACGTGATTAACGTAGCGGAGTTGTTCGCCCCCAATATCGCGCCGGGGATTGCCGGGCGGCTCTATATTCTCGACCGCGATCCGTGGCAGATGCGCTGCGTCGCACAGTGGCTTTCGCCACCGGGTGACGATACACCTTTCCATCCCGATGAATGCTGGGCGGTCAGACGCGGGCAGAGCCATCCGCCCGTGAACGGCGAGCCGGATATCGCCTGCTACCATCTGCCGGCGTCGCACACGCATACGTCGCTGTGTGTCCCTATGATTGCTCAGGGCGAAGCCATTGGCTTGCTCTCCTTCCAGAATATCACCGCGGAAAATGCCCCTTCCCGCGCCTATCTGGAGCTGATGGCTGAAGCGCTCGGCCTGGCGCTGGCCAACCAACGTCTGCGCGATGCCCTGCTGGAAAAAGCCCTCTTCGATCCGCTCACCGGCTTACGTAACCGCCATCATCTGGAAGACACCCTGCGCACCCAAATGGCGCAGGCGGTGCGCAATGAAGAGCCGGTAAGCTGCCTGATGATCGACATCGACCACTTCAAAAGCATCAATGACCGCTTTGGTCATGAAGCGGGCGATCAGGTCATCAAAAGCGTGGCCACCATCGTACAACGCGCCGTACACGACAGCGGGCTGGCATTCCGCTATGGCGGCGAAGAGTTTCTGGTGCTGCTTTCCGGCGTCGATGAAGAGGCGGCGCAGGCGTGCGCCAAAGAGATTTATAACGGCGTGCATGAACTGTCGCTGCGCTATGGGCTTTCAGAGATTGGCCCGGTGGATGTGTCGATTGGTGTCGCCAGCTATCCGCAGCACGCCCAGAGCGATAACCTGCTGCGCGCTGCCGACGTGGCCTTATACCGGGCGAAAGAGCTGGGCCGTTCGCGTATTGTGAGCTTTGGGATGCTGGAGGCGGGCTGACGCTGATTCACGCGCCCTGACCTTCCCCGGCTCAGGCGCGCGTGATCGCCCAAAGCACCACAATCCCCAGCGCATTGCTCCGCTTTTCCACGTACAGGGTGGAGTTGGAATAAACATTACCCTTCGGGTTACAGATGCGGATCTCTTTTTTTAACTCCGGCTCGTAGACTTCCGCCCCCGAGCAGCTGTGACGGGTACTAGATTCATACCGGTAAGGTTTGCTCCATGAGGAATAGTCCCCCTCCAGTAGCCAGGCCGTTGTAAAAATCACGAACATGGCAACCGGCAGGCTGCAAATGAAGAAGCCGAGGTATAGTTTTACCGCGCCAGCAAGGCGCTTACCTTTCAGTCGTCCCTTTCTGATGAAAATAACCATCGGCACCAGTGCCAGCAGCAACGCCCCACAGGCCAGATACTGCTCCCCGCGGATCGTAAGGTATGTCACGCGATAAACGTTAACTGACCAGACCACAAAACCAGATAGCAGGGCTACACCGCCCGCGATGAGTGGGAGCCAAAAGGTATAAGTCTCTTTTTTCATTGTGGGCATGTCCCTGTCATTTTTGGGTGGTCAGAAGATCAATCATCGCCCGGGTGGCCGCCGACTGGCGTCGGTGTGGCGCAAAGAGCACGGAGAACGGCCGCGACCGTCCACGCAGGTGTGGCAGCACCTCGACTAACTGACCGCGCTGTATCCTGTCGCGGACGATAAATTCATAGCTCTGGCAGATCCCCATCCCCTGCTCCGCCAGCGAAACCACACCGAGTACATCATCGGAGATTTCGATAGTAGAACCCGGCAGCCAGTCAATATCACGTTCCTCATCACGAAACACCCAGGGGGCGATGCGTCCGGTACGCGGCATGATAAAGGGCAGACAGGTGTGGCGATGCAACTCCTCCAGCGTCTGCGGGCTCCCCATGCGGTGCAGGTAATCAGGCGATGCGACCAGCAGCAGCGCCGCGTCCTCCAGCTTGCGCGCGACTAACCCACTGTCGGGCAACTGCCCCAGGCGAATCGCCAGATCGAATCCCTCCGCAATCAGATCAACGTTGCGATTGGTGATGTTCAGCTCCACCTTTACGCGTGGATAGTGTTGGACAAAGCGCGCCAGCAGCGGCGGCAGACGGTAGTGCCCATAGGTGGTTGGAACGCTCATTCGCACGCGACCGGTCAGATCGCCTTCCTGGCCCCGCCCCTCGCGTTCGGCGTCATCAAGCAGTGCAAACGCAGACCTCGCCTGCTCCAGATAAACGCGTCCGGCCTCGGTCAGCCCCACACGGCGGGTCGTTCGCTGTAATAACTGCCGTCCAAGACGCGCTTCCAGGCGGGAAACCGCACGGCTGAGGACAGAGGGTGTGGTAGAAAGGACAACCGCTGCGGCAGTAAAAGAGCCGTGTTCAACAACAGTAATGAAGACTTCAACGTCTCCGAGATAATCGAATTTGCGGCTCATTTTGCTCTTTCAGGAACAAATGTTTTTCAATCTGGCTAATTTATCCCCTCCGGAGTGATGAGTAAAGTGACCGGCATTCATCACCAGAACCTGTCACTGGAGACTATCATGTCCAACCGTACCCGCAGTTTTTCCGCCATTGCGATGGCGGCGTTGTTCGCTTTCCCGGTCCTCGCCAGCGCGGCGAATTCCCTGCCCCTTGAGCGCTGGCGCAGCTATGCTGGCGTGAGCTGGGATACCCCGCAGAATGGGCTAACACCGACGCGGTTTTCCGGCTCGGTTAACGCGCCCATTGCCGGTATCCATTTTGATGCAAAGGGCCGGGCCTTTGTCAGTACGCCCCGGCTGGTTTCTGCCGCCGCACCCGCCACGCTGAGCATTCTGGATACGACGGTCCCGTCCGGCCCTGCCCGCCTGACGGCGTTTCCGTCCCGCGAGGGGAACGCGGTAAACACCGATCCCGCGCAGAACCTGCGCAACGTGCTTGGCTTTTATATTGATCGTCAAAACGGCTGGCTATGGGCGCTGGACATGGGGTTTGTCGCGGGCGAAGCGGAGTCGCCCGCGGGCTCGCAGAAACTGGTCGTGCTGGATCTCAACACGGGCCGCACCCTTAAACGTATCGCCCTTGATGGCGTGGCGGACCGCAAAGCCAGCTTCCTGAACGATGTGGTTGTCGATGAGAAACGCCGTGTCGCCTATATCTCCGACAGCGGATCGCGGAGCGCACCGGAAAACCGCGTGGGCCTTATCGTCGTTGATTTCGCCACCGGCACGGCACGACGGGTGCTCGACCGTCACCCTGCGCTACAGATTGAGCCGGGCGTGAAGGTGGTTTCACACGGTGCGGAGGTCTGGCCGGGCAAACCCTTACTGATTGGCATCAACGGCATCGCACTCTCTCCGGATGCGGGCACGCTGTACTGGACAGTTACAACCGGAACCCATGCCTGGGCAGTGCCTACGACATTGCTGAGGCAGCCGGAGTCAACCGATGCGCAGATTGCCACCGGTATCCAGGATCTTGGCGTGGTGGGCGGTAACACCGACGGTCTCGTGACCGATGCAAAGGGCAACCTCTACATCACCGATGTCACCCGCAACGGCATTGTCCGCTTTGATCCGAAGAACCGTTCCATGTCACTCATCGCCGCCAGCGAGGACGTCCATTGGCCGGATACCCCGGCAATCCGCCCGGACGGGGATCTGATCTTTACCTCGAGTCGCCTTAACGACCATTTCGCGGGAGCCGTTAAATCAGGAGAGGAACGCTATGATTTATGGCGTTTGCCTCTCGGTGCTTCGCTGAATAAAAACGAACAATAAAATGCCCGTGCAGGGCAAATACTGAGTGACTGCGACGCCACCCATCGGGTGGCGTTCGTTTTGCGTTTACGGTCAACCTGGCAAAAAAGATAAACTTTTCGTGATATTCTTTTGTTAACGCACACGCCTTATATAATCAAATTAACCTGGTCTGACGCACGCGTTAAATCTATTACCCGCCATGACGGGTATTAATACTGGGTTAGTCCTGCCGCGATGAGATTAAAATAATCGTCTCATCTTTCATCCTTAATTTAATTACTGTTGCGCACACTCGTAATATGCGCGTGGCGTGCATTACTGTTTTGCATTGGAAAAACGTCTATGTCGAAACTGGATTTGAGATCCCAAAAAACCTGGGGAGCGCTGGCGTCTATCGCCGTTGTCGCGGGCACACTGGCAGGCGCGTTTGCGTGGACAGCAGGATGGTTTGGATCACGTACTGTCAGTCAGGCACTGGTCGGTGAAACACCAACGCCATTTCCGCCAGGCTTTCGCCGCGCACATGGCAAAGGGATCTGTTTTGCCGGAACGTTCATTCCGAATGGTTCCGCAGTTTCGCTGTCATCCTCTCGGCTCTTCTCGCAGCAGAAAGTTCCCGTGGTGGGACGATTCTCCATTGGTACTGGCGATCCCCATGCTCCGGATAGCACGACGAAAACGCTGAGCATGGCACTGCTGCTGAAGACGGACGACAAACAGCAATGGCGGATGGCGATGAACAACGAGCCTTACTTCGCCACCCACAACCCGGAAGGATTCCTGGCCTTGCGCAAAGCAACCGCTGTTGACGCGGCCACCGGCAAGCCGGATCCGCAACGTATCGCAGACTTTTTGCAAGCGTACCCGGAAGCGGAAAAATACCTTAAATGGGCGGCACAAAAACCCGCTCCCGGCAGCTTCGCCGGTGCGACGTTTTACAGCATCAACGCCTTCTATCTGGTGAACGCGCAGGGGGATCGACAACCGGTTCGCTGGATGATGCGCCCGCACGATCCTTTCATGTCGCTGAGCGATGAACAACGGCAGAAAGCCGATGACAACTTCCTCTTTGAAAACCTGCGCCAGAGGCTGGATCAGAAGCCCCTTTACTGGGATTACGTTCTACAGCTCGCACAACCGGGCGATCCGGTGGATGACCCTTCGCAGCCCTGGCCGAACGATCGCAAGCAGCTCGTGGCCGGCACGCTGGAAGTGACTCGCGTCGAAGCGCAATCCCAGGGTGCGTGCCGCGACGTTAACTTTGACCCCTCGATCGTTCCTGCGGGTGTAGCGGTATCGAACGATCCCATCTTAAACGCGCGTTCCGCCGCCTATTCGCACTCGTTCAGTCGCCGTGAGCGGGAAATCGGCTACGGCAAAGCAACCGAAGCCGTGCAAAAGCAGGAGGTTAAATGAACACGAATAAAGGTATGCGAGAGCACGCGCCACAGCATTTCAACACCCTGGCGCGAAGCCTGCACTGGCTGATGGCGGCGATGATCCTGGCCATGCTGTTCATCGGCGCCGCCATGATGACGTCATTACATCATCGGATTTGGTTAATTGACCTGCACCGGCCCCTGGGTATCGCCATTTTACTGCTGGCGGTGATTCGTCTGGCCAACCGTGTGTTTAGCCGGACGCCCCCTCTCCCGGCCGATTTGCCGGTCTGGCAGGTCTTTGCAGCCAAAGCGTCGCACTGGGTGCTGTACGCGTTAATGCTGACCATGCCGCTACTGGGCTGGGCACAACTGTCGGCAGCGGGAGTACCCATCGTGATGTTTGATGGATTCAACCTGCCGCCCATCGTTCCAGCCAGTCCGGCTGTTTATGCGTGGTGCCATGACGCCCATCGTCTTCTGGCCAGGGTACTTTTTGCGGTGGTGCTGGTCCATCTTTCTGCTGCACTCGTTCATGCATGGATCTACCGGGACGCGGTTTTTGCCAGCATGGCGAAAGGCGGTAAGCCGTCTCAGGACCCCTGAAGAGGACAACATTATTGATGCGGGTCAAAGGAAGATGGCTGGCTGACTAAAGAACAGGGCTATGTGGTCGATATTTATCAGGATACTTGTCAGCCTGTTTCGCAGGCTGACAACAACTCCGGGCGATATTAACGGCCCTTTTCTGCTCAGAGTCATCCACGCGGCCACCTGAGTAAAATTATCTCATGGAGAGAAAATGAAAGTTCGTCTTCTGGCAATTGTATCTGCATCCTTAATTCTTGCGGGCTGTGCTGGCTCGGTGAAACCCGACACCGTGAAAGCGGCTAATGGCAGCGCAATTGATATTTACAGCGTTTCTGCACTACCGGAACTGAATGACAACCGTATTGCCGATAACACACTACGTGAAGTGACCCCGACGCATGCCGCAACAGGTATGGGGCTTGCCGTTCTCGGCGCGTTAACCGGTAACATTAACTCCGGTGACTTTGATAAAGAGAACTATAAAGGGACAGCGATCGAAACCCTGCAAAATCCAACGAACAGCTGGTTTGTCCCTAAAGCGAAACAAAATATCAGCAAGTGGCTGAACGAAAAAGGCAATGGCCACGTTTACAAGCAGCCACTCTATATTGGTAAAGCAACCTGGGCGTTGATCTACAAAGATGCCACCGCGACCACACCTCTTTATCAGCTGAAATACAAAGTCCTGTTCTATAAGCGCCCGGAAAGCGGAAATATGTTCTCTGCATTCACGGTTGCGGAATGCGCTCCTACGCCAGTTGAAGCGCCACTGAGCGAGTGGAGTGCAAATAATTACCAAAAAGTGACCAGTCAAACCGAAAGCTACATGAAGAGCTGCCTGCTGGAACTGGATAACCAGCTGCCGCGTTTGCTGAAGCTGTAATGTGATGTGCTGTACGGCCCGCTTCGTGCGGGCTTGTTTGGGAGTACGCTCATCCTGAAATACCATGGGGTTTCAGGATGAAAAAGCTAGATAGCCGGACCACAGGCCATTGCACAGGCATACCTTTTCACTACCAGCCTGCCGGAAATACAACATGCAGGCGCCGCGCCTCCCCTTCGTGATCACATTTTTCACCCCTGGCTATTCACTTACTAAAAAGCGGTGTTATCATTCACCTCGTAAATACCTTTCAACTCTACCGAGGCTTTGATGCTGGAGAATGTAATCATCTGATAATCAGCTCCCCGACCTTTCAGGCCGGACTGATTATCAATGCGCCGAAATCGAATGCGGACACCGCTGTGTGTTTGCACGTTTTGCACATGATGATTAAACAGGTTTTCCAGTATGAATTTATCCCGTCAGGAACAACGTACCTTACACGTTCTCGCTAAAGGTGGACGTATTGCGCACGTCCGCGATGCATCTGGCCGCGTCACTTCTGTTGAATGCTACAGCCGGGAAGGGCTTCTGCTCACCGACTGCACACTCGCCGTCTTTAAAAAACTCAAAACCAAAAAGCTGATCAAATCCGTCAACGGTCAGCCCTACCGCATCAATACCACCGGGCTGAACAACGTTCGCGCCCAGCCTGATAATCGATAAGGAGAGGATTATGGATATCCCACGTATTTTTACTATCAGCGAAAGTGAACACCGCATTCACAACCCCTTCACGCCAGAAAAGTACGCCACGCTGGGCCGCGTGTTACGCATGAAGCAAGGCGCGCGCATTCTCGATCTCGGCAGCGGCTCAGGAGAGATGCTGTGTACCTGGGCACGTGACTACGGCATTACCGGAACCGGCATCGACATGAGCCCGCTCTTCACCGCGCAGGCAAAGCTGCGCGCGGAAGAGCTTGGCGTCAGTGAACGCGTTCAGTTTATTCATAACGACGCGGCGGACTACGTCGCGGATGAAAAATGTGACGTGGCGGCCTGTGTTGGGGCCACCTGGATTGCGGGCGGCGTCGCCGGGACGATCGAACTGCTGGCAAAGAGCCTTAAGCCAGGCGGACTGGTGCTTATCGGCGAACCGTACTGGCGTCAGGTGCCTGCAACGGAAGAGATTGCCCAGGCCTGTGGCGTCTCGTCGATGGCCGATTTTCTGACCCTGCCCGACCTTGTCGCCTCTTTCGATGAACTGGGCTATGACCTGGTCGAAATGGTGCTGGCAGACCAGGAGGGCTGGGACCGGTATGAAGCGGCTAAATGGCTGACCCTGCGCCGCTGGCTGGAGGAGAACCCTGACGATAACTTTGCGCATGAGGTTCGGGCAGAGCTGACAAATGCGCCTAAACGCCATGTGACGTATACGCGGGAATACTTTGGCTGGGGCGTGTTTGCCTTAATCGCACGATAAAAAGGAGCAGGCGATATAACCCAGAGGTTATATCGCCTTTTTGCAGGGAGCGCATAATATTACGCCTGTCGCATTTAATTATCGTTAATCGTTCCCTTTATTCGTCATCGTAATTACAGGTGGTTATTCTTTTACTGGCGCGAGAGGAATACCAGGGGATCGTCTATTGAGAAAAACCGATGAGGCGAATATATTGCCCGTAAAACGGCCAGGCATATTAATAAAGGAAGCATGATGGATATTGCGCTGCTTAACAGGGGATGGAACAGAACCTGGTCAGATACGATGGTGAATCTGGAAGCCCGAAAGGTGATCGAAACTGCAAATCGACTGTCAGCTTACTATTTACAAGATGGTCTAACTCGTATCAAGTTTGTTGAGGAAATAAAACAGGTCGTAGAAAAAGAGTTCGCGACAGCACGGCGGGCGAAAACCGATGAAGAATGCATTGAATGCCTCAAAAATCTGCGTGCCGAAAAAGAGAATCTTCTTGAGCAAGAGCGCTTGTTAAGGACCAGATCCGCTCAGCTTTATGCGAAGGTCGAGTTCGTCAGGGAAAATAACAAAATTGTTGGGTATGTGATTTCGGCTGTTCACATCGTGATATCTGGAGCAGCATTGTTTGGTGGGATGGTGATGATGTCCACTATGAGCCCCGTAGGAGTGCTTGCTGGAGCAGTTTTATTTGTTGATGGTATTAACGGTATAACAAAAGAAGCACACCATCTTCGCTATGGTGAACAATCTCAATCAGAAGGTATTTTTGCTGATGGTGCAATGCAAACCGCACAATTCCTGGGATTTAGCCCAAAGAATGGGTTGGCTTTTTATAATACAGTCACTCTCGGAGCGGGTGTCTACAGTATCTTCGGGCTAGCAAGAAAGCCGGGGGCCTGGCGATTATTTCGTTGGTTGCCGCGCGATTACTACCGAAAAGTTGACACAATGAGCAAGCCTAAGCTAACGATGAAAATCGCTGGGTATGGTGTCAAAGTGAAAGTGATTTTTGATCTTCTGACGACGGAGAATGGTACTGATTAATTTTTATTCGCCCTACAGAATCGCCAGGATTTATAGGCAAGCAAAGGCGGTTGGATAAAAATTGCAACCGCAATACCACAAGAAAGGCCAATACCACCAGAGAAGACACTTTCCTCGGATGCGAATACCATCAAAAAAATGAATACAGCAAAACAGCCAGATACAACCCACACAGTAAGAACAAAACGCCTGGCCAGATCCCTGATGGCATTCCCCAACGTTCCACCGTAGCTTTGAATGTTGTTCTTAATCTTCTGCAGGTCCGAAGGCGTAAACCCAGAATTCAACAAAGCCTCATCAGTCACTTTCATATCGTATTGTCCCTTATTTTCCAGAAAGTTGTTTCTTATTCACTGATTGTGCAAGCAATCATACTGATGAACTTTACAGCAATCCAGTCGAAAATTTTGGCAAACTCAATCTCCTTATTGCTATCCGGGTTGAGTCATGCTGTTACGAAGCTGCAGGATCACATTCAGAATGGGCTATCTAAAGAGCAAAAATACAGTAATGCAAAATCAGAAGTAATAGCTGCCGAACAATCAATAGAGATAGCTAAATTCATGTGATTTATGGTTGAGACTGGACTCGCAGTCTGTATAGCTTTTTCTTTAAGCGCAAGCATTTAAACCATTTTTGGCTTGTCGAGGAAAGCTGAAGTCTGGAGGCTTTATCGTTATATATCACGCGACTACTATCGGATGTTGGCAACCATGAATACTCCAAAGTCTATAAAAAATAGTGGGGTATGGTTTGAAGGCCAAGGTCATCTTTGATCTGATGAGTATTGATTAACTTTTTTCAGACCTGACATACCGCCATGATTTGTAGGAAATGATTGGTGGCTGAGCAAAACCACAGATCAAGAAAACAATCAGTATTGAAATCCCTCCTGAGAAAACATACCAATAATTATTCTGTTTTGAAAAAACGAGGTAGATGAAAAAAAGCATGCCACAAGAAAAAACCCAGAGCAGTGTTTTAAATCTTCTTGCTAAATCGTGGACCACCTCATCAAGATCCCCGCCATAACTCGCGATATTATTTTTTAAGTTCTGTATTTCTTTGCGAGTAAATCCAGAATGCAACAAAGAGTCTTCTGTAATTTTCATCCTTCCCTCCATTGTTCATACAATGTCCTTTTCTAAGTAGAGTATACTGATGTACTTTATCGCATTCCAGCCGAAACTTAGCGGTAGGAGCTCTATAACTCTTGATTATCGTCAGGCGGGTTCAGGACGTTGCAACGGTTCAAGGTTTATCGATCATATGACGCTTGTTTAGCTCAGCAAATCTCAGAGAATAGCAACCATACAGCCCCATTAATGGTACAAGCAACAAGCGGAGCGTAACAACTTCATCGCTCCCAAGCTGATGAATTATTCCGGGCAGCATTCCGCCATTCAGCGCTGCGCCATGCAGCACTCACTCGACTATCTTCGTGAGGCGCTGCAGGTCTGGCTGGCCACTGGTGAAAAAATTAATTATTCGGCGCAGGATAATGACATTTTAACGGCCATCGGATTCAGACCTGACGCGGCCTCGCGCGATGATAATCGTGAAAAATTCACACCTGCACAGAGCCTGAATTACACCCGCCAACGCGCAGAGCTGGCCGCGCAGTAGTCCTTTCAAAAATTCCCGAAAATCCCGCCTTTTTCCCCTAAAAAAGCCATGCATGCATAGGTGCATGGTTTTGCATGCGTTTTGCAGACACTGGATCCCCCGCCAGCGCCAGCACTGGCGCGCCCTGAGGCCGGTCATGCACCTGCATTAAAAGCGCCCCCTTAAGCGGGCAGACGGGGCGGGGAGAGCATTGCGCGCTAGCACTGAGAAAGAATTTAATTATCTCTTATCAATGCTTGTTATTAGATCTCAAATTTCTTAGTGATACTCTCTATTTTACTAAGAGCAGGTAAATAATCTTCCATGCCTTTTTTCTCGACCAAGAATCTCAAAACATCTTCATATGCAAGAGCTTCTGTTGTATATTTATGCTTACTAAATTGCCCCATTAAATTTTCAGCATCTTTAGCAAGTGATGAATCAGCCGGTGCGATCCCAGATGCCATTAAAAACAATCCAAGCCGTAATTTTTTATTAGGATTCAGTTTTGACAATGGAATTGATTTAACATATTCAACAAGTATGTTTTTTACTGGGGCGTTAGCAATCAAATGTAACTCATATATAATAGTTTCTACAGAGCGAGCTTTATCATCATCTTTCATGTTTGATAATTGCATCACTAATGCTTTCGCCATATCTTTATCTTTATACATTATTTTTAATTCTTTAGCGACCAAGAAAATATTTTGAACGCCTTTTGTTATAAATGCTATTCTTTCGGAGCCATTTATTCTCCCCTCAGCAACTTTAGAAACTATCAATACAACAACTTTCTCTACGAAATCCTTATTATAATTTAATAGAAGTCTATTAAAACCTATAGTAATAAAATCGTCTATAGCCTCAATTAACTGGATAGAGTTAGCATTGTGGCTGAGCAACTTAATAACCACATCATAAACGATGCTTTTGTGGTCTTCGATCTCTTTTGAATTGGAAATTAAAAACAACAGCTTAACAATATAATCATCACTCTTACTGTAAAATTTATTATCAGTAATATACGACTCTGTTAAATTTATAAAAACACGGTCTACTAACCATCGAGCATCATCATCACATACATCTAATAACAAATAGCTCTTGCTTCTGATATTTTTGAAGTATTCACGTAGTTTTTTAATTTCAATATACTTTATGCAAGAAAATAACTCTTCCTTTTTCAAAGTTATGCTATCTTCTTTCTTTTGCTTAGTGATAATTATCTGGATGAATTTATTAATGGCGTATCGAAACTCTTTATATACATCAATCAAGAATCCATTTTTCATTACAAAATTAACTAAATTCATATGCAAAAATTCAGGTTTAAATTCCTCTGAATCCCAAGAGAACAAGCTATTGCTATTTTTCCTATCCTTAGCTTTTACCAGAAGTGAGTCAATAGTATAATTAAAATTGAAGAGATAGTTGAAATTAACTAACTCTAAAACCATTGATACTGAACGCCTTATTTTTCTAGGAAATCCTTCAAAAATCTCAAGAATATTATTCGACTCGATTTCATTATATTTATCATTCGTCGAAAAACCATATTTCAACTGATGCAGGATAACATTTTGATTGAAGAGGGTAAGCAGAAGTGATGCATAATTTTTAAGTTTTAGATCATAAGATATAAGATCTTCTGATGCCATGTATGCTAATTCATTGTGTCCATTTTGATAGAATACATATGGATCAATGCGGTCATACGTCAGGTTAATTGATGACCTGCCTTTTCTAGTATAATCAAATTCCTTTTCATAATTAAAATCAAAATGAATATTATTCAATTCACTATCATTGCCCTCACTAAACACTACAGCATTTTCTTTCTTTTCATCTATAATTATCCCACTTATATCAGCCTTTTTCAATATATTAAAAATAGGTTCTAATTTATTAGTAATAGATTTACTTTCTTTTTCATCATTGTTTTTTACAACCATCACAAATTGTGAGTAAATACTTCTTAAACTTTCATTAAAATCAATTGTTACTTCTTTATTATAAAAATATAAAAATGCGCGCGGTTTACCATCCGTGTTAGTATAAATCAAACCACAATTAGTCAAACTTTTAATCACTTGCTCTGCAAGTATTCCCTCAAGTGTATTTAGGGGCAACAATCTGTTATGAACTTGCTTAATTATATTATTAGGCGATACGTTAGAGATATTTTTGTTTTTAATTAAGAGCAAAAAATTATATAACTGGCTAGTATAGTAATTGTTGAAGTGATCTACCGCAGATTTATCATCTAATACTATAGTTGTGATTCCATGACTTAGCAAATATTTAGATTGAGCAGGATCTGCTTTGAATACCACTAAGAACATTGGCGGCCTAATATTTGAATGATTCTGAGTCCATTTGATGATTTGCTTAATATCAAAATCATTATAAGAGTACCCAAGAAACAAGACGGTATGTGTAGATAAAATGCTCTTAATATAATTTGAAACTAATGGGAAGTTAAACTCATAGTTTATATAGTCATCTTCTTTGAACACGATATTATGATTTGAGAAATCTCCATGCATTTTAATTAGCTTTTTATCCAAGCTAGATTTCATTAAATCCTTGTCGCTTGCGACTAAACCATAAATATAAGCATTATCACGAGTAACACTTTCAAGTATACAATCCCAATTTGTTGTTATGACGACATGAGGGTTAACTTCAAAAATCAGTTTATGTATTTTTGAAGGAGGTATATCTGAAGGGAAAAATGACTTTATTTTTTTATAATATAAATGCTCCCCAAACTCTAAGAAATATAACTGCGCAACTTTTAAATAGTCAACTTCATAGTCAATATTTAACTCTGTTTTTAATTCTTCAATTAGATCGCCCCAGCTAGGTAATTTAATTGTTTCATTTTCAGAAGATTTTGAAACGCCAGCACCAACAAAAATTGCAAGAGAATCTTCGTCAACAGCATTTAAGATAGTATCAATGTGTTTATTGTTTATGCTCATTTTACATTCCATAAATAGTCGGAATACCATTGCAACATATGTGCACGCCACTCAATATATAAAGCGTGGTTGTATGTTCCACGTATACTATTCTTATCAACGTGCGCTAGTTGGGTTTCAATCCATACTGAATCAAAACCTTTTTCATGCAACAACGTGGACATCATATGTCTAAACCCATGTCCTGTGAGCCTTCCATCATATCCTAAGCGTTTGATAGTTTGGTTAATACTTGCTTCGCTCATAGGTTTCTTCGGATCGTTCCGTCCAGGAAAAACATAACGATAGTTCCCTGACATGATCTTGAGTTCATTGAGTAAATCTAACGCTTGAGTCGACAATGGTACAAGGTGCGCCCTACGCATTTTCATCCTTTCAGCAGGAATTTCCCAAATTGCGTTATCCAGATCAAATTCTGACCATAAGGCCGCACGTAATTCGATGGTTCGTACACCTGTAATCATCAGTAACTTCGTGGCTATCTGAACAAGCTTACTCCCGGTATAACCCTCTAAGGCACGCAGGAAATCCGGTATCTCATCAGCTTTTAGGAACGGGAAGTGATTGGATTGATGTACTTCGAGGGCGCTTGAGAGATCCGCTGCTGGGTTAAACTCAGCCCTTCCTGTAGCAATGGCATAGCGAAAAATCTCTGAACATCGCTGCCGCACTTTGCGCATTTTCTCCAACGCACCACGTGCCTCAATTTTACGCAGAACGTTCAGCAGCTCTAACGGTTTAATCTCTCCCACTGGCCTTGTTCCGACATAAGGAAAAATGTCGTTCTTAAACGCTTCCATGATGTCTGATGCATATCCCGCCGACCATTTAGCAGATTTAAGTTGATGCCACTCTCTGGCTATCTTTTCGAAGGCACTCTCTGACTCTGTTTGCAGAGCCAGCTTTTGCTCTTTTCGAACCTCACTAGGGTTCTTTCCTTCTGCCACAAGTTTTCGAGCTTCATCACGGCGGGAACGAGCATCGGCAAGGGTGATCGTTGGGTAAACACCAAGAGAGATCATCTTGGGTTTACCAGCATAGCGATAGCGGAACCGCCAGCTCTTGCTTCCATTAGGTTCAATAATCAATGACAAGCCTTACCCATCCCCAAGCGTATAGGGTTTGTCTTCAGGATTAGCGCGGCGAATCTGCATATCGTTTAAAGGCATGTGTATAGGAATCCAGGACAGAACAGGAACATATACACTTTCTGTATCGGATTCTACTGGATGGTCACGGACAAGAATGGACTAAAAAGCAGTAAAACCTCTATAAATCAGGGTATTTATGGATGAATACGGACGTTTGAGGAAGTTGAGATGGTGCGATAATAGGAGCACAACAAGACACAATATGCTATTGATTTAATTAAATTATTTACGTTTGAGTTTTATAGGATACCCCCAAAAATACCCCCATTGATGTTTTCCTATAACGAAGTTGAAACTCAAAGGGCAAGTCAAGCTCTCACCGTTCTAACTTGTGCTCATGACAAGACTGGATCGAGCTGAGAGCTCAATAATTAACATAATGAATTCTGTTCCAGTACAATTATTAATTAAATAGTTTCTACTTTCTCATGAAATCATTCAATTTATTCTGTAACTTATAAAAAATCGTCAACCAAGCAATAAGGGAAGTGATATATCCCCCGGTTAACAACATATGATCCCCAGCAAACAAAATAACTTTACACGGCATATAAATTATCATTAAAAGAGGAATATTTATAAAGGATAAGCTAACGTTTCTGACCCATGAAAAGAATAGTAACTTACCTTTATGCTTTTCAATATCAATTTTATCAACATAGGCGCCCCCATCGAACTCCTTTGATATTGATAGTCTAACATCTCCTATTTTAGTTGTTACCCATTGCCCCGTCAGAGACTTTATAACACTCCAAGGTAAGAAAAACGAAAAAACACCCAGATTGATAGGTTTTAAATTTTTAACAGAATCCCCTTCAAAGGTGATAATATAATCAGCTTTCTTACCAAAATTGACCCCAAGATATTTGCTTTTAAATAAACCACAAAACATTAAACCTTGAGTGCGCGTCTCAAACCTTCCTTTATCTATAATATTTTTACCATCAGTTTTTTTAGTTAAATGATACACTCTCTTGATCGTAAAAACATATTTCAAGCAAACGTTAATTACCAGCATTAGTATTAATACCACGGTATACGCCCTTGATAAAATAGTATCTTCCACTAAATCCAAAAGTGACATAAACATACCTAACGCTTCACTCATGACGGTTCCTTTTTATGAAATAAATTTTCCATGGCTTAAAACACAAACTTTTAACCATCTTATGCTTTCAAAATACACCCGGGTAAAAAATTATAAAATTATTATCCAGGTGTTATTTGAAATTATCAAAAATTTAATAACTAAACACTTTTAGTGTCGTCAGACTTTCCAACTGAAGCAGTATTGCTTGCGGCCTTTGAGATAGCTGATGTAGCTTCATGGGCTGATGCAAGAGCTTTCTCTGCTAGTGACTTAAATTGCTCTCCTAATCCTGGTACGGCTTTAAGTGCCTCTTTAACAGTATTAGACGACAAAAGCTCATGATACGGGCTTCCGTGTGTTTCATTTTCAACCAATCTTAATGGGATTTCATCTAATCGAGAGAGAGCTGAAGCTAAAAGTTTCGCCTCAAGGGTTTTATCAATTCGTGAAGCTTCACTTCTGAATCCTTCGTATGCACGTGAAATAGAAGCTTTAAATGCATAATCCTCAGAAAGGCGGAAACGTTGACCAATCTGTTTAGTTGCTAGCCATGCAAACCAAACAGGTCCACCTACAGACAATATTGACAAAAATATTCTTGTTAAGATGATTGGAATAGATGGTTCCGATTGCCATGTTGAATTTATTAAACTTTGAACATTGTGAGAACCAAAAATAACAGCAGAGCCTAATGCTAACACAAGGCCTCCTACCCACCAATATAATGAATTGCTGAGCTCTTTAGATCTCTCGCTGAACGCTGCTGCTAATCCAACACTAGTTGAAGCCGCATATGCTGTTTTACAAAGTTCAATAATTGTTTCTGCTTCAGTTTGTAACCGCTTCAATTCTTCAATATTATCTTGCCCTTTTTCTTTGGCCTTTTCTATAATATCGATGTCTATATCAGTTTTCTTGACAGCAAGTTCTATTTTATCTCTTGATTCTTTTAAACTAACCATATCTGCAGGAAGCTGTTCTGCGGCTTCATAAGCGTCTTCTATGCGTTGAACCATTGAAGCTAAATCATTAGCTTTTGGTTGAATGGTCTCCATACTGGCTTCTACAGTTCTAATTTGTCTTGTTAACTTATTTAGATCCGTTATTGGGTTGCTTAAACTAAATTTATTGAGCTCATTACGCAACCCTTCCATAGTAAACATAAATGCAGGAACGCCAACCGCAGGATTTGACCATATATTTTGCAACGTATTATCTGCCATAAAACGAAGCCTATCTGCGTAGCTTTTGAATTTTGATGGGTCTACTTCTACATTCTGAGTTTCAATATTCACCACTTTTTCGAGTAATTCATTTGCAATACTTAAGAGATCATCTCTGCTGATACCAGGAAAAGTCCAATTAGCATGGACAATATTCAAAGGATCATTTGATGGTATTGCCGTTTGAATTTTCTCGATTATTTTTCTTAACTCATTACCAACATCAGAAATAGGATTATCCATTTTACCCTCTATTTTTTAGTGTTTAACGCTGTGTATCAGAACAGTTTATATCAACCCACAATAAATGTAACTAAATATAAACAAAAGATATTTGATATATTACACGCAAGCAGACATCCCCTACACACGAACCATTAGCATGCTATTTAAATTAATTGTAATTAATTTAATGAAAATGAACTTCATTCACTATTACACCGGATTGCGCTAAAAGAACGTCAGGAGCCGAAATTTTGGCAACTTAAAATCATAGAATTAAGTAGTGGAAATCGCTATGTGCGTTACAGTCCTATGCAACTGTAACTTAGAGCGCGTTCTGCCAAAAATCCCCACTGGCGCTGCCGGTGGGTGACAACTTTTGACAACTCAACCTGAACGCCAGCGTCCGGGCAAACCAGAACAGCGATCTGAAAGAGGCTCAAGGATGGTTGCAAAGGGGGAATGCTTAACACCTCCCCTTCACGAGTTCGTGTACCTGAAGTTTTCTAAAGCGGTAGCGGCTGACACTTTACCCCTAGTTTTCCCTAGTAAGGAATAACAAACCATAACAGGCTGACACCTGCCCTGCTTCACATCAGGATTAACAAAAGCTAACAACCAAGGCTCAACAATTCTCAACGCCAGCCCTTTACACTTCTGCTGTAGCTTCTGTTCGTAGTCGTCAGGATCCGTTAGGTTGGGTTGACACTTTTCCCAGTTTCTCGCGAAAAAGTGTCAAGTTTGAGGGGCTGAGGGGTTTACAGTTTTTCGCCGTCCAGCAGGCAGAGTGACATTAAACCAGTTTTGTTCCAGTCATCCAGCGTATCGGGGTGCATTGTGGCAACGTAAGCCAGCTCAGAACGAAGAAACCGTAAAGCGCCTGCTGCACGGTCTTTGCCATAGAAGCTGTGAGTTTCTTCATCCAGCCGGAAGAGAATCAGTAGTTGCTCTGCGGGCTCGTGCTGAACATCAAAACCCAGCTCAGCGGCTGCTGCTTCTATTCGCTGGCCAGCATCAATATCAGCCGACAGCTCTTTCCCGCCGTCATGCCCCCATACCCACGCGGCGGCCTGCGCCCACGTCATTTCAGTCTGGTGTTCGCCAGCACCAGCAGAATTTTGTTTAGCCTGCGATGCTTCGACATCCACTTTATCGCCTGAAATTACAATTTCACCGCGGGCTATCCAGCCGTAAACAGTTTGCCGGCTGACGCCCATATGCCTGGCGTAGGCTGATTTACTTAATAGCATCGTGATGTTTCCCTCCGGGCAGAAAAAAGCCGCCCTCAGGCGGCCTGCTTCTCTTCTGAATGTGCCTGCCGCTGGCTGCCTTTGAGCATCGCGCTGACATGTTCGCTTAACTGGTCAAGGCCGGTCATGCGTGGCTGTACGTCTGATGGATCGTCGTTCTTCCCGTATACGAGATTGTTATACCAGGTACGGACAGCTGTAATTTGTGCGACGTCTTTCCTTACCGCGTCGACCAGATCGGCAACCGCGCTAATCACCTGCCCATTCTCTGATGCGATACGGGAGAAGCCGAGACGTTTTAGCTGTTCCGTATCGAGTCCCGAACACACAGCGTGCGCCCTTAGTAAGGCGTCCGCCAGCTCCTGATGCTTTCCACTGTGCATCGACAGCAGCATTTTTTCCTGGCTGCGGCGATCCAGCCTTGCGAATGCCTGGCGCATTTCGCTGTCACGCATGAATCCCTGAACATCATCAGATGCCAGGGGATTAACCGGTGCGAGCTTGTTCTTCAGGTAATCGAGAATGTTTGCGGCCTGCTCGCTTACGGCTGCCACACCGCGGGTAAAGTCTTTGAGCGTGTCCGGGTTCCGGGCTTCACCTGCCCTGCGGTTTTTTGCCTGTTCGTTCAGATCCGGATCGTTGCGGATAACGTCCAGCAAATCCGCCTCGGCTTCGGCCTGCTGCGCCGTTGTCCTCAGGCTGGTGAGTTCCCCCGCCATACCACGGAATAAAGCGGCCATCTGAGTATTTGGCGCAACAACCTTACCGGCATAACCCGCCAGCTCGATGCTGTGTTTCCCTATTTTGATTGAGTAGCTCACTGGCCAGCCTCCATTTTTGACAGCCCTGCATCAAATACCTTGCGTGCAACAGCATGGATTGACGGCGCGATCCCCATGCCCGACTTCTGGCGCTCCCTCTCCTGAATGGTTTTCAGAGCCTGAATCTGTTCCCCGTTCAGCAGAACGGGCTTAACGTTAACCTTGCTCATGATGCCCCCTGTAATAGCGACCGTTAAAGTTCCATTAATCGCAACAATCAAATAATTAATTGCGATTTATGAAACGATGTTAATGAAATTACAGGGGTGCACAACGCGAAAAGTGTGGATGCGTTTTAAAGAATTTGCCCTCAAGGTATACATGGTGTTCATAAGGGCGATAAATTACATAAAAAACAATAAATTAACCTATGAACACCGGTCTACATACAGGGGTTACAAGTGTTCATGGTGTTCATATTTCTGTTTACTTTATGAGCACACAGTCAAAGTGACCTATGAACACTATGAATACCCTATGAATACCTTACACAAAGGTGTTCATAGTTAATCTTATTGATTTTATTGAACTTTAATCAATCAATGAACACTATGAACACCTTTCGCCATATTTAGCTAAACATTCATCTTTTTTCCTCAGCTAACGGGTGCGCCTGCGGCAGCCAGTCCTCCGCACTCTCTGAAAGTTCGACGTTCGTCACCACGCCGCGGGTCTTTCTCTCCTTGCGGTACTCGTGATTAAACTCCCGCATGGCGCTTTCCATTCCCTCAGAGAATTTATTCAGCGTCAGCGGCTTCTCGAAACCGTTAGCCTCAAGAAACGTCAGATAAGCGTGATAGAGGTAAATGCGGGGGCGATGAGGCGGGTTACGGTTGCCCACCAGCATTCCCACGCAATCAGCCAGGCGCTCCAGATGCGCACAGAAGGCGTACAGGGGATCCGTTTTCTGCTTAACCTCCAGTGCTTCTTCGCTGTTCCGTTGCTCCAGCAGCAGCGCCCGCGCTTTTTCCGGGTCCGAAAAGGTTGCCAGCAGCCGACGAACAACCACCGGAATTTCAGCGGATATCTTTTCTGCCAGGTCGGGATCCTTATCCTCTTCGCTGACGCGCCGGTTAAACTGGAAAATTACGCGGCGCCGGGAAACGCCGCCGGCACGTTCGGTGAAAATCATCGGCGTGTTGTTCGTGGCCACAACCACCGCCCGCAGAACGGCGGTGTACTGGTGCTCGTGCTTCGGGTCGATCTCCACCGCATCCCCGCCGGTGATAGCCTTTATCCCGGTGCCCTCTCCTGAATATTTGGGCTGGTCAGGAAGGGTTATCATGCTCTTGCCGACAAACTGCGCCCGCCCGCGCGCGCTGTCGAGCGCCGCCATATTCCCGCTGGCGGTGTTATGCGCGCCGGCCAGCATCGTGGCGATGTGGGTAAAGACGCTTTTCCCGCTGCCCCCCTCCCCGGTTATCTCGAGGAACAACTGCCAGTCGTACCGGTTCGCCAGCACCATAAAGAGCGCCGCAGCGATGCGCTGCATCTTAATTGCGTCTCTATCTGATGCGTAACTTAGCCACTTATGGAAGTTCGGCGCATGGTCGCGGAGGTTTTCGCCCGGCACCGCCGGCGTATAGGTCACGCCGTTATGGT
>Ga0209370_1000958_pt1 | contig 29479 bp, 24 predicted proteins | sample AgamicAtPrz_FD_187164 | JGI IMG/M metagenome (GOLD analysis project Ga0209370, IMG submission 187164) | Agave microbial communities from Guanajuato, Mexico - At.P.rz (SPAdes) (version 2) | ecosystem: Host-associated > Plants > Phyllosphere > Phylloplane/Leaf | place: Guanajuato, Mexico... | reverse complement strand
GTGCCGGACCCTGCTCCCGCGTTGCGGCCGCAAGTTCTGCCAATAGCGCTGACGCAGTTGGCCTTCATCTGCTCGGTGGGCGGCTGCAGTGGCGCGTATACAGCACCTCGGTTTCCTGCATTCTGCAGAATGGGGATCTTCACATTGTCGAAGAAATTTCCTTCCATGAAGATTGCACTCGTCGCAAACGGCTCGAGCGCGTGATAGCTTCCATTTTTGAAGTAGTTACTCATCAAATGCACGAACTGATTCCTTCCGTGCACCGCCGGAGCGCGTCCGGAGAACTGTTGGATCACGTTGTAGGCGAAGACGAACGTCTCGTCCTTCCCGGTGAGCAGGAAGTTCCAGTAATGATTTCCGTCACAGCGAGGCGAAAAATCCGTTTGCCCGTTAAAGTCATTCCAGGAAACAGTCACATTCTGAGCGCTGCTGTCCTTCTCCCATCCCGAGACGATCAGCTGACGACCGACGTGAGCGAATCGATTGTGGTCGATCCAGATGTCCTTCGTATTGCCAAGAATGATGGCATCGCCTCCGAAGATGATGCCGTCGTTGATATCACCAAACGTCAAGTTGCGGACAATAATGTTGTGCACGCCGCCTTTCATCGCCAGTCCGGCGCCCTTGATCGCTGCCTTCCCCCCCGCTTTACCGACAAGCGTCTTGTTTGAGCCTACGAGCAAATTGTCCCGGCCCGCCTTGTCATAGGGAAAACTGAACTGCTTCACGCCATTGCAATGAGTATCCTGAGGATCAAAGAGGCCCAGCTTGGCGCGTGAGCTGCAGTTGGGCAGCATACTGTAGTAGCACCCGTTGATTTGCCCGGTACCTTCCGTGTCTTTGAAGTCGATCGTTGCGTCGACCGAGATGACGCGAGGTGTCTCGTCTTTGCAGACTCCGCCCACAACAGTGCTGCACAACGCTCGACGCAGATCTTCAGCCGTAGTGACGTGAACTGTGGAGGCGGCTCCGCCACCGGTGACACCACCACCAAGTCGGTTGGATGAACTGGTCGCCATGACGGCGGCTCGCTCGTCCGTCGCATCGCCGAGACTTTCTTGGCTTTCTGTATCGTTGCGCGTCGAAACAACTCGCTCCAGGGATTCAGGCTGAGCAGCTTCAGTGCTTTCGACGTCAATTGCCGCGATGTCGCTCGCCGCGTCGATCGACATGGCGCTTGCAGAACCGTCCATCGTAGAGGCGGTCGCTTCAGGGCGGATCCGTTCACTGCCGCCGCCACACGCTATCAAGCTCGACGCCAGAGCGACCACGATCAGTTGACCAATGCCGTATTTACTCATCTGATTCCTTCTGTACATATGCGCGTCTCATCGCAGGTCACTTCTTAGCAGGGTCGACGCGCATCCAACTGCGGAGCCGTCTTGTTGGCGTCGGCTTTCCAATGCACTTGCGCGAACGAATCGTGCTTACATCAGGAAGTGGAGAGCTCCACCGACCATGACGGGCCTGCGCTGGCCTCGCTCTCTCAGCCCTTTCAGCCCCGTCGGCCTCGAGCGAATCAGCGGCAGGGAACGTCGACCTTGAGTGGAATGCGAAAGTTCCGGGCGCGCGAGGAGAATGGAGCGTCATTCTCCTCGCACCAGCCGATGGCGCTATAAGGCGTCATCGGGCCATTTCAAGGTTGGAAGCCCTGCCAGTTACCGTACCAGCAGCTTTCCCACCCCTGCTCGAGACGTTACTAGCTGCTTCACTTCGCCGGCGGGTACGGCACTATATGAATATGGAACGGCCCAACCAACGTCGGCACTGATGTGGCATTGATTGGCAAGATCAAGAGCTGCTCCGTTCAGCAGCGACGCCGTGTCGATAATCGCGCCAGGTCTGCTCTTCGATCCGGGGTTCTTCACCACGTCTTCGCAAGACTTCGCGCCGGCGATATCGAAGACGTTGGCGGTGGAAATGATGCGCGCCTTGTATCCGACACCCACGCTGTACTGGTGAGGGTAGACCGGGTGAAACTTGCTGGCTTGGTGATAGTTGTTGTAGAGATGGACCTTGCCAAATCGAACCCGCGGTGCGCGCTCGGCCACGTCGCTGAAGAGATTGCCATTGAAGGTCATGGTGAGGTGACCCTCATCATCCTTTGCCGAATCCGAAGAACCGATCAGGTTATTCTTCTCATGCAGCTCAAAGACGTTATAGGACGCCGTGACATAGTCCGACCCCTTTTTTACGTCGAGCGCGCCATCGTGGCATTCGACTCTCTTGTTATTTTCAATGGGCATCCGGTCGTCGGTGATCGGTGCATCTGTGAAATGATTGTGGTCAATCCAAACGTGCTTGGAGTTCTCAATCACGATGCCGTCGTACTCCGAGTTCCAATTCCCCTCTGGGCCGTCGTTCGGGTCCCACTTCGGCGCGATGTCACACGGATTTGCGATCTTAAGGTTCCGCACGATCACGTTCTCCACGTTCGAGATCAGGATCGCCGCGTTGAGTAGCTGGGCGTCTGCGCCGACACCGATGATCGTGGTATTGCTGGGAACGGTGATGCGATTGCGCTTTGATTGATCCTGGGGTCCCATAAATGGGCCGCCATTGTCCATCGCAGCCATGTCGATCAGTCCTTGGATCTTGACGATCTTCGGTTGAGTACCCTGCAGGGACGCTATCAGCTGCGGCGCCGAATTCACGAGGTAAACGTTTTGAGCTGTAGCGGCTTGCCCCCCGGTCGTCCCACCGGCATAACCCGCCCAACCGGAAGTGGGGGCGGCTTCTCTAGCCACGTCGCCATCCGGACTTGGGGGGCTGTGCGGGTCGCCATTGGTCGGCGGAGATGGCGGTTGCGTGGAGCCGGTGCCGCCGGACGGCGGCGCGGGCGGCGGTGCCTTTGCGCGCGGACCCACTGCGCACTTCTTCGTGTCGCTCTCATTTGGATCGGTGCCGAAAGTTTCCGCATTGCAGATAACAACGCCGGACAAGGTCTTCTCGACCCAACGGCCTTTGGCACCAAACGAGACGGAGGCCGGTGAGGATCCAATGCGGCATTGACCTCCTTCGTCTGCGCACTTTGAATAGCCGTTCGGCCAGTCCTTGGCCTGAGCGCTACCGCAGACCGTCAAGACCGCAAGGGCAGTGAGTGCGAATTTGAGCTCTTGTTTCAAGAGTAGATCTCCATCGTGAAGTCAAAGGATTGGGGATTCCGCGTGCACCTGCCGCGTGAGGCAGGCCATGCCTTGCGAGGCCACCTTCCTGGCGTCAACCTGTGCTGTTTTTCAAAGCACGAAAGCGCGCACGCCGCGTGTGCATCAAGGGCCGGGAGGGACAGGACGCCATCCTAGAAATGGGGCTATTGCATGCGAATGCACTTCGGTGCAAATCGCGATTCCAAAAATGAACAGGTGCTGTTTGATCAGCGTGATGACTTCTTTTGGACGATGTGTCTTTAAGGTGGGGCACTATCGCCGGTCGCGGCTCACAACCCATACGACGGCTCGTTTACGGCGGCAACACTTTCGACGAGGCCGAGTACCGCGAGGCCCTCCAACCGCGCACAGCGGCCACGGGATCCTGGGCAGCGTCAGCGGCGAAAGCGGCAGCCAGTTGATCCAGATGGGGTCAACGAGGAGCGGTGCGGAGCTCACGGAGGCAATACCGAAGCGGTCCGAATGATCAGTGAAGGAATTCCGGGAAGGCGACGGGCCCGGCGCATTGGACAAAAGTCATATGCGAACTCAATGGGATGTACTTGCCGTCTTGATGATGGCTATCCTGACGCTCCGCACAAGTACTGCCAGCACAACTCAATGATTCCCGCCAAACTGCTTTACCTCGGTGCCGCAGGTGAGCACCACGTCATGTCGGAGTGCTTCCGGCATCAACGCGAAGCCTTCAAACTGCCCGTGGATCGCGGCTTCGACTTGGTGGTCACTGATGCATACCGCCACCTGTCGCAGGTGGAGATTGGGGCATCAAGGACCGGCTCTCCGGCGCCGGACGGCGCACCGCTGTACTTGCAAGTGAAGTCGCGGCAGGCAGAGCTTCTCCCCTCCGAAGACGAGGAAGAGCGACCACACTGGGTGGGCCACTTTCCCATTAAGGAAAGTGACCTTCACCTCATCTGCGACACCCCGAACGCCTTCCTGGTATGCGTGCTTTTCATCGACGTCAGCGACCAGCTGTCACAGGCGCGCACCGCCTACGCTTGGTGGATGTCGAGCGCGAAGGTGAGGCAGTTGCGCGACACCGGGCACTTCATCAAGGTGAACGGCTCAGCGGCCGTGGAGTTGTGGGCTTGCTACACCGAGCCTGCCCAAAATGCGAAGTACGTGCAGAACACCTACGTCTCGCTGTTCAAGCAACATCAGGGCAAGAATGCCGCTCCTGGGCAGCGCTCGAGCGGTGAACTGATCAGCAGGGAGTGCTTCAACTTCGGGAAGCTCAGAGCAGGTTGAAGGTTCTGCGCACCGCCGCGTTGGAGTTACGGAAACGATCACGGGCTTCCGGCCGGTGAGTTCGACGCCAGTGGACTTCCCTTGCCTATCGTTGCTCGGTGTTCTGGGACGGACCGCTTCCAGCGTGCATTGCCGGGCTTCGCGGCATTGTCCCGAGTGGACAGAACGGGGAGGACTCGTTCGACAGTCCAGCGCTGCGGATGGAGCCACCGGATCGTCCAGCGATCCAAGAGCGGGCCCGGTTTGGGCGTTTGGGCTGCAACTGAGTAGCCAGCAACTGCGGGGCCGCGATAACCTGGCATCAGCGCCCGCGGCTCAAGGTGCTGCGACGTCGGAGAGCTATCCATCCTGCCACGGCAGCTCGAGCCCTGGTTCCGATAGTCATCCCTTGAACGCGCTCCGGGGTCGGATACGCCACGCCCTACGGTTTGCAGCCGTACCAGCCTGAGGCAAGCAGCCCGCGCACCGAATTCACGTCATCGAGCGTGCTGCAGTTGCAGCGCCAGTTGTTGAAGAAGGTGAGACTGCGCAGACGCTGCAGCACGGCCGTGAACGAGGGATGCGTCAGGTGGTCCGCAGACAATTTCAGCAGCGCGCTCGCGCCGATCATGTTGGCCGTGGGTAGGCGTACGTGCTGGAAGACATCCTTGGTCGGCAGAGCTTGGATGGAGGGCGTCGCCGACATGTTCTGGATTCGCTTGCCAGCGCTGCCATCGTGCATCTGTGCATGAAAGATCGGGTGCCCCTGCGTCGCGCCGCGGCCACCGTAGTCATACCTGACACCAAGCAAAGCTTGCCAGTTCGTGTTGGTGACCTTGTAGTAGCCGATGTCGACGAACGCTTCATGGAGATAGCTCGACTCCGCCTCAGGCTTCGTGTCGTCGAAGCCGTAAATGTCGCGCGACGACAGCAGCACGGCGATCAGTTCGTTGGCGGGAACGGGTTTGCCAGCAGCGCGGTGTCGGCCTGGCAGCAGTTCAATCCGCAGACCTCCGAGCACCTCAACGGTCGAGTGCTTCGCCGGCTTGTTCACCGTGAAGCACTCGGTGCGAAGCGGCTGCATTGCCACGCCCTCGCCCGCAGCGCAACGGGCGAATACGTTGAAGACCTCGCCGTACGCGGTCGATGCCGTCTTCGCGAAGCTGTCGATGTGGGCCTGAGTGGGCATGCCGACGATTCAATCAGCCAATCCAGGGAGCGAGCTTCCGGTAGGTCGAAGCCTGCAGGCGCGCCAGATCGGCGCCCGGCGGAAACCACCGCACGCGTCCCGACGACTTCTCGGCGCTGATTGGCTCGTTCGTGGCCATGCAGTAGTAGCCCGCGTGCAGCTTGGAATCCACGCTGCAGGGGCAGTACCGGATATTCTTCAGGCCTTGCTTCTCGCAGAGTTCGAGCCCGGACGAGCTCTCACCCTGGGAGACGATCTCGTCGAGCAAGTGTCGCCACCACAGCGGCGTGTCGGGGTCCTCGAACGGCAGGTCCTTGTAAAGCGCCGCCTTGAAGAGCTTCTGGACCTCGGGCTTTGCGAAGTCTTTCGGATGGATGTCGAGATAGCTTGCCGCGGCGATCTGGTTGACCAGCACACCCGGGTACTTCATCACCAGGTCAGCCAGCCAAACACCCAGGGCTGCCACCAACCGGCGTCCGACCTGGGACGACATGCGCGCCTTGCTGTCCTGCGAGAACGCAAGAATTTCGCCGATCGCGATGTGATCGCCGCACGCGAACGTGTCGAAGTGGGCCGCGGCGGCGGGCTGATGAAGCACCCTCGCCAGCAGCGCTCCAGGCGAGGCCGCCTTCGCCGCTGCGGGCCGACGCTTCTTGCCCGTAGTGCCGGCGTCGCCGCCGTCGTCCGCCCCTTCTTGACGCTTGATCCGGTCTTGAAGGTCGACGAACCCCTTCGCGAGGCTCGCCACTTGGGCGGCGCGGATTGTTGCCTCCGGCGACAGATCGATCAGGCCGTCGCCCGGAATGCGCTTGAACTGGTCGACGGCGCTGGGCTTTGCCCGGCGGTAGCCAGCGACGGGCAGGCCAAGGACCTTGGCCGCACCCGAGACTGCGGTTTGCGACAGACCGCTCCAGTCCTTGGAGTTCGCGGACAGGTCCCGATCGGTAACGAGCAGCACGAGCCGATCGTGGAAGCCGCTGGTGCGGATCCATGCTTCCACGCGGTCCTCGTAGGGCGTGTTGCTGTTCTGCGGTGGTTCGTCCAGCGGAAAGACCTCGAACTGGAAGGCGCTGCCCAGCTTGGGTTTCACCAGCTTGGTGAAGTCCTTGACAATGGACGGATCGTCTTCGAACAGCAAGACGACGGGCTTGGCGTCAGTCGGCATTTGGCCTCCGAGGGATCTGAATGTGAATGCACGTGATGAAGCCGGGCGAAGGCTCGCCAACGACGGCCTTGCCGTTCACGCGCGAAACCAGGTCGCGCACCAGCGGTAAGCCGAGACCCATGCCGGTCCCCAGCGGGCTGTTCGTGCGCGACGTCGTGGTGTAGAACGGATCCCAGATGCGCTCGCGAACGTCCTCCGCGATCCCGACGCCGGTGTCCTGGACGGTCAGGTGGTGCGAGCGCGCGTCGTTCCAGGCCGAGATCAAGATGAGCGGGTCGAGCTCGTCGGACTGACGTGCGAGGATGGCCTTCGTGGCGTTGCTGTACAGATTCAGGATCACCGCGCTGTACATCGCCACGGGGATCGGCGGCACAGTGACATCGTCTTCGCAGTCGATGTCGGTGGAGATACCGCGGCTCTCCGGGACGTTGCGGAAATGGTCGACCACCCATTCGATCTGGCCGAGCGCGCTGAAGGACTTGCTGTCGGCCGCGCGCAGCGAGTCGGTGAAGAGGCGGGTGTAGCTGATGTACCCGTCGAGCTGTTCACGGGAACTGCGCACGCGATCGAGTGCGTCCTGCAGCCCGGGGATGCGTTTGACGTATCTCGTCAATTCACTCACCACGTCGTCCAGCGCCAGGAACAGACGCTCGGACTCGTGGGTCATGAACCCGGCGACCACGCCAAGGCCGGCAGCGATCTCAAGGCGGGACCGGGCATTGCGGTCGTACGCCTCCTGCTGCGTGACGCGCGTGGCCAGTTGGCTGTAGTGATGCACGAGGGCCGCGCGTTCTTCGGGCGCCAGCCGTGGGTCGTTACGAAACGACTCCGCAGCCTTGGCCAGGTCCGACCGCAGCGCCAGGCGCGCCTGTTCCGCGACGCGCTCCTCGGCAGCAAGCTGGCGCTGCTTGTCGAGGCTCGCCAGCAACTCCAGGCCGCCGCGCACGGCGTCGACCATCTCCTCGTAGGCGTCGTTGGCGAGGTAGCCCTGACGGTCCATCGCCGGGATCAGATCCGTCTCCTCGGGGTCATCGGACGCGCGCGAAGAGACAAAGACCTGCCCGATGACCTGGAAGCCGGTGGCCAGGTTGAGCGCCGGATTGAGCTTGGGCTTGGCCCGCTCGATCTCGCTGATCGGGAAGTGCACCCGAGCAACCTCGCTGCGCCAGTCGCGACGGTTGTGCGATCCGTCCTGGTTCAGGAACAGCCAGTCGTCGTCCTTGAACCCGTACGGGCGGATGCGGAACCCGTTGTCCACGATCCCGACACCCGAGTTCTCCTTCAGCCAATCCCAGATGCGATTGCGCAGCATGGGAATGCCGAGAAAGGCGTCCTTGCGTTTTGGCGTGAAGGCGATGTCGGCATGAAGACCCGCTTTGATGTGGTTGCGGAAGTGCACCTTCAACTCGTGCTCTTCGTCATCACCGGCGAACTTCACCGTGTAGCGCAACGTGTGCTTGACGAGCGACACCGTCAGCCGCGCCCAGGCGTGCTCGATCACGCCGCGCGCGATGTCGGTGTCATCCTCGTTCACCGCGGGGAAGCCTTTGAAGACGACCTGGTATCCAGGGTCTTCCATGGCACCCCTGGCGCGCTTGGTCTTGAACGGTCCGGGGTCGAAGGCCGACCGGGGCGAGGCGATCTTGAGCACCTGCGTCAGGAGGTGCTTGTCCACGGCCGACAGCAGGTCGTGCTTCAGACGCCAAACCGTGAGCGTCGTGCCGAGTTCATCGAGCGGACCGGCCTTCGTCAGGCGAAACGGCACCTTCGCTTTGTTGAAGGACACCGCCGCGTCGAGGCGCCGCCAGTCGAAGACCGCTTCGAGCACTGTGCGACCCTGGGGGGTATCGCACACCGAGCGCAGCCTGAGCGCACCGCCCAGGAAGCGAATGGCGAATCGACCGATCCCCTTCTGGCCCGTGACGGCTCGCTGGTAACGCGCTGTCTTGGGGTCGCGCTTGCTGCTCGTGGCGATGCGCATCCATCGATCGCGGAAGTCCTCCGCCGACATGCCGTTGCCGTCGTCCTTGACGACGAGCGAAGGCAGGCCGCGATGCTCGGTCAGTTGCAGCTCGCATCGCGTCGCCTCGGCGTCGCTTGCGTTCTTCACCAGCTCGAGCAAGGCGACGTCCGCTGACGCGACGAGGCGTTCGCCCAGCTCTTGCAGCAGGCGCACCTCAACGTCGAACGCCAGGAATCCCGAGTCCAAGTTCGAGGCTGACTTCGAGGTCGCGATGGGCCTGCGCCTACGGACAATGCTCGGCACGGATGTCAGCGCTCGGCGCAAAGTTGGTTGAGCACCGCATTCATTTGGTTGACCTCGATCTTCAGGAAGCCCCTCGACAGGGGGACCACGCGTTTGGAGAAATCGATCTCGAGCAACTGAGTCATCAATGCATCCGCGGACTTCTTTGGCTGGCAGTAGATGCCGTGGATCGCGCCAACGTGTATGGCGGCGACTTCGTTCTTGTACATTTTCGGGCCCGCCGTCTTGAAGCCCGAGGAGTACAGAATCTGGGCCGGCAAAGGCGCCTTGGCGCGCCACCACGTCTGGCGATTGCGACAGGTGTAGTTTCCCTGAATCTCCTTGGGTGCCGTCGCCAGATAGTTCTCCAAGGCGGCCTCGGGGGTGGCCTGCGGGTTGATCAACCAGCATCGCCGGCCGGCGTTGACATACGCCTCTCGGAAGAGGCGGTCGGTCAGCGTGCGCTGTTCGGCGCGCAGGTGTCTGAATGACGTGATCGCCGGCAGCACATCCTGCCCCGGCTTGAGCCTATAGCGCACGCGCATTTCCTCTGTCAGCACGAAGAAGCTCTGCCCGCCCGGGCTTAGACCCCGCAGCGCGTGCGTCGGCGTCGCGGCTCGTTCGTACGAGAGGCGGGTTTCATCCGTTCCCGTCACGTGGACGCGGCGGCGGGCGGCGTCCAGTTCCGGGCCGATCTCGTACAGGTGCAAGCCGGCCTCGTCGGGTGGCGCCGCCTTGTCGATGATGGCGATGCACGCGGTGGTCAGGACGCGCTTGAACTTCGCATCCTCGATATGGTAGACGTCAACGCGCCAACCCTTGGCCGCCATGTACCGCCGCACCGATTCGCTGGCCGGGCGGCTGATCCATTCGTACGGGATGACCAAGGCAACGAGTCCGTCGTCCTTGACGGAGTCCAGCGCGAGCCACATGAAATAGACGTAGGCGTTGCTGCGGCCGTCGACGCTGTAGCCATCAATGGCCGCCAATCGCCCCTGCGCAGCTTCCAGCCAGGTCGCACTCAGATCGTGATGGCGCACATAAGGCGGGTTGCCGATGCACACGTCGTAGGCGGCTCGGGTCTTCAGGGCCGCGAAGGCCGATTGCAGCTTGATCGACGCGCGCGGCGGCGTCTGATCAGGCAGCCGCTTCGGATCGATCTCGAAACCGGTGTAGTGATCGAAGGTGCCGGCGCGCGCGAACCGCGCGTCCCCACATCCGAAGTCGACAACCTGGCCCGCGTTGGGGCGCCGCTCGTTGACGAGGCGCCACACCTGCTGCACCAGCGCAGGGGGCGTATCGACCTGGCAGCGGCTCAAGTAGTTGATCGGGTCGACCGCTTCGACCGCGGTCGAGACATCGTCGCGCGTAGTGCGATCCATAGTGTTCCTGGAAGGGGAAAATCTATCGGCCCCCTTCGCACTGGGAGGCGCCGACGACCTGCTGCGAGCGTGAGTGGCAAGACCCGAACATCGCGCACGCGCAGTGGTGGTGCATGTTAGTCAAGGATCGGCCAGCATTCGATCAGGTCAATCGCCGGTGAACGAGTTTTCTCATGCCGCCGTCCGCATCCTCGGAGCGGACCGCGCCCAGGGCGCCCGTCCTGGACCGCCAGCCAGCGCGTCGCTCCCGGCCGCGAGTTCTGCGACGGCCCGCTCGACGAGACTATCCAAGCCCCTGACACGCATGCGCCGTCTCCGGCAGTGCGCACAAGGGGACAGGACGGGCTCGCCCGGCGTCACGCCGCATCGTTCTTAAGTCATTGATGCGAATAAAGATTTCTGCATTTTACAGAAGGCAGCACGTGCCCGCGAGCAGTTTGGGCGAGGCAGCGCCGACGCCTCAGGCGGCTCGGAGCGCGACCAGGGCGCCGGCGGCATGCAGCACCGCCTGCAGGCGCACCCGCATCGACGACCTCAAGAGCATGCGTGCCTCACTGCCGAGCCAACGGTTCCATGCGCGCTCGCCGTTGAGCGCTTCGATCGGCGCCAGTCCTCCAAGGAGGTCGGTCGGGGCCGCGAAGAAGCCATAGAGGTCGGTGGCCCCGAGGGGGGCTAGCGCCTGCATCACATGCTTGATCGGCGCGCCAGCAACCTCCGGCCAAGCCTGGAACGCAGGATATTCGGGCGCATTCGCCCGGGCGGTCCGCCGCACCGAGAACAGCGCTCCCTCGCGCTCGCGCTTGAGCACCGCCGCCTCGCTCAGCCCTCCCAAGGCGGCGCCTAGCTGCGCGGCGGTCAGAGGGTCCATGGGATGGGCGCGCGCCGCAGCGGCCATGGCCCTGTGGCTGCTCGTGCGGGGTCGCCGCATGAGGTCGGCCGCAGCGGCCTTCATCGACGACGCCTCGGAACGGTCATGAAGGACGGGCAACTTGGTACCCTTCATGGCGGGCTTCGGTAGAGCGGCAGAAACCGGAACATCTTGGGCCACTCCTGTCTCGGCGCGAACGCGATGGCGACTTCGCGGTTGTCCAGCGCCGACTCGGAGATGACCACATGGTCCTCCACCATCTTTGCCCGTTCAAACTCTTGCGGGCTCACTTTGCACACCGCCTTGAAGAAGGGACCATTCAGCCACCGTTGCACGTTCGGCTCATCCTTGAACTTCAGGTACGCCGCCAAGGACGCATGCGCGGCGGCCACCATCGCAATACCCAGCGGAACATCGTTCCGCACGAGGATGTACATCTTCAACATGGACTCCATGACGCCGCAGGGTCGCCGACCTGCGTCTGCGGGTGAGGGGCGTTGCCGGACCCCGGTTCGCCAAGACTGGCAAGCAGGGTCAGGCCTTGCCCACGCGCATTGCCGACGCTTTCCAGTCCTCCCGGCACCACCTCGAAGCAACAGCCCTGGCCGTCTTCGACCACGAGGCCGCGGCCTCCTCGGCACTGACGCCACACGGCTCGCACCTCTAGGGCGCGCCACTGGGGCCACTCGCTCCCCAGCGGATACAGGCAAAGCATTGCCACGAGCTTGCGCTGGTCATGCAGCAGCCGCTCGATGACGTCGCTGTCCCAGCACAAGACCGCCACGTCGCGCTGGCGCGCCGTCTCAGCGGCGCGGAAGGTGGCGACAAACCACGCCTCGCGCGACGCGGCGGCGGGCAACCTGAAGTGATCGCGGGAAAAAACCATTTCATCTCTCGTGACGAACAAAACCGCGAGGGCACGCCCGGCTCGTGAACACCACGACGCGGCCGGTGAAGACAACTTCGCCGCGCGGGCTCGCACGCAAGCACTCGCCAGGCCCCGTGGAAGCGCCGCCGCTCGCAGCAACGCTGTCCTGCGGCGTGGGCGCCAAGGCCTTGGCTCTTGCCGAGCAAGCGCATTCTGTTGCCCTGCGACGGAGATCGACAAGCGCACCACCTGAGTCCGATCCCTGCGATGGGCCATGCATGCAGTGCTTGGATACGAGCTCGCGTCAGCAGTGCATCTGTACTCAGGCTGACTGGGCGCTGCGCAGGCCGGACCAACCATCTGACCATCAACGATCGACCGCTGCGTGGTTCATGCGAAGGCAACCGTCGCCGTGAACACGTGGTCGCCTGCCTGGCCGCAGCGCTTGCGCTGCTGTCCTTGTCCGGAACCTCGCAAGCACGCCAGCGCTCAAGCCGGCGCCGCGGCATCCAATTGATCGCTAGCAACTGCAATGCGTGTCAAGCGGTGGCAATTCAAGGCATCGGGGTTGCGATCGCGTAAGTGCGCCTCCAATCTTGCATGAGGTCGCAGTTGCGGCAATCACGGCGATTGCGGCGAGTGCGACGCATGCGGCGTGGACCGCGATGGCTCAATGGCACGAGCGCTAGCTCGGCTTCTGCGTTTCACGAGCCGCTCTCAACATCACGGGCCGTTTGCGGCAATGCGCTTTCTGGATATGGACGCCGCGCCCCTACCGTGTCGCGGCAGGCCGTCCATGTACAAGTCACTTCACAGCCCACAGTACGATGAATTCCTGGTGCAGCTCAAGGCATTGCGCCAGAGGCAGGGATTGCGTCAATCCGACCTTGCCAAAAGGCTGGGGCGCGCTCAGTCGATGATCAGCCGCGTGGAATCGGGAGAGCGTCGTCTGGACGTGGTCGAGTTGTGGGTGTGGCTGGGCGCACTCGATACGCAACTGAGCGGGTTTGCCCAGGAGCTGGAGCGGCGACTGGCCGATACGCCCTGGGCACGCGTCAATGCCCGTTCATCGCGGCAATGAGGCCAGGCCGGTTGCGCAAAGCGCCGCTGGCCGTGTACCTTCATGCGTGGCCGGCCTCCCCGGTCACGCGCGCGGCACGACGGATGCGACCCGGCGCCCGCGCCGCCCTGGTCTGCGTGCGTTCAGTGTCGCGGTGTCGCGAGCTGATGCCGAAGGCTCTCGAGCTGCGCCCACTCCTCGTCCAGCACGCTGGCGAAGGCCTCGAGCGTCACGCCCACGGCTTGCGCCCACAACCGCAACTCCACTACGTCCAGATTGCGGACGCCGCGCTCGATCTTGCTGATGTCCGATTGGCGCAAGGACATCGCCCTGGCCATGTCCTCCTGCGAGACACCCGCGAGTTCGCGCGCCTGCCGAAGCACGCGACGCAGAACTTGTTGGTAATCGGACGGACCTTCGAGCGGCATGCGCGGACAGAACTGGAGGCCGCGCAGGGTGCATGCGAGTTTTAACTATGCGAAATTCGACTATGTTTTTCATATCCAGCAATGTTGTTGGCCTCATTTGCCACATTGGTCGCATTGAGTTCACTGGCCGGTCACCGCGCGTGCAGGGGCTCGACGGCTCGGCGCGGCGCCTCGCCCGCGGGACGCAGGGGCGTGTATGAAGGATTCCGATCTCGCCGCACTCAAGGGCTTCGACGAATTGCCGGACTGCGCCACGGTTCGGATGCCTGTGGTCGCGGCACTTTTCTGCGTCTCGCCGGCAACGATTTGGCGCTGGCGCAAGGCGGGTTTGATTCCCACCCCCAGTCGCGTGGGCGGAGTCACACTCTGGCGGGTTGGTGATCTGCGACGCCACCTCGTGCGGCCTCCAGGGCCGGAGCGCTAGCGACAACGCATGTGTCGCCCCGATCCCCATGCGCGTCATTGAGACGCGTTGAGGCGTTCCAAGACGCTCAGACACGGGCTGGTGCGTGCGCTTGAGCCCGACCGGTTCAAGGCATCACGGTCCGGCAAGGCGCACAAGCGGCGGCCACTCGCCTTGCGCGGCGGCGCGCGAGCAAGCGCCGATCCAGCGCTGAACCGGGTCGAGGGCGTCGAGTTGCTCGCGGGCCAGCACGACCCAGCAGACCAGGAACGCGCGCGTATGCGGTGGCTGTTGCGACAGTTGCGCCTCGATCGCCTCGATGAAGTGCGCGGCACGTTGATGGCGCTCGAGTTCATCGCCGAGCATCTGCAGCTGTTCACTGGAGACGGGCAAGAGGCACTCACCGAGAGGCACGGGTGGTCCCCCACGGCCAAGTGACGTCGCGTGCTGTGTCTGGCCGCGCTTGCCGCCCGCGTCGGTCCGTGCGTCGCGGCTGCCTCGCTCAGGTTCCCCCGCGCCGCCGTCCGCACCGCTGATTTGCGCGGCCGCCGGCGTTGTCGACGCTGGCGGCGCGTTGGTCGACAACCAATTGCCGGTGGGCGGACTCGGCGGCGGCCGCTGATCCGTCAGGAGCGCGTGCCGGGTGGCGTCGTCGGCGCAGGCCTCCTCGAGCAGCCGCACCAACTCTTCGCGCGCTATGTTGATCGGGGTGAGCTGCACGCGGTCCGCGTCGGGCAGCGGTGCGCGTGCGGGCGCTCTGCCTTGCCTTTGTTTGGACCAGTAGCCGGGTGGCGGGGTCGGCACTTCGAGACTCTTCGCGATGAGCTTGAGCCACGTGTCCGACCTGCCCAGTGCGCCGGCAACCCGGCGCTGAGGCACTGTCCACACCAAGAGATGGAGCTGGTGCCGCAGCAATCTCATGCGCCACCGTCAGCGTCGTCTGGATATCTCGTACGAATCCAGCGCGCGACGGGCTCGGTGCGCCATCGCCGGCGCCCGCCTGGGCCCAACCGCGTCCCGGGCGGAAAACCGTGATCGCGGATCAGCCGATCAAGGGTGGCGGGCGAGACGGACAGCAGCGCCAGCACGTCGTCCCGGCCGAGCAGCCCGGGCATCGCGCGAGGTACACGCGGTTTTGGTTTGGACATGACACGCTTTGAAGTTCAATGCGTGCTCATGCTGCCAGTTGAGGCGACCCACGAATAGTCCATCCATTCGTCGCCGCGGCTTCGCAATGGTCGACCCATTTCCCTGCCGCTGGCTACCGAGCCGCGCGCCATGACGACAACGTAGAAACGGAGCTTCAATCGGCGTGCTCGCCCCCGCGATGGCAAGCATCAAATGCAGCCGCGTGTATGCGGCGCCGGCCAACCTGCATGCGGGGAAGGAGCCCCGGTGATCGCGCCGCATTGCGTCCTTGCCGACTCCCGCTCGCTCGTTCGAGCCAACGCGAGCATCAGGTGCGGGGCCTTCGCAGAACGCGAAAGCTCCTCCGGCGCAGCCAGCGACGCCTCATGCCGGAAAGTGCATGGCACGTTCACGCAGGCGTGTTGAGAAGGCAGGCGAGAAGACGAGGGTCCCTGACCCTCACGACGCGCTCAAGGAGCGGAGCCTTTGAGCCAGGCGATGTTGCGGGCGACGGACCGATGAAGGGATCGGCAAACGGCGCTGGCGGCATGCCCGTCATTGATCCGCGTTCACCACCGGCATCAAGGGCGGTGGCACGCCTTTGAAAGCGGGTTTACATTGAATCGGTGGAGCGCCTCTGGGCCAAAAGCTGCAGCAGCGTGCAGCGCATCTCATCGGCGAACGCACGCTGGTCTCGGAGCTGTTGCGCCACTTGTGCCGCCTGCATCAGATCAACGCGAGCTATTGCCGAAGCAAGCGATTGATCCAGCTGACGCGCCACAGCTTCAGCTTCCTGCCACGTGCGCAAAGCGTCCAACAACTTCAGCGCCATCCTCTGCAGCGGCAAGGCCGATGCCGGACGACGTGGGGTAGACGTTCAGCAACTCGAACAACAGCGGCATGGCAATGGGCTTGGTCAAATTGAAATCGAACACCGTGGGCTCGTACGCCGTGTGGTCGCCAGAGCGGGCACTCCACGTGAGGGCGATGAGCGTGGGAGGCCTTTGAAGCCGTCGCGCCGCCAAAGCCACGTGAGTCGCCGAACCTTCTCGCAGAGAGGGTTCCATCACAAGTGCGGTGATGTCCTCCCGGGACAGCAGGGAAAGCGCTTGCGCCGCGGAGGCGGCACACAGCGCTCGCCACCCTTGCGTCTGGAACCACATGCCGATCGCCTCGGCAGCATCCGGAAAGTCGTCGAGTACCAGCACGGTGGGCAAGGTCGCCATGCGACCAGATGGTACTCGCCGTGCATGACGCGTACAGCCTGGCAATACTCGCGGGTCCGAGCACGCGGCGAGATGCATGTTGTACGCCGGCGCAAGCACAGCGAGGCTCATGAGCGCGGGCCCGGCGAGAGCTCGGATGGCAACCGCGAGCTCCTGGTAGAACGGCGCAACGGCCGCAGGATGCCACCAATGCCCCAGGGCAACACGTCCACGCTTTTCTAGTCAAGCGACACCGGGGGCGTGAGAGGAGCTGCAGCCAGTGACGTGTCGCCCCCCTCAGGGTCCTTGTCGTGCGCCAGTCCGACGCCCGGGCTTGCGCCCCCGCTTCAGCCCCTCGGGCCGCACGATCGCGCACATGCCCGCCAGCAGCGATTCGGACTGGGGGCGATCAGCCGGCCACCCCTGTCGAAGGAAGGCCGCGACATCGGGTTCGGTGCGCCTATCGTCAGGCACGAAGCTGCCACCCTCGGCTGGTGTGCGGTACAGCTCGCGAGCGCGATCCAGCAGGTCCAGCAGCGCCGTTCGGTGCGAGCAAGACGGCGCTGCGCCGCAAGCGCGACAGCCGAGCCGCTCGTCGAAGCCGAACTGGATGACCGGCATGCCTTCGAAGAAGCGCTGGGCCTCCTCGAATTCCACGTTGAGCGACAACAGGCCGTCCCCGAACGGGCCGCCGCCGGCCGTCCCCGCGCACACCAGCCCGCGGGCGCGCACGAGGATTGGCAGCCAGGCTTGCTGCACCAGCAGTAGGTGCAGCGCCCGGCCAGGCAAACCGGGGAAGCGCTCGCACAGCTCGCGCGGATCGAAGCCGTGCACGAGCGGCCAGAGCCGCTCCGGGTCGAGGTGATGGTGCAGCGCCATCGCTTCACCGAGGAGCATCGTGCGGCGCTCGGCCCAGTGGCGCCAGGTCGACTCATCCGCGCCGATGAGGTGCCACAGCGAAAGCGGCGCATCGACGGCGGGCGGCGTGTCGCTCAGCGCCTTGGCGCGCAGCTCCTGCAAGCGCATCAAGGGCTCGCATCGGCTCAGATGCACGAGCCAGCTCAAGCCGCCCATCGTCGCCGAGCATAGCGACTGCGGGTCGCCGCAGGTACCCAGCAGCGCATCGAGTTCGCGATCGATCGCATCGGCCGCCGCTGGTACCGGACCGTCGCCAGGCGGCGGTGCGCTGGGCCGTTGCGGGTCCAGGGAAACGCCAGGATTGCGTTCGGTGGTCGGCGGCGTACCGTTGGGGGATCGCCCTGCTCCGCGGTGTGTCCCCGCAGCACCGGGGACCGTGCGGGATTGCCTTTGACTCCTGGGTCGCTTTGATTCCGTCCGTTGACTCATCACAGCCTCCAAAGTGGGACGGTTTTGAGCGCGCTGCGGCAACGCAGGGGCAACGGCGGTCGAGGGCTCGGGGCGAGCCCGGCGCGCGCGTTAGTGACCACTCTCGCTGCAGCGCGCGCAAAACCTGGTAGGCCGTGCTGGGTTCGAACCAGCGACCAAAGGATTATGAGTCCTCTGCTCTAACCAACTGAGCTAACGGCCCCCTGGGGGTAATGCGCATATACGAATCCTGGCGGATTCGCGTGTTCCGGCTTTGCACCGAAGGCGCGGATTGTAAGCATGCTTACGCGCCGCGCTTAAGCATGCTCACTTCTGCGACAACGCATTGCTCACCATCCTCGACGTGATGTCGACGATCTCGATCATCCGGTCGTAGGCCATCCGCGTCGGGCCGATGACCCCCAGCGTCCCGACCACCTCCCCATCGACCTCATACGGCGCCGACACGATGGACAGCTCCTCCACCGGCACCACCTGGCTCTCGCCGCCGATGTAGATCCGCACCCCCTCCGCGCGCGAGGACACATCCAGCAGCCGCATCAGCTGCGTCTTCTGCTCGAAGAGGTCGAACATCCTGCGCAAGCTGCCCATGTCGTGGCTGAAGTCCTGCACCGTCAGCAAGTTGCGCTCGCCGGAAATGATCATCGGCTCGTGCTCCTGCAGCCCCTGCTGGCCCACGTCCACCGCCGCGCTCATCAGCTTGGCGATCTCCCCGCGCAACTGATCCACCTCCAGCCGCAGGCGGTCCCGCACCACGTCCAGGCTCAGCCCCGCGTAATGCGCGTTCAGCCGGTTGCTCGCCTCCGTCAGGTCCGACTGCGACAGGTCCTGCGCCGTGAACACCAGCCGGTTCTGCACGTCCCCGTCCGGCGACACCATGATCACCAGCACCCGGCGCTCGCCCAGCCGCAGGAACTCGATGTGGTGGAACACCGCCGTCTTGCGCGGCGACGTCACCACCCCCACGAAACTCGACAGGCTGCTCAGCAACTGCGCCGCGTTGGCGATCACCCGTTGCGGTTGATCCGGCAGCAGCTGGCTTTCGAAGGACCCCGCCTCGCGCGGCATCCCCGGCTTGGCCGTCAGCAGCGTGTCCACGAACAGCCGGTAACCCCGTGCCGTCGGAATCCGCCCCGCGCTGGTGTGCGGGCTGGCGATCAGGCCCAGCTCCTCCAGGTCGGCCATCACGTTGCGGATCGTCGCCGGGCTCAGCTCCAGCCCCGACGCCTTCGACAGCGTGCGGGAGCCCACCGGCTGGCCATCGGCGATGTACCGCTCCACCAGAGCCTTCAGCAGTGTTTTCGCGCGGTCATCGAGCATGTTTTTCATTCTAGTGAAGCCACCAGCGGCACCCCTTCCCACCCCCCGGCCCCGCCACCTCGCTGTGGTGTAATTCCGCGCTATGTCCAAGCGCTTCCGTCACGTGGCCATCGTCGGAAAACCCCAGTCCCGGGGCATCCGGCCCATCCTGGAAGAGATTGCCGATTTTGTCGCCTCCCAGGGATTGGATGTTTCCCTCGAACAGGAAACCGCCGACAGCACCGGCATCACCGCCTTCCCCGCATTGACCCACGCCGAACTCGGCACCCAGTGCGACCTCGCGATCGTCGTCGGCGGCGACGGCACCATGCTCGGCTTCGCCCGCCAGGTCGCCCGCTACGGCCTGCCCCTGGTCGGCATCAACCAGGGCCGCCTGGGCTTCATCACCGACATCTCCGCCGACCAGTTCCGCGACGCCCTCGCCCCCATCCTCGCCGGCGACTTCGAGATCGAGCACCGCTCCCTGCTCGAAGGCGCCGTCTTCCGCGACGGCGAGCAGATCTTCTCCGGCGTGGCCCTGAACGACGTCGTCGTCTCCCGCGGCGCCACCGCCGCCATGGTCGAGCTGCGCGTGGACGTCGGCGACGAGTTCGTCGCCAACATGCGCGCCGACGGCGTCATCGTCGGCACCCCCACCGGCTCCACCGCCTACGCGCTGTCCGCCGGCGGCCCCATCCTCCACCCCGGCATCGCCGGCTGGGTGCTGCTGCCGATCGCGTCCCACGCGCTCTCCAACCGCCCCATCGTCCTGCCCGACAGCGGCGAGGTGCGCCTGACCATCGTCGCCGGCCGCGACGCCTCGGTGAACTTCGACATGCAATCCCTGGCCTCGCTGCTGCACGGCGACTGCATCACCGTGCGCCGCTCCCAGCACCGCGCGCCCTTCCTGCATCCGCGCGGCTGGTCCTACTACGCCACGCTGCGCCGCAAGCTCCGCTGGAACGAAGGAAACACCTGATGCTGCGCCGCCTGAGCCTCAAGGACTTCGTCATCGTCCCGGCGCTGGAGCTGGACTTCGCCGCCGGCTTCTCCGCCCTCACCGGCGAGACCGGCGCCGGCAAGTCGATCCTGATCGACGCGCTGCAGCTGGCCCTGGGCTCGCGCGGCGACGCCGCCGTCGTGCGCGAGGGCGCCGCCCGCGCCGAGATCTCCGCCGAGTTCGACCGCCCCGCCGCCCTCGCCGCCTGGCTGGAGGAAGCCGGCTTCGACACCACCGACGGCGCCGAGGACACGCTGCTGCTGCGCCGCGTCATCGACGCCCAGGGCAAGAGCCGCGCGTGGATCAACGGCGGCACCGCCACCGTCGCCCAGTTGCGCGAGCTGGCCGAGCACCTGCTCGACATCCACGGTCAGCACGCCTGGCAAGGCCTGACCCGCCCGGCCAGCGTGCGCGAGCTGCTGGACAGCTTCGCCCAGATCGAGACCCGGCCGATGACCGCTGCCTTCACCGAGTGGCGCCAGGCCAGCGAGGCGCTGGGCGCCGCGCAGTCCAAACAGGCCGACCTGGCGCGCGAGCATGAGCGCCTGAGCTGGCAGATCGGCGAGGTCGACCGCCTCGCGCCCGGCGCCGACGAGTGGGATGAACTCAACGCGGAGCACCAGCGCCTGTCGCATGCGCAATCGCTGATGGACGCCGCGCGCGGCGCGCTGGAGCGTATCGCCGAGGCCGAGATCAACGCCGAGTCGCTGACCGACGAGGCGCTGTCCGCGCTGCAGGACGTGCTCGGCTACGACGCCGGGCTGCAGGACACCGTCAACGCGCTGCTGGGCGCGCAGGCCCAGCTGCAGGACGCCGCGCACAGCCTCGGCGCCTACCTGCATGCGGCCGACCTCGATCCGGACCGGCTGCGGCAGCTCGACGACCGCCTGTCCGCCTGGGTCACGCTCGCCCGCCGCTATCGCCGCCAGCCGGCCGAGCTGCCGGCGCTGCTCGCGGAATGGAAGGCCGAGCTCGCGCAGCTCGACGCCGCCTCCGACCTCGACGCGCTGCAGGCCCGCCAGGCCGACGCGCTCAAGCGCTACCAGAAGGAAGCCAAGGCCGTCAGCACCGCGCGCGCCAAGGCGGCGCCGGCCTTGTCGAACGCGGTGTCGCAGGCGATGCAGCAGCTCGGCATGGCCGGCGGCCGCTTCGAGGTCGCGCTGCTGGCGCAGGACGAGCCGCAGGGCTTCGGGATGGAATCAGCCGAGTTCCTCGTCGCCGGCCACGCCGGCAGCACGCCGCGCCCCCTGGCCAAGGTCGCCTCGGGCGGCGAGCTCTCGCGCATCGCGCTGGCCATCGCCGTCACCACCAGCCAGCAGAACAGCGGCGCCGGCACGCTGATCTTCGATGAGATCGATGCCGGCGTCGGCGGCGCGGTCGCCGAGACCGTCGGCCGCCTGATGAAGCAGCTCGGCCAGCGGGTGCAGGTGCTCGCGGTCACCCACCTGCCGCAGGTCGCCGCCTGCGCCGATCACCACTTCCTCGTCGCCAAGGCGCTCAAGGACGGCAAGACCAACTCCGAGGTCCGCCCCATCGCCGGCGAGGCCCGCACCGCCGAGATCGCCCGCATGCTCGGCGGCGAGCGCCTGTCGTCGACCTCGCTGGCGCATGCGCAGGAGATGCTGGACCTGTCCGCCAAGTCCACCCCCGCCACGCCCGCCGCGCCTGCGGCCGCCGGCAGGAAGGTCAAGCCATGAGCGCGCCCCACACCGCGCCGGTGCCGGCGCCTCAGGCCACGCCCAATGCCAACTCGCCGCGCGGCGAGGTGGTGCTCGTCACCGGCATGTCCGGCGGCGGCAAGTCGATCGCGATGCATGCGCTCGAGGACGCCGGCTTCTTCTGCGTCGACAACCTGCCGCCCGAGCTGCTGCCGCAGTTCCTCGACCTGGAGCGCCAGCGCGGCTGGCGGCGCGTGGCCATCGCGGTGGATGTGCGCAGCGCCGGCTCGCTGCCGCAGCTGCTGGGCCACATCAAGACCATGCGCCAGGAAGGCGTGTCGCTGCGCTCGATCTTCCTGGACGCCGACGACGACACGCTGCTGCGCCGCTTCTCCGAGACGCGCCGCCCGCATCCGCTGCGCGTCGGCAACGAGGACAGCGACACCCACCGCGCGCTGCAGGAGGCGATCGCGCTCGAGCGCGAGCTGCTGACGCCGCTGCGGATGGAATCCACCGTCATCGACAGCAGCCAGCTCCGCCCGGCGCAGCTGCGCGGCTGGCTGCGCGACCTGGTGCATGTCAGCGGCGCCTCGCTGACGCTGGTGTTCGAGTCCTTCGCGTTCAAGCACGGCGTGCCCAGCGACGCGGACTTCGTCTTCGACGTGCGCGTGCTGCCCAACCCGTATTACGACCGCGAGCTGCGGCCCTTCACCGGCCGCGACGAGCCAGTCGCGGCCTACCTGGAAGGCCAGCCGGAGGTACGCCTGATGCTCAGCCAGATCGGCGCCTTCATCGCGCAGTGGCTGCCCAACTTCGCGCAGGACCAGCGCAGCTACCTGACCGTGGCCATCGGCTGCACCGGCGGCCAGCACCGCTCGGTCTATCTCGTCGAGACGCTGGCCAAGCAGTTCGCCTACCACGGCCAGGTGCTCAAGCGGCATCGCGAGCTGGACGCCCGCTGAGCCGCCCGCTGAGCCGTCCGCTCATACGGCGCTCGCGCCGCCCTCCTCGCGTGCCTGCTCCATCTCCTGCACCTGGTTGAACAGCAGGATGCCCAGCACCACCGAGGCGAAGGGCATCAGCACCAGCATCAGCAGCAGCCACAGCACCACGTTGCGCCCGGCGCGCTTGAGCGCGATGCCCATGTAGGCGAAGTGCGCGCACAGGCCGGCGAACAGACCCAGGCCGAACATGGTCAGCTTGGCGGGATCGCCCTCCCCGGGCACCTGCGTCTCGCTGATCAGGAACCACAGGCACACGCCGCTGGCGAGCACCGCGATGAAGGCCGATTCCAGTGCGCTCTTGAGGGCCGCGGCCCGGCCCGGCTTGACGTCGTTCGACATGGTGTCCCTGAATGCGGTGGTGGCGTGCGCGGGCCTGTCGCGGCCCGTTCTGGCAATCGCGGGAGCATAACGGAGCGGCGCCCGCCGGGAACCGGCGGAACCCCGCGCCCGACCCGGAAACCGGGGGTCGCCGCCCAGCGCGCGGCCCCCTCAGTCCAGCAGCTTCTTCAGCGGCGCCGGCAGCGCGTATTCGCCCAGCCGCTCGCGCGCGACCCACACGCCCTCGCCCGCCGGCCGCGTCTCGCGCGGCAGCAGCGCCCGGCGCGGATGCAGCAGCCAGTCGAAATGCGTCAGCACGTGCTTGACCCGCGGCAGCGGTTCCGGCGCCGCCACGCCCAGCGCGGCGCTCTGCGCCGTCAGCGTGGCCTCGTCGTCGAACAGCGGCAGCGTCCAGAGCCCGCCCCAGACGCCCTCGGCCGGCCGCTGCTGCAGCCAGACGCGGCCCTCGTGCTCCAGCCACAGCCACCAGCTCTCCCGCTGGCCGCGCTTGAGCTTCTTGGTCTTGACCGGATAACGGGTGGGCTCGCCCTGCGCCAACCCGGTGCACAGCGTGGCCACCGGGCACAGCAGGCATTGCGGGCTGCGCGTCGCGCACAGGCTGGCGCCGAGGTCCATCAGGCCCTGCGTGTACGCGGGCATGTCCTCGGGCGACGACGGCAGCAGCGCCTCGGCCTGGCGCCACAGGCGCTTCTCCTGCGCGGCCGAGGACAGGTCGCCGTCGAAGGCCAGCAGCCGGCCCAGCACGCGCTTGACGTTGCCGTCCAGGATGGCCACGCGCTCGCCGAAGCAGAAGGACGCGATCGCCGCCGCCGTCGAGCGCCCAATGCCCGGCAGCTCCGCCAGTTCGGCGGCGCTGCGCGGGAAGGCGCCGCCATGGCGTTCGACCACCGCCTGCGCGCACTTGTGCAGGTTGCGCGCCCGGCTGTAGTAGCCCAGCCCGGCCCACGCGGCCATGACCTCGTCACTGGGCGCCGCGGCCAGCGCGGCGACGTCGGGGAAGCGCTCCAGGAAGCGCTTGTAGTAGCCCAGCACCGTCGTCACCTGCGTCTGCTGCAGCATGATTTCCGACAGCCAGACCCGGTACGGGTCGCGCGTGTTCTGCCACGGCAGGTCGTGCCGCCCCTCGCGGCGCTGCCATGCGAGCAGCCGCGGGGCGAAGTCGCCGCGCAGCGCCGCCACGCGGGCGTCCAGGTCGGCATCGGGGATCGGGGAGTCGGAGGTTGTTCTCAAGGCTTGCTTCTTGGCTGGCGTACTGGCGCTCATCGCTTTGGCGCTCATCGCTTCTGGCAGACCGGACAGAAGAAGGTCGAGCGCTGCCCCTGCACGATGCGCCGGATCGGCGTGCCGCAGGCGCGGCAGGGTTCGCCCTCGCGGCCATAGACGCGCGCCTGCATCTGGAAGCTGCCCGCCACGCCGTGCGCATCCTTGAAGTCCCGCAGCGTGCTGCCGCCGGCCTCGAGCGCCTCGCCCAGCACCTGCCGCAGCGCCGCCGCCAGCTTCGCGGCGCGCGGCCGGCTCAGCTTGCCCGCCGCCAGGCGCGGATCGACGCCGGCCAGGAACAGCGCTTCGCACGCATAGATGTTGCCCGCGCCGACGACCACGTCGCCGGCCAGGATCGCCTGCTTCACCGCGACGCGCCGGCCGCGGAAACCGTCATGCAGGTAGGGACCGTGGAATTCGATGTCGAAGGGCTCCAGCCCGATCCGGGCCAGCAGCTTGGCGGCCGGCTCGACGGCCAGTCCGTCCGACCAGACCACCGCGCCGAAGCGCCGCGGATCGGTCAGGCGCAGCACGCCGCGGTCGGTGACCAGCTCGAAGTGGTCGTGCGGCCCCGCGGCGGGGGGCTGCTCGCGGAAGGCCAGCGAGCCCGACATGCCCAGGTGCAGCAACAGGCCGCCGCCGCTCTCGTCCGGATGGCCGGGCTGCTCGGCCGTCGCCACCAGCGGCAGCCAGATGTACTTGCCGCGGCGCTGGGCCTCGCCGACCCGGCGCCCCACCAGCCGTTCCGCCGCCACGCCCAGCGGCCAGCGCAGCGGTTTTCCCAGCCGCACGTCCAGCACGCGCGCACCGGCGATGGCCGGCGCAAAACTTCGTCGTGTAACTTCAACTTCCGGTAACTCGGGCATCCCGGAATCATAGGCGCGGCGCCCGCGCCGCTTCCCTAGAATGGTCCGCGGCTTGCCCGTCAGGCCTTCCCGCCCAGTTCAGGAGTTCCTCATGCCCGCCCTCGTGCGCCACCGCTGGTGGCTCCCAGCCGCCCTCGCCCTGAGCTGCGCCGCCCACGCCCAGACCCAGCCCCCGCAAGCGCCGGCCGCGGCCGACGCGCCCGCCTCCGCCGCCTCGGCGCCGGTCGTCAATTCCGACCTCGACGCGCCGATGTTCTACCAGTTGCTGATCGGCGAGCTCGAGCTCCAGGGCGGCCAGGCCGGCGTCGCCTACCAGGTGCTGCTCGACGCCGCCCGCCGCAGCAATGACGAGGAACTGTTCCGCCGCGTGGTCCAGATCGCGCTGCAGTCGCGCGCCGGCGACCAGGCCGCCATCGCCGCCCGCGCCTGGCGCGAGGCACTGCCGACTTCGCTGGAGGCGCACCGCACGCAGATCCAGTTGCTCGCGCTGCTGAACCGCCCGGCCGAGATCCCGCCGGTGCTGCGCTCGCTGCTGGCGCTGACGCCGGCCGAAGGCCGCGGCGCGCTGATCGCGGCGCTGCCGGCGCTGTTCCAGCGCAGCCCGGAACCGGCGCGCGTGCTGGAGGCCTTCGAGCCGCTGCTGCGCGAGACCGCGGCGAAGCCGGAGACGCGTTTCTCGTCGCTGCTGGTGCTGGCCCAGCTCGCCAAGAACGCGGACCGCTACGAGACCGCGCTGATCCACGTCCGCGCCGCCGCCAAGGACTTCCCCGATCGCGAGGAACCGCTGCTGATGGCGCTGGAGCTGCTGCCGCGCCGCCCCGAGGCCGAGGCGCTGGTCACCGCCGAGCTGCAGGCCAAGCCCGACAAGCAGGCGCTGCGCCTGGCCTACGCCCGGGCGCTGGCGCGGGCCCAGCGGCCCGGCGACGCCGCGCGGGAGTTCCGCGTGCTGACGCAGGAGTCGCCCGAGGACGCGTCCCACTGGCTGGCGCTGGGAGCGCTGGAGCTGGACCTGCAGCATCCCGACGCGGCCGAGACCGCGCTGCAGCGCTACCTGAAGCTGGTGAACAAGCCCGGTGGCGACTCGTCCTCGCTGGCGGAGCGCGCGATCGCGGCGGCCGGCCTGGACAAGGCCGACAAGGAAGCCCGCCTGCAGGGCCAGCTGCTGCTGGCGCAGGCCGCGGAGATGCGCGGCGACTTCAAGACCGCCGAGAAGCGCCTGGCCGGCATCGAGGCCGCGCCGGGCAACCTGGACATCGCCTACCGCCGCGCCTCGCTGCTGGCGCGCCAGGGCCGGCTCGACGAGGGCCGCGAACTGCTGCGGCAACTGCCCGCCGACCGCGACCAGGACCGCCGCGCCCGCGTGCTGGCCGAATCCCAGCTGCTGCGCGAGAACAAGCAGTGGCAGGCCGCCTACGACCTGCTGGGCCAGGCGATCAAGCAGTCGCCCGAGGATGCGGACCTCATTTACGAGCAGTCGATGATGGCCGAGAAGCTCGGCCGGGCGCAGGAGATGGAAGCGCTGCTGCAGAAGGTCATCCAGCTCAAGCCCCAGCACTACCACGCGTACAACGCCCTCGGTTACTCGCTGGCCGATCGCAACGAGCGGCTGCAGGAGGCGCGCGACCTGATCTCCAAGGCGCTGAGCTTCGCGCCGGGCGAGCCCTTCATCGTCGACAGCATGGGCTGGGTGGAATTCCGCCTCGGCCGGCTGGGCGAGGCCGAGCGGCTGCTGCGCCAGGCCTACGGCTCGCGCCCGGACGCGGAGATCGCCGCCCACCTCGGCGAGGTGCTCTGGGCCGCCGGCCAGCAGGACGAGGCGCGCCGCGTCCTCGCCGATGCCGCCAGACGCGATCCGCGCAACGAGGCGCTGCAGTCGGTGATGCAACGCCTGCAGGTCCGTCCCTGATGCGGCGGCGGCAATTCCACCTCGGCGCGCTGGCCGTTCTCGGGGCGACGGCGCTCGCCGGTTGCAGCTCGGTGCCCCGGGCCTCGGGCGCGGACGCCACCGCGCTGGCGCAGGCGCCCCGCCTGACCGGCAAGTTCGGGCTGATCGTGCCGGCCGGCCCCGGCGGCCAGCCGCGCGGGCAGAACGTCAACGCCAGCTTCGAGCTGCTCGGCGATCCGCGCCGCGGTCAGCTCGAGATGAGCACGCCGATGGGCAGCCTGGTCGCGCGGGTGTCGTGGCAGCCCGGCTCCGCCTGGGTCAAGACGCCCGACGGCGACCGCGCCTACGACGACATCGACGCGCTGACGCAGGAGCTGCTCGGCGAGGCGCTGCCGGTGCAGGCCCTGTTCGACTGGCTGCGCGGCCGGCCCTGGCCGCAGGCGCCGTCGCGGGCGGCGGACGGCACCGGCTTCCAGCAGCTGGGCTGGCAGGTGGACCTGCGCCGCTTCGGCGACCAGCTGATCTCCGCCCAGCGCCTCAACCCGAATGGATCCGAACCGCTGGCGACGCTGCGCCTGAAACTCGACGCGCCCGTCAGTCCTTGATATCCCGGCGTCGCGCCAGGGTATTTTTCGAGCACTTTTCACGAGGGAATCGCGCGCGGCTCGTTAATCGCACGCGTGGCCCCTAAATACTCGGCGGCATACTGCGCCGCCATGTCGACGCCCATGACCCCGATTTCTCCCGCCGCGCCCTTGAAGGCGCTCTACGACGTGCCGGCGCCGGCCAAGCTCAACCTGTTCCTGCACGTGGTGGGCAAGCGGGCGGACGGCTATCACCTGCTGCAGTCGCTGTTCGTGCTGGTCGACTGGGCCGACACGCTGCACTTCGAGCGCCGCGAGGACGGCGCGCTGCGCCGCCACGATCGCGGCGACGCGCTGCCGGCGGACGACCTCTGCCTGCGCGCCGCGCGTGCGCTGCAGCAGGCCAGCGGCTGCGCCTTCGGCGCCGACATCCACATCGAGAAGCGCCTGCCCTCGGGCGCGGGCATGGGCGGCGGATCCTCGGATGCCGCCAGCACGCTGCTGGCGCTGAACCGGCTGTGGGGGCTGAACTGGTCGCGTCGGCAGCTGTTGCCGATCGCGCTCCAGCTGGGTGCGGACGTGCCGTTCTTCGTCGGCGGGCGCAATGCCTTCGTCGAAGGCATTGGCGAGGTCCTGACCCCGGTGGCGGTGCCCGAGTTGCGCCTGGCGGTGGTCAAACCCGCGGTCAGCATTGGCACCAAGGAAATTTTTTCGAGCCCGCTGTTGCAAAGGTCGGAAAGCGTGGCTATAGTAGCGGGCTTTCCTGCAGCGAACGGCAGACGCAGCGAAGATAGTCTGGTTACCCCGGTAGCGGATTTTCCAAGCGACGAAGCCAATAGCTCGGGTGAACGCAAAGGCAATATCTGCCGCGATCACCAAACGCAAGAAATACCCGTGCAGCAGTTGTACGAAGGTTGGGGCAGAAATGATCTGCAACCGCCCGCGGAAGCTGCCAGTCACGAAGTATCGACAGCGCTTGAATGGTTGCAAACCCGCTACGAAAATTCTCGGATGACGGGTTCAGGCAGTGCGGTTTTTGCTATAGTTCGGCCCTCGCGAATTGCAACGCAAACAGCAGTGCAAAACGCGGTGCAGGAAAAGGACACGGTCACCGACCTGGAGAGCAATCTCAAGGCGACACCGGAAGGTGAGTTCCAGGAACTCCCCGACGGTTGGGTCGGAAGGATGTGTCGCAGTCTGTCGGTCCACCCTTTGCGGGGCTGGGCGGAAGACTGAAGGTTGTAGGGTGTTGTTCCTCGAACAACGTCCTGTGTAGGGGAGTCGCCAAGTTGGTTAAGGCATCGGATTTTGATTCCGACATGCGAGGGTTCGAGTCCTTCCTCCCCTGCCAAATTCTCAGTTTCAATCCGGGACCCGCTGGGTTGGCCACCGGGCCATAAATCTAAGGATGGCCCGTCGTGCTGCTCAATACCGTCCTCTTCACGGGTAACGCTAACCCGTCCCTCTCCAAGGAAATCGCCTCGCATCTGGGCCTCGAGCTCGGCAAGGCCGTGGTCGGTCGTTTTTCCGACGGTGAAGTGACGGTCGAGATCCAGCAGAACGTCCGCGCCCGCGACGTGTTCGTGATCCAGCCCACCTGCGCGCCCACGAACGAGAACCTGATGGAGCTGCTGATCATGGTCGATGCGTTGAAGCGCGCCAGCGCGCGCCGCATCACCGCCGTGATCCCCTACTTCGGTTATGCCCGCCAGGACCGCCGTCCGCGTTCGACGCGCGTGCCCATCTCGGCCAAGGTCGTGGCCAACCTGCTGGAGACCGTCGGCGTCGAGCGCGTCCTGACCATGGACCTGCACGCGGACCAGATCCAGGGCTTCTTCGACATCCCGGTCGACAACATCTACGCCTCGCCGGTGCTGCTGTCGGACCTGAAGGCCCGCAACT
>Ga0209370_1000957_pt1 | contig 29497 bp, 25 predicted proteins | sample AgamicAtPrz_FD_187164 | JGI IMG/M metagenome (GOLD analysis project Ga0209370, IMG submission 187164) | Agave microbial communities from Guanajuato, Mexico - At.P.rz (SPAdes) (version 2) | ecosystem: Host-associated > Plants > Phyllosphere > Phylloplane/Leaf | place: Guanajuato, Mexico... | reverse complement strand
AGATTCTGGTGGCGGCCCTGGTCTTCGGTGGTTCGCTGATTGCTCTCATGGGCTCCGTGGGCTTGCTGCGGCTCAAAAGCTATTTTGAGCGCGTGCACGCGCCCTCCATCATCGCCACCATGGGCTGCTGGCTCATCATGCATGCCACCTGGATCTATTTTTCCGTCAGCGGCCAGGGCTTTGTCATGCACTCGGTGCTGATTGCCATCTTCATTGCCGTGACCGTGCCCATCACCACCATCTTCCTCATGCGCGCGGCGCTGTTCCGCTCGCGCCGGGCAGGAGAGAGCGTACCGCCCACGCTCAGCAACCTGGTGCGCAACGAACCCCTGGACGAGGAAGAGGCCGCCGAGGCCGACGAAAAGCCGGTGGCGAACAAAGGCTGAAATCCTTGGAGTCCAAGCCCTTCAGGGCGGTCGTCTTGCGCTAGATTGGCAGCCATGCTCAATATTGTTGCCATCTGCATCGGTGCCTGCCTGGGCGCCCTGTCGCGCTGGGGGCTGGGACTGTGGCTGAGTGCCGGAGCCAGCATGCCCTGGGGCACTCTTGCCGCCAATCTGATCGGCGGCTATCTGATCGGCGTCTTCATCGCGCTGTTTCAGGCCATGCCCCAGCTGGACCCGGCCTGGAAACTGGCCATCATCACCGGCTTTCTCGGTGCTCTGACCACGTTTTCCAGCTACTCGGCCGAGGTCATCGGCCTGCTGCAGCAGCAGCGCCTGGCCGCAGCCCTGGGCTGGGCCTGTGTGCATCTGGTCGGCTCTCTGTTCATGACCTACATGGGTATGCTCAGCTGGAGCATCGGGTTCAGCCGTTAAGCTGGCAGACCATTTGCCACTATTGCGGCAAACTGCTTCAGCGTTTAGAGGCGAAATACTCTCCAGGGCTATAGCTTTGTGAGCGTATAGTGCAAGCATCATCTGCACTACAGGTGCATTTGAGCTTGAAGTACTTGACGGATGGGCGGTCAGCGCTACGAAATCTTTAGGGATGGCTGTAGTCCGTGCTGCTCAGCATTCTAAGAACCGAGGGTCCATGCAAATTTCTTCACCCCTGTCCGATACCGATCTGGCCAATGCCTGGGCCGAGCTGCACAACCAGGCCCATAACGGCAAAGAGCTGGAACCTCAATCCAACCGCCTTGCATTCGCCGATCCGGAGTTCATGTTCCGCCGCGAAACCCGTGGCATCCGCATGCAGCTGGAAATGCTCAAGCCAGATCTGACCCAGATCGAGCGCGGCATCGAGCACACTGTGGTTGTCTACGGCAGCGCACGCTTTGTGGATATGGAGCAGGCGCGCGAGCAGCTTGCGCAAGCCAAGGCCAGCGGCGATACCCAGCGCATGGCGCTGGCCGAACGCGGCATGCGCAATGCCGAGCGCTATGAGGCGGCACGCGCCTTTGCGCGCATCGTGGCGACCGAAGGCATGAAGCAGGCGCCCAGCGAGCGCTTCTACATCTGCACGGGCGGTGGCCCCGGCATCATGGAGGCGGCCAACCGCGGCGCGCATGATGCGGGTGCTCCCAATGTGGGGCTGAACATCTATCTGCCGCATGAACAGCATGGCAACCCCTACATCACGCCGGGGCTGAGCTTCAAGTTCCACTACTTTGCACTGCGCAAAATGCATTTCATGATGCGCGCCAAGGCGCTGGTGGCCTTTCCTGGCGGCTTCGGCACCATGGACGAGCTGTTTGAAGTGCTGACGCTGGTGCAGACCCACAAGAGCAAGCCCGTGCCCGTGATCCTGTTCGGCACGGAGTTCTGGAAGCGGGTGCTGAACTTCGACGTGCTGGTGGAAGAGGGCACCATTTCCGCCAAGGATCTGAACCTGTTCCGCTACACTGACGATCCGGCCGAGGCCTGGTCTTTCATCCAGCAGTTCTACCAGACTGGCTGGAGCAACGGATAAGCAGTCACGCCTGATCACCAAACGGCCAGAAACCGCCAGAAGATTTTCCTCTGGCGGTTTTTTGTTGCCCATCAATGCATGAAGATAGCTCTTGATGAGCCAGCGCTTGGGCCATGTTTGGCTTAAATGCCATGCAGCGATTGCTCGGCCAGTTGCTGGGCACGCGCGATCGAAATGCCTTCATGCTGATCGACGACCAGCGCATCGCTTTCCTCATCGCAGCGGTGCAGCACCACGCGCGGGCGTGTGCCGTCGGCCTGGATATGCACATCGGCCGGGCGTGATTTTTGCGTGGGGTAGACGGCAATCAGATTGGACAGCCAGCCAAAGAAAATCGGGTCTTCGGGAGGTTTGTCGAAGGAGTCCAGATAGCGCTGAAAACTGGCTTCGCTGGCCGACACCCAGATGCCCCAGAGAAAGGGCTCGTCCAGGCCATGGATCGGCACTTCCAGAAGGGCGCGCACATAGTATTGCGTGCCTTCGGGGTGGGCGATGACGCAGAGCTCGTCGCTCAGCTCGGCCCATTCCTCGCGTTCTTGCTCGCTCAGGCGTCGGTAGGGTGCAGGGGCATCGAAAGCAAAGCTTGGCGATCCTTCGTGAATCTGATCGCATTTGCTGCATTGGTAGGCAAAGATGGCGGCCATGGTGTAAGAGTTCAGCGTTTGCGAAAGACCAGCGTGCGGTTATTGGCCGGCATGGCCTGATCGAGTTCAAGTTGCAGGCCGTGCTGACCGGCCAGGGCCACGATGGCTTCAAAATCGCGCAGGCCGCTGCGCGCATCACGCTGGCGCAGCCAGGCGTCGAAGGCGCGGTTGCTGTCGCTGGTGAAGTGGCCGCCGTAGTTGAACGGGCCATAGATGGCAAACACGCCTCCTTCGAGCAAGTGCGAGCCCACCAGATCAAACATGCGCTGCACCAGCGGCCAGGCCACGATATGGCAGGTGTTGCTGGTAAAGACGGCATCAAAGCCTGATGGATCCGTGGTTGCGGGCCAGGCATCGGCTGCCAGGTCGAACTCTAGCGGAGCACGCAGATTGGGTGCTCCATGGGCGGCGTGCCAGGCCTGGATGCCTGCATGACTGTCGGCCAGGTCGCTGGTCTGCCAGACCAGCTGCGGCAGGCGCGGTGCGAAGTACACGCTGTGCTGCCCGGTGCCGGAGCCTATTTCCAGCACATGCCGGCTGTGCTGAAAAGCGGACTTCAGTACCTCGAAAATAGGGGCCTGATTGTTTTCGCAGGCCTGGGAAAAAGGCAGTTGCAGGGCTGTCGATGGAAGGTTTGGGGTCATAAGGGTCTTGGCGGGCAGACACGGGAAATCGTGCAGGCATCTTCTCCCGAAATGCCAAGTCCGAGCACTGCGACAGCCTTCACGGTTTTAAGCGCAGCCTGATCTCGGGTCGTACGTTCAGGCTGCCGATTTTCCAGCTGTACGCGCCCAGGCCCAGCGTGGGCGTGGAGCTGGCGTTTTGCGAGAGTACCTCGGCATTGCCGGGCAGGCTGACCTTCAGGCTGCCGTTCATGGTGATGCCCAGTTGCGCGAAGTCTCTCTTTTCCTTGTCCTTGAGCGGTTTGGCGGCAATCGTCATCACGCCGTTTCTGTCGGTCTGCACGGTGAACATGTCCAGCAGTTGCAGGCCTTCACCGGGCTTTCGCTGGCCGGCAATCTCCAGCGCATAGCGCGCATTGCCTTTGTAGACGGCTTTCCTGACCTCGGGTTCGCGGCTCAGCTGCTGTGCTTGCGCCGCCAGCTCCTGGTGATCTTTCTCGCTCAGCACACCTTGTTTTCTGAGCTTCATTACGGCCAGGGCATTCACCACCGTGCCGTCAAAGCGGTAGCTGTAGCCGCCATCGGCCTGCACTTCCACGCTGGCGGAGAAGCGCTCAGGTACCAGGCAGGCGGTCAGCAAGGCGACGAGGGCGGTGGTCGTCAACAGCGCAAAAATCTTGTGCATGAGGACTCCTTTTGAGTGGCATTGCAGTGGCCCAGGGTGCAGAGGTCTGAGTCATCGTAGAGCAAACAGGGCATGCGCCAATAGGGGCTGCCATCAAGATTGCGTGGAGTCTTGCCGGAAGATTATTCAAAAAGAGTAGCCGCAAGCGATTTCTACATAAGGGATATAGAACCTTTGACTTTGATTTCGGCGGGCCGGAAGCGATCGTTCACTTGGATTTTGATTCGGCTTTGAGCTGGCTGATGGCTTCCTGATAGCCCTGTAGATATTTGGTGCGCGTCTGCTCGGCCAGGCTAGGCCACTGCGCGGCTGGCAGGCTCAGCGATTCCATCGTCAGCCTGGCGGCCAGTTGCGGGTCCCGGGAGGCCTGCACCGCCTGCATCCCGTGCAGATTGATCCAGTGCGGGTCGTAGGCGTGGGGTGTGCGGCGATCCCAGTCCACAACCTTGGCGATCAACTCCTGAGCCTTGTCCAGATCCTGAAACAGATGGCGGTTGATGGGGGCTCCATAGCTCTGATTCATCACATCGACCGCTTGTCTGGCAGTGACGTCGGCGCAGCGATTGGCGTCGAAGCGGGCACGCAGCTGGCCGGCGTAGAACCAGAAGGCAGCCTCGTCCCGCAGACCTGCCTTGAACAGTGTTTGCGACAGCACATAGAACACGGGCGGTTGAAAGCGCTCGGGCGCGGCGCGTATGCGCTCGAGCACGGCTTGCTGCTGCTGAGGCGTACCCTGCGACAGCAAGCGAAGCGCCTCCTGCCCCAGTCTGGTGTCGATCTGCGCATAGACCCCCTGGGGGACCAATACCTGAGTCGCAGGGGAGGGCAGCGGTTTGGGCGCAGCCGATGGCTGCTGAGTCTGTGCGGAAGCAAAGCCCGAGAGCGCCACCAGCGCACCGGTCACCATCTTTGCTGCGACATGGCTCATGCTGAACTCCTTGTGCTTGCGATGCAAATCATTCTGGACGGCGTCAGACAAATACCCACTCTGTCGCATATCTTAATTAGCATGCTTGGTATCTGTGTCTCGTATTTACCAAGAAGCCCTGATTTCGACGAAGACTAGGCATCGCGTTGCCGTGAACCCCGAAAGCTTTGCTTGCTGATGGCGGCTGTGTACCCCATGTCGGCTTGGCCAGCACATCGGCTTTGTCATCGGTGCTGCGCCGATGGCCGAGTGTGGATGCCGCCTCGCCGCCGAGCCGACAGACTTTCAAAACCGGCAGGCTCAGTCCCGGGCGTTGAAGGCCCTGTGATAACTCACCTCGCCTTGCGGCGGCAGGCCTTCGAAAGTCAGGGCCTGAAAGTACTCGGCAGGCACTCCTGGCAGCACCAGGCCCGGCACCGTCCGGAAACCAAAGCGCCGGTAGTAGTCCGGATCGCCAAGCAGCACGCATCCCCGCGCAGACTGCGCTTGCAGAGCGCCGATGGCTGCCTGCATGAGTGCACTGCCGATACCCTGTCGCTGTCTTTGGGGAATGACGGAGATGGGGCCCAGGCCGAACCAGTGCAGGCTGCCGTCACTGATGGTGACGGGAGAGATGGCGACATGCCCGACGATTTGCTCGTCAATCTCTGCGACCAGGGACAGGGCAAGCGCCCCGGCTGCGCGCAACTCACGCACGATGAATTGCTCGGTGTGATCGGTATGCGGTGCGTCCTTGAAGGCCTGGATCGTCACTTGCTCGATGGCCTTGGCATCGGTGGGGAGTTCTGCTCGGATATGCATGCGTTGGATTGGGGTTTCGAAAAATCTCGGGAAAAGGCCAATTCGGCCCATCAGCCTATTTCAACTGCTTTCTTTAAGCTTCGGGACGAAAAAACCGCCCGAAGGCGGTTCTTTATGGCGGGGCCTGCTGGGTGATTACACACCGGCCACTTCAATGCCCTTGAATTCCCCGGTCGCGATCTTTTCCTTCCAGATCGCGGGGCCGGTGATGTGGGCGCTGGTGCCGCCGGCATCCACGGCCACGGTGACAGGCATGTCGACCACGTCGAATTCATAGATGGCTTCCATGCCCAGGTCTTCGAAGCCAACGACCTTGGCTTGCTTGATGGCCTTGGAGACCAGGTAGGCGGCGCCGCCCACGGCCATCAGATAGGCACTCTTGTGCTTCTTGATTGCCTCGATGGCGACGGGGCCGCGCTCGGACTTGCCGATCATCGAGATCAGACCGGTCTGCGACAGCATCATGTCGGTGAACTTGTCCATGCGGGTGGCCGTGGTGGGGCCTGCAGGGCCGACCACTTCGTCGCGCACGGGGTCCACGGGGCCTACGTAGTAGATCACGCGGTTGGTGAAGTCCACAGGCAGTTTCTCGCCCTTGGCCAGCATGTCCTGGATGCGCTTGTGGGCAGCGTCGCGGCCGGTCAGCATCTTGCCGTTGAGCAGCAGTGTGTCGCCGGGCTTCCAGCTGGCCACTTCTTCCTTGGTCAGATTGTTCAAATCGACCTTCTTGGACTTGTTGTAGTCGGGGTGCCAGTCGATCTTGGGCCAGGTGTCCAGCGAGGGGGCATCCAGGTGCACGGGGCCTGATCCATCCATCACGAAGTGGGCGTGGCGCGTGGCGGCGCAGTTGGGAATCATGGCCACGGGCTTGGAGGCCGCATGCGTGGGGTACATGTTGATCTTGACGTCCAGCACCGTGGTCAGGCCGCCCAGGCCTTGGGCGCCGATGCCCAGGGCGTTGATCTTTTCGAACAGTTCCAGGCGCAGCTTTTCCACGTCGTCGAGCTCTGCACCGCTGGCAGCTTTTTGCTGCAGCTCGTACATGTTGAGGTCTTCCATCAGGCTTTCCTTGGCCAGCAGGACGGCCTTTTCAGCCGTGCCGCCGATGCCAATGCCCAGCATGCCGGGCGGGCACCAGCCTGCGCCCATGGTGGGGACGGTCTTCAGAACCCAGTCCACGATGTTGTCGCTGGGGTTCATCATGATCATCTTGGACTTGTTCTCGGAGCCGCCGCCCTTGGCGGCCACGGTCACGTCCACCTTGTCGCCGGGCACGATCTGCACATTGATCACGGCGGGGGTGTTGTCCTTGGTGTTCTTGCGCTTGAACTGGGGGTCGGCCACGACGGAGGCGCGCAGCGTGTTGTCGGGGTGGTTGTAGCCACGGCGTACGCCTTCATTGATGGCGTCTTCCAGCCCCATGGTGAAGCCTTCCCACTTGACGTCCATGCCCACTTTCAGGAACACGTTGACGATGCCGGTGTCCTGGCAGATGGGGCGCTGGCCGGTGGCCGCCATCTTGGAGTTGGTCAGGATCTGCGCCATCGCATCCTTGGCCGCAGGGCTTTGCTCGCGTTCATAGGCGCGGGCCAGATGCTGGATGAAATCCGGCGTGTGGTAGTAACTGATGTACTGGAGGGCACCTGCGATCGAATCGATCAGGTCCTGCTGGCGGATGGAGGTGGTCATCGTGAAGCTTCTCGGGGGTTGCAATCTGTACGCGTGGGGCGCGCACGGTAAACCCATCGATTATCGGTCCAGACGACAATTCTTGCAGCCATAACCCACCAGTCTTATATATGACTGGTGGGTGCTGTGCGGCGTTCAGCCGGTCAGTGCGCCGAGGATGGAGGCCGAGAAATCGGCCTGACCACCTCGGCGATCGCCTCTTGCCCAGGCCAGCAGGCTGTCCGCCGACATGGGGCGCGCGTAGAAGTAGCCCTGAAGCTCATCGCATTGCATGTCGATCAGGATGTCCCGCTGACCCGCAGTTTCCACCCCCTCGGCCACCACGCGCAGGCCCAGGGCATGGGCCAGGCGCACGACGGCATGGACCACGGCGCGGGCATCTTCCTCGGTTTCCAGGTCGCGGATGAAGCTGCGGTCGATCTTCAGCTGCTGCGCGGGCAACTGACGCAGGTAGTTGAGGCTGGAGTAGCCGGTGCCAAAGTCGTCGATAGAGAGAAAGATGCCGATGTCGCGCAATTCCTCGATTGCGCGCTGCGTGGCCTGGGTGTCTTCCATGGCCACGGATTCGGTGATCTCGCAGAGCAGCTGGCTGGCCTGTACGTCGTGGCGCAGCAGCGTCTGGGTGATGCGATCTGCCAGGCCGCTTTCGCGCAGCTGGTGCACGGAAAGATTGATCGCCACCCGCATCTGCAGTCCCATATCGCGCCACAGGGCCAGCTGGCGGCAGGCTTCTTCGATCACCCAGTTGCCCAGGCTGTTGATGATGCCGAAGCGCTCGGCCAGGGGAATGAAGATGTCCGGGGCAATCATGCCGCGTTCGGGGTGAGCCCAGCGCAGCAGCGCCTCGACCCCGATGATGTTGCCGCGCTCGCTGTCGATCTTGGGCTGGTAATGCAGCTCCATCTGACCGCGCTGAATGGCATGGCGCAGGTCGTTTTGCAGCTCCAGCTGCTCGGAGGCATCGCTGCCCATATGCGGCTCGAACACTGCAAAACCGTTGCCGCCATTGCGTTTGGCTGCGTACATGGCGGCGTCGGCATTGGCGATCAGGTGGTCGCGGTCACCATGGTCGGGAAAGGCCACGATGCCGATGGAGCAGGTGATCTGCAGCTCCTTGTTGCCTAGGCGAAAGGGCTGACTAAGCGCCTTGAGAATGCGATTGGCCACCGCCATGCAGGCGGCCACGTCCTGGGTGTCCTCCAGCAGCACCAGGAACTCATCCCCGCCCACGCGGGCCACGGTATCGCTGCTGCGGGCTTCCGCCATGAGGCGCTCGGCCGCGCTGATGAGGATCTGGTCGCCTGCTGCATGACCGAAGGAGTCATTGATGGGCTTGAATCCGTCCAGATCTACAAACAAGATTCCCAGCCGCTCCTTGATTCGTGAGCGGTTGGCGCGCTCCAGGCGCAGCAGGGCATGGATGAGGCGGTCTTCGAACAGCAGCCGGTTGGGCAGATTGGTCAGCGGATCGGCAAAGGCGCGCTGGCGCAGCTCGGTATTGGCCAGTTGCAGCTTGGCATTGGTTTCCTGCAGCGATTGATTGAGCTTGAAGGCTGTGCTTTGCAGGCGCGCATCGAGCAAGGTGCTGAACATCGCCGCAATCAGCAGCATGACCGTGGTGATGATGATGATGGTGGTGAGCTCGGGGCCGCTCAGGGCTTCCGCGCTCAGGCAGACCGAGCCGCTGGCAAAGCTGGCCGCCGACATCCCGGTGTAGTGCATGCCGCAGATGGCAAAGCCCATGACCAGTGCCGCCAATGTCTGGAACAGCCACAGCCGCTTGCCGGAGAGCGAAAAAAGTGCACGAAACAGAGTCAGCGCCGTGGCCGAGGCCAGTACAGCGATCAGAGCGGAGGCCGCCACCAGCGGCCAGTCCCAGGCAATCGGGATGGACATCTCGATGGCTAGCATGCCCAGGTAGTGCATGGCGCAGATGCCGCCGCCCATGAGCAGCGAGGCGCCCAGAAAATGAGGCCAGCGGTATTCGGCCCTGGTTGCCACTCCAAAGGCCAATGCCGATGCCGCGACTGCCGCGACCCAGGAGGCCAGCGTCAGAGCACCGCTGTAGCCCAGGGTGATGGGCAGCTCAAACGCCTGCATGCCGATGAAGTGCATGGCCCAGACCCCCGTGCCCATCACCATGGCGCCGATGGCCCACCAGATGCGTCCGATTCTGCCCGAGGCCATGCGCATGCGACGGGCCAGACCCAGCGTCACAAAAGAGGCAAATACCGCGATGACGATGGAGACACACACCATCATCGTGCTGTAGCTTGATGTCATGACGGTGGTGGCGATGGGGGTGGAAAGATCAGTGAACATTGATGTGGCGGGCCAGCAAGGCCGGTCGGATTCTTTGTCCGACATTGATTTAATGTAACTATGTATTTCTGGCCTTGCCGGCGCAGGGGTGTTGCCTCGATTGTGCTTGCCGCCTGCCGGGCTGAGCTAGCATGGACCGGTTGTGGAAGTGGCCTGCCTGGCGGTGGGTCGACTTCCGTTTGCGGCCAACGGCAGCCAGATTTCTTCAGCCAGCTGCGCCGAGTTGTATTGCAAGGAGCGATTCCATGACAGTCACCCGCCAGGAAAAAGACACTTTTGGCCTGATCGATGTACCCGCCAACAAGCTCTGGGGCGCGCAGACGCAGCGCTCGCTGCAGAATTTTGACATCAGCGGCGAGCAGCAACCGCGTGAAATCATTGCTGCGCTGGCGCAGGTCAAAAAGGCCTCTGCCAGCGTCAACCAGGCGCTGGGTCTGCTGGACGAGAAAAAATCCAGAGCCATCAATGCGGCCGCCGATGAGGTGCTCGCGGGCAAGCACCCCGATGAGTTCCCCCTGGTGGTCTGGCAGACCGGCTCCGGCACCCAGACCAATATGAACGTCAACGAGGTGCTGGCCAACCGGGCCAGCGAGCTGATGGGCGGCGAGCGCGGTGAAGCCCGTCTGGTGCACCCGAATGACGATGTGAACAAAAGCCAGTCCAGCAACGATGTCTATCCCACGGCCATGCATGTGGCTGCGGTGACGGCCATCGAGCACAAGTTGCTGCCCGCCATCGCCAAGTTGCGTGTCACGCTGCTGGCCAAGAGCGAAGCCTTTGCAGATATCGTCAAGATCGGTCGCACGCATTTGCAGGATGCCACGCCGCTGACGCTGGGTCAGGAAATATCCGGCTGGGTTGCCCAGCTGGCCCATGGCGAAGCCCATGTGCGGGCCGCATTGCCGCATCTGTATGAGCTGGCACTGGGGGGGACGGCCGTGGGTACGGGGCTGAATGCACCCAAAGGCTACGCCGAAGGCGTGGCGGCAGAACTGGCCAGACTGACGGGCTCCCCGTTTGTCACCTCGCCCAACAAGTTCGAGTCTCTGGCGAGCTGCGACGGCTTGGTTTATGCACATGGCGCTCTCAAAACGCTGGCTGCAAGCATGATGAAAATCGCCAACGACGTGCGCTGGCTGGCATCCGGGCCGCGCAGCGGCCTGGGCGAAATCTCGATCCCGGAGAACGAGCCGGGTTCGTCCATCATGCCGGGCAAGGTCAATCCCACGCAGTCCGAAGCCGTGACCATGCTTTGCGCCCAGGTGTTCGGCAACGATGTGGCCATCAATTTCGGCGGAGCCTCGGGCAACTTCGAGCTCAATGTGTTCCGCCCCATGGTGGCGCACAACTTCCTGCAAAGCGTGCGCCTGCTGGCCGACGGCATGGTCAGTTTCAACGATCACTGCGCCGTGGGCATAGAGCCAAACCGTGCGCGCATTGACGAACTGGTAGGCCGTTCGCTGATGCTGGTGACAGCGCTCAACACGCATATCGGTTACGACAAGGCAGCCTATATTGCCAAGAAGGCGCACAAGGAGGGCAGCAGCCTGCGTGACGCGGCCATTGCCAGCGGCCATGTGACGGCCGAGCAGTTCGATCGGTGGGTCGTGCCCGAGCAGATGGTCGGCAATCTGTAAGCCGGTTCCGTCCTGAAAAGAGCCCGCCTGCCGGGCTCTTTTCTTTTTGCCCGGCTGTTCAGGTGTGACCAGCAATCTGCACAAGCCTTTATGACTGCGCGCTGGATGCCTGTGGGCGCGGACTGGATTGCGGGCCTGTCTATCGCGGGGCTGCTGCTGCCCGAGGCCGTGGCCTATTCTGGCATTGCCGGTGCGCCGCCCCAGGCCGGGGTGATTGCGCTGTTTGCGGGCTTGCTGGTCTATGGGCTGCTCGGTACCAGCCGCTTTGCGATTGTGTCGTCGACCTCATTCTCAGCGGCTGTGCTGCTGCGGCTGGCCCGCGTCAAGGACAGTCTGCGCGAGCTGCTGCAGCGCGTGCAGATGCCGGGCTCAACCCCGACTGCTATTCAGCCTGGAGGGTGGACGCTGCCGTGCAGGCCTTGACCGCCGATTTTCACCAGGTGCCCGGCGGTGCCACGCAGCCTGCGTCTTCGATATAGACATGCTTGCCTTGCTCCAGCTCGTCGGCCAGCAGCGCCAGCCAGGCCGAGAAGCTGGGTGCAAACACGCCCTTGGGGCCTGCCTCGTGATCAAACTCGATGATCTGGCCCGCATGGCCACCAGCCGCTGGCGCAAGGTCCAGCATGGCGCCATCGCCGCAGTTGTCGGTCAGGGGAATACGCAGTGCATCCCAGTACACGGGGCGCAGGGGGCCTTGCAGATAGTCAGGGTTGTAGTCCGGGCCAAGCCCCCAGCCTTCGCTCTTTTGCATGTCCGCATACATCTGCCAGACCTCCAGCATGCGCTGTGTGGACAGCAGCTCGCCAAAGTACAGCAGATAGGCCTCATTGGCCGCGCCGTTGTGCAGGGCCAGTGACTCACGCACATCGTCCGGCAGGCGCTGACCCAGGGCGGCTTCCAGCTCGGCAATTTCTGCCTCGCTGGCGCCATCGGCCAAGACCAGAGTGTCTTTGGGGGTGTTCTGGGCATACCAGGCGCTGATGCGCTGCCAGCTTTGGGCAATGGATGACATGGTGCTCCTTGAATCTGTTTGCTACTGAATATATAGCTGTTTACGATTTTCCATCAAGCACTAGAGGCCGGTTTCATCCTGAGCGCGCTGCGAAAGCCCAACTGACCCACGACGCAGGCAATCAGCAGCACGGCAAAGGCCGACAGAGCAGGGCTGCTGCCCAGGCTGGCTCCCAGCGTGCACAGACCGCCAACGGCCATCTGGGAAAAGCCGTAGACACCGGCGGCCGATCCCGTCAAATCGCTGTGCACGCCCAGAGCCTTGGAGAGTGCGGCGGGGCTGGTCATGCCGGAACCCAAGGTAAACAGCAGCATCAATGTCACGACAGCGGGCACGTTGATCAGCTGCAGCAGCGTCAGGACTACCAGTGCTGCCGCGCAGCCCAGGCTCAGCATATTGCCGCCCAGTATCAGCCGCTCCAGTGGCCAGCGTTTGATGAGCTGGCGTGCCAGCGCATTGCCTGCAGCCATGCCGGCCATCAGCACCCCGAGGTAGATTCCAAGCTGCGCCTTGCTGGTGTGCAACTGCTCGATGAAGATGAACGGCGCTGCAGCAATAAAGGCGTACATGGATGTGGTGGCGCTACCGCCGCCTATGGCGAAGCCCAGAAACTGGGGTGAACCCAGCAAGGTTCGATAGTCATTGCGCACGGTGCGCCAGTTCAGCTTGCCGGTGGGGTGACCGGTCTCAGGAAGCAGGCGCCAGACTCCGATGGCCGTCAGCGCGCCCATGAGCGCCAGCACCGCAAAAATGATGCGCCAGCCGAACAGTGCATCCAGCCCTGAGCCTATGGAGGGGGCGATGCCCGGGCCAATCATCATCATGAGATTGAGCAAGGCCAGACTGCCCACTGCGGTTTCCGGTGTCGCGGTGTCGCGGGCAATGGCGCGGCCCAGTGCCAGGCCTGCGCAGCCGCCCAGAGCCTGAATCAGGCGCGCGCCAATCAGCATATTCGCACTGGGGGCCAGAAAGGCCGCAAGGCTGGCGACGGTGTAGAGACACAGTCCGACCAGCAGCAGAGGGCGGCGGCCCAGTGCATCCGACATGGGGCCGTAGATCAGCTGGCCCAGTGCCAGGCCGAGGATGTAGACGGTGATGGTCTGCTGCATCTGTCCGCTGCTGGCGCCGAAGTGGCGAGCTGCATCGGGCAGAGCCGGGATGAACATATGCATGGCCATGGTGCCGGCGATGGTGACCATGACCAGCAGCCAGAGCGGCGCTTTGCGTACAGGGGTGACGGGACTTTGCATACAAGTGAAATACGGAACTGGCCGTGAGGGTTCTGTTGCGTGTGGCGCTAGTTCAGCGTTCGGGCTGGGAGCCCTCGCTGGCGCTTGCTTCCAGCGCAGCCATCTTTTCCAGCATGGTTTCCAGTGCATCCAGTGCAGCATCCAGCAGATCGGGGGGCAGCTCCTGCATGACTTCGCTGCGGACATCCGCCACGATGGTTTTGACGGTCTCGACCTGCATTAGTCCGGCCGTCGTGAGCTGTATGCGCTTGACGCGCCGATCGGCATCATCGATGCGTTCCACCCAGCCTTGGGCCTGAAGGCCGTCAATCAGGCGCACGATGGAAGAGCTGTCCAGCGCCAGCGCCAGAGCAAGGTCCTTTTGCCGCATGGCACCCGCGCTGCGCTCCAGGTGGACCAGGGGCAGCCACAGCGCCTGCGTCAGACCCAGGGGTGCCAGGACCTTGTCCAGCGTGCGGCGCCATTGCTTGTTGACCTGCGCCATGACGAACATGAGCTGGCGCTGACGACTGGACAGTGAGGCGGTGTTGGACATTCCGAATGCATTTAAATAGTTGGTATTCAAATTATTGCGCAAACAGTATTTATCTTGTTAACAGGGTTTTAGGCCAGGATGCTGTGATCTGCTGTCGTCGGACATGGCACCTTGTCAGACGTGCGACGCATCGTCCAAACGGAGTGCGGATTTGCCTGTGATGCGAGCTGCTCCTGTTTGCCCAAGAATTTTCCGAAGCTGGCGGGAGAACTGCGGCAGAGCGACCCATCACCACAGGAGACAGACTCTATGCAAAACCCTGCGTGCATCCGCACCCACCACAGGCCAAACCGGCGTTTGGTGAGCCTGGCCGTTGCAGGATTGCTGGGCTGGCTGTCCATGCCGGCGCTGGCTGGGCAGCATGTGGATGACGCTCATATCGAAGCCAATGCCAGGACCGGCAAGGACTGGCCCAGCCATGGGCTGAACTATCAGGAAAATCGCTTCAGCCCGCTCAAGCAGATCCACAGTGGCAATGTGGACCAACTGGGCCTGGCCTGGTCGTACAAGCTCGATTCGTCGCGCGGCGTGGAAGCCACTCCCATCGTGGTGAATGGCGTGATGTATGTTTCCGCCCCCTGGAGCGTGGTGCATGCGGTGGATGCGCGCAGGGGCAAGGCGCTGTGGACCTACGACCCACAGGTGCCGCGCGAGATGGCCTACAAAGGCTGCTGCGATGTGGTCAACTGAGGTGTGGCCGTCTACAAGGGCAAGGTGTTTGTGGGTGCTTTCGACGGGCGGCTGATTGCGCTGGACGCTGCCACGGGCCGGCAGGTCTGGTCCACGGACACCATAGACAACAAGAATTTTTCATACACCATCACGGGCGCTCCGCGCGTGTTCAAGGTCAAGGTCTATATCGGCAATGGCGGCGCCGAATATGGTGCTCGCGGTTATGTGACGGCCTACGACGCCGAGACCGGCAAGCAGGTTTGGCGCTTTTATACCGTGCCAGGCGATCCGGCTCGGGCTTATGAGAGCAAGGCGCTGGAGGAGGCGGCCAAAACCTGGGACCCGGCAGGCAGGTACTGGGAGAGCGGCGGTGGCGGAACGGTCTGGAACTCGCTGGTGTTCGATCCCGAACTCGATCAGATGTATATCGGCGTGGGCAATGGTTCACCCTGGGCGCACCGCAAGCGCAGTCCTGCGGGGGGAGACAACCTCTATCTGGGCTCTATCGTGGCGCTGGACCCGGACACGGGTGCCTACAAATGGCACTACCAGGAAACGCCGGGCGATAACTGGGACTTCACTTCTGCCCAGGATATCGTGCAGGCTGACATCAGAATTGACGGCAAGCTGCGCAAGGTATTGCTGCATGCGCCCAAGAATGGCTACTTTTTTGTGATCGACCGTCAGAGCGGAAAATTCATCTCCGCCAGGAACTTTGTGCCCGTGAACTGGGCCAGGGGCTATGACGGCAACGGCCGTCCCATCATGGAGGAGGCCGTGCGCGGCGCCGGCAAGGCCGAGATCATTCCCGGCCCCCTGGGGGCGCATAACTGGCATTCCATGGCCTATAGCCCGCAGACAGGGCTGGCCTATATTCCGGCCCAGCATATTCCCACGGCCATGGCCGACGATCCGAACTGGACCGGCTTCAACAGCAATACGCCGGGCCAGCTCATGAGCAATACCGGCTGGAATACGGGGCGCGTGATGCTGGAGCCCAGCAGCCCGCCCTTTGGTCGCCTGATCGCCTGGGACCCGGTGCGGCAAAAGGAAGCCTGGCATCAAAAGCATGTCTCGCCCTGGAATGGAGGAACGCTGGCGACGGCCGGTGATCTGGTCTTTCAGGGAACGGCCGATGCGCGGCTGGTGGCCTATCACGCCAGAAGCGGCAAAAAGCTCTGGGCTGCTCCCATGGGCAGCGGTGTGATTGCGGCACCGGTGAGCTATGAACTGGACGGCAGGCAATATGTCTCGATTGCCGTGGGCTGGGGTGGTGCTTTTGGCCTCGGTGACCGCGTGGCCGACTTCAAGAGCCCCGGCACGGTCTATACCTTTGTGCTGGGAGGCAAAGCCCCGATGCCGGAACGGGTGGCCTATCAGATGAATGCCCTGATCGGTGGGCTCAAGTACGACCAGCAACTGGTGCCGGCCGGGGCCGCACTCTACAACAGCAACTGCATTGCCTGTCACGGCTATCCTGGCATCAGCAAGGGCGGAGCCCTGCCCAGCCTGACCTATCTGCCTGTGACCATGATTGACAATCTGGGCAGCTTCATCATCAACGGCCCGGCCACCTCGCGTGGCATGCCCGATTTTGCGGGCAAGCTCAGCGATGACGATGTGCAAAAGCTACGCGCCTTTATTCTCGCAATGGCAGATGCGGTAAGACCGGGCCTGCCGGCAGAAAAAGGCCGGTAAGCGCCGCCGACGCAAGACCGATCACGTGCAAACGCGAGCTCCCGGGCCGTCGTTGGCACGGCAGGGCTCTTGCCTTAGAGGCCCAGCGACTTGAGCAGGTCGTCTGTATCGCTGGAGGCTACAGCAGTATTGATAGTGGCAGGTGCTTGTCCAGATTGGGCTTCACGGGCCTGGGCCATGACAAGATCAGGGTCCGGTTTTTCCTGGGCCTCGAAGTCCTTGATCTTGATGAACTCCATGTGATCCACCGCCATCTCCAGATAGAAGATGTTGTTGTTGCCTGTGTAGAAGGTCACGCGGCGCGCTTCCGGGGCATCCAGATTGGCATCCACGCTCAGATTGACCTGCTTGTTCAGGCGGATCATCTTGGGCTGGCTTTGCGCGATATGGGTCTGCAGCTCGCGCTGTACCTTGCTGGTGAAGTCGCCAACGACCTGGTTCATCAGTTCGCCCATGACGTTGCTCACATCGTCCGAGGTATAGGAACTGGCCAGATCGCTCTCGGCCATGCCCATGGACAGCAGATAGCTGCGGTATAGCTCCATGGCCGCATCGGCCGAGAAGTTGATGATGATGAGCGCAGAAAAGCCGCCATCGATCAGCACAAAGCAGCCGATATCGGGTTTGAGACTGGTCTTGGTGATGCGTTGCACCATGCCCGAGTACTGAATCGGGCACTGGGTGGCCACCTGCAGCACGCGCGAGACGGAGTTGCACAGGGCAATCAGCACATCTTCGGTGCCGTGGACGATGGGGGCGGTGGGTTGGCTCATGGCTGCATTGGTTCAAGAGATCGCTGATTATGTATGCAACACTTTGTTGCATAGAGATATCTGCAGCAATTGAAGGCTGCCGCTGTCTGTTAACGTGCCTGCTTTTGGAAAATCAGAGGTATTCATGCAGAGCAAGCTGTGGCGCCTGGCGGCCAGTGTCATTGTGGTGACGGGTTTGACCGCCTGTTCGAGCTTGTCCGGCATGACGGACAAGGTTTCCCAGACCTGGGACAAGACCTGGACCGGTCTGACCGGCAAGAAGCAGGCCCAGGCCCAGACCGAGGTCAAGAAGGCCGGCCCTGCCGCCGCAGGCCTAAAGCCTAGCGAGGAAAGCGGGCGCTGGCAGGGCCTGTACAGCCTGGACGGCGAGACGGCCCGGTTTCAGGAATGTGAAAGCGGCCAGATCATCGGCGTGCTGCCCGAGGGAGACAGCGTGCTGCTGGAGCAGGCCTATCTGAACACGCGCAGCAGCGCCACCGTCGCCATGCTGGCCGAGGTGCAGGGCAGGGTGGTGGAGCGAGCCGTGGCTGATCCGGTGCTGGCCCGACAGGGGCGCAAGATGCTGGCGCTGCGGGTGGAGCGCTTTGTCGCCCTGTCCAGTCAGGCGGCCTGCCGCAATGCCAAGGCCAATTGGTAGGCTGCGGCCCGCTGCCGAAACCACTTTTGATGGCTGTCAGCGCTTTGCCATAAAGCGCTGCAGCCGTTTTTGATCCTTATTTTGCAGCGGCGCGCGCCTGCTCCAGCCAGCCGTCAAAAGTCTGCTGATGGGCCTTGATCCAGCCGTCCACATGGCGGCTGACGTCGGCCGAGCTGCTCTCGCCCTGGCGCATGCGCATGTTCTGAGCGTTGATGTCCTCTATAGGCAGCTGCATCACGGCAAACAGCTTGGCAGCTGCCGGATTTTTCTCGGCCCAGGCCTTGTTGGCCAGGATGTACTGCTGATTGAGCTGGAAGCCATAATTCTTGCCATTGGATAGCTGGGTCTGGTCTTCCCCCCGGGCACCGGGGACATTGGGTACCTCCAGCCAGCTGACCTCCTTGCCCGGGCGCAGCACGGTGTTCACCCAGAACGGGGTCCAGACATAGTAGAGAATGGGCTTGCCGCTTTTGTAGCGGGTGATGGTGTCGGCAATCAAGGCCTGGTAATTGCCTTGCCTGTGGGTGATGCTGGACTCCAGATCCAGCCCCTTGAGATGTTTGTTGATGGCCAGCTCGCAGCCCCAGCCCGGGTTGCAGCCCGTCAGATCGGCCTTGCCGTCGCCATCTGTGTCGAACAGCGCTGCCAGCTTGGGGTCCTTGAGCTGCGTGATGCTGGTGATGTGGTACTTCTCGGCCGTGGCCTTGTCGATCAGATAGCCTTGCACTGCATTGCGCGAATAGGTGCCTGCGCGATAGAAGGCTTTGTCTGCGCCATTGTTCTCATAGAAGGCACGGTGCAGCGGCATCCAGTGAGTGGCGGTAAAGGTGGCATCGCCCTGGGCCACGGCCACATGCTGGGTGCCGTTTTCCAGACTCTTGACGGGTTGTACCCGGTAGCCCAGCTTCTCCAGAGCACGCGAAACCAGCAGGGTCTGGAACATTTCCTCATCCACCGTGCCCTTGAGCGGTTGCACCGAGATGCCTTTGCCGGGCAGATCGCCAGAACTCGTTTGCGCTTGAGCGGCAGCAGCACCAAAGCTCAGCAAGGCGATGGCAACCAGATAGCGGCATCGGGGCTGCAGGGTTGGGAGAGGGGAATGTGCGGGCGTGTCGCGGTGCATGAATACTCCTTGGATGCTGGGTGCCTACCCCGAAATCGGCATGAAAAAAGCGAGAGGGTTGATGCAAGAAACGGCGCCCGAACTTGGTTCGGTGCGCCGTTGGCGAATCAGGATTTCAGGGCTGCGGCCTTGGCCTGGACAATCCAGGCGTCAAAAGTCTTCTGGTGGCCCTTGATCCAGGCGTCCACATGGCGGTGGATATCGGTGGGCTTGCTTTCCCCTTCGCGCAGCAGCTGGTTCTGGCGGCTGATGTCGCTGATGGGAATCTGCATGATCTCGAACAGCTTGCCGGCAGCCGGGTTCTGTTCGACCCAGAGCTTGTTGGCCACGATGTACTCGTTGTTGAGCGGAAAGCCGTAGTTGCGGCCATTGGGCAGCCGGGTGTCGGTGCCGGCCTGCACGCCGGGCATGGAGGAGCGCGGTACTTGCAGCCACACTACTTCCTGTCCCGGGCGCAGCACATTGCTGAGCCAGTAGGGTGTCCACGCGTAGTACAGCACGGGCTTGCCGGCCTTGAAGCGCGCCAGCGTGTCGGCAATCAGGGCCGGATAGTTGCCCTGTGTGTAGCTGACGGTGTTTGCCAGACCGAAAGCCTTGATCTGGTGGGCCACCACGGCCTCGCCGCCCCAGCCGGCGTTGGGGCCGATAAGATTGGCCTTGCCGTCGCCGTCGATATCGAACAGGGCCGCCAGTCCAGGATCCTTGAGCTGGTCGAGATGGGTGATCTTGTGTTCGTCGGCCGTCTTCTTGTCGATCATGTAGCCCTGGGCCGCACCGGCTGCATACACGCCCTTGCGCGAGAGCTTGGCGTCGCCACCGGCCTGCTGATAGAACTCGGCGTGGTGCGGGTTCCAGTGGTTGGCCATGAAACTGGCATCGCCATTGGCCACGGCCACGTGGATCAGCGGGTAGTCCAGCTCTTCCCAGGGCTTGACGGTATAGCCCAGCTGCTGCAGCGCCTTCATCACCAGCAGCGTCTGGAAGTTCTCCTCGGCCAGAGCGCTCTTGACGGGCAGCACGGTGATGCCTTTGCCCGGAAGCGCATCGCCAGGCACATTCTGGCCGGCTGCCCAGCTCGGTGACTGGCCCAGACTCAGCGCTGCGGCGCCGGCCGTGCCCAGCAGCAGCTGGCGCCTGGTGCGTCGGTTTGGGGTCTGGGTCTGCACAGACTTGCTCATTGTTCTTGTCTCTCCTTGGCTTGGGTGGGCCTGCGGCCCGATTGAAAATGACACCCCACGCTCCCCACTGCGTGTGGTTCGCTGCCCCTCCAGGAGGGGCGTTTTTATCTTGGGGTGGCCCGGCGATAAAAAACGGCGGCCGCGCAAGCGGTCGCCGTGATTCGGAGATTGTGATCAGGACTTCTTGGCAGCCGCCAGCGCCTGGCTGATCCAGCTGTCGAAAGTCTTCTGATGGGCCTTGATCCAGCCGTCGGTGTGACGCTCGATGTCGGAGGCCTTGTTCTGGCCCTGGCTCATCATGTAGTTCTGGGCGTTGATGTCGCCCACGGGCAGCTTGATGATTTCAAACAGCTTGGCTGCCGCAGGGTTTTGCTCGGCCCAGGCCTTGTTGGCCACGATTTGCTGGTTGTTGGCAATAAAGCCGTAGTTCTTGCCGTTGGCCAGCTTGGTGTCGGTGCCGGACTGTTCGCCGGGTAGCGCGGAGAACGGCACCTCCAGCCACACCACATCCTTGCCGGGCTTGAGCACATTGCTCACCCAGTAGGGCGTCCAGGTGTAGTAGAGGATGGGCTTGCCGGCCTTGTAGCGCGTGATGGTGTCGGCCATCAGCGCCGAATAGGTGCCTTGCTTGTGAGTGACGGTGTCGCGCAGCTTGTAGGCGCCAAGCTGGTGCTCGATCATGGCTTCGCAGCCCCAGCCCGGCGTGCAGCCTGTCAGATCGGCCTTGCCGTCACCGTCGGTGTCGAAGAGCTTGGCAATTTCGGGGCTCTTGAGCTGGCCGAGATTCGTGATCTTGTACGCATCGGCCGTCTTCTTGTCGATCAGATAGCCCTGGGCCGCATTGGCCGAGAACACGCCCTTGCGGTAGAGCTTGGCGTCGCCGCCCGCATTCTTGTAGTAGTCGGCGTGCAGCGGGTTCCAGTGATTGGCCATGAAGGTGGCATCGCCGTTGGCCAGTGCAATATGGGCCGTGGGGTATTCCACTTCCTTCATGGGCTGGACCTCGTAGCCCAGCTTTTCCAGGGCCTTCATGACGAGCTGGGTCTGGAAGGCTTCTTCGGCAATCGAGCTCTTGAGCGGCTGGACCTTGATGCCCTTGCCCGGCAGTTCGTCGGCAGCGAAGGCGCCGGTGCTCACCATGGACAAGGCCATGGAGGCTGCGGCTGTGCTGGCAAGCAGCCAGTGGCTCAGGCCGTGGCGGATGCTGGCAGTGTTGGTGGCTGTACTCATGCGTTCTCCTTGTTCTTGATTCAGATCGTTGCTGGCTTGGTGGCTTCGCTGCCGGGCTTGGGAGCCGGCGCCGAGCGCTTGTTGCCCAGCAGACGCACGGCCAGACCAGCTGGGCCGGTGGCCCACCAGCGGGCACTGCCGCGCTTGGGCTCGCCCATGGCCTGGGTGATGCGGTCCAGCACGATGGCCAGCAGCACGATGCCCAGGCCGCCGACGGTGGCCAGACCCATGTCCAGACGGCCAATGCCGCGCAGCACCATCTGGCCCAGACCGCCGACAGCGATCATGGAAGCGATCACCACCATGGACAGGGACAGCATCAGCGCCTGGTTGATACCGGCCATGATGGAGGGCATGGCCAGCGGCAGCTGGACTTTCCACAGCAACTGGGCGGGCGATGCACCGTAGGCACGGCTGGCCTCGATCAGGTCGGGGCGTACCTGGCGAATGCCCAGATTGGTCAGGCGGATCAGCGGCGGCAGCGCAAACACGATGGTCACGATCACGCCGGGCACATTGCCGATACCGAACAGCATGACCACCGGCACCAGATAGACGAAGGCCGGTGTGGTCTGCATGGCGTCCAGCAGCGGGCGCGTCCAGCGTTGGGCTCGGTCGCTGCTGGCCAGCAAGATGCCGACGGGCAGGCCGATCACGATGCAGAAGAACAGCGAGGTCAGCACCAGGGCCAGCGTGACCATGGCTTCGGACCAGATGCCCAGCAGGGCCACAATCAGCAGCGAAACTGCCGAGCCAATGGCCAGCTTGCGGCCTGCAAACTGCCAGGCCAGCAGGGCAATCAGCAGCACCAGCGCGGGCATGGGGATGGTCTGCAGCACATCGGTCACGCCGTTGAGCGTGGCGTCGATGGGGGTGCGAACAGCCTGGAAGAAGGGACGGAAATGATCAACCACCCAGGTGAGGCCGTTGTTGATCGAGTCCTGCACGGGCAGGCCTTCGGTGGTGATCTGGTGCCAGAGCTGGCCTATGCCGCCGTCATGCTCGGGCACATCGGTGGGCGAGGGAGCGCTGAGCCAGTCGGTGCTGCTGGCCTGGCTGGCAGCATCGCCGCTGCTCCAGGCATCGGTGCTTGAGCCGGCATCCGCATCGGCATAGGAGGCAGCCCAGGGATCGGCATCTGCCGCCGAGCTAGTGACATTGGCGCTGGCCGGCTCGGTGGCTGGCGCAGAGGCTGCGGCCCACGGGTCGTCAAAAGCCGTGCTGGTGGTTTCTGTGTTGGGGTTGTTCAGTGCGTTATCGTTCAAATCGGCTCCCTTCTTTTAATGCGCAGCGTGCTGGGCAGCTTGCGTGTTGGGCTTGGGCTGGAAGTGCTGATCCAGCTTGATGGGCGGAATTTCCTTCTGAGGTGGCGGCACCGGCGGGGTGGCACGATCCAGGAACTTGAGCATGGTGGTGCGGCTGATAACGCCCAGGTATTTGCCCTCTTCATCCACCACAGGCAGCGGGTAGGCCGGAGTGGCCACGGTGCCGAACAGTTCGGCCACCGGCGTGCTGCTGGCGATGGGCTTCACATCGGAGATAAAGGCGTGCTTGAGGCCCAGCATTCCCTCGTGGCCGTGCAGCGCATCGCGCAGCGACTGCGACGAGACCACGCCCAGAAAGCGTTTGCGTGCATTGAGCACATAGGCGTAATCGCGGTCGGAGTCCTCCAGCAGGCGAAGCGCGGCGCGGCAACCGCGGTCGCTGTGCTCTGAAATCACGGTCAGCGCCTGGCGAGCGATGTCGGAGGCCTTGAACACGGCTGCCGCATCCACACCCTGAATGAAGGTGCGCACATAGTCGTTGGCCGGATTGCGCAGAATCTCGTCGGGCGTGCCGACCTGCTGGACCATGCCGTCCTTCATGATGGCGATGCGGTCGCCAATGCGCATGGCTTCGTCCAGATCGTGAGAGATGAAGACGATGGTGCGGCGCTTGATTTCCTGCAGACGCAACAGTTCGGACTGCATCTCGGTGCGGATGATGGGGTCCAGCGCCGAGAAGGCCTCGTCCATCAGCAAAATGGACGGGTCGGAGGCCAGCGCGCGGGCCAGGCCCACGCGCTGCTGCATGCCGCCGGAGAGCTCGTCCGGGTAGCAGGCGCCCCAGGCATCCAGGCCTACCTGCTCCAGGGCATCCTGCGCCTGCTGTTGGCGTGTGGCGCGGTCCACGCCGGCCAGCTCCAGACCAAAGGCCGTGTTGTCCAGCACCGTGAGGTGGGGCATGAGGGCAAAGGACTGGAACACCATGGAGATGTCCTTGCGGCGCAGTGCGCGCAGTTCCTTGTCATTGAGCGTATTGATGTCCTGGCCGTCGACCAGGATGCGGCCGCTGGTGGGCTCGATCAGGCGATTGAGCATGCGCACCAGGGTGGACTTGCCCGAGCCCGACAGGCCCATGACCACAAAGATTTCACCGGCCTCGATGGTGAAGTCGGCGTCGAACACGCCGATGGATTGCCCGGTCTGGGCGAGGATCTCCTGCTTGCTTCGGCCCTGTTTCACCAGGTTGAGCGCGGTTTTCGGATCGTTGCCGAAGACCTTGAAGACATGATCGATAGCGATTTGCTTGGCCACTGTGGCGTTCTCCTTTTTGATGAGATGGAACACAGTCCAGCGCCCACAGCCGGCAATGCCGGTGGGCGCTGGCGCACAAGCCAAAATAAAAGCCCTGATGCCGCAGCTCAGCCCGGCCTTGTGGACAGGGCTGCGCAATGCAGATGGCGCAGCGATGGCGCCGAGTTTTCAGCCCGGATGGCACAGCCAGGTGTGCGCAAGAGCTGGCAAATTGGAAGAAGCAGCTGGCTGGCAGAGCAGGTACCGACTGGCACGCGTCTGCACGGCTTCTTGTCAGGCCAACCCCGGCAATATCGGCCGGGGAGAGCCCCCTACATCAGGGCCGTGTTTCGGCCCGGTTGACGGGGCTGCGCCAAAGAGCGGCAAGCACTCATGAATTGACACAACGATCCGCCGGGAAGTGAGTCAACCGCATCTCAACAATGCGGTGACGACCTGCACGGCAGGTTGTAAATGACTTTTTAATATATCGAATTGGGTTTTATGCGTCAAATCAAACTGTAAGCTTTGCTGTCTGCATCCGCCGGAAATCGCGCCATTGAAACATTTGCATACGCAAAAACAGGAGGCGCAAGTGCTTGATAGATAAGGCGTGGCAGCTTATCGAGGGCTTTTTTTGCCGGTTGTCAGCTTTTGACGCGTTTTGCCGCTGCCACGGGCATGAAAAAAGCCCCTTCATGGTCAACCATGCGGGGCTTTTTGGGGAGGACGTGCTGTCTCAATGATGAGCGCTTTGGGTGAGCTTGTCGGTCAGCGCAATGGCCAGGGCGCTGAGCAGGAAGACCACGTGGATGATGGTCTGCCACATCAGCACCTGCACTTCATAGCTGCCGGCGTTGATAAAGCTTTTGAGCAGATGGATGGAGCTGATGCCGATGATGGACAGCGCCAGCTTGACCTTGAGTACCGAGGCATTCACATGGCTCAGCCACTCGGGCTGGTCGGGGTGGGATTCCAGGCCCATGCGGCTGACAAAGGTTTCGTAGCCACCCACGATGACCATGATCAGCAGGTTGGAGATCATGACCACATCGATCAAGGCCAGTACCACCAGCATGATGATGGTTTCGTTCAGATGGGTGATCTGGACATCGCTTTTGTAGCCAATATTGGTGATCAGGGCATGCAGGGCTTCCTGATTGCCGAAGACCGCCTCCACCAGATGCCAGAGCTCCAGCAGAAAGTGCCAGACATAGACACCTTGGGCGGCAATCAGACCCAGGTACAGCGGCAACTGCAGCCAGCGGCTGGCAAAGATCAGCGAGGGCAGTGGGCGCAATGCGCCAGAGGGCTGGAAGCCGCCATGCGGCGTGTGGTGGGTGGAATTGCCTGCTTCGTCGGAAGGGATGCGGCTCATGATGTGTGCTCGGGGCGGACTGGATGCGATGGGTGGGCAACGGGATGCCGCCACCTTGTAAGACTGGTTTTGCTGGGGCCGCGTCCCGGACTGCCTGCGCCTTCGAGAGCAGGCCGTAATGTGGGCCCAGGCCTCTGCAGCAGCAGGTGCGCGATTCTAAGGGTTTGTTCCAGGGTATTTTGAAAAAAGTGCAAGCAAATCAACACCAAGCAGGCACTTTCTGCTGCAAAAATGGGAGCGAATGACAGACTTGACGGCACGCAAAAGCCGCTTGTCAATTTCAGTCAGTGGGGTGTAAGACCGAGCCTTGACAGTACACCCACAATTATTTCATTGCTTATGCATCAGGAGACAAAACGATGAGCGCTGCGACATCAACCATCGAATCCGTGCTGGTGGAAAACCGAGTGTTCCCGCCCCCGGCGGATTTCGCCGCCAAGGCCCGCATCTCGGGCATGGCGCAGTACCAGGCCCTGTGCGACGAAGCCGAACGTGACTATGAAGGCTATTGGGCACGGCTGGCCCGCGAGAACGTGAAGTGGACCAAGCCCTTCACCCAGGTGCTGGACCAGAGCAACCCGCCGTTCTACAAATGGTTTGCCGACGGCGAGCTCAACGCCAGCGCCAACTGTCTGGACAAGCACATGGGCACGCCCGTGGAGAACAAGACGGCCATCATCTTTGAAGCCGACGGCGGCGAGGTCACCAAGGTCACTTACAAAGAGTTGCTCGCCCGCGTGAGCCAGTTCGCCAATGCGCTCAAGGCGCGCGGCGTGCAAAAGGGCGATCGTGTGCTGATCTACATGCCCATGACCATCGAGGGCGTGGTGGCCATGCAGGCCTGTGCACGCATCGGTGCGACACATTCCGTGGTGTTCGGCGGCTTCTCGGCCAAGGCCGTGCAGGAGCGCATCGTGGACGTGGGCGCCAGTCTGGTCGTCACCTCCAACTACCAGATGCGCGGCGGCAAGGAGCTGCCGCTCAAAGCCATCGTCGATGACGCGATTGCGCTGGGCGGCTGCGAAGCCGTCAAGAGCGTGCTGGTCTACGAGCGCACGGCCACTGCCTGCAATATGGTCGCGGGCCGCGACATCAGCTTCACCGATGCGCTGGCCGGTCAATCCACCGAGTGCGAAGCCGTGCCTGTCAATGCCGAGCACCCGCTCTTCATCCTCTACACCAGTGGCTCCACTGGCAAGCCCAAGGGCGTGCAGCATGCCACCGGCGGCTATGTGCTGTGGGCCAAGCAGACTTTCGAGTGGACCTTTGATGTCAGGGACAGCGATGTCTTCTGGTGCACGGCCGATATCGGCTGGATCACCGGCCACAGCTATGTGGCCTATGGCCCGCTGGCGGCCGGTGCCACGCAGATCGTCTTCGAAGGCGTGCCGACTTTCCCCAATGCGGGCCGTTTCTGGCAGATGATAGAGCGCCACCAGTGCAGCATCTTCTACACGGCACCCACGGCCATACGCTCGCTGATCAAGGCCGCGGACTCCGACCCCAGTGTCCACCCGAAGAACTGGAATCTGTCCAGCCTGCGTTTGCTGGGCTCGGTGGGCGAGCCCATCAATCCCGAGGCCTGGATGTGGTATCACAAGCATGTGGGCGGCGAGCGCTGCCCCATCGTGGACACCTTCTGGCAGACCGAGAACGGCGGCCACATGATCACGCCGCTGCCCGGTGCCACGCCTCTGGTGCCCGGCTCCTGCACCCTGCCCCTGCCCGGCATCACGGCTGCCATCGTCGATGAGGCCGGCAACGAGATCCCCAATGGCGCCGGCGGCATCCTGGTGGTGAAAAAGCCCTGGCCTTCGATGATTCGCACCATCTGGGGCGACCCTGAGCGCTTCAAGAAGAGCTACTTCCCCGACGAGCTCAAGGGCTACTACCTGGCTGGCGACGGCGCCGTGCGCAGCGAAGATCGCGGCTATTTCCGCATCACGGGCCGTATCGACGATGTGCTCAACGTCTCGGGCCACCGCATGGGCACCATGGAAATCGAGTCGGCCCTGGTGGCCAAGACCGATCTGGTGGCCGAGGCCGCCGTGGTCGGCCGTCCCGACGACCTGACCGGCGAAGCCATCTGCGCCTTTGTGGTGCTCAAGCGCGGCAAGCCCACGGGCGAAGAGGCCAGGCAGATTGCGACCGAGCTGCGCAACTGGGTGGCCAAGGAGATCGGCCCGATTGCCAAGCCCAAGGACATCCGCTTCGGCGACAACCTGCCCAAGACCCGCAGCGGCAAGATCATGCGCCGCCTGCTGCGCTCGCTGGCCAAGGGAGAAGCGATTACCCAGGACACCAGCACTCTGGAGAATCCCGCGATCCTCGAGCAATTGTCGGAGACCAATTGAGCCGGCGCATGCCGCTGATCTGAACGCATCATGACGACAGGGCCGCTGGCAACAGCGGCTTTGTCATTTCTGGCGCTTGCTGACGCAAGCCGATGCGATCTTGGGTTAAAACAAGGCATCCCGGAGTACAAGGAGAAGAGCATGAACTTTCGCACCATCTGCATTGCCATCATCGTGGCCCTGATTGCCGTATTGGCCGCCTTCAACTGGACGGCGCTGTCGGCCCCTGCCGCAGTTTCGCTGGGCGTGACCGAAATCCAGGCACCGCTGGGCGTGCTCATGCTGGCGCTGACGATTTTGCTGAGCGTGTTTTTCATCGCCTATGTGCTGTGGATGCAGGGCTCGGTGCTGCTGGAGGCACGCCGTCACGCCAAGGAGATGCAGGCCCAGCGCGATCTGGCCGACAAGGCCGAGGCTTCGCGCTTCACCGAGCTGCGCGGTGTGCTGGAAGCACTGCATGCCAGGGACAAGGAAGAGGTGATGGCCCGGCTTGATGTGCTGGAGGCACATCTGGTGCAGCGTGCCCAGGAGTCGGACAACAGCACGGCCGCCTATGTGGGGCAGCTGGAGCAGCAGGTGCATCAGATCAATCGCTGATGCCTCAATACTGATAGCTTCAATCGATTTGCCTGCAAGCGATTGAGGCGTATTCGGCATGAAAAAAGCCGCTGCAGTGCAGCGGCTTTTTCGCGCAGGCGAACCGAATTACTTCTTGTCGTTGCCCAGCTGTGGCAGGGCGTTGGCGCTGCTCACGCTCAGCAGGCCGGCTTGCGAGTAGATGGCCAGCTTGGCGCGGGTGTCGATCAGGTCCAGGTTGCGCATGGTCAGCTGGCCGATGCGGTCGATGGGGCTGAAAGGCGCATCTTCGACCTTTTCCATGGACAGACGCTCGGGAGCGTAGGTCAGGTTGGGCGACTCGGTGTTCAGGATGGAGTAGTCGTTGCCGCGGCGCAGTTCCAGCGTCACGGTGCCGGTCACGGCGCGGGCCACCCAGCGCTGCGAGGATTCGCGCAGCATGATGGCCTGGGGGTCGAACCAGCGGCCCTGGTACAGCAGACGGCCCAGGCGCAGGCCGTTGATGCGGTACTGTTCGATGGTGTCTTCGTTGTGGATGCCGGTCACCAGGCGCTCGTAGGCAATGTGCAGCAGGGCCATGCCGGGGGCTTCGTAGATGCCGCGGCTCTTGGCTTCGATGATGCGGTTCTCGATCTGGTCGCTCATGCCCAGGCCGTGGCGGCCGCCGATGCGGTTCAGCTCCAGGAAGACTTCCACGGCATCGGTGTATTCCTTGCCGTTGATGGCCACGGGGCGGCCTTCTTCGAAGGTGATCGAGACTTCTTCTGCCTTGACTTCGACTTCGGGCTTCCAGAAAGCCACGCCCATGATGGGGTTCACGATGCGGATGCCGGAGTTCAGGAATTCCAGATCCTTGGCTTCGTGGGTGGCGCCCAGCATGTTGGAGTCGGTGGAGTAGGCCTTCTCGGCCGACATCTTGTAGCCGAAACCTTCCTTGGTCATGAAGGCCGACATTTCGGCACGGCCGCCCAGCTCGTCGATGAAGTTGCTGTCCAGCCAGGGCTTGTAGATCTTAAGCGCGGGGTTGGTGAGCAGACCGTAGCGGTAGAAGCGCTCGATGTCGTTGCCCTTGAAGGTCGAACCGTCACCCCAGATGTTGACGTCGTCTTCCTTCATGGCGGCCACCAGCATGGTGCCGGTCACGGCACGGCCCAGGGGCGTGGTGTTGAAGTAGGTGATGCCGCCGGTGGAAATGTGGAAGGCGCCGGACTGGATGGCGGCAATGCCTTCGTTGGCCAGCTGGGGGCGGCAGTCGATCAGACGGGCCTTTTCTGCGCCATATT
>Ga0209370_1000954_pt1 | contig 29549 bp, 24 predicted proteins | sample AgamicAtPrz_FD_187164 | JGI IMG/M metagenome (GOLD analysis project Ga0209370, IMG submission 187164) | Agave microbial communities from Guanajuato, Mexico - At.P.rz (SPAdes) (version 2) | ecosystem: Host-associated > Plants > Phyllosphere > Phylloplane/Leaf | place: Guanajuato, Mexico... | reverse complement strand
AACACGCGTGAATCCGCCTCGGTCCCGTGTAGGAGCGGCCTGGTGTCGCGATGGGCCGCAGAGCGGCCCCGGCAATGTCAGAGGTAACGCAAAAAACCGGGGCCGCTGCGCGCCCCATCGCGACACCAGGCCGCTCCTACAACGGACCGTATGAACCTATTTGGCCATGACGGCCTTGAACAGGTCCGATGCCAACCAGCCCTGCAGCCAGCTCCGCAGCCGCGGATAAGCCGCCTCGGCGAACCACTGCGGTTCGACCCCGGCAAACTGGCGCATCAGGGGCAGCAGTGCGGCATCGGCAATGCTCGGATGGTCGGCCAGCAGGTAAGGCCGGTCGGTGAGCAAGCCTTCGAGCTCGGCCAGCCAGGTTTCGGCCTGTTGCCGGTAATGTGCGCGGGAATGCGCCGGGTAGCGCTCGGCGTACTTGTACAGGTTCACCTGCGCCTTGAACGTGCTGTCGTTGCGCGCAATCAGTGCTTCAGCCTGCTGCGCCGCGGTAGCGTCGGCTTGCAGTTGCCAATCCTGCGGGTCGTTGCGTGCCAGCGCCCAGCGCATGATGTCCAGGCTCTCTTCCAGCACCTCGGTACCGGTATCCAGCACCGGCACCGTGCCCTTGGGCGACAACGCCAGCAGTGCTGCCGGCTTGTTCTTCATCGCCACTTCGCGGATCTCCACCTCGCAGCCGGCATAGCGCAGGGCCAGGCGCGCACGCATGGCCCAGGGGCAACGGCGGAACGAGTAGAGAATCACCCGCACACCTCCACATCACTAAGGCCGTTGCCCTGCCGGCGCACCTGGATCTGCACCGGGATGCGTTCGTGCATTTCCTGCACGTGGGAAATCACCGCCACCTTGCGGCCCTGGGCCTGCAGGCCGTCGAGGGCATCCATGGCCAGTTGCAAGGATTCCGGGTCGAGGCTGCCGAAGCCCTCATCGATGAACAGCGATTCGATGCGCAGGGTGCTGGAGGCCATCGAGGCCAGGCCCAGGGCCAGGGCCAGCGACACCAGGAAGGTTTCCCCGCCCGACAGCGAGTGCACCGAACGCAGCTCGTCGCCCATTTCGGTATCCAGCACCAGCAGGCCAAGGGCACTGCCGCCGCGCTTGAGGCGGTAGCGGCGGGCCAGCTGGCGCAGCTGGGTGTTGGCGTGGTGCAGCAACAGGTCGAGGTTGTAGCCCTGGGCGATCTTGCGGAACACGTCGCCCGAGGCCGAGCCGATCAGGGCGTTCAGGCGGGCCCAGCGCTGCCATTGCTGGTGGGCCTGCTCGATTTCTGCCGCCAGCGCCTGGTGCGCCTGTTGGCGGCGCTGGTCGTCGGCCTGCTGGGCGCGCAGCTCCGCGCACTGCTGCTCATGCACGGCCAGGCGTTCACGCAGTTCGGCCAGGGCCTGTTCCAGCGCTTCGGCCGAAGTGTCCACGGCCATCTGCGCCGCGTGTTGCTGCAGGCGCTGTTCACGCTCCTGCAGCAACACGCGGCCTTGTTCGATGGCTTTTTCGGCGTTTTGCAGGCGCTGGCGCAGTTCATTCACCTGGGCCTCGTCGATGCCCAGCAGGCGATCCAGGCCGGCATCATCCAGTTCCGGGTGTGCGCTACGCCATTGCGCAATCTGCGCCTGCAACTGCTCGCGCTCGGCATCCAGTGCCTGCTGCTGGCGGATGTTGGCATTGAGTTCGCTGGCCAGTTGCACGCCTTGGTTACGCAGCTCCTGCAGGCGCTGGACAGTATCCGCTTCAAGGGCGCGGGCCTGTTCCAGCGTGACGTCCATGTGCTGTTGCCAGGCTTCGGCGCTGGCGTGTTCGCCTAGCAGCTCGCCGAGCGAGGCCTGGGCGTGCTGGCGCTGTGCGTCGAGGGCGGCAAGCTGTTGCTGCAACTGCTGCTGGGCTTGCACGCGCGTCTGGTGCTGGTCGCGCAGCTTGTCCAGCTGGGCCTGGCGGGCTTGCTGTTCCTGCTGTTCGTCCTTGCGTTGCTCGAGTAGCTGCAGGCGCTGGGCAATCTGTTGGTCCAAGGCAAGGAAGGCATTGGCCGGGTCGTCGCTGAGGGCCTTGAGAACCTCGTCGGGCAACACGCTGGCCAGGTCATTCAGGCTCTGCTGCAATTGCTGCTCGTCGCTGGCCAGGGCCTGGTGCTGGTGCTCGAGGTGGCGCTGGGCTTGCTGTTGCGCCTCGTGGGCGGCCTGCAGTTGCTGGCTGCGGCGGGCGGCCTCCTTCTGCAAGGCGAGCAGGGCGCTCTGGCGCTGCTCGTCGTGGCCGATTTCCTGCTCCAGGCGCCGCAGCTGACCGTCCAGCCAGGCGCTGCGGGCCTTGTCGTCCTGCGGCGCCAGGGCCGGCCACAGGCTGTGCGCCTGCACCTGGGCCACCTGGGCTTGCAGCTGCTCGCCCAGTTGCTGCTGTTGCTGCTGATAGTCCTTGAGCTGGGCGTTGACCACGCCCAGCTCGGTGCGCAATTCCACCAGCTTGCTGTTGAAGGTATCGACCTGCTGCTGTGCGGCGTCTTCTTCGGCCTGGTCATGCCGGCCCAGGCTCTGCAGCAACGCTTCCGGGTGATGGAACGGATGCTCGACGCTGCCGCACACCGGGCAGGGTTCGCCGTCGCGCAGCTGCTCGCGCAGTGCTTCGACGCTGGTGTTGCGCGCCAGGCGCTGGCGCTCCAGCAACTGCCGGGTGAGGTTGAGCGCCTGCTCGGCAGCTTGCAGCTCGGCCTTGGCGGCGGTGCCCTGGGTAATCAGTTGCTGGCGCTGCTGCATGGCCTGCTGTTGCCGCTCGCGCACAACCGCCAGCTGTTCGCGCAGTTCCCGTTCACGGCCATGCAGGCGCGACAGCTCTTCTACGGCACGCTGCTGCTTGCGGTTGTCCTGCAGCATGCCGCCGAGCAGGTCGATCTGCTCCGCCAGCGCCTGTGGCTCGGCCTTGGCTTCGCGGAACAGCAGGTCGAAGGCATCGCGTTCGGCCTGCAGCTGCGCATTGGCCTGGCTGGCCTGGGCCTGCAGGCCGGGCAGTTCTTCGCGGCCCTTGGCCAGGCGGCCACCGATCAGCATTACCTGCTTCAATTGCGGCAAGTAGGCGTGCCAGGCGTCGGCCAGGCCCGCCAGGTGCTGGCTGTCGGTGAGCGCAGTGTCGATCTGCGTCAATTGCTGCAGGCTGCGCTGCTGGTGCTCCTCCAACTGCTGTACCTGCTGCTGGCCTTCGGCAACCTGCTGGTCGGCCTGCTGGCTGGCGCTGTGCTGTGCCGCCAACTCCTGGTCCAGACGGGCCAGGTTGTCCTGGGCGGCGAACGCCTGGCGCAGGCGTGGAGCGTTTTCGCCGTGTTGTGTCTGGCTGTCGGCCAGTGCCTGGCGTGCCGCTTGCAGAGCCTGTTCGAGCTCGCCGGTACGGCCCTGCAGCTCAGCTTGCTGGCGCTGTTGCTCGGCGATTTTCTCCGCCAGCGGTGACAGTTGCGCATCCAGCGTCTGCTGGCGATGGAACTGATGCCGCTGCGGCGCCAGGCGCTCCAGGCGGACCAGGTCCAGGCGCTGCTCGGCCAGTTGCTGCCAATCCTGTTCGGCAGCCTGCAGGGCGCTGCTGGCTGCGGCGTGCTGGGCCTGCAACTGGCCTTGTTCATTCAGCCAGTTGCATTGCTGTTCCAGCTGGCGCTCGGCGGCCTGGTCGGCCTTGAACTGCTGCTGTGCCTGCTCCAGGCGCTGGTCGAGTTCGGCGCGGGCTTCGACGGCCATCGGCAGCAGGTGGCTGGCACGCTCCTTGAGGGCGTTGTGGGCGTCGCCGGCCTCGCGTGCCTTGCTGAAGGCGCGTTGGCCCAGGCGGGTATAGATGGCGGTGTTGGTGAGCTTTTCCAGCAGTTCGCTGCGCTCTTTGTCGTCGGCCTTGAGGAAGGCGCCGAACTCGCTCTGGGCCAGCATCACCGCACGGGTGAACTGCTCGAAGTTCAGGCCCAGGCGGGCTTCGACCAGTTGCTTGTATTCGTTCTTGCCGCTGGCCAGCACCTGTTCGCTGTCCAGGTCGTAGAAACTCTGGCGGCTGAGCTGCAGCTTGCCGTTGGCCTTGTCGCGGGCGCGGTTGGCTTCCCAGCGGGCACGGTAGCGGCGGCCATCGATACCGACGAAGTCGACTTCGGCAAAACCGCTGCCGGTGCCCCGGCGCAGCAGGTTGCGCGGGTCGGAGGTGGGGATGTCGCCGTCGGCGTCCGGCACCTTGGCCTCGCGGCCGATGTCGTTGAGCCGCGGCACGCTGCCGAACAGGGCCAGGCACAGGGCGTCGAGCAGGGTACTCTTGCCGGCGCCGGTGGGACCGGTGATGGCGAACAGGCCGGCGCTGGCCAGCGGCTCGGCGGTGAAGTCGATGTCGATCGGGCCAGCCAGCGATGCCAGGTTCTTCAGGCGGATGGCGAGAATCTTCATGGCTGTTCCTCTTCCTGCTGCACGTCCTGCAGCAGCAGGGCAAAGTCGGCCAGCGCCTGCTCGTCGACCGGGTTGCCGTAGGCCTGCTCCCAGGCGCGGCTGAACAGGTCCTGCGGGGTCATCTGGGCCAGTTCGACGAAGGCCAGGTCATCGTCTTCGGCGTTGTTGCGGCCGGCATATTCGGCATTGATGCGCACCAGGCGCACGGCCTTGCCTTGCAGGGCGCCTTCGATCTGCTGGCGCAGGTCGGGTTGCGGCTCGTCGAGGATCACCCGCACTTCCAGCCAGGGCTGGCGGTTGGGGTCTTCGAGCAGGTCGATCACCGGCAGGTCGCCGAGTTGCGCCAGCACTTCGCCCAGCGGTGCCGGGCCAACCCGTTGCAGGGCCACCGCGCGCGGTACCGGGCGCGGCTCGACGCTGACCAGACCGCTGCCATCCAGCTCCACTTCCAGTACCTGGTGCGGGTAGTTGATTTCGGCGAACGACAGCGGGATCGGCGAGCCGCTGTAGCGAATGCGTTCTTCGCGGTTGACCTTCTGCGGCTTGTGCAGGTGGCCCAGGGCGACGTAGCTGATGGCCTTGTCGAACAGCCTGGCCGGCAGCGCCTCGGCGTTGCCGATGATCAGGCTGCGTTCGGAGTCCTCCGACACCGCGCCACCGGCCATGTGCGCGTGGCTGATGGCGATCAGCGCCTGGTCTTTCTTGCGCTTCTTCTGCGCAGCGGCGATCAGTTGCTGGTGTACCTGGGTGATGCCTTGCAGGTAATCGTCGCCCAGTTGCGGGCCGGTCACCTCGGCCGGGCGCAGGAAGGGCAGGGCCAGGCACCAGGCGGCGACCTTGCCGCGGCCATTGGTCAGCGGGATCAGCAGGCGCTCGGCGTCCAGCTGGCCCTCGTCCAGCCAGTGCACGCGGCCCAGGGCATGGGTACGCAGGCGGCGCATGAGGGCGGCGGGCAACTCGATGCGCGAGCCGGAGTCGTGGTTGCCGGCGATCATCACGATGTCCAGCTTGGGCAGCTGCTCATGGGCCTGGACGATGAAGTCGTAGAGGCGCTCCTGGGCTTTGACCGGCGGGTTGACCGTGTCGAAGATATCCCCGGCGATCAGCAGCGCATCCGGCTGACGCAGGCGCAGCTGGCCGAGCAGCCATTCGAGGAAGCAGGCGTGTTCGAAATCGCGTTCCTGGCCGTGCAGGCTTTGGCCCAGGTGCCAGTCGGAGGTGTGAAACAGACGCATGGATGACCTGTTGGTGTCGAGTCGAGCAAGCGAGGGCTTGGCTTGGGGGATGGGCGTTGCGCAAGGGCGGTATGGTAACCCAAGCTGGGTTCCGGGTGCAGGGCGGGGAATGGGTCAGGGCGGGCAGCTGTTCGTCGGAAATGTGGTGACGAACACCTGGCAGCCATGAGGCGATCACGCTTTTTGTAGGGCCGGGCCAGTGCCAGGTGATATCCCCGGTCTGCCGGTGCAGCAGCAACTCGGCCAGGGCCTTGGTCATCTGTACGTGATGCACTGCGTTGACCAGCATGTTGATACCGGGCTTGCCGGCGTTGGCGCAGATGTATTCGTCCAGCGAGTCTTCGATGCCGGCCATCAGCTGGAGAGTGTGGATCAGGGCGTCAACCGAGGGGGTGTCCGGATTGATGGTGTAGAAGGGGCGGGTTGTCAGGTTCAGAAATATCTTACGGTGGCACCGGCTGCGCCGGTGTTCGCGGGCATGCCCGCGAAGAGGCCCGCACAGGCAGCCGATTACTTGGGATAGAGCGGTGGCAGGTTGCCGCTCTCGCCAGGCGGCAGCAGTACCTGCTCAGCCGGCGGAATGGTACCGATCGCCCGCCACAAATCCTCACCCTGCCAATACTGCCCGCTCTCGCTGTACAACGCCCCGTTCAAGCCATCCAGCGCATCCGACAGCGGTACGAAGCGCGCCGCCATTTCGGCCAGGGTTTCCGGCTGCTGCCGGGCCCAGGCGTCCAGTGCCTGGCGGGTCGCCTGCGGGTCGTTGGCCTGGCAGGCGCGCTTGAGGTCGTCCAGCAAGGTACGCGGGCTCGGCCCGCTCTGTGCGGCGCGCAGCACGGCCGGTTGCGAACGCGCGCGCCACCACAGGGCGAAGCCCAGCACGCTGGTCAGGGCAAACAGCAGGGTGGCCAGCTGCCATGGCCATAGCAGGCTGCTGACGCCGCTGCTGTCGCCCACCGGGGTGTCGGCGCTCAGTGCCGGGTTGTCCTGCACGTTCAGCGTACGTGCCGGCAGGCTGCTGTGCTCCAGGTGGTCTTCGCGGGTGTTCCACCAGGCCACCTCCAGCACCGGCAACGCCAGCGCGCCACTGTGGGTCGGCACCAGCGCTTCGCGTTCTTCGCGGTTGGCGGTCATGCCACGCTCGCCGATCTCGTTGCGCAGCAGCGGCTGGTCGGGGTAGCGGCGCAGCCCGGTGATTTCGGTGGCTGGCAGCGGCGGCAACTGGGTGCTGGACAAGCCTTCGGCACGCAAGGTGATGTTGCGGGTCAGCGAGTCGCCAATCTGTACCTGCTGGCTGCCGGGGTCGGGGTTCCAGTGCTCTTCCAGGCTCAGGCTGCGGGCCGGCAGCCACGCCAGGCCAGCCGGCCAGGCCGCTGGGATCGGCCGCACGGCCAGGCGCAGCGGCAGCGAGCTGACCTGCACCTGGCGGCCGGCCCGGGCCGTGCCGTTGGCGCCTGCGGCGTCGTCCGGGCTGGCGGCAGCGGTGGCGGTGAATGTCAGCGACGGAATGTCGAGGGTGCCGCTTTGCTGGGCATAGATGGCATAGCGGGTTTCGATCACGCCATGGCGAACACCGTTGATTTCCTTTTCATAGGTGCGTGATTCACCCAGCGGTTCGACCTTGGCATTCTCCAGTTGCAGCGGGCTCAGGCTGCTGTCGTCATACAGCGCCACCGAGTGGTAGATGCGCACGGTCAGCACGGCCTGGGCCTGGACATAGACGTTGCTGCTGTCGAGGCTCGCTTCGATGAACACCTGGGAAGCGCTGTCCTGGCGGCTGGCATCGGCTTGCAGGACTTGCAGGTCGATGGCCTGGCTGTGCGACTGGCCCAGTTGCAGTTCGGGGATACGCAGGCTGCCACTGCGCCGTGGCAGCAAGGTGATGATCCAGCGGGTGCTGGCGCGGGTTTCACCATCGAGGCTGTGCAGGCTGTTCAGCTGGCGCGTGCCGCGCACTTCGAAGTCGTTTTCCAGCGCGCGCAGGTCGGGCTTGCCAAATTCAGTGACGTCCTGGCTTTCCAGGGTCAGTTCCAGGCTTTCGCCGGCCTCCAGCCTGGTACGGTCAACGCTGGCGCGCAGCAGCGGTTCGGCCTGGGCCAGCACGGCCCATAGCAGGCAGAGTAGAAAGACGCCGAAGCGACTCATTGTGGGTTTTCCTGTTGCAATTGCTGTTCATACCAGAATTTGCGCCGCAGCAGCTCGGCCGGGTTGTCGGGGATCTCGCGCAGCCATTGTTCCAGGGCCTGGCGTTGCTCGGCATCGAGGCTGGTCGACAGCGGGCGCTGCGGCGGCTGGATCACGCCGTCATCTGCGCCCGCCTGGTTGCCGGATGCGCCCTGGCTGTTGCCGCTGCCTTCCCCGGGCTGTTCGCTGCCAGGCTGTTCATCAGCGCCGGGTGCGCCCTGGGCCGGGCTGCTGGCCGAGCTGCTGTTGCCTTCGGTTTCGCTGCCGGGCGTGCCCTGGGCATCGCTGTTGGCCGGTTGCTGGTCGGCCTTGGCCGTCCGCTGTTGCAGCAGTTGCTGCACCAGCGCCTGGTTGTCCAGCGCTGCTTGCAGGTCGGGCTGGCGTTCCAGGGCTTGTTCATAGGCGTCCAGCGCAGCCTCCAGTTCGCCGCTGCGGGCCAGCGCATTGCCTCGATTGTAGTGGGCTGCGGCCGTATCGCCCTGGGAAAACGCTTCGGCGGCAGCGGCATAGTCGCCGGCCTGGTACAAGGCCATGCCGCGCCATTGTGGGTCGTGGAAGTGGCGCGCGGCGCTGGCCGGGCGGTTCTGCTCGAGCAGGCGCTGGCCTTGCTGGTCGGGGCGCAGCCACAGGTCATTGAATTCGAAGGCGTGACTGGGCTGTGGCAGGGCCAGGAGCAAGGGCAGGCAGAACAGCCAGCCGCGGCGGCCGGCACAGGCGGCCAGCAGCAACAGCGGCAACAACAGCCAGTACCCTTGGTCGGCCCAGCTGTCCAGTTGCAAGGTCTGGCCGTCATTGCGCCCGCTGCGCGGGCTGTCGAACAGGCCCAGGCCGCGCAGGTCGAGGTCGTCGACCCGGGCATGCCGGTAGCGCCCGCCGGTGCCGCTGATGAAGCCCTTGAGGCTGGCGCTGTCCAAGCGTGGCAGGAGGATGCCGCCTTGGTCGTCCTTGAGGTATTCGCCGTTGGCCTGGCGCACCGGCGCACCCTCGCGGCTGCCGATGCCCAGCATCAGCAGGCTCGGGCCCTGGCGGCCGAGGGCCTGGGCGATACCCTGGCGCTCCGGGGCACTCAGCGCAGAACCGATCAGCAGCAGGCGGCCCTGGCCCAGGCCGCTCTGGGCCAGCAGGGCCAGGCCTTTCTGCACGGCGAGGTCGGCGCGTTGGCCGGGTTTGGGCATGATCGACGGGTCGAGCGCCTCCAGCAGGTTGCGGGTGGTCGCCAGGTCGTCGGACAGCGGGACCAGGGTGTGCGCCGAGCCGGCGTAGACCACCAGTGCGGTCTGGCTGTCGCGGCGGTGCTCCAGCAGGTCGAGGATCTTGCGCCGCGCCTGCTCCAGGCGGTTGGGGGGGCTGTCCTCGGCGAGCATCTGCGGGGTCAGTTCCAGCAGGATCACCAGCGGGTCGGCCGGGCGCTGGCGGCTTTCTTCCACGCGCTGCCAGCTGGGCCCGAGCAGGGCCAGGATCACGAGCGCCCAGGCCAGGCCCAGCGCTACCCAGGGCAGCTTGCTGGTGCTGCCACTGCCACCGCCGAGCAGCACGCCGTGGAACGCTGGTGGCAGAATCATCTGCCAGCGCCCGGCGCGCTTGCGCCGGTGCCACAGCTTGTACAGCAGCCAGCCGAGCAGCGGCACGGCCAGCAGCCACAGCGGGCGCAACCATTCAGGCCACAGTTCGCTCATCGCCGCCTCCTCAGACGCAGGCGCTTCAGGCGTTGCCGCCATTCCGGGTGCGGCTGCAGGAAGCGCGGCTTGCGCAACACCCGCTGCAGCAGGTTGTCGGGCCATTGCACGGCTACCACCAGCAGTACGCTCAACAACAGCGCCAGGGCCAGCGGCCAGGCATAAAGGGCTTTCGCGGTGCGCGACTGGGTCGGTTGCTGGGCCACCGGTTCAAGCTGGTCAAGGGTTTCGCCAATGGCGTCCAGTTCGGCGCCGTCATGCGCGCGGAAGTAGCTGCCATGGGTGATCTCGGCGATTTCCTTGAGCGAGGCTTCGTCCAGGTCGAGGCTCGGGTTGAGGCCGAGCAGGCCCGGGGTGCCACTGGCTTCGGGGTTGGCGCCGATGCCGATGGTGTAGATCCGCACGCCTTCCTGGGCGGCCAGGCGGGCAGCGGTCAGCGGGTGGATCTGCCCGCCGTTGTTGGCGCCGTCGGTAATCAGCACCAGCACCCGGCTTTGTGCCGGGCGCTGGCGCAGGCGCTTGACCGCCAGGCCAATGGCGTCGCCGATCGCGGTGTTCTTGCCGGCGATGCCGATCTGGGCTTCGTCGAGGAAGGTGCGCACGGTGCGCCGGTCGAAGGTGAGCGGAGCCTGCAGATAAGCCTGGCTGCCGAACAGGATCAGGCCCACGCGGTCGCCTTCACGGTCCTGCAGGAAGTCGCCGAGCAGCGCCTTGACCAGGTCGAGGCGGCTGATTTCTTCGTTTTGCCACTGCATGTCGGGGAAGTCCATCGACCCGGACACGTCCACGGCCACCAGCAGGTCGCGGCCACTGGCGGCCACCGGGACCGGGTCGCCCAGCCACTGCGGGCGGGCGGCGGCGCACAGCAACAGCAGCCAGATGACGACGAACGGCGCCTGCTGGCGCCAGGTCGGCAGGTTCAGCCGCGCGCGGCGCCCGGCCAGGCTCTCCAGTTCGTTGAGAAAGCCGACCTTGAGCACCGGTTCGCCGCTGTCGGCAGCCGGCAGCACCAGGCGCGCCAGCCACGGTAATGGCAACAGGGCGAAGACCCACGGCCAGGCCAGTTCAAACATGCTTGCGAATCCAGGTTTCGACGGCTTGGCTGAGCCCGGCGATGGCCTTGTCGTCGAGCTTGCACTCGGGTTTGTAGGCGCCTTCGACCAGCACCATCCAGCGGGTCAGGCCGGCGGCTGGGCAGCGGTTGTCGAGGAATGCCAGCCACTGGCGGCCATTGAGGGTATGGCTGTTGGCCCCCGGGTAGTGGCTGCGGCACAGGCGCTTGAGCAGCGCATTGATCTGTTGCAGCCAGGCACCTGCGGGGGCGCCGTCATAGGGGCGCGGCAGGCGGGCCAGCTCGGCCAGGGCCTCTGCGCGCACCGGGTCCAGCGGTTGCTCGGCGCGCACCACGCGGCGTTTGCCCGGGCGCCAGCGGCGCAGGCGCCACAGGCCCCATCCCAGCAGCGGCAGCATGGCCAGCAACACCCACCAGCCGGGGGCCGGTGGCCACAGGCCGATTGGCGCCGGGGCGATCAGCGGTTGCAGTTGGTCAAGCGGGTTCATTGGCCGCTGCTCTTCATGACGCGCTCCGCGGCCGTTGGGCATTCAGGTATTCGCGCAGCTGCTCGATCATTTCGCTCTGGGTGCTCAGCGGCATCAGCAGCACGCGCAGCTTCTGCGCCATCAGTTCCCAGCGCTCGATGCGCGCTTCGGCCTGCTGGCGGTAGGCCTGGCGCAGGTTGGCGTCGAGGGTGTCGAGTTCCAGTTGCGCACTGCGCTGGGCAAAACGCAACAGGCCGGCGGCGGGCAGGGCGTGGTCGAGCGGGTCGGATACCGGCATCAGCAACAGGTCGCAATGGCGCGAGAGCATGGCCAGGTGCTGTTCCACCTGGGCGGTCAGCGAGCGCTCGTCGCAGATGATGATGGCCAGGCTGCCAGGGCGCAGTACCTCGCGGGCGCGGCGCAGGGCCAGGCCCAGGCTGTCTGTGCCGGGGGTGGCCTCGGTGTGCAGTGCCTGGTTGACCTTGGCCAGGCGATTGAGCAGTTGCAACAGGCTCTGCTTGCTGCGCCGCGGCTTGATTTCGTGGTGCTCGTTGTCGCCGAACACCAGCCCGCCAATACGGTCGTTGTGGCCCAGCGCGGCCCAGCCGAACAGCGCCGCAGCCTGGGCGGCCAGCACCGACTTGAACATCAGCCCCGAGCCGAAGAACAGCCGTTGGCTCTGTTCGACGAGGATGAAGATCGGCCGTTCGCGCTCTTCGTGGAACAGCTTGGTGTGCGGCTCCTGGGTGCGCGCGGTGACGCGCCAGTCGATGTTGCGCACATCGTCGCCGGCCTGGTACACGCGTACCTGGTCGAAGTCCACGCCGCGCCCGCGCAGCTTGGAATGGTGCAGGCCCACCAGCGGGCTGCGCTGGCCAGGCCGGGAAAACAGCTGGATTTCGCGCACGCGGTGGCGCATGTCGATCAGCTCGGCAAGGCCGATGCGGATGCCGGGCTCGGCCAGCGACGTGGTGGGCATGGGCTCAGGCAACGGCGACGACGTCGAGGATGCGCTGGACCACGCGGTCCTGGTCGATCCCGGCGGCCTCGGCCTCGAAGGAAAGGATGATGCGGTGGCGCAGGACGTCGAACAGCACCGCCTGGATGTCTTCGGGGCTGACGAAGTCGCGCCCGGCCAGCCAGGCATGCGCGCGCGCGCAGCGGTCCAGCGAAATGGAGCCGCGCGGGCTGGCACCGTAGGCGATCCAGTCGGCCAGCTCGCTGTCGAACTTGGCCGGGGTGCGGGTGGCCATCACCAGTTGCACCAGGTATTCCTCCACCGCGTCGGCCATGTACAGGCCGAGGATTTCCTTGCGGGCGGCAAAGATCGCTTGCTGGCTGACCCGGCGCTCGGGCTTGGTCTCGCCGCCCAGGGCTTCGCCACGGGCCTGCAACAGGATGCGCCGCTCTACCGCAGCGTCAGGGAAGCCGATCTTCACGTGCATCAGGAAACGGTCGAGCTGGGCTTCGGGCAGCGGATAGGTGCCTTCCTGCTCGATCGGGTTCTGCGTGGCCATGACCAGGAACAGCGGCGACAGGTCGTAGGTGCTGCGGCCCACGCTGACCTGGCGCTCGGCCATGGCTTCGAGCAGCGCCGACTGCACCTTGGCCGGCGCGCGATTGATTTCGTCGGCTAGCACCAGGTTGTGGAAGATCGGGCCTTGCTGGAACACGAAGCTGCCGGTTTCCGGACGGTAGATCTCGGTGCCAGTGATGTCGGCCGGGAGCAGGTCGGGGGTGAACTGGATGCGATGGAACTGCGCCTCGATGCCTTCGGCGAGCTCTTTGATGGCCTTGGTCTTGGCCAGGCCCGGGGCACCCTCGACCAGCATGTGGCCATCGGCCAGGAGCACGATCAACAGTCGCTCGACCAGTTTTTCCTGGCCCAGGATCTGGGAAGAAAGAAAAGTGCGCAGCGCGATCAGCGCTTCACGGTGTTCCATCGGCGACGGTTCCTGGTAGGGGGCCGCAGGCGGCTGACAGTAGCTGCTTCGGCAAGGGCTGATACTTTAATCCATCCGGGGGGGCGGCGACCAATGGCGGCAGGGAAATTTATCCTTGCCGGGGCCATGCATGCGCGGAATTTTCCTGGGCATGGCTGGCCATTGGCTGATGTTCCGTCGCGGCGCGCTGGCGCTTGCTTGTGCTTCTTCAACAAGCAGGAAGCACGCTGATGGTACCGAATAGCTGCAACAATGAATGTATGTCCCCGGTCGCCCTGCGTTTCGGGGTGTTCTTCGATGGCACCGGCAACAACCAGAACAATGCGGCACAGCTGGACGCGCCAGTGCGCATGGGGGCCAGTTATGCCAACGCCTTGAGCAATGTGGCCTTGTTGCATGACCTGTATCCGGGGCAGGAGGCCGATGCCGAGGGCCGCATGGCCTTTCTGAAACATTATGTCGAAGGCGTGGGGACCTTGGCGGGCGAGGCGGACCAGGTATACGCATCTGCCACCGGGTGCGGGTCGACCGGGGTGGAGGCGCGGGTTGCCGAGGCGCTGGGCGCGATAACCCAGCAACTGCGCGGCTGGTGCCAGGCGCATCCCCGGGCCAGGCCCGAGCGCGTCGAGTTCGATCTGTTCGGCTTCAGCCGGGGTGCGGCGGCAGCCCGGCATCTGGCCAACCTGCTGCACGATGGCTGCGACCTGCTGTTACCTGGGCCTTGTGCCGTCGTGATCAATTTCATCGGCCTGTTCGACACCGTGGCGGCAATCGTCGCACCGTTGCAGGGTGACTTCGACCCGGCGGACGAACGCTACGCCGGCTTGCGCCTGGGGCTGGCCCCCGGCCTTGCCCGGCAAACGGTGCAACTGGTAGCGCGGGACGAGCAGCGGCACAACTACCCGCTGGTGTGCAGCGGCCATGACATCGTGCTACCAGGCGTGCACTCGAACATCGGCGGAGGCTATCCGGCGACCACGCTGGAACAGGTACTGCTGTGCAAACCGCAATCACAGCGCGTGCCGCAGGGTATGCGTGCCGAGCAGACACGCGTATATGCCACGATGGACGCCTTGCTCGCCTCGATGCCGGACTCAGCGGGAGGGCAGGTGCTGGCCTGGGAGGTACCGGTTGCCGGTGGCCGGTCGGATGAGGTGCAAAAGCAGGTGTATGCGGCGGTATACCGTGAACGCGAAGTCGCCGGGCAGCTATCGCGGGTGTACCTGAGCATCATGCGTGAACTGGCGGTGCGGGCGGGGGTGCCGTTTGCGGCGTTGGGCGGGCAGGCCGAGCATCGGTTGCCGGCGGAGTTGCTGGCGATCAGCCGCAAGTTGCATGCCTTCGCCTTCGGCGACCGGCAGCAGCCGGGGTTGACCGGGGAGGAGGAGCAGCTGTTGCGCCACAAGTACATACATACGTCAGCAAACTGGAATGCCTTGAAGGGGTTGCGTAACAGTGTGCTGGATATGTTGTTCGTCAATCGGCCCGGGGCGCAGGGGCGGGTGATGCATGCCAATCCGGCCGCATGAATGGCCTGTGGCAATGGGCTTGCGTGGCACCGGCCATGCCGGTGCCCGCAGGTAGACCCACTCCCACAGGGCCTGCGCCAGCTGGGCAGCGCGCTAACCGTGGGAGGGGCAGATAGCGGGTCAGTGGCCCGCGCCGAGTTCCTCCAGCAAGCCTTTCAGGTAGGCGCTGCCCTGCGCATCCAGTGGCTGCAGCGGAAGGCGGGGGGCGCCGACCTGCTGGCCGAGCATCTGCAAACCGGCCTTGATGGTGGTGGGCAGGCCGCGGCGGGTGATGTACTCCAGCAGTTGGTACTGGCGATAGAACAGCGCACGGGCCTCGCCCAGGTCGCCTTGCTGCACCGCGTCCCACAGCGCCAGGTTCAGTGCCGGGATCAGGTTGGGCGCGGCAGTGCACCAGCCGCTGGCACCGGCCACCAGGGCTTCCAGGGCGAGCGGGTTGCAACCGTTGTAGAAGGCCACCTGACCCTCGGTGGCCTTGAACAGGCGGTGCATGCGCTGGATGTCACCGGTGCTTTCCTTGACCATGGTCACCCTGGGCACTTCGTCGAGGATGCGCAGGATCAGCTCCACCGACAGGTCGGTGCCACTGGTCCCCGGGTTGTTGTAGAGCATGATCGGAACGTCGATCGCCGCGCCCACCGCCCGGTAGTGGGCGAGCACTTCGGCTTCGGTGAGCTTCCAGTAGGAAATCGGCAGCACCATCACGGCGGTGGCGCCGCAGGCCTGGGCCAGGCGGGCCCGCTGCACGGTGCGTGCGGTGGTCAGGTCGGAGACGCTGACCACGGTTGGCACACGGCCGGCGATGCGCGCCTGGCTGAAGCGCACCACCGTTTCCCATTCGCTGTCGGACAGGTAGGCGCCCTCGCCGGTGCTGCCCAGCGGGGCGATGGCATGCACGCCGTCGGCGATCAGGCGGTCGATGGACAGGCCCAGGGCATCCAGGTCAAGCGTGCCGTCTGCCATGAAAGGGGTGATGGTGTAGCCGATAACGCCGCGAATTACAGGTGTAGACATGAGCAGGCACCTCTGCCGTTGTAGGGGTTGGGGAGCAACATCGTCGATCAGCCCAGGCAGTCGCCGTGGGCACGCAAGGCACGGCGCGCGAAATAGCTGAACGCGGCGCCATGACGTTTCGGGGTGGAAATCCAGTCGTGGGCTTCCTTGCCCAGTGCCTCGGGGATGGGGCGGATGTCGCCGGCGCCCATGGCCAGCAGCTGCATTTTTGCTGCGCGCTCGAACAGCATGGCGAGCACGCAGGCTTCCTCGATCGAGCGGCCGGCAATCAGCAGGCCGTGGTGGGAAAGCAGGATCGCGCGCTTGTCGCCGATCGCCCTGGCAATGATCTCGCCTTCCTCATTGCCCACCGGTACGCCGGGCCATTCCTTGAGAAACGCGCAGTCATCGAACAGCGGGCACAGGTCCATGTGCGAGATGGCCAGCGGCACCTCCAGCATCGAAAGGGCCGCGCTGTGCAGCGGGTGGGTGTGGATGATGCAGTTGACGTCGGCACGTGCGCGGTACAGCCAGCTGTGGAAGCGGTTGGCCGGGTTGGCCATGCCGCGGCCTTGCAGCACGTTGAGGTCTTCATCCACCAGCAGCAGGTTGGAGGCGGCGATTTCATCGAAGCCCAGGCCGAGTTGCTGGGTGTAGTAGGTGCCGGGTTGCTCGGCGCGCGCGGTGATCTGCCCGGCCAGGCCGGAGTCGTGGCCAGCGTCGAACAGGATGCGGCAGGTGAGGGCGAGTTTTTGCCGTGGGGTGTAGGTGTTGTCGGCCAGCACCGTCAGCATTTGCTGCTGGGCGAGTTTGACGAGCTGGTCCTTGGGGGTTTGCATGGTGGTCGTCATGGGCGGGTACCTGCAGGGAGTGGCGAACAGAGGCTGATCGGCGCGAGGCGACGTCAGGACACAATTGCGATCTTAATGACACAAAGTGTCATAAGCAAGCGTTGTGTCATCCTCTGGGCATTCACCCACGGTAATTTGTGCTGCAACCCAGCCCTGTCGAATACCGCTGGCCTGGTTCAGGGCGCGCCGAACACCATCGTCCAGTACACCCCGTCATCGCTACGCGAATTCTCGGCATATGCCGCGACCACCTGGGTAAACATCGGGTTCATCAGGTTGGCGCAATGCCCCGGGCTGGCCAGCCAGCCTGCCATCGCCTTGCTCGCTGAGCCCTGGCCGGCGGCGATGTTCTCGCCGATCTGGCGCCCGCGGTAGCCGGCATCCCGCGCCCGGTCCGCCGGCAGGTCACCGTCGAGGTCGCGGTGGGCGAAGAAGTTCTCGTTGGCCATCGCCCGGCTGTGGCGCTGCGCGGCCGCGCCCAAGGCGGCGTTCCAGCTCAGCGGGCGTGCGGCAGCAAAGCGCTGGCGCCCGCACAGGCGCGGTTTGGCCCGTGCCGCGTTGACTTGTGCCAGCAACGCCTGGCCCGTGGCGCGGCCGTCGCCGAGTTGGGTATCCAGCAACGGGCGCGCCAGCACCACCTGCCACTCGTTGCGGGCGCGGCGCACGCCAATGTCGGCGTACTGGTTGTCGAGCAAGGCCGTGCAGTAATCGCTGCGCAGCATGTCGAAAGCCTCCTCGGCATCGCCAGCGCCGACCAGGCGGATCGCCCGCACCTTCACTGCCTGATAGCCAACTGCCTTCAAGCCGTCGCGCAAGCCACCCCCATAGCCGATCGGCAGCGCCAGGTTCGCCTTCATCGCCAGCGGCGTCGAGGCCCGTACCAGGCGCCGCTCGCAACGCTGTGGCTGGGCGCGGTAGTCGTTGATCGCCACCACCAGTTGCCGCTCCCCGCTGGCATGGGCGGGGTTGGTCAACAGCGGCAGGAGCGGGAACAGGCAAAGCGAGGCAAGGCGGGAGTAGCGGGCAGCTTGGCGCATGGGCGAACAGCTCGGCAGAGGGTTGGCAGTGAGGCCGATGAAAGGGCCGGGCTAAGACTGCGCGGCGCGACACGGGTTCACCCACGGGCAATGGATTTTCATCTGCCGGCGAACCGCCAGGCGGTAGCCTGCCACAAAGGTGGCGCGCGGCTCGAAAACCGGGCCTTGCAGCGCTACGCTTATTCCACCCAATCGAAAACTGCCCTGGTCAAGCAGCGGAGGAATGACTGCATGCGGTTGTCTACGTTCATCATTGAGCAGATGGAAAGCATCCTCCAGGCTTGGGAGGACTTCGCCCGAACGGTTGACCTGCCCAGGGAAGCATTGAGCATATCGGGCCTGAGGAACCACGCTGCGCACATTCTTCTGGCCGTGGCGCGGGACATGCAAACCCTCCAGACCGAACAGCAGGAAATAGACAAATCCCACGGCCTCGCTCCGGTGTCGGCGCGCGAAAGTGCGGCAGAGACCCACGCAGTCATGCGCCTGATGGACGGCTTCAGCATGGACCAGATGGTGTCGGAGTACCGCGCCCTTCGCTCAAGCGTGTTGCGCCTGTGGCTTGCCCGGGAAACGTCGATCGACCAGCCCGAGCGGGTGACGGAGATCATCCGCTTCAACGAAGCCATCGACCAGGCCCTGGTCGAATCCATCGCCTCGTATGGCAAGGCCGTCGAGACCACACGCAAGATGGTGCTGGGTGTACTCGGCCATGACCTTCGCTCGCCACTGACAGCGATCACCATGGGGTCCGGGATGCTGGCCAAGAGCCAACAGCTGGGGCCCCGGGAACAGACGGTGGTCACCCAGATCTACGCCAGCGTCGGGCGGGCCAACGACCTGGTGAACGATTTGCTCGACCTGGCCCGATGCAATCTGAGCCTGGGCATACCTGTACAGCGTGAGCCGAATGAGCTCAGTGCGTTGTGTGACGCCATCGTCAAGGAAGTCAGCCTGGCCCATCCGCAGATCGACCTGCGCCTGGAGCAGGCGGCGCCATTACCGGCCAGCTTCGACCCGTCACGCATGTCCCAGGCGGTGTCGAACCTGGTCACCAATGCCATACGCCATGGCGATGCCGGCTTGCCGATCCAGGTGCGGCTTGCGACCGAGAACGATTGCGCGGTGATCGAGATCCACAACTGGGGCAATCCCATTTCGCCAGACCGCATGACGTACCTGTTCAATCCCGAGGCACGCTTGGCCCGGGCGGGCCATGCCGAGAGTGGAAAACCGCATGGGCTGGGGCTTGGCTTGTTCATTGCCAACGAGATTGTCACCAGCCATGGTGGCACGATCGAAGTCGTGTCCAGTGCAGAACGGGGTACGACCTTCCGGGTTGTTTTTCCTCTTGAAGCTGGTACGTCTGCCGGTTGACGGTGCAGTACGTCAACTGTAGGAGCGGATTCATCCGCGAAGCAGGCGACGCGGTGGATGGCACCGGCTATGCCGGTGATCGCGGCTGAAGCTGCTCCTACAAGGCTCGTGTCAGGGCGCTGAATGGAGACAATTGCGCCGGCGCTGGGAGCGGGTGTGTCCATTCCCGCACGGTAACTGCCTCAATGGTTTCACCCAGGCAGGAGCGGCCTTGTATCGCTGCCTGGCAGTTGGGCGATGACCTCGCGCAGCAAGGCCGTTATCAGGCGAATCGCGGGGTCGCGGGCATTGTCGATGCGCCAGCCCAGTTCTATCGAATACCGTGGCAAGTGGATCGGGCAAGGCTGACACATGACATGGCTCACCCTAGCCAGCGCCTTGGCCGCATGCGTCGGCAGGGTGGCCACGCAGTCACTGCCTTGCAACAGCGCAGGGAGCGCAGCGAAATGCGTGGTGGAAGCCTCTACCGTGCGGCTCTGCGCCTGCGCTGCCAGTACTTCGTCCACCACGCCAACATAGCCGCCTGAAGAAACCAGGACATGGCGTTTTTCCAGGTAAGCCTCGAGGGTCAGCGCAACCGGCGCAGCGCTGGTTGCCGTCAGGCAACTGTAGCCGCCGGTTCCCAGCGCCAGGCGCCCGAGCGCTTTCGAGGCGACGGCGCCTGAGGTCAGCGCCAGGTCGAACTGCCGATTCATCAAGGCATCGTTGGCCAGCAAGCTGTGGGTCTGCTTGAACACCAGGCGGATGCCAGGCGCATGGGCTTTCGCCCGATCGATCAGCTGCCTGCCGATCGCCAGTTCGAAATCATCCGACATGCCCAAGGCAATCGTGCGCCCCTGGATGGCCGCACTGTCGTTGAATGCCAGCATCAAGCCCTGGCGACACTTGTCCAGCGCGGCAGCAACCACAGGGCGCAGTTCCTCGCTTTTTGCCGTGGGCTTGAGGCCGCGCCCGGTGCGCTCGAACAAGTGGTCGCCGAAGACCAGCCGAAGCCTGGCCAGTGCAGCACTCACCGCTGACTGGGTAATGCCCAGGCGGATCGCGGCGCGGCCGGCACCGCCTTCTTCATACAAGGCTTCGAAGACCTTGAACAGGTTCAGGTCCACCGAGGCGAGGTCGAGTTTACTCATGACCGGGACTGCCCTTTGCAAGAATGACTGCGGCCACGCTAGGCGAAACCCGATATGAACGCCAGTCATATCAGATGTTGCCGTGGCGGTGTTGTTCAATAACGCCTCGCGACAGAACATGGCAGTCACACCCTCCACACGAGACAGACGATCATGGCCCGTACCACCGTTGCAGCACTGCAGATAGGTTCCCACCCGGACGGCAAGACCGAGACCCTGAAGTCGATCCTCGGCTACGAGGAAGCGATCAGGGCCAGCGGGGCAAAACTGGTCGTGATGCCCGAAGCGCTGCTTGGCGGCTACCCGAAAGGCGCGACCTTCGGCACCTACCTGGGCTATCGCCTGCCCGAGGGGCGCGAGGCATTCCAGGCCTATTTCGACAACGCGATTGATGTGCCCGGCGCGGAAACCGATGAACTCGCCGCGCTCTCCGAGCGCAGCGGGGCGCACCTGGTGGTCGGGGTGATCGAACGCGCCGGTAACACCCTGTTCTGTTCCGCGCTGTTCTTCTCGCCAGAGGGCGGGCTGGTCGCCAAGCACCGCAAGCTGATGCCGACGGGTACCGAGCGCCTGATCTGGGGCCAGGGTGACGGCTCGACCCTGCCGGTGGTCGATTCGCCCGCAGGTAAACTAGGCACGGCGATCTGCTGGGAGAACCACATGCCGCTGCTGCGCACGGCCATGTACGCGAAAGGGGTGCAGGTATGGTGCGCGCCGACCGTCGATGAGCGGGATGTCTGGCAAGCCAGCATGCGCCACATCGCGCATGAGGGGCGGATGTTCCTGGTCAGTGCCTGTCAGGTCCAGCCGTCGCCGCGTGAATTGGGCATCGAAGTGCCAGGCTGGGACCCGCAGCGCCCCCTGATTCAGGGCAATAGTGTTATCGTCGGGCCGCTGGGCGACGTGCTTGCCGGGCCGCTGCGCGGTGAAGCGGGGCTGTTGACCGCGGATATCGACCTGGAGGAGCTGGTGCGCGCTCGCTACGATTTCGACGTGGTGGGCCATTATTCGCGCCCCGACGTGTTTTCGTTGAGCGTCGATGAGCGCGCCAGGCGCGGTGTCGACTTTCAAAACTGACTCATTGCCGAGGTATACGGGAGCGCAAGCATGGATGGCCTTGCTACCTTGTTCACCCAACGTCTGCTGCTGACGCCGTTGCGCTTGGAGGATGTCCAGGCGATACAGGCGCTGTTCCCCCAATGGGAGGTGGTGCGCTACCTCGACCGGCGCGTGCCATGGCCGTATCCGCCAGACGGGGCGCTGAGCTATGTGCGAGATATCGCCTTGCCGGCGATGGCCGCCGGCCGGGAGTGGCACTGGATGATCCGCCTGCGCGACGAAGACGAGCGCACCATCGGCAGCATCAGCCTGTATGACCAGGCTGGGAACAACCGCGGATTCTGGCTGGCGCCGCAATGGTGGGGCCATGGCTATATGCGGGAAGCATGCCGGGCCATCAATGCTTACTGGTTCGAGACCTTGGCGCGCCCCGTCATGCGGGTCCCCAAAGCGGTGGCCAACAAAGCGTCGCGCAAGGTTTCGGAGCACGAAGGGATGCGCCTGGTCGATGTCCGGGATGGCGATTTCGTTGCCGGGCCGATGCGCGTCGAGATCTGGGAGATGACCCGTAGCGAGTGGCTAGGCAGGGTGAACCCAGGCCGCTAGTGGCTTGTGCCTGGTCGGCGGCTTTCCGGTCAGGCTGGCAACCCGGCCAGGCGCAGTCCCTCGGCCAGCCGGGCCAGGTCCTCGTCGCGATGGATCGGCAACCACTCACGCAAGGTCGACACACGCAGCCCCGGGTCCTGCTCGCGCAAGCGCGTCATGGCTCGGTAGGCGCTGTCCAACCGCCCGCTCAGGGCATGGCTGGCGGCGACCAGGGCTACCGCCACCAGCAGGTTGGGCAGGTTGCCCAGCGATTTTTCTGCCCACTCCAATGCTTGCTCCAGGCGCCCGGCAAAGAAGTGCGCCAACGCCATGCCCACCTGCATGCGGAACATCTCCGGGTCCAGCGGGCTCAGGCGGGTGGCATGGCTGAGGTTGTCGATGGCGGTCTGGGTCTCGCCACGTAGCGCCCGCAACACCCCGCCCAGGAACCAGGCCGGCGCCAGGTTGGGGTTGAGCAGGCGTGCCCGGTCGAGCAAGGCGATGGCACCGTCCAGGTCGCCGCTCAGATGGCCAAGGGCATGGCCACCGCGGGTCAGCGCCACGGCATCGTCACGCCCCAGCGCCACGGCAAGGCGCGCGAGCCGGGCGCCCTCGGCAATTTCCTCGGCGCGGCTGTCCATCCAGCCATTGAGCTTGCGCCAGAAGTAGCACCATGCCGCCATGCCATAGGCCGAAGCGAACTCCGGATCGCGCTCGATGGCGTGGTAATACAGTGTCAATGCCTCGGCGATCGCCTCGCGGGTGCCGTGGTGCAGCTTGGCCGTGCCGCGCAGGTAGAAATCGTAGGCGCCAAGGTCGGCGGTAGGCTTGCGTTTGGCCCGCTCGATCTCGGCCCGCTCCAGCTGCGGTGCGATCGCCCCTACCACGCTTTCAGTGACTTGGTCCTGCAACTCGAACACATCATCCAGCGCCCCTTCGAAGCGCTCGGCCCACAGGTGCTCGCCGCTGCTGGCGTCGATCAGCTGGCCGGTGATGCGCAGCCGCTGGCCGGCCCGGCGCACGCTGCCTTCGAGTACGTAGCGCACGCCCAGTGCCTGGCCGACCTGCTGCACGTCGATGGGCTGGCCCTTGAAGGTGAAGCTGGAGTTGCGGGCGATGACGAACAGCCAGCGGATGCGTGACAGCGCGGCAATGATGTCCTCGACAATACCGTCGGCGAAATAGTCCTGCTCGGGGTCACCGCTGAGGTTCTGGAACGGCAGCACGGTGATCGACGGCTTGTCCGGCAGTGCGGGCCCGCTGGGTGCCGGCGCCGTTTCGGCTGCGGCTGGCGCCGGGCTGCTGGCGGCTTCGCGGACCTCGCCGACGAAGCGGTAGCCCTTGCGCGCCACGGTGCGCAGCAGCCGTTGTTCCTCGCCGGAGTCGCCGATGGCTTTGCGCACGGCATTGATGTGGCTGGTGATGGTCGACTCGGAGACCACCTTGCCGTTCCACACCCGTGCCAGCAATTCGTCACGGCCCAGCACCCGGTCGCGGTGGCTGACCAGTTGTACCAGCAGGTCGAACACCTGCGGGCCGATGGCCACGGCCTGGCCCTGGCGGGTCAGTTCCCGGCGCTGCTCGTCGAGCTGATAGTCGTCAAACACGAATGGCACGTGGCATCCCTCGCACGCCGCAGGCCTGGTGGCCGAGGCGCCTGGTTTCAGGTATCGGTCGATGATACGGCAGCAGCCCAGGCGGCAGTACTGGCCGGCGCCCGGCTTGAATAGTTTGGACGCAAATTAAAGCCTGCGTGGAGGTAAATCCAGCCAGCGAACAAGGACTCGCTGTGCCAGGCGGCGCATGCTGCAGCCAGACGACGGCAATGGTTGCGGTCGTGCATCTGGAGACACCCAAATGAAAATCGTGGTCATCGGAGGCACCGGCCTCATTGGTTCGAAGTTGGTCAACGGCCTGCGTGAGCGCGGCCACCAGGCCGTCGCGGCGGCGCCGAGCACCGGGGTCAACAGCATCACCCGCGAGGGCCTGGCCGAGGCGATGGATGGCGCGGATGTGGTGGTGGACGTGGCCAATGCCCCGTCCTGGGAGGACCAGGCGGTGCTGGAGTTCTTCGAGACGTCCACGCGCAACCTGCTGGCGGCCGGGAAAGCCGCTGGGGTGAAGCATCATGTGGCGTTGTCGATCGTCGGTACCGAGCGCCTGCCGGACAACGGCTACTTCCGCGCCAAGGTCGCCCAGGAGGCGCTGATCAAGGACTCGGGGCTGCCGTACACCGTGCTGCGGGCCACGCAGTTCTTCGAATTCGTCGAAGGCATCGCCCAGGCGGGTACTGTCGGTGACGAAGTGCACCTGTCGCCGGCGCTGTTCCAGCCGCTGGCTTCCGATGATGTGGTGGCGGCGCTGATCGACGTGGCCCTGGCACCCGCAGCCAACGCTACGCTGGAGGTGGCCGGGCCAGAGGCGCTGCCGATGGACGAGCTGGTGCGCCGCTTGCTGCGCCTGCGTGGCGACAACCGCAAGGTAGTGGCCGACGTGCACGCCCGCTATTTCGGTGCCGAACTCGACGACAAGGCACTCACCCCCGGCAGCGGCGCGCGGATTGGCGCCACCCGCTTCGAAGACTGGCTGGCGCGCCAGTGAGTCGCCCCGCCCTCAACCGTCAACCAAGGAGCATCAGCATGTTCAATCGCACCCTCCTGGCCGCCGCGTTCAGCGTGCTGGCCATCACCCCGGCAATCGCCGCGGAACGCCCGCTGAGCAAGGTCACCGTGGTGTTCGACAAGCCGCTGCCGAACGTACCAGGCAAGAGCATGCGCGGGGTCATCGTCGACTACGCGCCGGGCGCCGCGTCACCCGCGCACCGCCACCCGAATTCCGCCTTCATCTACGCCACCGTGCTCGAAGGTGAAGTACGCAGCAGCGTCAACGGCGAGCCGGCCAAGGTCTACAAGCCCGGCGAGAACTGGTACGAGGCCCCGGGCGCGTTCCACGGCGTCAGCGCCAACGCCAGCGACAGCAAGCCGGCCAAGCTGATGGCGGTGTTCGTGCTCGACAGCAACGAGACGGTACTGGTCACCCCGAGCGACAAGTAGGCCGCGGACAGGCCGCTATCCTGCGTACAATGCGGGCAGGGCAGGGGCATCGCGAGGTCGCTATGGAGTTACGCCAGTTTCGCTACTTTTTGACTGTGCTGGAGCACGGCAGCCTGGGCCGGGCCGCGCTCGAGCTCGGGGTGGGCGCGTCCGCCCTGAGCCAGCAGCTGTCGAAGCTGGAAAGCGAGCTGAGCACCCGCCTGCTGACCCGCTCGAGTACCGGCGTTGCGCCGACGGCAGCGGGCCTGGCCTTCGAGTACCACGCGCGACTGGCATTGCGCCAGGCCGAGCATGCCATGCTGGCGGCGCAGAGCGGGCGCATGAGCGGCTACGTCAGCGTCGGCCTGGCGCCGACCACCGCATCGGTCCTGGGCCTGGCCCTGATCGAGCAGATGCGCCAGCGCTATCCGGACATCCACCTGCACCTGGTGGAAATGCTCTCGGGCTATCTGCTGAGCCAGCTCAACGCCCGGCACCTGGACCTGGCGGTGTTGTTCCAGGCGGAAGCGGGGGCGCGGCTGGAGGTGCGCCCGCTGCTGCAGGAGCGCTTGTTCGCCCTGGTGCCGCAGCGCCTGGTGCAGGAGGGCTGGGGCGAGGCGCTGAGCTTGCAGCAGATCGCCACGCTGCCGCTGGTGATGCCCAGTACCCAGCACGGCCTGCGCTCGACCTTGCAGGCGATCCTGGCCCGGGCCGGGCTGGAAGCCGACATCGTCATGGAAGTCGACGGTCTGTCGCTGCTCATGGAGTGCGTGGCCGCCGGCCACGCCGCCACCTTGCAGCCCGGTGCCGCGGTAGCCCGGGCAGCGCAGGCCGGCGTGCGGGTATTCGCCATCGACGATGCCCAGGCGCAGCGCCGCAACCTGGTGGTGAGCCTGAGTGAAGACGAACTCTCGCCGGCTGCGCTGGCGACCCGGATCGTGCTGCATGAGGTGGCCCGCGATCTGGTCGCCGAAGGCCAATGGCCGGGCGCGCGCCTGCTGTGAGGCGAGCGTGCGCCGGTACCCTTTAGCAAAACTGAACACCTACCCACGCTGATCGCGTTTCGTCACCGGCACGGTGTCTTTAGATTCCGTGGTCCGCGAGGAGCACACCGACCGTTCTGGCTCCTCGAGACCTGGAGGCGAAATGATCGATGTGCTTGTCATTGGTGGTGGCAACGCCGCCCTGTGCGCGGCGCTGATGGCGCGTGAGGCCGGCGCCACAGTGCTGCTGCTGGAGGCCGCGCCGCGTGCCTGGCGTGGTGGCAACTCGCAACACACCCGCAACCTGCGGTGCATGCACGATGCACCGCAGGATGTGCTGGTCGATGCATACCCGGAAGAAGAGTTCTGGCAAGACCTGCTCAAGGTCACCGACGGCCAGACCAATGAAAAACTGGCGCGGCTGGTGATCAGGGCATCGTCCGACTGCCGCGGCTGGATGCGGCGCCACGGCGTGCATTTCCAGCCGTCGTTGTCCGGGGCCTTGCACACGGCGCGTACCAATGCGTTTTTCATGGGCGGCGGCAAGGCGCTGGTGAATGCCTATTACCGCAGTGCCGAACGCCTGGGCGTGCAGGTTCGCTACGACACCCCGGTGTGCGATATCGAGCTGCACGGCGAGCGTTTCGTCGCCGCCCATGTACCGGCGCGCGAGGTGGCCGGGCGGCAGTTGCCGGCCGAACGCATCCAGGCACGCAGCTGCGTGCTGGCCGCCGGTGGCTTCGAATCCAACCGCAGCTGGCTGCGTGAGGCCTGGGGGCAGAACCAACGCGGCGAATGGCCGGCGGACAACTTTTTGGTGCGCGGAACCCGCTTCAATGACGGCGTGCTGCTGCGGCGCATGATCGACCTGGGCGCCGATACCATCGGTGACCCGACCCAGGCGCACATGGTAGCCATCGATGCCCGCGCGCCGCTTTACGACGGCGGCATCTGCACCCGCATCGACTGCGTGTCGCTGGGGCTGGTGGTCAATCGCGAAGGGCAGCGCTTCTACGATGAGGGCGAAGACTTCTGGCCCAAGCGCTACGCGATCTGGGGCCGCCTGGTGGCCCACCAGCCGGGCCAGGTCGGGTTTTCCATCATCGACCAGAAGGCCCTGGGCCGCTTCATGCCGCCGGTGTTTCCAGGCACCACGGCCAACACCCTCGAAGAACTGGCGGGCTTGCTTGGCCTGCCGCCGGCGGCCTTCGTGGACACCGTGCAGGCCTACAACCGCGCCTGCCAGCCCGGCACCTTCGACCATACCCGGCTGGATGACTGCCACACCGTCGGGATCGCCCCGGCCAAGAGCCACTGGGCATTGCCCATCGATACGCCACCTTACTACGGCTACCCGCTGCGCCCTGGCGTCACTTTTACCTACCTCGGTCTGCGCACCGACGAGACCGCCGCGGTTCACTTCGCTGGCCGGTGCAGCCCGAACCTGTTCGTGGCCGGTGAAATGATGGCCGGCAACGTGCTGGGCAAGGGCTACACCGCCGGGGTCGGCATGTCCATCGGCACCGCCTTCGGCCGTATTGCCGGCACTCGTGCCGCTGCCGCCGCGCGCATTCCATCCCCAGACGAGGCCCGCCATGACCGCGCAACTGCCTGAACCCCGCCAGTACCAGCCCGCCGCAAACGGCCCCGAGCTGATCCCGTTGCTGAACCTGGACGAACAGGAAGTGCAGCGACAGATGAGCATCTGCAACGCCTGCCGCTACTGTGAAGGGTTCTGCGCCGTGTTCCCGGCGATGACCCGCCGGCTGACCTTCGGCAAGGCCGATATCCATTACCTGGCCAACCTCTGTCACAACTGCGGCGCCTGCCTGCACGCCTGCCAGTACGCCGCGCCCCACGAATTCGCCGTCAACGTGCCGCAGGCCATGGCCAAGGTGCGCGGCCAGACCTACGCCGACTATGCCTGGCCGGCGGCGTTCGGCCGCCTGTACCGGCACAATGGCAGCTATGTCGCCGGTGCGCTGGCCCTGGCGCTGTCGCTGTTCCTGCTGCTGGCCCTGGCGGTCAACGGCACCTTGCTGCCGGGGCGGCTGGCGGGCGATTTCTACGCGGTGTTCCCGCACAACACCCTGGCGCTGCTGTTCGGCAGCGTCTTCAGCCTTGCCGGTGTGGCGCTGGCACTGGCGCTGCGGCGCTTCTGGCGCCAGGTTTCGCCCGCCGGGCAGCGCGCAGCACCGGCCGATGGCGCTGTGCTCGAGGCATCGACGGCAGTGCTGACGCTGAAGTACCTCGACGGCGGGCATGGCCAGGGCTGCAACAATGCCGACGACCGCTACACCCTGTGGCGGCGCCGCTTCCATCACCTGACCTTCTACGGCTTCCTGCTGTGCTTCGCGGCCACGCTGGTCGCCACCGGTTATCACTACCTGCTCGGCCTGGCGGCGCCTTACCCGCTGCTGAGCCTGCCGGTGCTGCTGGGCACGGCCGGTGGGGTTGGCCTGGTCATCGGCCCGCTCGGGCTGCTGGCGCTGAACCTGCGCCGGGCGCCGGAACACGGCGATGCCCGGCAAAGGCCGATGGACCGGGCGTTCATCCTGCTGCTGTTGCTGGTCAGCGGCACCGGGCTGGCACTGCTGGCGCTGCGCGACAGCGGAGCCATGGCCATCCTGCTGGCCATCCACCTGGGCACGGTGATGGCGCTGTTCCTCACGCTGCCCTATGGCAAGTTCGCCCACGGCCTGTTCCGCAGCGCCGCGTTGCTGAAGTTCGCCATCGAGAAGCGCCGGCCCGACCCGCATGGCCTGGGTGGGGACTGAGGCATGGGCGCGACACTGGTATCTGCCTGGCTCGGGCAGCGGCCTGATGGCCGCGCCCGCTCAGCGGTTGGGCCACTTCTCCAGCAGGATCGAAACGAACTTTTCCGCAGCAGGCGACAGCGACGCACCGCGCCGGTACACCAGGCCCAGGGTGCGCGTCACCTGGGGTTCGATCAGCGGCACGCTGACCAGGGTCGGGTGGTCGGCGCTGGGCATGGCCAGGCTGGGCATGGCGGACACCCCCAGCCCGGCCTCGACCATCCCCAGCGAGGTGGACAGGTGCTGCACCTCGTAGAACCACTTGGGACGCAGGTTGAGGCCGGAGAGGGCATGGTCGAGCAGCATGCGGTTACCGCTCAGGCGGCCAACGCCGATCAGCCGGTAGTCGGCAAGCTCGGTCCAGGTCACGGCCTCACGCCCCGCCAGTTTGTGGTCGCGCCGGCAGGCCAGGACAAAGTGCTCCTGCACCAGCGAGACGAATTCGATGTCCGGGTGTTGCCCGCTCATCATGTTGATGCCGAAGTCGGCTTCGCCGCGCAGCACGGCTTCCAGGCCGTCATTGGCGCTGAGGTCGAGCAGGCGGATACGGATTTTCGGGTACTGCTCGTTGTAGTCGCGGATCACCGACGGCAGGAAGTAGAACGCGGCGGTGGGAATGCAGGCGAGGGTGACCTGGCCGGTCTGCCGCTCGGCCAGCTCGCGGATGCTGAGGATCGAGTCTTCGAAATCATCCAGCAGCCGCCTGGCCTTGGGCAGGAAGTCGCGCCCGACACTGGTCAGGCTGACCCGACGGGTGGTGCGCTCGAGCAGCGAGGTGCCCAGCCCTTCTTCGAGCTTCTTGATCCGCCGGCTCAGCGCCGGCTGCGACAGGTGCAGTGCTTCGGCGGCCTCATGGAAGCTGCCGAGTTCGGCGATTTTCACGAAAGATCGGATGTCTTGCAGCTCATATTCCATAAATAAACCACAGCCCGTTCGACGGAGAATTATTTTGTGAAAAGCAATAATGGCTACGATATTTGCATTGGATTGATTTATCCATCCCTGTCACTCTTTTGCTCACAGCATCAATGATGTCCATTGATCAACAAGAGTGCGAAATCATGCAACGAATTCCTTGCGTACTCATGCGCGGTGGCACCTCCAAGGGGCCGTTCTTCCACGCCTGGGACCTGCCTGCCAATGTGGTCGAGCGCGACGAATTGCTGATCAACCTGATGGGCTCCGGCCA
>Ga0209370_1000950_pt1 | contig 29654 bp, 28 predicted proteins | sample AgamicAtPrz_FD_187164 | JGI IMG/M metagenome (GOLD analysis project Ga0209370, IMG submission 187164) | Agave microbial communities from Guanajuato, Mexico - At.P.rz (SPAdes) (version 2) | ecosystem: Host-associated > Plants > Phyllosphere > Phylloplane/Leaf | place: Guanajuato, Mexico... | reverse complement strand
AGCCAGCAGATGCTGGCGAAAATCAGTGCCGGACAGGCAATACGTATTTGACTCAGGAGTATTATTTTATGGCGGATAAAGAGCTTAAGTTTTTGGTTGTGGATGACTTTTCCACCATGCGTCGCATTGTGCGCAACCTGCTGAAAGAGTTGGGATTCAACAATGTTGAAGAAGCAGAAGACGGTGTGGATGCGCTGAACAAACTTCAGGCTGGCGGGTTTGGCTTCGTGATTTCCGACTGGAACATGCCAAACATGGACGGTCTCGAACTGCTGAAAACCATTCGCGCGGATGCGGGCATGGCCTCTCTGCCGGTGCTGATGGTGACCGCAGAAGCGAAAAAAGAGAACATTATTGCTGCCGCACAGGCGGGCGCAAGCGGCTACGTGGTGAAGCCTTTCACCGCGGCGACTCTGGAAGAGAAGCTCGGCAAGATCTTCGAGAAACTCGGCATGTGAGGTGGTGGTGATGATGCAACCTGCTATGAAACCCGTTGAAGAACATTCGCCGAGCGACATTATTGCCCGCATTGGTAGCCTGACGCGCATGCTGCGCGACAGCCTGCGTGAACTGGGGCTGGACCAGGCGATCGCCGAAGCGGCGGAAGCCATCCCTGACGCCCGTGACCGTCTGGACTACGTGGTGCAGATGACCGCGCAGGCAGCCGAGCGCGCGCTGAACAGTGTTGAAGCTTCGCAGCCGCATCAGGACGCGATGGAGAAGGGCGCAAAAGCCTTGACCCAACGCTGGGACGCGTGGTTTGAAAACCCAATCGAGCTGGCCGACGCGCGCGAGCTGGTCACCGATACCCGCCAGTTCCTGGGTGACGTGCCGGGACACACCAGCTTCACTAACGCCCAGCTGCTCGACATTATGATGGCGCAGGATTTCCAGGATCTTACCGGCCAGGTGATCAAGCGCATGATGGATGTGATTCAGGAGATTGAGCGTCAGTTGCTGATGGTGCTGCTGGAGAACATTCCGGAACCGGCTGTCCGTCCGAAACGCGAGAACGAAAGCCTGCTCAATGGGCCACAGCTCGACGCCAGCAAGGCGGGCGTGGTGGCAAGCCAGGATCAGGTGGACGATCTGCTGGACAGCCTGGGCTTCTGATAAATGCGTTTACCCTCAGGTTGTTTAAGCAGCCTGAGGGTGTTCTGGCTAGCGTAGATCCATTTTTACCGTCACGTTACCTTCGAAGCTGCCGGGGGCAGGAGAGGCATCCTTAAGGCTGACCGGCACAGCCTGAATTTTAATGACACCATTTCCCTGTTCGTCCATTGCTACGGGAAATTCATAAGTACCGTCCAGCGCAACGTTTTGGCTGTTTTCGTCATAGACGCGAACACCCAGGTCATCTCGCTCAAGCAGTTTTGCAATGTACGGCGTACGGCTGTCCGCCACGCCCTGGTCCGCTGACAGCGTAAGCTTAATTCGATCCGTGTTACCAACGGCGTTATCGTCACAGTGATAAGCTATATCGACGCCCTTAAGGGCGTAGCCCTGCGGCGGCTGCCCTTTTTGGGTGAACTGCTTGCTGACAATGCTACCAAATTCCACCTCAATGGTGCTGCCTGCGTTGATCGTACAGCTCAGTGGCGCTGAAAGGGTCCCCCCAAACCAGATATCCGAGACCTGTTCTGCCTGAGTACCGTCGCAGGTAGTACCGGAGCCGATATAAAGGCAGGCATAGTTCTGAGCAATGAGCGTGGGTGGAATCACCTCTTCACCCAGAATCGGCTTTTTAACGTGGAGCATGACCGCCACAACATTCCAGCGAAATTTACGTTTTATTGCTGCGGCTCCTGAGGGTTGGGTATCGCTGCTGCAAACGCTGGCTTCGGACTCGGGTTTCGCCAGCGAATTTTCAAGGACACTCTGCATATTTCCCCGCGACGTGGGGTATTCATTTATTGGCACCGGGGTGAGATAAGTGCCGTCCGGGGAGTTAATTGCATCGGCGTAGCCGGTAATATCCGCATCAATCTTGTCGGTCAGATAGCCATAACCATTTACGCCTGGGCTGAGCGGGCTGCCCACCAGCGTTTTTTCATACACCATGCTGGAGGAAAATAAATTGTTTGGACAGGTGCAGTTAGCCTCCATCTCTACGCCGGCACCCACCAGATGATCGGGAATATCGTAGTCGCGATTGGCCACGTTTTCACTGGAATCAAATTCATGGTCGTACGACACATTGTAGGTTTGCGGTGCGCCGAAACAGTTCTGGAGTAGGGTTACGCCAGCAGCGCTGCTGGAAGGATAATAGGCCATAGCCAGCACCGTTGTGAGTGAGGCTGTTGTCGTAAGTCTCTGTAGTTTATTCAACATGCGGGTGCTCCTGCTGACAAAGCACGCTAACTGAGCGAATGCCGTTAGGGCTTTCATTTTGACGATCTGTCTGCTGTGAAAGAGAGGTGCTGCACTGCTGATCGGGTCCGTTACCCCACTTTACCGTCAGCTGCGCGGTATCCCCTATGCCTGCCAGATAAACGGTGCCGGTATCATCCACGATCCCGCTGATGACGGGGGATGCACTGGTCGCGATGGCACCAAACGGAACGCGCTGCCCGTTCGGACGCGTCAGAGTGATTAACATTCGGTAGCCAACGTGAGCATCAAAATTGGCCACTACCGCAGCATTACGGGACGGAATAACCGTGGCCGAGGTATCGCTGCTGTCTACGTTTTCCGGCAGGCTGGAGGTATCGATTCGAATTCGGTTCTCCTGATACGGCGTCAGCGACGGGATGATGGCATTCCCTTGCCAGTCAGTCTGAATGCCACGCTGGTTCTGGAAACGAACGCCCGCTGCGTTGTTGGCATTAATAATGGCAAACTGATTGCCCAACGGTTGAGCAAGGGTGACACCGTGCGGGTGTGCCACAATACCGCCGCTGATCCCATAATTAAGCTGTTGAGAATGATCGGAAGAGGCGTAGTACCCGGCATTCAGGTTGGCATATTGCGAACGGTAACTGCCATATATGCTGCTGGTGTCTTCTCCATCGTGGTTAGAATGGCTTTGCTGTAGCGAGTAGCTCAGACGCTGATCATCCAGCAGGGTGCCGTTGAAACCGAGGTTTTGCCGGGTGTATCCGTGTTTGGTGTTGCTAATGTTATAGCTGCTCCACGCCCGCGGTAGCCATCTGGCGAGTGGAACGCTAAAGCCAAAAGACACCATCCGGTCTGACTCTTCGCCATTCGTTTTACTGTAGGTATACGCCAGATGATAGCTAACGCCTGCGAGAACGGTATTAAACCCGACAGAGAGGCTGCGTTCTTTTTTCGAGGTTCCCCAGTAGTCCTGCTGATAGCCGTTAAGGTACAGACTCACGCCGGAAATAGTCTGGCTAACGCTGGCCTGAATACGGTTGCGTTTGTTATAGCGGAACAGAAGGTCATCTTCGTGCCCGTCAAGCTTTTGGTTGGCGTCTGCAAAACTGTAATAACCCCGGCTGGAATAGCGATAGCTGCCGAGGGTGAAATTCGTATTGGTACTGTCAATTTTACCGGTATACAGCAAACGCCAGGACTGGCCTTTGTGCTCGCTGTCGTCGTCGAGCCGGGTATCGGCTACGGTGACGTCTGCTGAAAGTGAGCCCAGCGGGCCTAACGCTATACCCGCCCCCGTATTGGCGGCGTTATAGTCTTTTGAAAGCGTCAAGCCGCCAAACCAGGTGAGAATATTGTTGAATCCGTAGATAAAACTTCCCTGCACGAAGTCGGGTTCATTTTGATCGCTTCCGCTATCGGCGCGATAACGTCCCGCCGTGAATTCATACTTCATGTGCCCCGGACGTTGCATAACGGCGATACTGGAGTAGGGTTGCGTAAAGTGATGCTCGGTACCGTCGGCTTCTTTTACCGTTACCTCCAGATCGCCGCTGTTTGTGGTGGAGTAAAGATCGTTGATCTCAAACGCGCCCGGCGCGACGTTCTGCTGATAGATGAGGTAGCCATTCTGGCGAACCGAGACTTCTGCGTTTGAGCTGGCTATCCCTCTAATGACAGGCGCATAACCGCGCTGGCTGTAAGGCAGCATCTCTTCGTCTGAGGCGAGGTTCACCCCACGATACTGGAGACTGTCAAACACCTCACCGCGGGTGTTACTTTCCCCAGCAGTAAACTGAGCCTTAAGCGCATCAACGTCATGTTGCAGATAGGTATTTATGTTTTCCCAGTGATTATCAGTATCTGATTTGCTCCACGTGGAGTAGTTTCGCACGCGCCATCCCTCAAGGTTTGCGCCGGTGCGCAAATTCAGGTACTGGCTGGACGTTTCATTATCGTCGCTGTCTTTGTTTTGCGACCCGGAAAAGGCATAGTCGCTGAACACGACGGGAACCCCGTCATCCCAGCGTGATGGGTCGATGTAATCCCGGCCGGTCCCGCCGATCGCTGCCTGAGGGATACTCAGCTTTAGGGTCATCGTCGAGAAATCAAGCGCGGCTGAGGCCATGGGAATGTAGTTTCCCAGGGGTTTTGGCAACGTTTCGCCAGCGGGAAGTTCCAACAGTTTCGGAAAACGATCGACATTAATGCCCCACATTCGCAGCATATCAGGCGTCATTTGTGGCGCTAATGCGCCGTCGGGCGTACTCACATACGTGATATCAGCGTCATCAAGGCGACGATCGTTGACCATCACTCTTGAAGAGTAGGTTCCGGGTAACTGAGCGTTGGATTTCGAAAATAGCGAAAGATCGATATCCTGCTGAGTCAGCATGTCCCCTTCCAGCGAGGAGGGGGAGAAGCGGTATTCGCGGGCATGTCCGGAGCAGCTCGCCATAATCAAGAGGCCACCCAGGCAACGAAGAAGTGGATTCAGTCGAAAGATACCTTCGCATCGCAAGGAATTAGGTCCTGTCATCATTGTGAGTTTTTAATCCTGCGCCAGGGTAGAAATATGTTTTTCAGAGGCGTTGCCGTAATCGGTGATACAACGCCAGCTAACACTCGTACCTGATACGTTGGCGGGAAGCGTAATATCGACGCGGGATTTTGGCCCCACCATGTCCGCGTCTTTCAGCTTCTGCGATCCAAGTGAAAGTGAGTCGAAGATGCTATAAAACGCGCCGTCGTTAATGACGGTGAGTTGCTGACCATGACGAACGAAGCGCAGATTTTTACACGTTTCGGTGGATGTTCCCGCAAGCCCGGTGGGGCGCCAGAAGAGTTTCAGGCGAGTTTTATAGATTAGTCGGAGTACATTTTTATCTTCTTCATCCGCGGCAGTGGCAGGAACGGTACGCACATTCATATAGAAAAGCGTCTCTTTGTCGCCGGGCAGAGATTTGCCGTTCCAGGCGATACGCAGACTTTGCTCTTTTTGCGGATCAAGGCGAAAAAGGGGAGGCGTCACAATAAACGGCCCGCGCGTTTTACCATCACCCGTGTCTGTCCATGACTGAATTAACCAGGGGAGCGCTTTATCATTATTCTGTAAGGGCAGGGCAACTTCCTTTTTTGCGGCATCGTAAATTATGCGTGTACGGCTGATTTGTACGCCTGTAGCGTGACAATACATGCTCGTAATAACGGGAAGGCATAATAAAAATTTTATAGATGTGCGCATGGTCAAACCTTTAATAAAGGAGGTTGATAAAATGACAATAGTCCGGAATAGGATCCGAACTATTTTCTGAGCATGACTCCTTAAACGTCATGAGGCGTAAATATCTATTTGCTGAATACCAGAGAGCCGAATATTAGCGATACAGAATATTTACGGTCATATCCGCATCGGCCGGCCCGGCTGTAACGTTAGCTGCAAAAGATTTATAGCGAGCGTTGAAATCAGCTTTAATCGTGTCGGAGGATTTTGTCGCCAGCTCGATATAAACCTGTTCTTCAGCACCATCCATGGTGATGAGTTGTTCATTCCGCCCAGCCGGGCTGACGGCAATACCAATACCTGCGGCCGCAGTATCGCCTGAGGTGGTGATTTTGCTGACATTAAGTAGCGTTGTAGTGCCCGTAAGATCCGTTGGGCCAACAAACGTGAGCTGCACAGCTGGCAGACCGTCGCTTCTTAACGGACAATTTGCAAGGGTAATAGAAAACGGCGTGAGAGAGGTTTCCTTGCCGACTTCGGTGAAGTAAGACGTTGGATAGGTGCCCAGCGGAATGGTGCTATCCGTACCGTTATCGCCCTGAATGGTGCAACTTGGTTCAATAATTTCACCCGTAAAGTGAATGGTACCGGCATTCATTTCGGCAGCAAAACTGCTCATCGAAAGGGTGGCAAGCGCCAGGCCTGCGATAATATTCTTTTTGAAGTCCATCTGCTAAATTTCCTGAGTTTAAAATGTATGTCGGGCTGTTCATCTGACGTTGTGATTCAAATGATGCCGCGCAGAAGTATAACGGGTAATTTTTCGCAGGTAAGCGTTGGTCAAGATGAATATTATAAAGAGTAAAACCCTTTTACTAATTTGTAAATTAATGGAAGCCGGTTATTCAATATTCATTGTTTATTGAATTTACATACAGTTATCATTTCTGCAAACAAATAAGTCTAAAAAAAAGCAAAAAGTGAAGATGTTTGAGAGAGAGTTAGCCAGTTAGACTTATTAATTTATTTTTACTTAAAATATTTTCAATTATTAATCATCTCATAAAATGATTGACTTCATGTCAGTGAGCAATCTTTAGCCCATTTTTTCATCCCCCTTACAGTCTGTTATCTCTCAAAGAGAATAAAAAGCCCCGCTAATGCGGTTTTATCAGCCCATTGGCGCATTGACATGATGGCATGATACCCCTGAATCATTGGGCTGCGAGACCGAAAGTGGCAGAAGAGAACGACGACAAAACAGAAGCCCCCACACCCCACCGACTTGAAAAAGCCCGTGAGGATGGGCAGATCCCCCGATCCAGAGAGCTGACGTCCCTGCTGATCCTGGTGGTCGGCGTGTGCATCATCTGGTGGGGCGGGGAGATGCTCGCCCGCAGACTGGCGGGCATGCTCTCTGCTGGCTTACGTTTCGATCACAGCATGGTCAATGACCCCAATCTGATCCTCATTCAAATCATCAATCTTGTGAAAAGCGCGATGATCGCCTTGCTGCCGCTGATCGTGGGCGTGGTCATCGTGGCGCTTGTATCGCCGGTCATGCTCGGTGGCCTGGTGTTCAGCGGTAAATCGCTGCAACCGAAATTCTCTAAGCTCAACCCGCTGCCCGGTATTGCGAAAATGTTTTCCGCGCAAACGGGCGCTGAGTTGCTCAAAGCCATTCTGAAATCGCTTCTTATGGGCGGGACAGCCGGGTTTTTCCTGTGGCACTACTGGCCGGAAATGATGCGCCTGATCAGCGAATCCCCCATGACGGCGATGAAAAACGCCCTGAATCTGGTCGGATTATGCTCGCTGCTGGTAGTGCTCAGCATTATTCCGATGGTGGCGTTCGACGTTATCTTCCAGATCTTTTCCCATATCAAGAAGCTGCGAATGTCGCGTCAGGACATCCGCGATGAATATAAACAGATGGAAGGCGACCCGCACGTCAAGGGCCGTATCCGCCAGATGCAGCGTGCTGCCGCGCGTCGTCGCATGATGGAAGATGTGCCGAAAGCCGATGTGATCGTCACTAACCCGACCCACTACTCCGTCGCACTACAGTACGACGAAAACAAAATGAGCGCGCCGAAAGTGGTGGCGAAAGGGGCCGGGCTGATTGCGCTGCGCATTCGTGAAATCGCCACGGAAAACCGCGTGCCGATCCTTGAAGCACCGCCGCTGGCCCGTGCACTGTACCGCCACGCGGAAATTGGACAACAGATCCCGGGCCAGCTCTATGCCGCTGTCGCAGAGGTGCTGGCCTGGGTGTGGCAACTGAAACGCTGGCGTTTAGCAGGCGGTCAACGACCTGTAAAACCTGAGAACCTTCCGGTGCCTGAAGCACTGGATTTTTTGAACGAGAAGGACACTGATGGCTAATCTGGTGGCAATGTTGCGCCTGCCCGGCAACCTGAAAACGACGCAATGGCAGATCCTTGCCGGACCGATTCTGATCCTGCTAATTCTGTCGATGATGGTGCTGCCGTTACCGGCATTTATCCTCGACCTGCTTTTCACCTTCAACATTGCGTTGTCCATCATGGTGCTGCTGGTGGCGATGTTTACCCAGCGCACGCTGGAATTCGCCGCGTTTCCAACGATCCTGCTGTTCACCACGCTGCTGCGCCTCGCGCTGAACGTTGCCTCCACGCGTATCATCCTGATGGAAGGGCACACCGGCGCGGCGGCGGCGGGCAAGGTGGTAGAAGCCTTCGGTCACTTCCTGGTGGGCGGGAACTTCGCCATCGGTATCGTGGTGTTCGTCATTCTGGTGATTATCAACTTTATGGTTATCACTAAGGGTGCAGGGCGTATCGCAGAAGTGGGTGCGCGCTTCGTGCTCGACGGGATGCCGGGCAAGCAGATGGCCATCGACGCCGACCTTAATGCCGGGCTGATCGCGGAAGATGAAGCGAAAAAACGCCGTGCCGAAGTGACCCAGGAGGCCGATTTCTACGGCTCGATGGACGGTGCGAGTAAGTTTGTGCGCGGTGATGCCATCGCGGGCATTCTGATCATGGTGATTAACGTCGTCGGCGGCCTGCTCGTCGGCGTGCTGCAACACGGAATGGACATGGGCCACGCGGCGGAAAGCTATACGCTGCTGACCATCGGTGACGGTCTGGTCGCGCAGATCCCGGCGCTGGTGATCTCCACCGCGGCGGGTGTGATCGTGACCCGCGTCAGCACCGATCAGGACGTTGGCGAGCAGATGGTGGGACAGCTGTTCAGCAACCCGCGCGTTATGCTGCTCTCCGCGGCGGTGCTGGGTCTGCTCGGGCTGGTGCCGGGCATGCCAAACCTGGTGTTCCTGCTGTTTACCGCTGGACTGCTGGGGCTTGCCTGGTGGATGCGTGGCCGTGAAACCCAGCCAGCGGCAGAGCCGGCCCCGGTCAAAATGCCTGAGAATACTCAGGCGGTGGAAGCGACCTGGAACGACGTTCAGCTTGAGGATTCGCTGGGGATGGAAGTGGGGTACCGCCTGATCCCGATGGTGGATTTCCAGCAGGATGGTGAACTGCTGGGCCGTATCCGCAGCATTCGTAAAAAATTCGCCCAGGACATGGGCTTCCTGCCGCCGGTGGTTCATATCCGTGACAACATGGATCTGCCGCCCGCGCGCTACCGCATCCTGATGAAAGGGGTGGAAATCGGCAGCGGCGACGCGTACCCCGGCCGCTGGCTGGCGATTAACCCCGGCACCGCCGCAGGCACGCTGCCGGGCGAGCAGACGACCGATCCGGCCTTTGGTCTGGCCGCTATCTGGATCGAAAGCGCGCTGAAAGAGCAGGCGCAGATTCAGGGTTACACGGTCGTTGAGGCCAGTACCGTGGTGGCGACGCACCTTAACCACCTGATTGGTCAGTTCTCTGCGGAGCTGTTCGGGCGTCAGGAGGCGCAGCAGCTGCTTGACCGCGTAACGCAGGAGATGCCGAAGCTGACCGAAGATTTAGTCCCGGGCGTGCTGACCTTAACCACGCTGCATAAAGTGCTGCAAAACCTGCTCGACGAGAAGGTGCCTATCCGCGATATGCGTACCATCCTCGAAACTCTGGCCGAGCATGCGCCGCTGCAAAGCGATCCGCACGAGCTGACGGCGGTAGTGCGCGTAGCGCTCGGACGCGCCATTACCCAGCAGTGGTTCCCGGGAACCGGCGAAGTGCAGGTGATTGGCCTCGACACGCCGCTTGAACGTCTGCTGCTTCAGGCCCTACAGGGCGGTGGCGGACTGGAGCCAGGCCTGGCGGACAGATTACTGGCGCAAACTCAGGAGGCGCTGGCGCGTCAGGAGATGCTGGGCGCGCCGCCGGTGCTGCTGGTAAATCATGCGCTGCGTCCGCTGCTGTCGCGCTTCCTGCGCCGGAGCCTGAACCAGCTGGTGGTACTGTCGAACATGGAGCTGTCCGATAACCGCAATATCCGCATGACGGCGACCATTGGAGGAAAATAATGCGTAAGTGGCTGTGGATCTTATTTTTTCCGCTGGCGGCGCAGGCCGCAGGCGAGGGGGCATGGCAGGCCAGCAGTATCGGCTTAACGCTCAACCATCGGGGGGAAGCGATCTCCTCCCGTCCGCTGTCGGCCTCTGAGCCCGTTTCAGGGCAGATGACGCTGGTGGCCTGGAATTACACATTGACGGGCCCTACGCCAGCCGGGTTACGGGTGCGGCTGTGCTCGCTGACCCGCTGCGCGGAAATCGAGGGGCAAAATGGCACAACCCAGGCCTTAAACGGGGTGTCTGCTCAGGAACCTTTACGCTTTATCTGGGAAGTGCCGGGCGGTGGACGCCTGATCCCGGCGCTTAAAATTCAGCGCAACGAGGTGCTCGTCAACTACCGCTAACTGCCCGCCTTTTCGCCAGTCTTCAGGCATTTCTGAAGGCTGGCTCGCAAAATTGACCTTCCCTTTTGATACAAAAGAAACGCTGTTTTATAAATCAGTGACACGCGTAACGACACTCTTTGCATTTTTGCCATTTGCCACCCGGTGATGGCAGAAACAGAAAGGTTTCACCAGGTCGATACTTTTACTGTAGCCGTGTAAAAACTCCCGGACGAGGTTTGCTTACAGGGAGTCTCCCAAAACTGATTAGGGTTGACGGCAATGAAAACACGAAAAATTGGACTCGCAAATTATCTTGCTTACGGGTCAGGGGACTTCCTCGGGGCGGGGACTACCGCCCTGACGGCCGCCTGGCTTTTGTATTTTTATACCACCTTCTGTGGACTCACACCGATTGAAGCAACCTTTATCTTTGCCGCTGCAAGGGTGCTGGATGCGGTTGTCAGCCCGTTAATGGGCTTCTTAACCGATAACTTTGGTACCACCTGGCTGGGTAAGCGTTTTGGCCGTCGTAAGTTCTTTATTCTGCTCGGTATTCCCTGCGTGTTCAGCTACTCGCTGATGTGGGTAGGGGACATGAGCTTCTGGTATTACCTGCTGACTTATCTGATCTTCGATATCGTCTACACCATGATCCTGGTGCCGTACGAAACGCTGGTGCCGGAAATGACGGACGATTTCAAACAGAAAACCAAATTCTCCGGGGCGCGTATCTCTATGGCGCAGATGTCTGCCATTCTCGCCTCCTTCCTGCCGGGGATCCTGCTCACGCAATTTGGCAAAGACAACGCGATCTCCTTCTTCTATGCCAGCCTGGTCTTCTCCGTGCTGTGCGCCCTGATGCTCACTTTTGTCTGGTTCTTTACCTGGGAACGTCCGCGTGAAGAGTGGTCTGAAGCGGCCCTGCGCGCCGAAGAAGAGAAGAAAAAGCTGACCCTGGGGCAGAGCCTGAACCGTCTTTTTGTCGAATTAAGTTCAACGCTGCGTATTAAGATTTTCCGCCAGCACCTTGGCATGTATCTCGGCGGCTATATTGCTCAGGACGTGTTCAACGCCGTCTTCACCTATTACGTGGTGTTTGTGCTGATGCAGGAAGCGTCGATGGCGTCCAACCTGCTGGGCACGATGGCCATCTTCCAGTTCCTCGCCGTGATCGGGATGATCCCGCTGTGCATTCGCTTCGGACCTGCACCGTCCTACCGCATGGTGGTCGTGCTGTTTGGCCTGGCTTCGCTCTCTTACGCGGTGCTTTACTACGCGGGTCTGAGCGACGTATACGCTCTGCTGTTGCTGATCTCTGCAATTGCCGGTCTTGGCCGCGGGGGTATCAACTATGTACCGTGGAATACCTACACCTATATTGCTGACGTGGACGAAGTGATCACCGGTCAGCGTCGCGAAGGGATCTTCGCGGGCATCATGACGTTGACCCGTAAAGCATCTCAGGCCGGCGCGGTGATGCTGGTGGGTATCGTGATGCAGATGTCCGGCTTTGTCAGCGGTCAGAAAGTACAGCCTGCGGAAGTGAGCCATACCATTCTGATGATCCTGAGCGTGGGCACCATTCTGGTGCTGTTCTGCGGCTTCCTGGTCTCCCTGCGCTTCAGGCTCAATTTACAAACCCACAGCACCCTTCGTGAAGAGACCGCGAAAATGCGCGAGTCCGGCCATGCGATGCCGGAGGCGGCGACCCCGCAGGCGCGCGCCATCGTGGAGATGCTGGCCGGTATGCCGTATGAATCCCTGTGGGGCAACAACAATATCGGTTATCTGAATCGCAATAAGCCCGCGGCCCCTTCGCTGAAGGATCGTGCGGTACTGAATTCGACATACAACAGAGGTTAAGATGATGAAAGTTTGGCCTGTCAAACATAGCCCGCTACTGCGTCAGCCTGAGCGCTTTATCGCCAGGGATGAGCTGAAATCGCTCATTCAGAAGGTGACGCATAACCTGGTCAATATCCACGACAAAACGGGTGAGTTTTTGCTGCGGCTGGACGACGGGCGCGTGATCGACACCAAAGGCTGGGCCGGATGGGAGTGGACGCACGGCGTCGGTTTGTACGGTATCTGGCAGTATTACTGCCAGACCGGTGACGAAGGCATGCGCGAGATTATCGACAGCTGGTTTGCTGACCGTTTCGCAGAAGGCGCAACCACCAAAAACGTGAACACCATGTCGCCGTTCCTGACGCTGGCGTACCGCTACGGAGAGACCAAAAACCCGGCCTGGCTACCGTGGCTGGAAAGCTGGGCAGTGTGGGCGATGAATGAGATGCCGCGCACCGAACATGGAGGCATGCAGCACATCACGCTGGCAGAAGAGAACCATCAGCAGATGTGGGACGACACGCTGATGATGACGGTACTGCCGCTGGCGAAAATCGGCAGGCTGCTGAACAAGCCGGAGTACGTAGAGGAGGCGATCTATCAGTTCCTGCTCCACGTGCAGAACCTGATGGACCGGGAGACGGGGCTGTGGTTCCACGGCTGGAATTACGACGGCAATCACAACTTCGCCCGGGCCCGCTGGGCGCGCGGCAACAGCTGGCTGACCATCGTGATCCCGGACTTCCTTGAGCTGGTGGATCTGCCGGAAAACAACGCCGTTCGTCGCTATCTGGTGCAGGTGCTGAATGCGCAGATCGCCGCGCTGGCAAAATGTCAGGACGAGAGCGGGTTGTGGCATACGCTGCTTGACGATCCTGATTCTTATCTTGAGGCGTCGGCCACGGCAGGGTTTGCCTACGGTATCCTGAAGGCCGTGCGCAAGCGTTATGTCGGCGCAGAGTACGCTGAGGTGGCGGAGAAAGCGATTCGCGGTATTGTGCAAAATATCTCGCCGGAAGGGGAGCTGCTGCAAACCTCGTTCGGGACGGGAATGGGCAGCGATCTCGATTTTTATCGTCAAATACCGCTGACGTCGATGCCGTATGGCCAGGCAATGGCGATTCTGTGCCTGACGGAGTATTTACGCAAATATTTCTGACGGCTGCTTAATAATTTCATTACTGCAAAGCCCCTCTTTAAAGGGGCTTTTTTTTATAATAACGGCGGGTATATATAATACGCCATCAATATGATATTCTGCTTGTATTTATGACGTGAATAATAGGCTTAAAATAAATTCAGGCTATTATTAAAATGTGATTCTCTTCACAAAATGCATGCCGTATTTATCCTATTTTTTAATTGCATTAAGATTCTTCCAATACACATTTAAGGAGTAATGCAATGGAAAATGCAATGGGCAGTATTGTTATTAACCCTTCTGTAAATATGCATGCCGATAAAATGTCGGATGAACATCTTCAAATGTTCGAATCGGTTTTCAATGATATCGACGGCGCGGGCTATACCCCGCTACTGTTTGTCGGTAGCCAACTGGTGGCTGGCCAACTGCATACCTTTATTGCGCTTCGCCGTTTCATGCATGCAAAGGGACAAGAAAAATCACTGGTTAAGGTCATTATTTTTCAAAGCCTGAACAATGAGTTGGCTATTCATTCGATCTCAGAATTCTAATCATTTTATTTACGGATAATTATTTAAACTGAAAAGGAAATCATTATGTGGAAATCAGCGAAAAGAGATGAATTTATTCCGTTGGACGCGCCTGTAGCCGGTTATGAAATTGGGGTGCCAGGTATCAAAGGACCTTCACCGTTGTTTATTATTCGCGCAAAACTGAATAATGGTATTCATCCGGGTAAATGGGTGTTCGGCAATACGGCTTGGGTCCCGTGGGGAGGGAGCGAACACCTGTGTAATGAATTTGAAATTTACGTGGGCGCGTTAAAATGGGTAGACGTTAAGGGGAAAAATTTCCCACCGAATGTGGTTGAGGCGGGGCATGAAGCCAATGGTGCTAAGCTCTACGTTGCACGTGCAAAATTCGATAATGGCCTCTTTGTTGGTAAAGCAGGAAGCCACCTCAGCAGAGGATGCTGCATCGGCTATAACGGCAGAGAGTATGAATTAGATAGCTTCCAGGTGCTCGTTCACGACTAACCGCAATCAGTCATAAAAAAACCCGGCGACCGCCGGGTTTTTTTTTTACATACGTTCTACGGTTTCGATACCCAGCGTCTCCAGACCCAGCTTCAGGGTTTTCGCCGTCAACTGCGCCAGCTTCAGGCGGCTGTTACGCACCGCTTCGCTCTCGGCAGAGAGGATAGGACAGTGTTCGTAGAAGCCAGAGAACAGACCGGCCAGATCGTACAGGTAAGCACACATAACGTGCGGCGTACCGTCACGGGCGACCACGGAGAGCGTCTCTTCGAACTGAAGCAGGCGCGCGGCCAGCTGTGCTTCCCGGTCTTCGGTAATGGTCACCGGGGCGTTCGCCAGCACGCTTTCGTCGATATTCGCTTTACGGAAGACGGAGAGCACGCGGGTGTAGGCATACTGCATGTAAGGCGCCGTGTTGCCTTCAAATGCCAGCATGTTGTCCCAGTCGAAGATATAGTCGGTGGTACGGTTCTTGGAGAGATCCGCGTATTTCACCGCACCGATACCCACGGCGTTAGCCAGTTTTTCCAGCTCGTCAGCAGGCATATCCGGATTCTTCTCGGCCACCAGGCGACGCGCGCGTTCCAGCGCTTCATCCAGCAGATCGGAAAGCTTCACGGTGCCGCCCGCACGGGTTTTGAATGGCTTACCGTCTTTACCCAGCATCATGCCGAACATGTGGTGTTCCAGCGGCACGCAATCCGGTACGTAGCCCGCTTTACGCACGATCGTCCACGCCTGCATCAGGTGCTGGTGCTGACGGGAGTCGATGTAATACAGCACGCGGTCCGCATGCAGGGTTTCATAACGGTATTTCGCACAGGCGATATCGGTGGTGGTGTACAGATAGCCGCCATCCTTTTTCTGGATGATGACGCCCATCGGTTCGCCTTCCTTGTTTTTGTACTCATCAAGGAATACCACCGTTGCACCTTCGCTTTCCACCGCCAGATGTTTGGCTTTCAGGTCCGCCACAATGCCTGGCAGCATCGGGTTATACAGGCTTTCACCCATCACGTCGTCGCGGGTCAGGGTCACGTTCAGACGGTTATAGGTGAGCTGGTTCTGGGACATAGTGATGTCCACCAGCTTGCGCCACATCTCGAGGAAGTACGGGTCGCCCCCCTGGAGTTTCACCACGTAGCTGCGCGCGCGCTCGGCGAAGGCTTCGTCTTCGTCATAGTGTTTTTTGGCTTCACGGTAGAACCCTTCCAGGTCCGCCAGCGCCATTTCGCCCGCATTTTCCTGCTGCTGTTTTTCCAGATACGCGATCAGCATGCCGAACTGAGTGCCCCAGTCGCCTACGTGGTTAGCGCGGATCACCTTGTGCCCCAGGAATTCCAGGGTTCGTACGGCGGCATCACCAATGATGGTGGAGCGCAGGTGGCCGACGTGCATCTCTTTCGCCACGTTTGGCGCAGAGTAGTCAACCACCACGGTCTGCGGCTCTGGCTGAGTCACGCCCAGACGGTCAGACTTCAGCGCCGCGTCAACGTGGCTTGCCAGGAACGCAGGCTCAAGGAAAATGTTGATAAAGCCCGGACCGGCGATTTCGGTTTTGCTGGCGATGCCGGTGAGATCCAGATGCGTCAGTACCTGCTCAGCGAGCTGTCGCGGCGGCATGCCCAGTTTTTTAGCCACTGCCATCACGCCATTAGCCTGATAGTCGCCAAACTGTACTTTTGCTGACTGACGAACCTGTGGTTCGCAATCCGCAGGCGCGCCTGCGGCAATCAGTGCCTGACTGACTTTTTCTGAGAGAAGAGCCTGAATATTCACCTGGATACCTTACATTTTTGATGCGGGTAAAAACGCCCGCGCCAGTTTAAGAATTTAGGGCGGGAGTATACTGCAAATGCCTTCGGGCGTCAGCCCTGCCGGGGCCGAAGATTGTTCAGAATCCAGGCGAAGACGGTATGCATAAACATGCAGTCGAAAAAACCGTGATTCTGCGGTTGGTCGAATGGGGGCAACAGAGTAAATTAGCGGCTTTGCGACACGAGACGAGACTGACCCATGGCGAACTGGCACACCCTTGACGAACTGCATGATATTTCCGCAGATTTACCGCGCTTCACCCAGGCGTTCACAGAACTTGCCACCCGTCTCGGGCTGGATATCGCGCCGCTTGACGCCGATCACATTGCTTTGCGCTGCCACCAGAACGCCACCGCCGAACGCTGGCGGCGTGGCTTTGAGCAGTGCGGTGAGCTGCTCTCAGAGAATATCATTAACGGCCGCCCGATTTGCCTGTTCAAACTTCACGAGCCGGTAAGCGTCGCCCACTGGCAATTCACCGTTGTTGAACTGCCCTGGCCGGGAGAAAAACGCTATCCACACGAAGGCTGGGAGCATATCGAAATTGTTCTGCCGGGGGAGCCAGAGACGCTGAACGCGCGTGCGCTGGCGCTGCTCTCTGACGAGGGCTTAAGCCAGCCGGGTATTTTTGTGAAAAGCAGCTCACCAAAAGGGGAGCGCGAACGTTTACCAAACCCTACGCTTGCCGTTACGGACGGGAAAGTGACGGTGAAATTCCATCCCTGGACTATCGAGCAGATCGTTGCCAGCGAAGCGTGAGCCTTGATCCAGACAGGAATCGGGCAACGTGCCACGATGGTGCGTTGAGCGAAATTTAAGGAGAAAGATATGGCGCTGCTGGAAATTTGTTGTTACAGCGTTGAGTGTGCCGTCACTGCGCAACGGCAGGGGGCCGATCGCATCGAGCTTTGCGCGGCACCGAAAGAAGGTGGATTAACCCCGTCCTCTGGCGTGCTGAAATCAGCGCGTGAGGCCATCACCATTCCGGTGCACCCGATTATTCGCCCGCGCGGGGGGGATTTTTGTTATACGGCGGGTGAGTTTAGCGCCATGCTTGAGGATATTGCCCTCGTCCGTGATTCAGGTTTCCCGGGGCTGGTAACCGGCGTGCTGGATGAAGACGGCAACGTCGATCTTCCGCGCATGCGCCAGGTTATGCGCGTTGCCCAGGGAATGGCGGTCACTTTTCATCGTGCGTTCGATATGTGTAAAGATCCGATGCAAGCCTTTGATACGCTGGCAGAACTGGGCGTGGCGCGCGTTCTGACGTCAGGCCAGCAGTCCTCGGCTGAAAAAGGACTGAAATTAATTACGGAACTAAAAGCACATTCCGGTGTTCCAATAATCATGGCGGGCGCGGGAGTACGCGCCAGCAATCTGGAACTGTTTTTAAACGCAGGGGTGGAAGAGCTGCACAGCTCGGCGGGTAAATGGATACCTTCGCCCATGCGTTATCGCAATACAGGGTTGTCAATGTCGACGGATGCTGAAGCGGATGAGTACTCGCGCTACGGTGTGGATGGAGAGTCGGTTGCGGTAATGAAATCGCTGATTGAACGTCATCACGTGTAGCAACGTACCGATTTTTACCGCGCATCATGTCGCCCAATATGATGCTTGCTTGTACCAGGCCCCTGCAATTTCAACAGGGGCCTTTTTTTGTCCTGTGCCCGGTGGCGCTGCGCTTACCGGGCCTACAAAAGCGAGAGTAGTCCGGGTAAGGCGTAGCCGCCACCCGGCTAAAAGATTACGGCTTGGTTGCAATCAACACCGCACGCATCGGGGCCGGATAACCTTCGATGGTTTTACTGTGATCGTCCGGGTCGAGGAACTGCTCCAGCGATTCGGTGATCATCCAGTCGGTGCGGCGCTGCTCCTCAATCGACGTCACGCACACATCGGCGATGCGCACATCGATAAAGCCACATTTTTCCAGCCAGTTCTTCAGTGCCAGCGCGGAAGGGATGAAGTAAACGTTGCGCATCTGCGCGTAGCGATCGCCCGGCACCAGAACCGCATGCTCATCGCCTTCGATAACCAGCGTTTCCAGCACCAGCTCGCCGCCGTTGACCAGCTGATCTTTCAGCTGCCACAGATGCTCCAGCGGGGAACGACGATGGTATAGCACGCCCATGGAGAATACGGTATCAAAGGCTTTCAGGGCTGGGAGTTGCTCGATGCCCAGCGGCAGCAGGTGCGCGCGCTGGTCGTTGCCGAGCAGCTTTCGCACGGCTTCAAACTGGCACAGGAACAGCTGCATCGGATCGATACCCACCGCCAGATGCGCGCCCGCGCCGATCATGCGCCACATGTGATAGCCGCTGCCGCAGCCCACGTCCAGAATGGTGCGCCCGCTCAGGTCGGACAGATGAGGCAGAACGCGATCCCATTTCCAGTCGGAACGCCACTCGGTGTTGATGTTCACGCCGTACAGCGAGAACGGCCCTTTGCGCCACGGCATCAGGTTACGCATCAGCGTTTCGATACGGTTAATCTGCCCGGCAGGGAGCGGCTCTGCGCTTTCCGCCGTCACGCTGTGAAGTAAATCCAGACGATGAGGGGTCAGTTCAGGCAGAAACTCCACGGCGTTTGACCACTGCTTCAGCAGGCCATGCTGCTGATCGCGCTGCCAGGTGGCAATTTGCGCAGGCAGGGTCTCCAGCCAGTGGGAGAGGTGGTTTTTGGCAATCAGCTGATAGAAATTACCGAACTCGATCATGCTGTGTCTCCGGCCTTCAGCGCTACCAGAGAGCCAAAGTTAAAGCACTGGAACCACAGTTCGCTGTGTTCGAATCCGGCTTTGTGCAGGCGCGCTTTGTGAGTTTCCACGGAGTCCGTCAGCATCACGTTCTCCAGCATGCTGCGCTTCTGGCTGATCTCCAGCTCGCTGTAGCCGTTTGCACGCTTGAAATCATGGTGCATGTTAAACAGCAGCTCGCCCACGCTGGCGTCTTCAAAGCTGAATTTCTCGGAAAGCACCAGCGCGCCGCCCGGGTTGAGGCCTTGATAAATTTTATCCAGCAGCCGCTGACGATCGTCCGGCACCAGGAACTGCAAGGTAAAATTCAGTACCACCATCGAGGCGTTCTGGATGTCGATATCGCGAATATCGCCTTCTATTACCTCCACTGGCGTAGGGGCTTTATACGCGTCAATGTGGCGACGGCAGCGTTCAACCATAGCCGGAGAGTTATCGACGGCTACGATCTTGCAGCCTTCCTGATGAACGTTACGGCGGATGGACAACGTTGCCGCACCCAGCGAGCAGCCCAGGTCATAAACCTGCGTGCCGGGTTGAACGAAGCGTTCAGCCAGCATGCCGATCATGGAAATAATATTGGAATAACCGGGAACAGAGCGCTGGATCATATCCGGGAAGACTTCGGCTACCCGTTCATCAAAGGTCCAGTCGCCCAGGCTGGCGATAGGCGCGGAAAAAAGCGTGTCGCGATCTGACATAACGTAAAAATCCGGGAAAAATAAAGGGGCATATTGTGCGCTAACGGAAGGAGAAAACCAACTCCCACGGCATATACCAAAGGTTAGCCAGCACCATCAGCAAAAGCGAGCACCAGGTCGCGCTCATGCCGGAACGACGCCAGCGTATAAGGCGTTGGTGAAAACCGTAATAATGCATTAAGCGGCCGGCAATCAGCAGCAGCCCGCAGACGTGCACCATCCAGGTTTCTGCGCCATCCATTTCCATTAACAGCAGTAAAATTAACGCGACGGGGATGTACTCGACCGCGTTGCCGTGGATGCGGATTGCGCTTTGCAGCTCAGAAAAGCCCCCGTCACCGTAGGAGACGCGGTACTGCATTCTCAGGCGCACAACATCAAATGAAAATTTAATCAGCAGTAATGCACCTAACACCGCATACAGCGCGCTGACCATACTAACTCCCTGTTTTTGGCAGATGGCACGTCTCTATGATAGGGGGTGATGTCAGAAAAGAGAAGATTGTTGTGGGATGGAGGGGGCGGGGCCAACCGACGGAACCGCACGCTGCAAGGCCTGCCAGAGAGCATCGACCAGTTCAGGCGCCTGGGCAATATCCGGCGTATGTAAAAACAGGTACGGGGTGGTGGTCTGCTCCCATTTCGCGAGCGTTTGCAGCCAGACGGCGAACATCGCCTGGTTTTGCTGCATGTTATCGCTGCCGATAAACCGCACCATCGGGTTTTTGGCCGTCACGATCGCGTGGACGGGCACTTTCGGTTTTTTGCGCTGGGCATCAACAATGGCTTCGCTGTGCGGGATTGCGCTGTGCACGGGCCGGCTGTCGAGGATCGCCCGGTTGACAGAGCGATCTAACAGACCGCGATTCAACGCTTTTTCCGCCTCGCCTTTAGCAAAGAATTCCGGATGCCTCACTTCCACGCCGTAGGTAAAGTCATGCGGCAACGCGTCGAGAAACTGCCAGAGAGCAGGCAGGTCGCGCGGGCCAAACGTGGCGGGAAGCTGGAGCCAGTACTGTCCAATCCGGCTGGCCAGAGGCGACATCCGGGTGAAAAACTCGTGGGTTAAATCATCGCAGTTGCGCAGCGCGGCGTTGTGGGAGATGGTTGCCGGGAATTTAAAGCAAAAGCGAAAGTCGTCGGTGGTTTGCTCGCGCCAGCGTTCGACGATCTCCGCGCGGGGCAGGGCGTACAGCGTGGTATTGCCCTCCACGCAGTTAAAGTGTCGGGCATACTCTTCAAGGCTGGTAATACCCAGGCGCACCCATTTCGGGTGCGACCACTGGGGCAGGCCCACGTACATCATAGCGCGCTCAGGATCTCATCCGTGCTGCGCACGCGACCGATACGCGGGAAGATATGGGTCATGCTGCCCTGATGCTGGTCAGCAGAGGCTGCGCTGCACGCGTCTTCCGCGATGACCAGGTTAAAGCCCAACTCCCAGGCGTTACGGGCGGTGGATTCCACACCGATGTTGGTGGAGATCCCGCACAGAATGATCGTGTCGATTCCGCGACGGCGAAGCTGTAGCTCCAGATCGGTGCCGTAGAAGGCGCCCCACTGGCGTTTGGTGACTTCAATATCGCTGTCGCGTTTACCGAGCGAGACCGGATACGTCCACCAGTTGTCCGGCAGCGCCTGCGCCGGGGCCTGAGCATCAACCGGCTGTTTTAACGCTTCGGCAAAATCAGCGGACCAGCCGACGCGCACCATGACCACCGGCGCACCGCTGGCGCGGCATTTTTCCGCCAGACGCGCAGCGCGGATTACGACATCGTCAGCGGTGTGCGGACCCCCGGCAAAAGGCAGGATCCCTTCCTGTAAATCAATGACCACAAGGGCGGTTTTGGTGGCATCAAGCGTCAACATTGTTACTCCAGTCAAATCAGTTGCTTTTCTACACCTTACGACGGTATGGCCTGTTATCGGTCGGATAATTTTGTTAATTTTTGTGAGAATAGGCAATAAGAGCACAGCAAACGCGCGTCAGGCCGTGCTTCGCTCTTATCGTCCGGCAGAATTTCCAGTATAATAGCCGCCTTTTTTCATCCAGTTGTGACATACAGAAAGCTGCGACATCGTAGCCTGCAAGACAGGCAACAATCAGCCTGCGGCTAATTAAGGGATATCTCATGCGTACAGAATATTGCGGGCAGCTGCGTCAGTCCCACGTCGGGCAGCAGGTTACCCTGTGTGGTTGGGTCAATCGTCGTCGCGATCTTGGTAGCCTTATCTTTATTGATATGCGTGACCGCGAAGGTATCGTTCAGGTGTTCTTCGATCCGGATCGCGCTGATGCGTTGAAGCTGGCTTCTGAGCTGCGTAATGAGTTCTGCATTCAGGTGACGGGCACCGTGCGTGCGCGTGACGAAAAAAACATCAACGCCGAGATGGCGACCGGCGCTATCGAAGTGCTGGCGTCCGATCTGGTGATTATCAACCGCGCGGAAGCGCTGCCGCTGGACTCCAACCACGTCAACACCGAAGAAGCGCGTCTGAAATACCGCTACCTGGATCTGCGTCGTCCGGAAATGGCTCAGCGCCTGAAAACCCGTGCGAAAATCACCAGCCTGGTGCGTCGCTTTATGGACGATCACGGTTTCCTCGATATTGAAACCCCGATGCTGACCAAAGCCACGCCGGAAGGCGCGCGCGATTACCTGGTGCCATCCCGCGTCCATAAAGGCAAATTCTATGCGCTGCCGCAGTCTCCGCAGCTGTTCAAGCAGCTGCTGATGATGTCCGGCTTCGACCGCTACTACCAGATTGTAAAATGCTTCCGCGATGAAGACCTGCGCGCTGACCGTCAGCCAGAATTTACCCAGATCGATGTGGAAACCTCCTTCATGACCGCCGAGCAGGTGCGTGAAGTGATGGAAGCGCTGGTGCGTAGCCTGTGGAACGACGTCAAGGGCGTTGAGCTGGGCGATTTCCCGATCATGACCTTCGCGGAAGCCGAGCGTCGCTACGGTTCCGACAAACCAGACCTGCGTAACCCGATGGAGCTGGTGGACGTGGCTGACCTGGTTAAAGACGTGGAGTTCGCGGTCTTTGCTGGCCCGGCTAACGATCCGAAAGGCCGCGTGGCTGCCCTGCGCGTACCGGGCGGCGCGTCCTTAAGCCGTAAGCAAATTGACGACTACGGCAACTTCATCAAGATCTACGGCGCGAAAGGTCTGGCCTATATTAAAGTGACCGAGCGCGCGAAAGGTCTGGAAGGCATCACCAGCCCGGTGGCGAAATTCCTGAACGCGGACATCGTGGAAGCGATCCTTGAGCGCACCGGTGCCCAGGACGGCGACATGATCTTCTTCGGCGCAGACAACAAGAAAGTTGTTGCTGACGCAATGGGCGCGCTGCGTCTGAAGCTCGGTAAAGACCTGAATCTGACCGACGAAAGCAAATGGGCGCCGCTGTGGGTTATCGACTTCCCGATGTTTGAAGACGACGGTGAAGGCGGCCTGACCGCGATGCACCACCCGTTCACCTCGCCAAAAGACATGACGGCGGCGGAGCTGAAGGCAGCACCGGAAGATGCGGTAGCGAATGCCTACGATATGGTTATCAACGGCTATGAAGTGGGCGGCGGCTCCGTGCGTATTCACAGCGGTGAAATGCAGCAGACCGTGTTCGGCATTCTGGGCATTAACGAGCAGGAGCAGCGCGAGAAGTTTGGCTTCCTGCTGGACGCCCTGAAGTACGGCACGCCTCCGCACGCGGGTCTGGCATTCGGTCTTGACCGTCTGACCATGCTGCTGACCGGCACCGACAACATCCGTGATGTTATCGCCTTCCCGAAAACCACCGCAGCGGCGTGTCTGATGACCGAAGCGCCAAGCTTTGCCAACCCGGCCGCGCTGGCCGAGCTGGGCATTGAGGTGGTGAAGAAGGAAGAGAAAAACTGATATGGCATACAAGCTTCCCGTTTCTGTCTTAGTTGTCATTTATGCCCTGGACACGAAGCGGGTGCTGATGTTGCAGCGGCGCGACGATCCTGATTTCTGGCAGTCGGTTACCGGCAGCCTGGAAGAGGGGGAGACCGCGCCGCAGGCCGCCGCGCGTGAAGTAAAGGAAGAGGTCGCCATTGACGTTGCTCGCGAGCAACTGACCCTGAAGGACTGTCAGCGCACGGTGGAGTTTGAAATTTTTAGCCATTTACGTCATCGCTATGCGCCGGGCATTGAGCGCAATACGGAATCGTGGTTCTGCCTTGCGCTTCCCCATGAGCGGGAGATCGTGTTCACTGAACATCTGACCTACCGCTGGGTCGATGCGGCGGATGCCGCCGCACTGACCAAGTCATGGAGCAACCGGCAGGCGATTGAAGAATTTGTAATTAACGCTGCCTGAGAAGGCGCGATTTTTGGAGAACTTTTTATGGCAGGTCATAGTAAGTGGGCCAACACCAAACACCGTAAAGCGGCACAGGATGCCAAGCGCGGTAAAATCTTTACCAAAATCATTCGTGAGCTGGTAACAGCGGCGCGTCTGGGCGGCGGCGATCCGGCCTCTAACCCGCGCCTGCGTGCGGCGGTGGATAAAGCCCTGTCCAACAACATGACGCGTGACACCCTGAACCGCGCCATCGCACGTGGCGTGGGCGGTGACGAAGACGCGAACATGGAAACCATCATTTATGAAGGTTACGGCCCTGGCGGTACGGCGGTAATGGTTGAATGTCTGTCTGACAACCGTAACCGTACCGTTGCGGAAGTGCGCCACGCGTTCACCAAAACCGGCGGTAACCTGGGCACTGACGGCTCCGTAGCTTACCTGTTCAGCAAAAAAGGCGTCATCTCCTTCGAGAAAGGCGACGAAGACGTCATCATGGAAGCGGCGCTGGAAGCGGGTGCGGAAGACGTGGTGACCTACGACGACGGTGCGATTGACGTTTATACCGCGTGGGAAGAGATGGGTGCCGTGCGCGATGCGCTGGAAGCGGCTGGCCTGAAGGCGGATAACGCTGAAGTGTCCATGATTCCGTCCACCAAAGCGGATATGGATGCGGAAACCGCGCCTAAGCTGCTGCGTCTGATCGACATGCTCGAAGACTGCGACGACGTACAGGAAGTGTATCACAACGGTGAAATCTCTGATGAGGTGGCTGCGACGCTGTAATGCGCCAGCCTGAACCGTTTACGGGAGACGCGTGATGTCGATTATCCTTGGGATTGACCCCGGCTCGCGCGTCACCGGCTATGGCGTTATCCGTCAGGTGGGACGCCAGCTAACCTACCTCGGCAGCGGCTGTATTCGCACTAAAGTGGACGATCTGCCGTCGCGCCTGAAGCTCATTTATGCGGGCGTGTCGGAGATCATCACCCAGTTCCAGCCGGACTATTTTGCCATTGAGCAGGTCTTTATGGCGAAGAACGCGGATTCGGCGTTAAAGCTCGGTCAGGCGCGCGGCGTGGCGATAGTTGCCGCCGTGAATCAGGACCTGCCGGTATTTGAGTACGCGGCCCGTCAGGTTAAACAGACGGTAGTGGGCATCGGTAGCGCGGAGAAAAGCCAGGTGCAGCATATGGTGCGCACCCTGCTGAAGCTTCCCGCGAACCCGCAGGCCGACGCCGCGGATGCGCTGGCGATTGCGATTACCCACTGCCACGTCAGCCAGAACGCGATGCAAATGAGCGAGTCGCGGCTCAATCTGGCGCGAGGCAGGTTACGATAATAAGAAATCAGGCTGGATGTTTATCCAGCCTTTTTTTATTATGTCGCCAGTTAACACTTTTCCAGAACGCAGGAGCGTCACGTGATAGGCAGACTCAGAGGCATCATCATTGAAAAACAACCCCCGTTAGTGCTGCTGGAAGTGGGTGGCGTGGGCTATGAAGTCCATATGCCGATGACCTGCTTCTACGAGCTGCCCGACGCGGGCAAAGAGGCGATTGTTTTTACCCAGTTTGTCGTGCGTGAAGACGCTCAGCTGCTGTACGGCTTCAATAACAAACAGGAACGCACCCTGTTCCGTGAATTAATCAAAACCAACGGCGTCGGGCCGAAGCTGGCGCTGGCGATTTTATCCGGTATGTCAGCTCCGCAGTTTGTGAACGCCGTTGAGCGCGAAGATCCGGCTGCGTTGATTAAACTCCCGGGCATCGGCAAGAAAACCGCCGAGCGCCTTATCGTCGAGATGAAAGACCGCTTTAAAGGCCTGCATGGCGATCTGTTCACCCCGGCCGCCGATCTGGTGCTGACTTCACCAGGCGGGCCAGCGACGGATGACGATGCCGAGCAGGAAGCGGTTGCCGCGCTGGTAGCGCTGGGATATAAACCTCAGGAGGCCAGCCGGATGGTGAGTAAAATTGCTAAACCGGACGCCAGCAGTGAAACTCTGATTCGTGAAGCGCTGCGCGCTGCATTGTGAGGTAAAGGATGATTGAAGCAGACCGCCTGGTATCGGCAGGCACCATTCAGCCAGATGACGTGGTGGATCGCGCTATCCGTCCAAAACTGCTGGATGAGTACATCGGCCAGCCGCAGGTTCGTTCCCAGATGGAGATTTTCATCCAGGCGGCAAAGCTGCGCGGCGATGCGCTCGATCACCTGCTGATTTTTGGTCCGCCGGGCTTAGGTAAAACCACCCTGGCAAACATCGTCGCCAACGAGATGGGCGTAAATTTGCGTACCACTTCCGGCCCGGTGCTGGAAAAGGCGGGCGATCTGGCGGCGATGCTGACCAACCTCGAACCGCACGACGTGCTGTTTATCGATGAAATCCACCGTCTGTCGCCGGTGGTGGAGGAAGTGCTCTATCCGGCAATGGAAGATTACCAGCTGGATATCATGATTGGCGAAGGGCCGGCGGCGCGCTCAATTAAAATCGATCTGCCGCCGTTTACCCTGATTGGCGCCACGACGCGCGCCGGGTCGTTGACCTCTCCGCTGCGCGACCGCTTTGGCATTGTCCAGCGTCTGGAGTTTTATCAGGTGCCCGATCTCCAGCACATTGTGGGCCGCAGCGCGCGCTACATGGGGCTGGATATGAGCGAAGAGGGGGCGTTTGAAGTGGCGAAGCGTTCCCGCGGTACCCCACGCATCGCCAACCGTCTGCTGCGCCGCGTGCGCGACTTCGCCGAAGTGAAGCACGACGGCACCATATCGGCTGAGATTGCCGCCCAGGCGCTGGACATGCTGAACGTGGATGCCGAAGGCTTTGACTATATGGACCGCAAGCTGCTGCTGGCGGTACTGGATAAGTTCTTTGGCGGGCCGGTAGGGCTGGATAACCTGGCGGCGGCAATCGGTGAAGAGCGCGAGACCATTGAGGACGTGCTGGAGCCGTATCTTATCCAGCAGGGCTTCTTACAGCGTACCCCGCGCGGTCGTATGGCGACGGTGCGAGCGTGGAATCATTTCGGGATAACGCCACCGGCGATGCCTTAAATCATGCCGGGTGGCGGAACGTTTTTGTAGCCCCGGTAAGCGAAGCGCTACCGGGGACATGCTGACTACTGCGCGGTCTTTTTCATCATACTGAAAACAAACAATACCGCTGCGCTCAATACCACCGACGGTCCTGCCGGCGTGTCATAAAACGCTGAGAAGGTTAGCCCGCCCGTCACGGCGATCATCCCGATAACCACCGCGATACCGGCCATTTGCTCTGGCGTACGTGCAAAACGGCGCGCCGTGGCGGCAGGGATAATCAGCAGCGACGTGATAATCAGTGCCCCGACAAACTTCATCGCCACGCCAATGGTTAATGCCGTGACCAGCATCAGCAGCAGCTTCACGCGCTGAAGCTTCACGCCGTCGACAAAGGCCAGATCCGGGCTGACGGTCATTGCCAGCAAATTTCGCCACTGCCACAGCAGTATGCCCAGCACAACCAATACGCCAATAGCAATGGAAACCAGATCCTCTGGCGTAACGGCAAGCAGATCGCCAAACAGATAGGCCATCAGGTCAACGCGGATGTTTGACATCAGGCTCACCACCACCAGGCCCAGCGACAGGGCGCTGTGCGCCATAATGCCGAGCAGGGTATCAATTGCGAGGTGAGGGCGTTTTTCCAGCCAGACCAGACCGGCGGCCAGCAGCAGCGTGACGACTATCACCGCATAGAAGGGGTTCACGTCCAGCAGCAAACCAAACGCGACGCCCAGCAGTGAAGCATGGGCCAGCGTATCGCCGAAATAGGACATTCTGCGCCACACGACAAACGAGCCGAGTGGACCTGCGGCGCAGGCAAGCATAATCCCGGCCAGCCAGCCGGGCAGTAACAGTTCAATCATGAGTGTCCATTTCCCCGACGCAGGACAATTCGTCCCTGTAAATCATGGCGGTGATTGTGATTATGGCGATAAATGCCCAGCTGTTCGGCGCCACGATGGCCAAACATGGAGATAAATTCAGGATGCATTGACACCACTTCCGGCGTACCGGAACAGCAGATGTGGTGGTTCAGGCACAGCACTTCGTCGGTTTTCGCCATTACCAGATGCAGGTCATGGGAAACCATCAGCACCGCACAGTTCAGTTCACGGCGAAGCTGGTCGATGAGGTCGTACAGCGCAACCTGACCGTTAACGTCAACGCCCTGCGTCGGCTCGTCCAGCACCAGCAGCTGAGGGCTGCTGAGCAGGGCGCGGGCAAGCAATACGCGCTGGGTTTCCCCGCCCGAAAGCTTTTGCAGAGGGGCATCGACGAGGTGACCCGCCTGAACGCGCTTCAGGGCCGGGAGGATATCCGCTTTTCGCGTACCGGGGCGCAGGCGCAGGAAGCGGCTCACCGTCAGGGGCAGCGTGGCGTCAAGATGCAGTTTTTGCGGCACATAGCCGATACGCAGCTTTTCTTCGCGGGCGATCAGCCCTTCATCAGGCGTGACCAGGCCTAGCACGACGCGCACCAGCGTTGATTTACCCGCCCCGTTAGGGCCGAGCAGCGTCAGTATTTTGCCGGGCTTCAGAACCAGTGACACGTCAGAAAGGACGCGGCGCTGGCCGAATGAGACCGACACATTTTCAAGAGAAACTAAAGTCGTCATGTCAATTTAAGCTTGCAGAAGTTATCGAATGTTATAATATCACATTCCACACATTCATTACGATGATTAGTCGCATTATGTTACAGAAAAATACGCTTCTTTTCGCTGCTTTATCCGCTGCACTTTGGGGTACAACCGCACAAGATGTTAACGCTGCCGTTGTCGCTTCGCTTAAACCGCTAGGCTTTATCGCCGCTGCCATCGCCGATGGGGTCACGGAGACCCAGGTTCTGCTGCCTGACGGCGCCTCCGAACATGATTATTCTTTACGCCCGTCCGACGTAAAACGCTTACAGAACGCGGACTTAGTTGTCTGGATCGGTCCTGAGATGGAAGCCTTCATGCAGAAAACGGCGAAACAGGTTCCCGCCGCGAAACAGGTGGCGATTGGTGAGCTGTCCGGCGTGAAACCGTTGCTGATGAAAGGATCTGAGGACGACGGTGACGAACACGACCACGGTCATGCTCACGACGAAAAAGGTGACGACCATCACCATCACGGCGAGTACAATATGCACCTCTGGCTTTCCCCAGAGATAGCGCGGCTTTCAGCGGTTGCAATCCACGACAAATTAGTGGAACTTATGCCGCAAAGTCGAGTCCAACTCGACGCCAACCTGAAGGATTTTGAGGCTCAGTTAGCCGCAACCGATAAACAGGTAGGGAACGAGCTCGCACCGCTTAAAGGAAAAGGGTACTTCGTTTTTCATGATGCTTACGGCTATTACGAAAAACATTACGGTCTGACCCCGCTGGGGCATTTTACCGTCAACCCTGAAATTCAGCCTGGTGCGCAGCGTTTACATGAAATCAGAACACAGTTGGTTGAGCAAAAAGCGACATGCGTTTTTGCTGAGCCACAGTTCAGGCCAGCGGTCGTAGAAGCCGTGGCCAGGGGAACATCCGTGCGCATGGGAACCCTTGACCCGCTAGGTACGAACATCCAGTTGAGCAAAGCGAGCTATTCGC
>Ga0209370_1000945_pt1 | contig 29839 bp, 30 predicted proteins | sample AgamicAtPrz_FD_187164 | JGI IMG/M metagenome (GOLD analysis project Ga0209370, IMG submission 187164) | Agave microbial communities from Guanajuato, Mexico - At.P.rz (SPAdes) (version 2) | ecosystem: Host-associated > Plants > Phyllosphere > Phylloplane/Leaf | place: Guanajuato, Mexico... | reverse complement strand
AACGCATGATGGGACTTGTCCAGAGGAACCTTGAATGCTGTGAATTGTGTCCGTAATTTAATGATTTGCTTCTATATGCTTATGCAGCATTAAGCTTGTGGGGTTAATGCAAAAAAGCCCAGGTCTCTTGCGAGACATGGGCTGAAATCCGCTGGAAAGTGATGACTCGGAGGGCCAGCGGAGGGAGCGATCAAGGCTTAAAGCGTCAACAGGCTCTTAGCGACGATAGGGATTGTTGGGGTTGCGGTCATGGCGGTTGGGCACGCCGTCACCATCCCTGTCCCAGCGGCTGGCGCGGTAGTCCCAGCGGTTGCCGTGCTGCACCCAGGCGGGCTGGCGGTACACATAGCCAGGGCGGTTCTGCACCCAGTGGCCGGCGCGCCAGACATGGCGGTGGCCGCGCGGCTCCCAGTAACCAGGGGCCCAGACATAGCCACGGCGCGGAGCGGGCACGGCTTCATAGCGGACGGGGGGCGGTGCGTTGAACTGCACGTTCACATAGGCGCCCTGGCTGGCACCCGCCCAGTAAGCGTTTTGGGCCTGTGCACTACCGGCAAAGCCCATCAGGGCGAGTGCGCCTGCGGCAGCGACGGTGTGGATGGTGTTGCGGATTGTCAGCATATACGCCTCCTTCATGGGTAGCGGGCTGTCTGTAGGTTCAGGCATCCCTTGGGCTCCATGTTGGAAGGCCAGCGTCAACCGTGGGTTGCCGCTGTGCGAAGTCTTGCAATCTTGTGTGTCTGTTTGGTGAAGAATGTATAAAACAGGCGGATTACACAGATGTAGCAAGCGCATTTAGCTACATATTTGGGAGTGAATGTCTACCGGCGCAAGGCAGCAAAGGCGGGTAGCTCCCATTTGCGCATGCCCAGCACCAGGGTGTAGCCCTCGATCTTGTTGGGTCCCAGGCGCTGATCCTGCAGATGTTGCTGCGAAAAGTCCTGACCGATGCGCTGGATGCGCTCCACGAAGCTGGGGGCCAGGCTGGGGGCGATGGAGCCATGCACCAGCAGCATGGTCTCGTCCTCGCCGGCAAAAGTGCCGCCGAAGTAGTCCAGCACGGCGTTTTCGCGGAAGAAGTCCATCACCGGGCCGTTGGTCTGCCAGCGGAAGGTCTTGGCCAGGCGCAGCTTGTAGCGGTTGCCGGGACGCAGCTCGATGATGCCGATGCGGTCCAGCTGTGCCAGACAGCCAATGCCCTCTGGTTCGCTGATGCGGTAGGTGGCGACGATCTGCTCCAGCGTCCACTGGCTGAGCACGCAGATGGCCGTGAGCAGCAGCTTGCGGTCGGCAACCACGGCAATCTCCTGCTCGCGCGTGATCTGCTGCAGCAGAGGCCGGCTGTCGGCCACATTGCGCGCCAGATCGGCAAAGTCCAGGTGCAGGGCGCGGCAGATCTCGTCGATGCGCGACAGTGGCATGTCGCCCTTGGCCAGCATGCGTTTGACGCTGGATTCGGCCATGCCTATGGACTGGGCCAGGTCGGCATAGGTCATCTGCGCGGCCTTGAGTTCTTTCTTGATGGCGGTGACGAGATCGGCGGTCGTGCTCATGGTATCGGTTGGTAGTACTGGCAGTGCAGCGATATGGCGCAAGTTTAGAAGATCGATGCCGCTGCTTCGGTGGATTTCCATACTGCGCGGCATTCACACAAGGAAGCGCCATGCAACTGCATACCTCATCGATCACGACCGTGGAAATGACGGGCCCCGAGACCTCGGGCACGCTGGAGCAGCGCTTTGCCTTGTTCGGGGGCATGGCCTTGCTGTTCACGCTGGCTCTGCTGATGCCCGGCATGGCCCAGCCCGAGCACTATCACGCCTTTGCCGACCAGCGTGGCTGGCTGGGCCTGCCGCATGCGGCCGATGTGTTGAGCAATCTGGGGTTTGTGCTGGCCGGACTGGCGGGCGGGCTTGCGCTGCGGCGCGCCGACTATCAGAAGCTCAATGGCACGGCGCGTGCCCTGTGCGCCCTGTTCTTTGCGGGCCTGCTGTGCTCGGGGGCGGGCTCTGCCTGGTATCACTGGGCGCCGCAGGATTCGAGTCTGGTGTGGGACCGGCTGGGCATGAGCCTGGCTTTCGCCGGTTTGCTGGGCCTGGCGGTGCAGACGCGCATTGACGACATCAGCGCCCGCATCACTGCCGGGGTATTGCTGGTGGCGGCGCCCGTCAGCGTGGCAGTCTGGGCGCAGACCAGCAATGTGCTGCCCTGGGTGCTGGTGCAGAGCGGTGGCATGCTCGTTCTCCTGTGGCTGGCCTTTGTTACGCCGCGTCGTCATGCGCTGCCCGTGGAGCTGGGCTGGGTGATCGGTCTGTACCTAGTGGCCAAGCTGCTGGAGCTGTCGGATGGCGATGTGTTCGATGTGACCGCGCACGCAATCTCCGGCCACAGCCTCAAGCACTGGGTGGCCGCCGCCGCCGCGTGGCCTGTGCTGCGTGCCTTGCAGCAGTGGCGTGAGTCCTAATATTCATAGCGGCTGGCGCATGTTCAACAAGCGTCAGCCGCATAAAACCTACAAAAAAATCCGGGCAAGTTGGCACAATGCCAGCAGCGCCACAGGGAGAGATCCATGAATTCCACGCCGACCGTGCATACGGCCGCCGCTGCACAGCAGCATGCCCACCCCAACCAGTTTGCCCTGCTGGGCCAGCGCCGCTTTGCGCCGTTTTTCTGGACGCAGTTTGCCGGTGCGGGCAATGACAATCTCTTCAAGTTCGCCTTCACGGTGATGGTCACCTATCAGCTCAGCGTCTCGTGGCTGCCGCCTTCCATGGCAGGCCTGGTGATCGGTGCGCTGTTCACTCTGCCTTATCTGCTGTTTTCAGCCACTTCGGGCCAGCTGACCGACAAGTGGGACAAGACCCGCATGTTCCGCCTGGTCAAGAATCTTGAAATCGGCATCATGCTGATCGCGGCCTGGGGCTTTATCCAGGCCAATGTGCCGGTGCTGTTGCTGTGCGTGTTCCTCATGGGACTGCACTCCACGCTGTTCGGTCCCGTCAAGTTCGCCTATCTGCCCCAGGTGCTCAACGACCGCGAACTCACGGGCGGCAATGGCATGGTGGAAATGGGCACTTTTGTCGCCATCCTGCTGGGTCAGGTCGCTGGCGGCCTGCTGATCGCCGTGCCGCAGGTCGGTCATATGCAGGTCGCCATGGCCTGCGTGGCCGTTGCGGTCGTGGGCCGCATCTGCGCGCAGTTCATTCCTCACGCACCGGCCACCGATCCGGGCCTGGTCATCAACTGGAACCCGTTCACCGAGACCTGGCGCAACCTCCAGCTGGCGCGCCAGCAGCCCGTGGTGTTTCGCTCGCTGCTTGGCATCAGCTGGATGTGGTTCTTCGGCGCTGTGTTTCTCTCGCAGTTTCCCAGCTTTGCCAAGGAGGTGCTGCATGGCGACGAGCATGTGGCATCGCTGCTGCTGGTGATCTTCTCGGTGGGCATAGGCATTGGCTCGCTGCTGTGCGAAGTGTTCAGCCGTCGCCAGGTGGAGATCGGCCTGGTGCCGCTGGGCGCGATTGGCATGAGCGTGTTTGCGATTGATCTGTTCTTCGCCACGCGCGCGCTGCCGCCCTCCGAGCTGATGGGCGTGAGCGCCTTTTTTGGAGAGGCCAAACACTGGCGCGTGATGCTGGACCTGGGCCTGCTGGCACTATCGGCGGGCATTTACAGCGTGCCCATGTATGCGTTGATCCAGATGCGCAGCCAGCCCACGCACCGCGCACGCATCATCGCGGCCAACAATATCCTGAACGCGCTGTTCATGATCGCCTCGGCCGTGCTGGCCGGTGCCCTGTTGGCCGCAGGTTGCAGCATTCCCCAGGTGTTCCTGATCACCGGCATTGCCAACGCCATCGTGGCGCTCTATGTCTTCCTGCTGGTGCCCGAATATCTGCTGCGCTTTGTGGCCTGGGTCATCACCCACTTTGTCTATCGCTTCAAGGTGCGTGGCGACGAGCATATTCCACGCGATGGTGCGGCCGTGCTGGTCTGCAACCATGTGAGCTTTGTCGACGCCATCTTGCTCATGGCGGCTAGCCCGCGTCCCATTCACTTCGTGATGGATCACCGCATCTTCCAGGCGCCGGTGCTGGGCTGGTTGTTCAAGCTGGCCAAGGCGATCCCGATCGCACCGCACAAGGAGGATCCTGCGACCTATGAAGCAGCGTTCGCGCGCGCGGCAGAGGTGCTGCGCGAAGGCGATCTGCTGGCCATCTTCCCCGAGGGCGGCATCACCTCTGACGGCCAGCTGCAGCCGTTCAAGGGCGGCATCATGAAGATTCTCGACCATGCGCGAGACGACGGCCTGCAGGTTCCCGTCATTCCCATGGCGCTGACCAATCTCTGGGGCTCCTACTTCAGCCGCATCGAGTTGCGCGGCGGCAGGAATGTGGCCATGGTCAAGCCGCTGCGCCGCGGCCTGTTCAACCGCGTGGGGCTGGAAGTGGGCGAGCCCGTAGCGGCTGCTGCGGTCACGCCGGCCCTGCTGCAGCAGAACGTGGCGGAATTGCTCCGACGTTGAGGCCGAATGATCAGGGCGCGAGCCGGATATCACCCATGTAGGCAAGTCCTTCGCCATGGGTGTTGTCCGAGTCCGCCGAGACGGTGACGCCGATGATGGTGGGCATGGCCTGGGACTCATCGCCAAAGGCCTGCTGGTAGTCGGCGGAGAGATGGCGCTGCTCCGTCAGCCACTGGCCTTTGTGTGCGTCACCGCTTTGCAGCACGATGTAACGCATGCGATGTGTGAATGCGTTGTGCATGACCGTGCCCACGGGCTGCTTGTTGTCCCAGACATAGCACAGGGTCTCGGCCGGGATGTCCTCGCCGGTGCTGATTCTGCCCAGGCGCAGCTTGGCCCGTTCGCCAAAGCTCAGCTGCGATTTGTCAAAGTCGAAGGACACGCAGAGCTTGAGCGCCGCATCGTCGCCGGCCCTGGTTTTGATATCGGCCTTGTCGATCAGCTGATCCACGCGCCAGCGCCACTGCAGCTGCAGATCGGGCGCGGCAGTCTGGTGGAGGGTGTGCACCATATTGCCGTAAGCGTCATGCGTGCTCACGCGCAGCACATGCCCGCCATCCTGGTCCACCACATTGAAGGCCGTCGGATTCTTGTTGGGCAGGGTGGCAAAGTGCCAGGGGCCGCCCAGCGGGCCCGGCGGCATTTGCGAAAAAGCAGGAATACCGCTGCCCTGTGCCAGGCCAGGGACAGCCAGGGTGGAGATGACGGTGGCGAGCGCTGCCGCAAGCCAGATCCGCGAAGGCGAAGGTTTGTGCTGGACAAAGGTCTGAGAGTGAAACCGCATGGATTGCCTGATGATTTTTAAAAGTTGTGGGCGCGGAAATCGGACAGGATGCATACACTGCCACCGGTTCTGGGGCAGCAGCGGACTGAAAGTATCGGGTTGAGATACTGAAAGATCTGCCAATTGCTGATTTTGACAAAACACAGGGCCAAAGTTTCGGGCGCGTGGATGATTCGTTCGTCGCCGCATGGAAATCGCGGTTCATTTCAACAACCATCGGGAGCCATTTGTGATCAACGTCTTGACCTTTATCCGTCCTCTTCGCAACAGCCTGTGCGCCCTGGGCGCGGCCTTTGCCTTGCTGGGCGGCAGCGCAGTCCACGCCCAGAGCGAAGCCTCTCTGGTGCTGTCGGCCCTGCCTGTGGCATCGGTGGTTGCAGCGGTATCGGGTGGCGCTTCGGAGGAAGTCGTGGCAATACCCCTGTTTCTGTCGGCCGCTGGCGCATCCGTGATCGTTGAGGCTGTGGAGAGCAGTGCCACAGGCGTGACCTATGTGCTCAAGAATGTGGCCGACGGCACCTCGGCGGTGGTCAAGGTCTCTGGCCATGCCGCAGGCGCCCTGTCGGTCGGTGTGGGCACGGTGGTGCAGACCAGCGCCACAGCGGCCGGCGTGATTCTATCCACGGCAGGCAAGGTGCTGGCCTTCATCCCCAACGAAATCGGCAAGGCGCTGATGCACAACGAGCGTCTGTAACTCAAGAAGCAGGAGGCTCGCATGATCAAGGAACCGACAAACGTTGTACACGCCATGGCACCCGCTCAACGCACCGGCATGCCCATTCCCGGCCCTGTGGTGCTGGCGCTGGGCGCTGCGCTGATTGCCTGGGCAGGCTCGGCCCAGGCAGGCCGCAGCTGTGAGGATCGGCCGCTGACTGCCGATGTCATGGCCAAGGGGCTGAATCTGGCTGCGCGTACCGCCAAGGCGCTGGATGCCGAGTTTCAGAAGAACGGCACCCAGGTCGTGCTGCTGGCGCGGCAAGGACAGGATTTGAGCAAATACGATCTCAAGTATTCGCACTATGGCTGGGCTTACAGAACGCCCGCCGGTCCCTGGCGCGTGGCGCACAAGCTCAATGAGTGCGGCACTGCATCCGGCCATATCTACCGCCAGGGCCTGGGCGAGTTCTTTCTTGACGATATGTGGCGCTACGAAGCCGCCATTCAGATCCCGACGCCGGCGGTGCAGCAGGCCTTGCTCAAGTTCCTGAGCGCTCCCACGGTACTGCGCCTGCAGAACGAACCCTACAGCATGGTCAGCTATGTCTGGAGCAGCAAGTACCAGCAATCGAACCAATGGGCAACCGAGACACTGGCCGCGGCCATGGAGCCGGCGGCGATTCAGAATCGCGCACAGGCCCAGGCCTGGCTGCAGGCCAAGGGTTACGAGCCCAGCGCGCTCATCATTCGCGCGTTCTCGCGGCTGGGCGGGCGCATGACGGCAGCCAATATCGCGTTTGACGATCATCCGAATGAAAAGCGATTTGCCAGCCGCATCGAGACGGTGACGGTGGACTCCGTGACTCAGTGGTTGCAGCGCACGCAACTGGCATCGGCTGTGCGTACCGTGCAATGAGTTTGAGTTTTTTTGGCTTCAAGGCCTTGCTGAGTACGCGCATGGCGCTACGTTTTTGGAGTAATTGAAAATGAGCAAGTCTCTGCGTTTGCCCGAGAAATGGTTTCGCCGTGGCCTCTGGCTGGTGGCGCTGGTGTTTGCCTTCTTCCTGATCGGTCTGGGTGGGCTGGTGGTGGGCAACCTGCCGCAGCCCGATCGCTCGCTGGAGATCGAGTCTTTTATTCCTGAGGCTGATGCACAGCGTGTGCAGGCCCAAATCGACCAGGCCCGGAAGACGGCCAGCGTCACCCAGAAGGCCCTGGACAGGGCCCAGCTCAAGTTCGATGCCGAGCGCGCGCTATCAGTCGGCGCGCGATACCTTTGACAACTGGGTGGCGACCCGTCGGGCTACGGAGCGCCCGGAGCAGGATGCCGAGCTGGTGGCGCGCAGCAAGGCGCTGGATGCGCTCAAGCAGGCCGAAGACATGGCCCGCCAGGAGCGCGAAAAGGAAGCCCAGACCCATCTGGAAGCCAACCAGGCCGTCTCCAACGCAGAGGCCGAGATGAGCAGTCTGCGCGAGCAGGCCTACCCCCAGTTTGAAGCCGCCATGCGGGCCAGCGAGCTGCGCGTGTTTCTGTTCCGTCTGGCCATTACCCTGCCTTTGCTGGTGGTGGCGGGCTGGCTGTTCGCCAAGAAGCGCAAGAGTACCTGGTGGCCTTTTGTCTGGGGCTTCATCTTTTTCGCGCTGTTCGCCTTCTTTGTCGAGCTGGTGCCCTATCTGCCTGACTACGGTGGCTATGTGCGCTACATCGTGGGCATCGTGGTGACGGTTCTGCTGGGACGCTATGCCATTCTTGCGCTCAACCGCTATCTGGAAAAGCAGAAGCTGCAGGAGTCTCTGCCCGAAGAGCAGCGCCGTGAAGAGCTGAGCTATGACGTGGCGCTGGAGCGGCTGTCCAAGAATGTGTGCCCGGGCTGCGAGCGCCCGGTGGATCTCAAGAACACCGAGATCGACTTCTGCCCCCACTGCGGCATCGGTCTGTTCGACCATTGCGGCAGCTGCAATACCCGCAAGAGCGCGTTCTCACGCTTTTGCCATAGCTGCGGCACTGCAGCAGGCAAGATCCTGCCGCGCCTGGATGGGGCACCGGCAGCTCAGCCGACATCCGGGGTGAACGAGATCAGATGAGCGCTGGCCGGGCGATCCGGATGCTGGAGCCGCGCTTAGCAAAGCTGTGAACTGACGCGGTCGCGCCCGGCCGCCTTGGCCTCATACAAAGCCTGGTCGGCATCCTGCAGCAGCAGATCGAGGCTTTGATGTGCTTGCAGCCGGTCGATATGGACCAGGCCTATGCTGACCGTGGCGCTCATCAACTGGTCATCCATGGGAACGCGCAGCTCCCGGATGGCGCGGTTGATGCGCTTGGCAATCTCCTGCGCTGCGGCGGCATTCACCTTGGGCAGAGCCACGGCGAACTCCTCGCCTCCCATGCGGCCCACGATGTCCTGAGCGCGCAGCACCTGGGTCAGCGTCTGGCAGAAGCTGCGCAGCAATTGGTCGCCTCCCGCATGGCCGAAGCTGTCGTTGATCTGCTTGAAATGGTCCAGATCCAGCATGAGGATGGCAAAAGGCTGGCCATCCTGCCGGCAGCGCTCCAGTATTCTTTGCCCCTGCTTCATGAAGGCACCGCGTGCCAGCATATCGGTCAGAAAGTCGTGGTTGACGGCATGGCTGAGCTTTTGCATCAGCTCGTTGCGGGCCATGTGCGATCCTGCCACCGCAAGCGGGCCCAGCACCAGCATGCACAGACCCATGCGAAATGACAAAGCCTCCAGAAAATGAGCGGGTGTGAATTCAAGCGTGCCCAACGAAATAAAGAGGATGCTGCTCAGGCACAACGAGGCCGTGATCAGCGTCAGACTGAAGATGCGATAGCTCAGCGCACACCAGATCAGAGCCGGCAGCGAGAAAGCCAGCGAACCCGGGCCCTTGATCCAGTAGCTGATGGCTTCCAGGGCAATCACGGCCAGCAGTGGCAGGACGCGGCGCAGCGCAGAGGATTTTCCCGGATGTTCAGCTGGTTGCCGGCTTGCAGGCCAGGCCAGAACAATGGGTAAAAACATCATGTAGTTCAGCCATTCGCTGCTCAGCCACATGGAAAAAGCCTGCCAGTGCGGCGTCCCGAAAACGGCGCTCAGCACCGGAGCTCCGAGCAGCGAGGCCGTCAGTGCGCCCAGGCCGCTGCCCACAAACAGCAGCAGGGCGGAGGATTGGCGTTGCATGAACAAGGTGGCATGGCGCTGCCTGTGCATCAGCGTCCAGGCAGCACCCACACCGGCCATATTGGCAATGCTGAGCAGGATTGCCGCATCGAGCCGGCTGCCCGTGAGCAGGTCGGCGGCGATATAGCCTGCCGAGACCGTCAGCACCGAGCTCGGACGCAGCCAGTCAGGGCGGTGCAGCAAAAAGCCCAGCAGCAGCGCGTTTGCGGGCCAGATCGGCGAGAGAAAGCCCATTGGGCGCGCCAGTATGCCCAGCAAGGCGGCCAGAAACACCAGGCTCCCAAGCGCGAGCGCAGCAGTCCATGCCCTGGGGGCAGCGGTCTGCAGCAACGGCGTTGGCTTGGGGGCGGAGGCTTCGGTCATGGGAGAGGGGCCGCGGGCGTTTCGTGGAACTTTCTTCAGTGGCTCTTTGCAAATTCGATGTCGATCGCCAAAAATGCCTCTTGTTGCCGTTAGATGTTGTAGTTTTAACAAAAACATACAGAAAAACGAGAGCGCACGCGGTTTTACAGCGCGCGATTGACGATGTTTTTCAATTGATGACCTGCTGCGCAAGCGCGATGTCAGCTGTCGAATGAAAAAAGCCAGAGACTCGCTCTGGCTTTTTGAGGTTCTGCTGCAGCAGGCGATGGGGCTTAGACCCCGCGTGCGCGATCGGCCTTGAAGCGGGCGCGGAACTCGGCAAACGTGCCCGCGTCGAGCGCATTGCGGATTTCCTGCATCAGGTTCAGGTAGTAGTGCAGGTTGTGGATGGTGGTCAGCATGGGGCCCAGCATTTCGCCGCAGCGGTCCAGATGGTGCAGATAGGCGCGGCTGAAGCCGTCGCGACCGCCATCGTCCCAGCTCACGCCGCTCTTGCCGGCGCAGGCATGGCAGGTGCAGGTGGTGTCTATGGGCTGGTGGTCCACCTTGTGACGGGCGTTGCGGATCTTCAGATCGCCGTAGCGCGTGAAGATGGTGCCGTTGCGTGCATTGCGGGTAGGCATCACGCAGTCAAACATGTCCACGCCGTCGGCAACGCCTTGCACCAGGTCTTCGGGCGTACCCACGCCCATCAGGTAGCGTGGCTTGTTGGCGGGCAGCAGATGCGGCGTGTGGGCCATGATCTCCAGCATCTCGTCCTTGGGCTCGCCCACGGAGACGCCGCCCACGGCATAGCCGGGGAAATCGATTTCCAGCAGACCCTGCAGCGATTCCTCGCGCAGATTGGTGTACATGCCGCCTTGCACAATGCCGAACAAGGCATTGGGGTTCTCCAGGCGCTGGAACTCCTCCTTGGAGCGCTTGGCCCAGCGACGGCTCATCTCCATGGACTTGCGTGCTTCGGCCTCGGTGGTCTTTTTGCCGTTGGTCTCGTAGGGCGTGCACTCGTCGAGCTGCATGACGATGTCCGAATTCAGAATCGTCTGGATCTGCATGCTGACCTCGGGCGACATGAACAGCTTGTCGCCGTTCACGGGACTCTGGAAATGCACGCCTTCTTCGGTGATCTTGCGCATGGCGCCCAGAGACCAGACCTGGAAGCCCCCCGAGTCGGTCAGAATGGGCTTTTCCCACTTCTCGAAGTCGTGCAGACCGCCAAAGGACTTCATGATGTCCAGGCCGGGACGCATCCACAGATGGAAGGTATTGCCCAGGATGATCTGAGCGCCCATTTCTTCGAGGCTGCGCGGCATCACGCCTTTGACGGTGCCATAGGTGCCCACGGGCATGAAGATGGGGGTCTGAACCTTGCCGTGGTTAAGCGTCAAGGTGCCACGGCGCGCGTGGCTGTTCGGGTCGGTCTTGAGAAGGTCAAACTGCAGCATAGTCCGCTATTTTCCCAGATGCTTGCAAGCACTGCTGCAATAGCCGATGCTTGGCCCAGATTCGTAACCCGTCTTTGCTGCCTGGCCCTACACTGGTGCACAAGACGAACAGGAGGTTGCCATGCTCAAGATCATGCTTGCGGTGGATGGATCGGATGTCGCGCTTGAGGCCGTACGCCACGGCATCAAGCTTTTGCAGAGCGGACTGGATGCTCACTTTGTGATAGCTCATGTGCAGAAGGAGGCATCGCTGCTGGAGCTTGCAACCACAGATTCCGATCTGATCGCCAACGCCAGCATCGAAGCCGGCATGGATCTGGTGGCACCGGCGCAGGATCTGCTCAAGGAAGCCGGAGCCTCCTATGAGGTGGAGATCAGTCTGGGTGAAGAGGCGAACACCTTGATCGATATTGCCGAGAGCAATGAATGCGATCAGATCATCATCGGCGCCACGGGTCAGAGCGGACTGGGCAGCATTCTGATCGGTTCAGTTTCACGCGAGGTGGCCAGGCACAGCCGTCTGCCGGTGACGATCGTGAAAATGCCGGAAGTCGCGGAGCTGGATGAAGGTTCCGACGAGGAGGCGGGCGCCTGACGGGATGACCCTGCGCAATACGCAGCAGGGGATGCTTGGGGGTGAGGTCAGGCCGCGTGGCGCTGCTGGCCGGATTCGCGCCTTTGCCAGCTGCTGCGGCTGCCTGCGCGGTGGGCGGAAAACTTGCCATGCGGCATGCTGGCCAGACGCATCAGCATCCAGCGGCAATAGCCCTGAACGCTCAGGCATTTGTTGATTTCCTCTTCGGGCAAGGGACCGGAGACCACGATCAGCCGGTCTGCGCCCTCCCAGTCTCCTGCCATGCGCAGTCGGCGCTGCGCACCCATGGCCCAGGAGTGGATGCGAGTGGGGTGACCATGCTGATGCACGCGGCCGGTGATGCGATCGAACGCGATGGCGACCAGCTCGGTCTTGAGGCGATAGGGGCGCTCTCCCGTGATGGCATTGAGCGCATCACGCATGTCGTAGAGGTAGTAATACCCGGACCTGAGCCGATATCGCAGATGCATTAAATCCATGAACCATGCCCCCAAAGCCTGTGTCACGCAGGACTGCGTGCAGGGCATTCTCCATGAAATTGTCACTAAACGGTGGTTTTTCGGGCTCAGGCACCTTCTGACAAGCTCAGTACCTGTCTGAGCTTGCCCAGCTGTTCGTAAAGATTGCTGGCGCTTTCGCTGTCCAGCGGAGCCAGCAACTGCTGCAGCCACTGCTCATGGGCGGTGGCCATGGCCTTGAACTGCTTTCTGCCTATGCGCGTCAGCCGAACGATCATGGCGCGTCGATCTTCTTCGTCGGCCACGCGCTCCACCCAGCCTTCGGCGACCAGCTGATCGGTCAGCCCCGTCACATTGCCTCCGGTCACCATCAGATATTCCGACAAGGTCTTCATGCGCAGCCCCTTCGGAAAGCGGCTGAGCTGGGCTAGATAGTCGAAGCGAGGCAGGGTGGTGCTGAATTCCGTGCGCAGCTGGCTGCGTATGACCTGCTCGATCTGCGTGCTGCAGGTCAGCAGGCGCAGCCACAGGCGAACGGCCTGATGGTCGGAGTCAGACAGACCGGCCTCGCGGCCAGGGGGGTCCGGCATATCGATGGAAGAGTCCAGATGGTGTTTGTCCATGGTCTACATAGTGTTTCAAGCGCCTGAGCTTGGCTTCAGGGTTTGGCCTGATTTTAGTGAAAAGTTCATGCGTTAATAATTTAGACATAAAGTAATTTTCAGTGCGCCATTTCTCGACGCGCCAGGAAGGGATTGCTGTCATGAAGATCGTCTGCATAGGTGGCGGCCCCGCCGGCCTGTATTTCGCGCTGCTGATGAAGCAGATGAACTCTGCGCACGAGGTGACGGTGGTGGAGCGCAACCTGCCCTATGACACCTTCGGCTGGGGCGTGGTGTTCTCCGATGCCACCATGGACAATATGCGCGTCTGGGACCCGGTGACGGCGACGCAGATCGAGCAGGCCTTCAACCATTGGGACGATATCGAACTGCTGTTCAAGGGGCGCAGGATTCGCTCCGGCGGCCATGGCTTTGTGGGGATTGGCCGCAAGCACCTGCTCAACATCCTGCAGGCGCGCTGCGAGCAACTGGGTGTCAACCTGGTGTTCGAGACCGATGTGCAGAGCGACGAGGAGTATCCGGATGCCGACCTCATCATTGCCTGCGACGGCGTGAACTCCCGCATCCGCAGCAAGTACGAGAGCACTTTCAAACCCGATATCGTCACCCGTCCCAATCGCTATATCTGGCTGGGCACGAACAAGGTCTACGAGGCCTTCACCTTTGATTTCGTGCGCACCGAGCATGGCTGGTTCCAGGCGCATATCTACAAGTTCGACGACAAGACCTCGACTTTCATCGTCGAGACCACGGAGGAATGCTGGAAGGCCAGCGGCCTCGATGGCGCCGACCAGGAGCAGTCCATCGCCTTCTGCGAAAAGCTGTTTGCAGACAATCTGCAGGGCGAGAAGCTGATGACCAATGCCCGCCATCTGCGCGGTTCGGCCTGGATCAATTTTCAGCGCGTGGTCTGCGACCAATGGTGGCTGCGCAATGCCAGGGGCAGCCACGTGGTGCTGATGGGCGATGCCGTGCACACGGCGCATTTCGCAATCGGCTCGGGGACCAAGCTGGCGATTGAAGATGCCATCGAGCTGGCGCGCCAGTTCAAGCAGATCGGCGATGCGGTCGAGCATATTCCCGAGGTGCTGACCGCCTACCAGGAGGCGCGTCGTGTGGAGACGCTGCGCCTGCAGAACGCAGCCTGGAATGCGATGGAGTGGTTCGAGGTCTGCGGCCAGCGCTACTGCGATCAGCTTGAGCCCGAGCAGTTCATGTACTCCATGCTGACGCGCAGCCAGCGCATCAGTCACGAGAATCTGCGCCTGCGCGATGCCGCCTGGCTGGACGGCTATGAGCGCTGGCTGGCCGAAAGAAATGGCGTGACCACGGATGGCAAGGCGCCGCCACCCATGTTCCTGCCCTACAGGCTGCGCGGGCTCACGCTCAAGAACCGCATCGTGGTGTCGCCCATGGCCCAGTACTCGGCCGTGGACGGCGTGCCCGGAGACTATCACCTCATGCATCTGGGCGCGCGCGCCATGGGCGGGGCGGGGCTGGTGTTTGCCGAGATGGCCTGTGTCAGCCCCGAGGGGCGCATCACGCCGGGCTGCCCCGGGACCTACTCGGCGCAGCAGAAGCAGGCCTGGAAGCGCATTGCGGACTGGATTCATGCCAATACCGATGCCAAGTTCGCCATGCAGATCGGCCATGCGGGCGCCAAGGCCTCGACGCGGCTGGCCTGGGAAGGTACGGATCTGCCGCTGGAGCAGGGCAACTGGCCGATCATGGCCGCGTCGGAGCAGCAATATCTGCAGGGAGTGAGCCAGATCTCCAAGGCCATGACACGCGCCGATATGGATGAGGTGCTGCAGCAGTTTGTCCATGCTGCGCAGATGGCGGCCGACATCGGCGTGGACTGGCTGGAGCTGCATTGCGCCCACGGCTATCTGCTGTCGGGCTTTATCTCGCCGCTGACCAATCACCGCAGCGATGAATATGGCGGCAGTCTGGAAAACCGCTTGCGCTATCCGCTGGAAGTCTTCAAGGCCATGCGCGCCGTCTGGCCTCAGGACCGGCCTATGTCCGTGCGCATCTCGGCCCATGACTGGGTGCCCGGCGGCATCACCCCCGAAGACGCGGTGGAGATCGCCAAGGCGTTCAAGGCCGCGGGTGCGGACCTGATCGACTGCTCCTCGGGTCAGGTCAGCAAGGCAGAAAAGCCGGTGTTCGGGCGCATGTTTCAGACCCCGTTTGCCGACCGCATTCGCCAGGAGGCCGGTGTTGCGACCATGGCCGTGGGCGCGATCAGCGAGGCCGACCATGCCAACAGCATCATTGCCGCAGGACGTGCCGATCTGTGCGCGATTGCCAGACCGCATCTGGCCAACCCGGCCTGGACGCTGACCGAAGCCGCCAAGATTGGCTACACGCCCATCGTCTGGCCCAAACAATACTTCCAGGGCAAGCGCCAGATGGAAGCCTTGTTCGTGCGCGAGAAAGCGCAGCAGGCATCGGCCAAATGAAACCCCTGAGTCTTCGCTGCGTGCCTTCACCTAAGCCTGAGGACAGCGGATGCGGGGCGTTCCCGGCCCGGCAGGTGAGGGCTGGCATGCATCCGTTTGATGGGCCGCTGGCCTGGAGAATTCAATGACAGGTGATATGAACGATCAACATGCGCTGGTGACGGGCGCGGGCCAGGGCATTGGCGAGGCGATTGCGCGCCGGCTGCTGGCCCAGGGCGCTCGCGTCACGGTGCTTGGGCGTCGCGCCGAGCCGCTGCAAAAGCTGGTGGAGCAGCACCCTGGTCACTGCCAGATGGTACTGGCCGATGTGGCCGATGAAGAACAGGTGGTGGCGGCGTTTGCGCAGGCGGCGGCCGTGCATGGTGACATCAGCATCCTGGTCAACAACGCCGGCCAGGCCAGCAGCGCGCCCTTCATGAAGATGGATGCCGCGCACTGGCAGCAGATGCTGGCGGTCAACCTGACCGGTACCATGCACTGCATTCAGCAGGTGCTGCCGGCCATGTCCGCTTCGGGCTGGGGGCGCATTGTCAATGTGGCCAGCACGGCCGGCCTGGTGGGCTATGCCTATGTCGCGGCCTATGTGGCTGCCAAGCATGGCGTGGTGGGCCTGACACGCGCCCTGGCGCTGGAGTACGCCAGAACCGAGATCACCGTCAACGCCGTCTGCCCTGGCTATACCGAAACCGAGATTGTCAAAACCAGCATAGACCGCGTGGTGGCCAAGACCGGCCGCACACCGCAGCAGGCCATGGCCGAGTTCGTCAAATCCAACCCCCAAGGCCGCCTGGTGCAGCCGCAGGAGGTGGCGGACGCCGTCCAGTGGCTGTGTGGGCGCGGCGCATCAAGCATTACCGGGCAAGCCATCGCCGTCGCCGGTGGCGAAGTCATGTGACCCGGAGTTTTTGGAGGCAGACATGAGCGAATACGCAATCGATCCAGCGCTGCAAGCTGGCAACCACAAGCCGCTGGCCGGCTATCAGGCCACGCATTTCCAGTGGCAGGTGACAGATGGTGTGGCCACCATCACCCTCAGTCGCCCGGAGCGCAAGAATCCGCTGACGTTTGATTCCTATGCCGAGCTGCGCGACCTGTTTCACCAGCTCAAGTGGGCGCAGGATGTGAAGGCAGTGGTGTTGGTCGGCGCCGGCGGCAACTTCTGCTCGGGTGGCGATGTGCATGAAATCATCGGTCCGCTGGTCGCGCTCAAGGCCCCCGAGCTTTTGATGTTCACCCGCATGACGGGCGAGCTGGTCAAGACCATGCGTGCCTGCCCCCAGCCCATCATTGCGGCAATCGATGGCGTATGTGCGGGGGCTGGGGCCATCATGGCCATGGCCTCGGACATGCGCCTGGGCACTGCGCGCAGCAAGACCGCATTCCTGTTCAACCGCGTGGGGCTGGCGGGTTGCGACATGGGAGCCTGCGCCATGCTGCCGCGCATCATCGGTCAGGGGCGTGCGAGCGAGCTGCTCTATACGGGACGCAGCCTGGGTGGCGAGGAGGGCGAGCGCTGGGGCTTCTTCAACCGTCTGTGCGAATCTGAGAGCGTGCTGGCCGAGGCGCAGAAGCTGGCCGCCGATCTGGCTGCCGGTCCCAGCTTTGCCAACGGCATTACCAAGACCATGCTGCACCAGGAATGGGCCATGACCATAGAGCAGGCCATCGAGGCCGAAGCCCAGGCCCAGGCCCTGTGCATGCTGACCGAGGACTTCTCGCGTGCCTATCACGCGTTCGTGGCCAAGCAAAAGCCAGTCTTTCAAGGAAACTGATATGGCAGACACCAGCTATCTGAAGTGGCCTTTTTTTGAAGCCCATCACGCTCGTCTGGCCCAGTCGCTGGATGCCTGGGCCAGGCAGAACATTGCGCATTCCCATGGCCCCGATGTGGATGCCGAATGCCGGCAACTGGTCAAGGCCCTGGGCGAAGCCGGCTGGCTGCGGCATGCGGTTGCGGGTGAGGTCCATGGCGGCGCAGGAGAGCAGATCGACACCAGAGCCATCTGCCTGATCCGGGAGACACTGGCGCGTCACAGCGGTCTGGCCGACTTTGCGTTTGCCATGCAGGGCCTGGGCTCGGGGGCGATCTCTCTGGCGGGTAGCGAAGAGCAGAAAAAGCGCTACCTGAGCCGGGTGGCCAGGGGCGAGGCGATCTCGGCCTTTGCACTGTCCGAGCCCGATGCCGGCTCGGACGTGGCTGCCATGGCCTGCGAGGCCAGACTCGAAGGTGATCACTATGTCATCAACGGCGAGAAGACCTGGATCTCCAACGGCGGCATCGCCGACTTCTATGTCGTTTTTGTGCGCACCGGCGAGGCTCCGGGGTCGCGTGGCCTGTCGGCGCTGATTGTGGATGCCGACACACCGGGCTTCGAAGTGGCCGAGCGCATCGACGTCATCGCACCGCACCCGCTGGCGCGTTTGAAGTTCTCCAACTGCCGCGTGCCTGCAGCGCAGCGCGTGGGCGAGGCCGGTGAGGGCTTCAAGGTGGCCATGCGCACGCTCGATGTGTTCCGTACCTCGGTGGCCGCCGCATCGCTGGGCTTTGCGCGTCGGGCCATGGATGAGGCCTTGCAGCGTGCCACCAGCCGCAAGATGTTCGGCGGGGTGCTGGCCGACTTCCAGCTCACCCAGGCCAAGCTGGCGCAGATGGCCACGCAGATCGACAGCGCAGCGCTGCTGACCTACCGTGCGGCCTGGCTGCGCGACCAGGGCGAGAGCGTGACACGCGAAGCTGCCATGGCCAAGATGACGGCGACGGAAAACGCCCAGCAGGTGATCGATGCGGCCGTGCAGATCTGGGGCGGTCTGGGCGTGGTCAGCGAGCAGCCCGTGGAGCGGCTTTACCGGGAGATTCGGGCCCTGCGCATCTACGAAGGCGCGACCGAGGTGCAGCAGCTCATCATCGGGCGCGACCTCATCAAGAACCATGGCTGAAAGCGCTCACGAATAAAGAACATCCGCCTGTTTTGGCCAAAAGGAGTGTGAGTCATGTCGTACACCGCGCATATCGATACCTTTGCCGCTGACAATCTGCCGCCCGCCGAGCTGCAGCCCGAGTTCCGTTTCGAGCTGCCCGAGCTGCAGTTCCCGGAGCGCCTGAACTGTGCCGTGGAGCTGCTCGACAGACATGTGGCGCAAGGTCGGGGCGATCGCCTGTGCATTCAGGCCGATGGAGTGCGCTGGACCTATGCCGAGCTGCAGGCGCAAGCCAACCGCATTGCCAACGTGCTGACCGGGCAGCTTGGCCTGGTGCCCGGCAATCGCGTGCTGCTGTGCGCGCCCAACAATCCGATGATGGTGGCCTGCTGGTTTGGCGTCATCAAGGCCGGCGGGATCGCGGTGGCTGCCATGCCGCTGCTGCGAGCCAAGGAGCTGTCCGCGATTGTCGACATTGCGCAGATCGGCCATGCGCTGTGCGACGAGGCCTTGCGCAGCGAGGTGCAGGGCGCCCAAGGAAAATCCGCCCGGCTGCAGAAGGTTCTGTTCTTCAACGGCCAAGGCGCTGCTGCGGACGCGCTGGAGCCGCTGATGCAGGCTGCGTCTGCCAGCTTCACGGCCGTGGATACTGCCGCCACGGACACCTGCCTGCTGGGCTTCACCTCGGGCACCACGGGCGTGCCCAAGGCCACCATGCATTTCCATCGCGACGTGATGGCAGTCTGCGCCTGCTGGCCTGTGCATATGCTGCGCGCCAATGCCGACGATGTGTTCATCGGCAGCCCGCCGCTGGCCTTCACTTTCGGGCTGGGCGGACAGGTGCTGTTCCCCATGTCCATAGCGGCCAGCATGGCCTTGCTGGAGAAGGCCGGCCCCGCGCAACTGGTGGACGGCATCGAGAAATTTGGCGCCACCGTGGTATTCACGGCCCCTACCTCCTATCGCGTGATGGCCCAGCAGGGCGAACGCATTCGCCGCACCCGGCTGCGCAAATGCGTGTCGGCGGGCGAGGCCTTGACTGCCTCCACGCGGGCGCTGTGGAAGGATGCGACCGGCATTGAAATCATCGACGGCATCGGCTCCACCGAGATGCTGCACATCTTCATCTCGCATCACGAAGAGGATGCGCGCCCTGGCGCCACCGGCAAGGCCGTGCCCGGCTATCGGGCCAAGGTGGTGGATGATGCGGGGCTCGAGGTACCGCCCGGCACCGTGGGCAAGCTGGCCGTGCAAGGCCCGACGGGGTGCCGCTATCTCAACGACAGTCGTCAGACCAAGTACGTGAGCCAGGGCTGGAATCTGACGGGCGATGCCTATCTGATGGATGGCGACGGCTATTTTGTCTATCAGGCGCGTACCGACGACATGATCATCTCGTCCGGCTACAACATTGCCTCTCCCGAAGTCGAGGAGGCCCTGCTGCTGCACGCGGCCGTGGCCGAATGTGCGGTGATCGGCGTGGCCGACAGCGAGCGCGGCCAGATCGTCAAGGCCTTTGTGGTGCTGCGTGCCGGCCATATGGCCAGCGATGCCCTGGTCATGGAGCTGCAGGACTTTGTGAAGAGTCAGGTCGCGCCCTACAAATACCCACGGGCCGTGCAGTTCGTCGACCAGCTGCCGCGCACGGCCACGGGCAAGTTGCAGCGCTTTCGCCTGCATGAAACCTGATGGCCATGTTTTTCAAGCGACCTGCGCCTGATGGGCAGGTGTTGCACGCAAATTTGATGGAAAGAACAGTCTGGCTATGAGTGAAGTAGCAATGGCTTCAGAACGCTTTGTGACGCAGGTGCCGATTCGCTTTGCGCACTGCGACCCGGCGGGCATCATCTTCTTTCCGCAGTATCTGGTGCTGTTCAACGGACTGGTGGAAGACTGGTTCAACAACGCGCTGGGCCTGAGCTATGCGGACATGCTGCAAAAGGACAGGGTGGGCCTGCCCATCGTGCACCTGGAGTGCGATTTTCGCGCCATCACCCGCATGGGGGAAACCGTGGCGCTGGGCCTGTCGGTTGCCAAGCTGGGCAATCGTTCGCTGACACTCGATGTGGACTGCACAGGCCCGGTGGGACAGCTGCGCGTGACGGCGCAGAAAGTGCTGGTCTTCACCAGTCTTCAAACCCATCAGGCGATCAGCGCGCCACCCGCAATTCGCCGCGCCATCGAACGCTGGCTGAGTTCATCCAATCCAACAGAAAACAGGAGTTGAACATGCAAGTACTGCTGCCGCCGGGCTGGCCCCGGCCCAAGGGATATGCGAATGGAGTGTCCGTGAGTGGCCGCCAGATCTATGTGGCCGGCATGATTGGCTGGGACGCCGAGGGCCGGTTTCATACCGATGATCTCGCGGCGCAGGCCAGACAGGCTCTGCACAATATCGTCGAGGTGCTGCAGGCCGGTGGAGCCAGGCCCGAACACATCGTGCGCATGACCTGGTACATCACCGACAAGAAGGAATATCTGGCGCAGCAGGCCGAGATCGGCAAGGCCTATCGCGAGCTGATTGGCTCATTCAGCGTGGCCATGACGGCCGTGCAGGTGGCGGCCCTGATAGAGGACCGGGCCAAGGTGGAGATCGAAGTGACGGCAGTGGTGCCCGAGTGACTCCGATTTGATAGCTGCTAGCGCTTGTATCTATTGAATTTCAATGCTTTTTAAGATTGAAATCGATAATGGGAGAGCGATATATGCTATGAAAAATGAGTGCGCCGCAGCTGACGGACGCCATCTGTAGAAGCGGTACTCCCCGAGCCCCAAGCCCTTAGCCGAAGGCAGCGAGCCTGGGCCGTCCCGTTGCCTCTTGCCTCAGGGGGAGGGCGCGGGGCCGCCCGGGCGCAGCGCCTCGGGCGGCGCTTAGAAGTCCAGCAGGCTCAGACCCACGCTGAGCACCGTGCGCTTGTTGTTGTAGTCGACCAGGCTGTCGCCATAGCCGCTGAACAGCTGTACATGCAGGCGCAGATTGCTCTTGCCGCCGTTCCAGCCTTCGCCCAGGGTGCGCAGCCATTCGATGCGTCCGGAGCCCTTGCCCTGGCCCAGCGAGCCGCGAGCGGTCAGGCCCAGGTAGTTCTGGTCGTTGACGTTCCAGCCCAGCTTGACTTCACCGCGGCCGATGTAGTCCTGGATGTGGGGGTTGTCGTCCTCGAGCGCGCTCTCCTTCATGCGCTGCCAGGCCTTCAGATGCAGCTGCCAGCGGTTGCCCAGCTCGGCGCCAGTCATCAGATACCAGCGGTTCCAGCTGCGCGACAGCGGATTGCTCTGACCGTTGGACTGGTGCGCGATGCCAATGCCCGAGTAGCGCCAGCGCCAGCCCAGCGGCAGCTGGGCGTCCGTCGGGTAGACGTAGAAGACCTCGGGCTCGTGGTCGGTGGTGCGGAAGGGCCGCGAGATATCGCCGTTGAACAGCTGCCAGTAGGACTGCTGGGTATAGCCGAACCACAGCGAATCCTTGCCCTTCGAGGTGGGGCCGGTCAGCAGGCCGGAGGCAATCTTGGTGCGAGCCGAGAGCTGCAGGCGCATCTCGTGCTTCTGGTAGGGCTGCTCGGTCGCCAGGCCGCGGCTGGGCGAATAGGGCTGCTGATTGACCTCGTCGCCCACGACCACGGAGACCGACATGGGACGGTAGCCGCGGAAGTTGAAGGTGCCGCAGTCCGTGCCGGGCTCCAGCTCGAAGTAGCGCGACACCTCGGTGTAGCGTGGATCGCGGCAGCCGCCGTTGTTGGGCGAGAGACCCAGGCCGCTGTCGGCGCTGGCGACAGTCGCCCCGGCCGCACTGGCGGGCGCGGCGTCGTTTGCCGAGGCGGTAGCGGCAGTGAGAGCAGGCGCAGCTTGCGCGCTGGCTGCAGGTGCATTCCAACCGGTGGCCTGGGGCGCAGCCGCCGGGCCTTGCTTGTGTGCCCAGGCATCAAAGCAGGCCAGTCGGTCGTTGTTGCTGGTGGTGGCTGCACATTGCTGCCAGCTTTCAGGGGGCGGCAGTTCCGCGCTGCTGGCGGTGGTTGGGTTCAGGCCGCCGACCAGTGTCAAGCCTATGCTCAGGGTCAGGGGGGGCGGTGTGAAGAAGCGAATACTCATGGGATCAATCAATGCACAGGCGGGACAAGGCCCAGCCCTGCTCAGGGTTGGACCTTGCGCATGATGAACGCGCGGGGTGGATCATTTTCTCCCTCCTGGTAACTGCCGTGAATTTCTGTACCGCAGCTGCCGTCGACCACTTCGCCCAGCCAGGTGCCGGTGATGCGTGAGCCGTCAGCGCTTTCTTCGAGCGTGACCGTGCCATCGTTCACATCGCCGACCATGGGGTGGCTGCCGCCCGGGCGGCTGATGCTGCCCTTGACGTTGCCTGCCCACTCGGGATGCGGGCCCAGCACCATGCGGGCGGTTTCTTCGCTGCCGGTGAAGGAGCCTGTCCATTCACCTTGCAACTGCTTGTCGCTCATCTGCCAGTCTTGCGGGCAAGTGCTGGCAGATTTGGAATCAAACTGGGCGCAAGCGCTTAGGGAGAAAGCGCTGGCAGCTATGAAAATCAGAGTTCTCAAAGTCATCTCGGGTCTTCAGTTGGCGGCGCCCGGCGCCGCCTGGTTCTTGCGTGCGGCAAATTCCTCGCGCAGCTTGCGCAGCTTCTCACGCGGGTCTTCCCTGGCCGTGGCCGCATCGAGGCCCATCTCCTTGATGAAACGGCTGGGCTGGCAAGCCACCATCTCGCGGCCTTTTTTGCGGCGCTTGGTCCAGCTCACGGCCAGCGTGCGCTGGGCGCGGGTGATGCCCACATACATCAGTCGGCGTTCTTCCTGCAGCCGCGCCGCCGTCTCATCGCTGACCTTTTGCTGCTTGCCGTCGTCGTCGTCCAGCTTGAACGGCAGCATGCCCTCGGTGACGCCGACCTGCATGACATGGGGCCATTCCAGGCCCTTGGAGGCATGGAGGGTGGAGAGCACGACCATGTCCTGCTCCTTCTCGCGCTCGCTGATGGTGGACAGCAGGGCAATGTTCTGCGAGACCTCCAGCAGGCTCTTGACCTCGGTCTGGGTACCGGCGCCTGCGGCATCCTCGATCTGGCCGCCGGCGCGCTGGGCCATCCAGTCGCAGAACTCCAGCACATTGCTCCAGCGCGCGGCGGCGACAGACTCGCTGTCTTCGCTGTCATACAGATACTGTTCGTAGCCAATTTCCTTGAGCCAGTCGATCAGAAAGCTGCGCGAGGCTTCAAAGCCCAGGGTGTGGCGGGCGCGGTATTCCAGGTCGTTGATATAACGGCCGAATTCCTGCAGGCTTTCGAAGGCCTTGCGTGGCAGCGCCTCCTCCAGCATGGCATTGAACAGCGAGCCGAACATGCTGAGCTTGTGCGCAGCGGAGAACTCTCCGAGCTTGCCCAGCGTGGTGTGACCGATGCCGCGCTTGGGCGTGCCTATGGAGCGCAGAAAGGCCGGGTCGTCGTCGTTGTTGATCCAGAGGCGGAACCAGGCGCACAGGTCCTTGATCTCGGCGCGGTCGAAAAAGCTGGTGCCGCCCGAGACCTTGTAGGGGATGTTGGCCTTGCGCAGCGCCTTCTCGAAGGGCTTGGCCTGGTGGTTGGCGCGGTAGAGGATGGCGAAGTCCTTCCACGCGGGCTGCGGGTTCATATTGGCACGCAGGCTCTGAATGCGGGCCACGGCACGCTCGGCCTCGTGCTCTTCGGTGTCGCAGTCGACGATGCGCACGGGTTCGCCCTCGCCGAGTTCCGAAAACAGTGTCTTGGGAAACAGCTTGGGATTGGGGCCGATCACATTGTTGGCGGCACGCAGGATGGCGCTGGTGGAGCGGTAGTTCTGCTCCAGCTTGATGACCTTGAGCTGCGGAAAGTCCACGGGCAGCTTCCTGAGGTTGTCCAGCGTGGCGCCGCGCCAGCCGTAGATCGACTGATCGTCGTCACCCACGGCCGTGAAGTGAGCGCGCTCGCCCACCAGGAATTTCAGCAGTTCGTACTGCGTGGCATTGGTGTCCTGGTACTCATCCACCAGCACATGGCCCAGCAGGCGCTGCCATTTTTCACGCACTTCGGGGTGGCCGCGCAGCAGGCGCATGGGCATGCCGATCAGGTCGTCGAAGTCCACGCTCTGGTAGGCGGTCAGGCGCTCTTCATAGCGCTGCATGATGAGGGCGGTGCTGCGCTCGTTGTCGTCCTGCGCCATGGCCAGGGCCTTGCGGCTGTCCCAGCCCTGGTTCTTCCAGCCGCTGATGGTCCACTGCCACTGGCGGGCCGTCGCCACATCGGTGGTGCCGCCCGCGCAGTCCTTGAGGATGCCGGTGACGTCGTCGGTGTCCAGAATGCTGAACTGGGGCTTGAGACCGAGGATGTGGCCGTCCTCGCGCACCATGCGCACGCCCAGCGAGTGGAAGGTGCAGATCAGCACCTCCTTGGCCTGGCGGCCGATCAGACCTGCGGCGCGCTCGCGCATTTCGGCGGCGGCCTTGTTGGTAAAGGTGATGGCGGCAATGCGGCGTGGCGCCAGACCGGTTTCGATCAGGCGGCCTATCTTGTGCGTAATCACCCGGGTCTTGCCCGACCCGGCACCTGCCAGAACAAGGCATGGACCGTCGGTGTAATGCACGGCCTGGAGCTGAGCGAGGTTGAGACCAGCAGACATGAAGCAGAGTGACCCATCATCAAAAACAAGGACTGGGAGCATACCGCTTCACCGTGAAGAGCCCTGATGACAGCGCTCACAACTGACAAAAATCAGGGACTCAGCGAGCGTTTCACCTACACATGCGCTCTGCTGTTACTTGAATAATTGTTGTAATAAGGTGTTAGTTGTGTAGCGTGAAGATTGCCTCGTGTCCGGCCTTGATCCCGACAACGCCAGCGAATTTTCGATGGTTGAGGGATTCATTGTCTTTTCCTCAACAGTCAGGGTGCTGTGCATGGCGAGAACCATCGGTGAAGTGAGCTTGGCCGCAGAACTTTGGACGCCTGCGGTGCAGCAGCGCTTTGAAGCGCTGTTCTCCGTGGCCGCGCGCAAGTCGCTTTCCGCCTGGCGTCAGGTTCCGCGCCAGGCGGCCGAAGTGCTGGTGATCGAAGGGCTGGAGAGCCTGCTGGCCAAGTCAGAGGCGAGAGCTCCTTGCGTGGTCTATCTCGGTGGCGAGCCGGCCATGCAGCCGCTGGGGCGCTCCTCCCAGGGCTGGGCCGCACATCTTGATGCGGACTTTACGCTGTCCGACCTGATCGACATGCTCGATCGCGCAGCAGTCTTCCTCATGGACTGGAGAGCCCGGCACAGGACCGATGCACCCCTGTCGCTGCAGCGTGCCCTGCAGGAGCTTCAGCAGCAGGGGGCCGACTGTTCGCACCGCTTTCATATCAAGTCCTGGGTCGCCCTGCCTGGCAGCGCCAACAGTGCGCTGCACATGCGCGTGCTGGCGCTGCTCGCGCGCGGGCCCATCGATGCCAGATCGCTGGCCGAGCATGCCGGCATCGAAATGCCGCAGCTATCGACCCTGCTGTCCCTGCCTCAGCTTCAGGCCGTCCTGCACTGCAGTCCGCGCGGCCCCGAACAGCCTGCGGACGCACGCAAATCAAGCTCCCCAAGGCAGGCCACCACTTCAGTGACGCTCCAATGGGTCAGCAAACTGACGGGCTGGATTAGCCGTGGAGGACGCACATGACCTCTTTCATGCCCATGCAGCCCGGCCAGGGCCTGCTGCGGGTGAGTCTGCTTGGGCCCATGGGCATAGGCAAGACCACGGCGCTGCGCAGCCTGTGCGGGGAATTCATGGCAGGCAGCGATGTGCGCAACCTGGACAGGGCGGCACACAGCAAGGAGTTCACCACGGTAGGGGCGGAGTTTGGCGAGATCGATCTGGGCTCGGGCGAGCGACTGCAGCTGGTGGGCAGTCCCGGCCAGGATCGTTTCGATTTCGTGCGCCGCTGGGTGCTCTCGGCATCGGTGGGGGCGCTGCTGATGCTGGACGTCAACGACGCGGGCGCGGTGGATTACGCCAGCGAGATGCTGACGGGGATCGCGGAGCTGGAGCAGGCTCCCCTGATGCTCATTCTCAGTTGCCGCAGCGCCAGTGGGGCAAGGCTGGAGGCGTTCAGCTCGGCCCTGGTGGCCAGAGGCCATGAGATCACCCCGCTGATCGAAGCCGACCCGCGTGATCGCCAGCAGATGCTGGATGCGCTGAGCGTGCTGGCGTCACTGCTGTCCCTGCAAAGTCAGACCCTATGAATACCCATATCTCTCTCGTGATTCCGGCCCATGCGGTGCAGGCCGGCCAGGAAATCCTGGCGCGCGTGGTCGCCCCGGTTGCCGGCGTCCATATCGCCTTGCTCTGCACCCCTGACGGCTTCGAGATTGCCGCGCTGCGCATTCGCAGCGAGTTGCCGACCGAGCGGCTGTCGGCCATGGCGGGCTCGCTGATGGCCATGGCCAGGGCCGTGGCCAATGAAATCGGTCACAAGGATTGCAAGCGCCTGACCTTCGAGACGGAGTCGGGCACCGTGGTCTTCCAGGCGGTGAATGGCGCTTTCCCGGCCGTTCTCTGTCTGGTGGTCGATCAGAACGCCTTGCTGGGTCGCGCGCTTTGGGCGGCCGGCGAGGTTGCCACAGGGTACCTGCCTTCCTGATCACAGGTTCACTGGAGTTCTGAGTCCGAGTGGGTGCGCATACTGCGCACGGGTTCCTTGTCTTGCTTTTTCAAAAAGGTGGATTTATGGCCTCTATCCAGGATTCTCTGAACGCTTTGATGACCACCGACGGCGCCGTCTGTGGCGCTCTCGTGGACAGCGCCAGCGGCATGCTGATGGGCAGTGTCGGCGGCGGCGTGGACATGGAGCTGGCTGCGGCCGGCAACACCGAGGTGGTGCGTGCCAAGCTCAAGACCATGCGCATGCTCAATCTCAACGACCAGATCGACGACATCCTGATCACTCTGGGCAAGCAATATCACATCATCCGTCCCGTGGCCGCCAACGACGGTGTGTTCTTCTATCTGGTGCTGGACAAGGCCCGCGCCAATCTGGCACTGGCGCGCCGCAAGACTGCCGATGTGGAAAAGGAGCTCAAGCTCTGACGCGCTGTCCTTGCATCCGTCACAGCGGCCTGCCTTGCGCAGGCTTTGCTTTGTGCATCGGGGGGCGCTGAAAAATTTTCATCGAAGGCTCTGAGAAGTCTGCCGCAGCGCGCTGTCACAATTTGCCGGTGCTGTCCGTTCTACTCATCACCTTTCCCTTCTTTGCGCTGGTGGCTTGCGGCTTTGCCGCCACATGGCGCGGCATCCTGCCCCAGGCAGCGATCCCCGGCCTCAATGCCTTTGTGCTGTACTTCGCGCTGCCCTGCATGCTGTACCGCTTTGGCGCGCAGACACCGATTCATCAGCTGCTCGACATCAATGTCACCCTGGTCTATCTGCTCTGTGCGGTGCTGATGGTGGGCGCGACCGTGCTGCTGACACGCAGGCGCCTGGGCTGGAACGATGCCGCATTCGGCGCTCTGGTGGCAGCGTTTCCCAACACCGGCTTCATGGGCGTTCCCATGCTGGCGGCGCTGCTGGGTGCGCAGAGCGCGGGGCCGGTGATCGTGACCATGGCTATCGACATGGTCATCACCACCTCGGCCTGCATTGCGCTGTCGCGGCTCGATCTGGCGGGAGGGCAGGGAATCTGGCTGGCGGTGCGCAATTCGCTCAAGGGCATGGCGTCCAATCCCATGCCCTGGTCGATTTTGCTGGGCGGTCTGGCGTCGGCCATGGGCTGGGTATTGCCCGGCCCGGTGGACAAGACCGTAGCCATGCTGGCCGCAGCGGCTTCGCCGGTGGCCTTGTTCACCATAGGTGCCGTGCTGGCGCGCTCGCAGATGAACAGCCACGAACGCGTGGCAGCGCGGGACTATGTGCCGGTTGCGCTGGCCAAGCTGGTCGTCCATCCGCTGCTGGTCTGGGCCGTCGGAATGGCAGCGATCTCCATGGGACTGGGGCTCCAGCACGAAACCCTGGTGGTGCTGGTGCTGCTGGCGGCTCTTCCCTCGGCCAGCAATGTGTCGCTGCTGACCGAGCGCTACGGCGCCCACAGCGGTCGCGTGGCGCGCATCATCCTGGTGTCGACCAGCCTGGCCTTTCTGACCTTCTCTGCCGCCGTGGCGCTGATGACCTGATCAAAAACAAGAGCGGCTTGCGCAAGACCAGCCTGCGCAAACCGCTGTTTCGGCTTAAAGCCGCAAATCCAACACACCCCAGCAAAGAGACACCGAGCAAGGGCCTAGGCGGCCCCGCCGCCCTGCACCGAAGGTGTCGTCCCCCTCCGGCGCTCAGCGCCAGAGAGAGGGCGAAGGCGCGTCAGCGCCTCAGGGGGAGTGCTCAATACTCCCAGAACATCCGCTGCAGTTCCTTGGTGTTGGCGCCCTTGGTCAGCGCCAGCATGGTCAGCAGGCGTGCTTTTTCGGGGCGCATATCGTGGGCGACCACCCAGTCGTACTTGTCGTCGGGCTGCTCGGCATTGCGCAGCACAAAGCCGTAGGGCACGCGTGACGAGCGCACGACGAGCACGCCCTTGCCGCGGGCATCCTGCAGCGGCTTGACCATGCGGTCGGCCACCGAGCCATTGCCGGTGCCGGCATGGACGATGGCCTTGGCGCCGGCATCGACCAGTGCATTCACGGCCGTGGGCTGGACGCTGCCATAGGCATAGACGATGTCCACCTGGGGCAGCTTGTCGATGTTGTCGATATTGAACTCGGAGTTCATGGTGTGGCGCTTGACGGGCGCGCGGAACCAGTAGTTCTTGCCCTCGACCACCATGCCCAGCGGGCCCCACTGGCTCTTGAAGGCACCGGTCTGGATGTTGATGTCCTTGTTCACATCGCGGGCGGTGTTGATCTCGTCATTCATGGTGACGAAGACGCCCTTGCCCTTGGCGTCCTTGGAGCCGGCCACGCTGACGGCATTGACCAGATTCAGCGCGCCATCGGCTGACAGGGCCGTGCCCGGGCGCATGCTGCCAACCACGGCAATGGGCTTGTCGGTGTGCACGGTCAGACTCAGGAAGTAGGCCGTCTCGGCCAGCGTGTCCGTGCCGTGGGTGATGACGATGCCGTCCACATCAGGCTGCTTGGCCAGCTGCGAGACGCGCTTGGCCAGAGTCAGCAGATTGTCGTTGGTGAAGCTCTCGGAAGCGATCTGGAACACCTGCTCGCCGCGCACATTGGCGATCTGGGCCAGCTCGGGCAGGCCGGCCAGCAGCTTGTCCACAGGGACCTTGGCGGCTGTGTAGGTGGCGCTGTTGACGGTCGAGGCACCGGCACCCGCAATCGTGCCGCCCGTGGCCAGCACCACCACATTGGGCTTGGCTGCCTGCGCCTTGGCCGCCTGCGCGGCCGCAGGCGATGCATCCTGCGCCAGGGCTGCGCCGGGGGCGGACAGAACGCCCAGAACGGCAATGGTGGCGGCCAGCAAGGACTGGCGGAAGACTTGTTTTTGCATGAAGTAGTGCTCCGTGATTGAATGAAACGGCCTCTTGTGGAGCCGAGCTTCACACCATGCAATAGCCATGCCGGCTTGCCCATTCGCGCAAATCCCGATGGATTTGCCAAGCGCCTGCGGTTTATATAAATTGATAGCTGTCAGCGCTTATGGGTAAAGGGCTAAAGAGCTAAAAACCTTAAACTTCAGACGACTTTAAATGCTGAGCGGATCCACATCCACCAGCCAGCGCACCAGCGGCCTGTGCTCGGGCAGAGTGCGCAGCCAGTGCAGATACTGCTGCCAGGCATTCAGAAAGCGCAGCAGGGCGCTGCGGTTGCCGGCTTCCAGCAGCATCTGGGCACGCTCCACATTGGCCACGCG
>Ga0209370_1000943_pt1 | contig 29883 bp, 28 predicted proteins | sample AgamicAtPrz_FD_187164 | JGI IMG/M metagenome (GOLD analysis project Ga0209370, IMG submission 187164) | Agave microbial communities from Guanajuato, Mexico - At.P.rz (SPAdes) (version 2) | ecosystem: Host-associated > Plants > Phyllosphere > Phylloplane/Leaf | place: Guanajuato, Mexico... | reverse complement strand
TAGCGCGTCTACCAATTCCGCCACCTTCGCCCAGTGCGAGCAATATCAACGTGGTTGTTGGTGCGAGGGGGGGGACTCGAACCCCCACATCCTAAGGACACTAACACCTGAAGCTAGCGCGTCTACCAATTCCGCCACCTTCGCAAACCATCGATACTTTAAAAGTATCGTAACCACGGAGGCGCATTCTAGTGGTTTTCAGATTTACGTCAACAGAAAAATGTGTGGGGTGCCGCGATCGCTACAAAAATGTTCAGTGGAAATGCCCGGCCAGCCGTGCGCTGCCGGGCAGGTGCGGTTACTTCTTCGCCTGGCGCGTCATAATGGCGCGATAGATTTTGAAACGCCCCGTCTGGGCCAGCACTTCATGGAAGCCAAAGGTCTCGTCCAGGATTTTCGGATAGGGCAGGAAGGCGTTAGCCACGATGCGCAGTTCGCCGCCGCTGTTCAGGTGGCGCACCGCACCGCGGATAAGGGTCTGCGCCGCTTCCAGGCTGGTTTCGAGGCCGTCGTGGAACGGCGGGTTGGAGATAATCATGTCGAAACGACCCGTTACCTCAGAGAAGACGTTGCTGGCAAACACCTCGCCCTCGATACCGTTGGCGGCAAGGGTGGCGCGGCTGGCTTCCACCGCCGGGGCGCTCACGTCGCACAGGGTCAGACGCACTTTCGGCGAGTGGCTGGCGAGCACGGCAGAGAGCACGCCCGCGCCGCAGCCCACGTCCAGCACTTTGCCTTTGGTGTGCGGCTTCAGGGTGGAGAGCAGCAGCTGGCTGCCTGTGTCCAGCCCGTCGCGGCTAAAGACGCCCGGCAGGGTTTTGATGGTCAGGCCGTCGAGCTGATATTCGCCCCAGGCCTTATCGGCATCAAAGGTCGGCTGCTTTTCCAGGCGCCCGTGATACAGGCCGCAGCGGCGGGCGCTGTCGACTTTATTCAGCGGCGCGTAGTCGGCCAGCATCTGTTCGGCGCTGCGTACGCCGCTGCGGTTTTCACCCACCACGAAGATATCGCAGCCTACCGGCAGCAGGGAGAGCAGGTTCATCAGCTGGAACTGGGCTTCCGGCTTGTTCTTCGGCCAGTAATAGATAAAGGTGTCGCAGTCGGCTACATCTTCCGCCTCTGCCACCAGGCTAAAACGCGCGCGCTCGCCCATCTGACGGCTCAGAACCTGCCAGTGGTGGTACTGCTGGGTATGGGCGCGGCTGTCGGCGCACTCGAAACGGGCAGGCAGGTCATCCTGCATATCTCCGGCAAACAGAATACGGCTTTGTTCGAAATCATCACTGTGACGCAGCAAGACTTCACTTGCCGGGGTAAATGCAGACATAAAGGATCCTCAATAATCAGTGGCGGCGATTATAGTTGTTTGTTGGCGCAGATTCGACGAGTTTGGTATATTTGCGCGCCTGACAGACAGGAGTTTTCGCAATGACATCCCGACGAGACAGGCAACTACAGCAACTGGGCATTACCCAGTGGGCGCTGCGCCGCCCGGCGGCGTTGCAGGGCGAAATCGCCATCTCGCTGCCCGCACACGTTCGTCTGGTGATGGTGGCGCAGAGCCTGCCCGCACTGAACGAGCCCTTTATTGTCGACGTTTTACGCGCCCTGCAGCTCAGCCCCGATGAGGTGATACAGCTCACCCCGGACCGCGTGGCGATGCTGCCGGAAGGCAGCCGCTGCAACAGCTGGCAGCTTGGGGTAACGGAAGCGATGGCGCTTGAGGGCAGCAATCTAGCTACTCCGGCGCTGGACGAACTTAAAGCCAACCCGGCGGCCCTCAGCGCGCTGTGGCAACAAATCTGCGAACATGAACACAATTTCTTCCCTCACGACGACTGATTTAGCGCAGGCGTTTGCCATCGAAAAACGCGCCCACGCTTTTCCGTGGAGTGAAAAAACTTTCGCCAGTAACCAGGGCGAGCGCTATCTCAACCTGCGCCTCGACGTGGACGGCACCATGGCGGCATTTGCCATCACCCAGGTGGTGCTGGATGAAGCCACGCTGTTTAACATCGCCGTCGATCCCGCTTTTCAGCGCCGTGGCCTGGGAAGGGAACTTCTTGAGCATGTGATTCGCGAGCTGGAAACGCGGGACGTATTCACGCTGTGGCTGGAAGTTCGCGCATCGAACGTCGCCGCCATCGCGCTCTATGAAAGCTTAGGCTTTAACGAGGCGACGATCCGCCGTAACTATTATCCCACCGCAGAGGGACGTGAAGACGCCATCATTATGGCTCTACCGCTTGGATAACTAAAAAGGTTGTAACAATGAACTGGGACTGGATTTTCTTTGACGCCGACGAAACGCTCTTTACCTTTGATTCGTTCAGCGGCCTACAGCGGATGTTTCTCGACTATAGCATTACCTTTACCGCTGAGGATTTTCAGGATTACCAGGCGGTGAACAAGCCGTTATGGGTGGATTACCAGAACGGCGCTATTACCGCGTTACAGCTACAGCATCAGCGGTTTGATCGCTGGGCCGAGCGCTTAAAGGTCAGCCCTGGCGCCCTGAACGACGCTTTCCTTAATGCGATGGCCGAAATCTGCGCGCCGCTGCCGGGAGCGGTTTCGCTGCTGGATTCCCTGAAAGGGAAGGCTAAGCTTGGGATAATTACCAACGGCTTTACCGCGCTGCAGCAGATCCGCCTTGAGCGTACCGGCCTGCGGGATTACTTCGACGCGCTGGTTATCTCAGAGCAGGTGGGGGTGCCAAAACCCGACCCGCGTATTTTCGACTATGCGCTGGCGCTGGCCGGCAACCCGGACCGCTCGCGCGTGCTGATGGTGGGCGACACGGCAGAGTCCGATATCCTCGGCGGCATTAACTCGGGGCTCGCCACCGTCTGGCTGAATGCCCACGGTCGCGCCCAGCCTGAAGGCATCCAGCCGACCTGGACCGTCACGTCACTGAACGAACTGGAGCAGCTCCTGTGTAAACACTGATTGCCTCCCCCCCGTTGATGGGTAAAATAGCCGCAATTTTTCGTGTTCATCACGCGTGGCGCACCGCCGCGCTTACTAAGAAGATTAATTATGACGTTGTCTCCTTATTTGCAGGAGGTGGCCAAGCGCCGCACTTTTGCCATTATTTCTCACCCGGATGCCGGTAAAACCACCATCACCGAAAAGGTGCTGCTGTTCGGACAGGCGATCCAGACCGCCGGTACGGTCAAAGGCCGCGGCTCCAGCCAGCATGCGAAATCCGACTGGATGGAGATGGAAAAGCAGCGTGGTATTTCTATTACCACCTCCGTGATGCAGTTCCCGTATCACGACTGCCTGGTGAACCTGCTGGACACCCCGGGCCACGAAGACTTCTCTGAAGATACCTACCGTACCCTGACGGCGGTTGACTGCTGTCTGATGGTTATCGACGCCGCAAAAGGTGTAGAAGATCGTACCCGCAAGCTGATGGAAGTTACCCGCCTGCGCGATACGCCGATCCTCACCTTTATGAACAAACTCGACCGTGACATCCGCGATCCGATGGAGCTGATGGATGAAGTGGAAAACGAGCTGAAGATCGCCTGTGCGCCAATCACCTGGCCGATTGGCTGCGGTAAGCTCTTTAAGGGCGTTTACCACCTCTATAAAGACGAAACTTACCTGTACCAGACTGGTAAAGGCCATACCATTCAGGAAGTGCGTATCGTAAAAGGTCTGGATAACCCGGATCTGGATGCGGCGGTAGGCGAAGAGCTGGCCGCTCAGCTGCGCGACGAGCTGGAGCTGGTGCAGGGCGCCTCCCACGAGTTTGACCAGGAGCTGTTCCTGAGCGGTGAAATTACCCCGGTCTTCTTCGGTACCGCGCTGGGTAACTTTGGCGTGGACCACATGCTGGACGGGCTGGTGGAGTGGGCGCCGCAGCCGATGCCGCGTAAAACCGACACCCGCGAAGTGGAAGCCCAGGAAGAGAAGTTCACCGGCTTCGTCTTTAAAATTCAGGCCAATATGGACCCGAAACACCGCGACCGCGTAGCCTTTATGCGCGTGGTGTCCGGCAAATATGAGAAGGGCATGAAGCTGCGCCAGGTGCGCATTGGTAAAGACGTGGTGATCTCCGACGCCCTGACCTTTATGGCGGGCGACCGCTCCCACGTGGAAGAGGCCTATCCTGGCGATATTATCGGCCTGCACAACCACGGCACCATCCAGATTGGCGATACCTTTACCCAGGGCGAGATGATGAAGTTCACCGGTATTCCGAACTTCGCGCCGGAGCTGTTCCGCCGTATCCGCCTGCGCGACCCGCTGAAGCAGAAGCAGCTGCTGAAAGGGCTGGTGCAGCTTTCGGAAGAGGGCGCGGTGCAGGTCTTCCGTCCTATCGCCAACAACGATCTGATCGTGGGCGCGGTGGGCGTGCTGCAGTTTGACGTAGTTGTTGCCCGCCTGAAGAGCGAATACAACGTAGAAGCCATCTACGAATCGGTGAACGTGGCGACCGCGCGCTGGGTTGAATGCACCGACGTGAAGAAATTCGAAGAGTTTAAGCGCAAGAACGAAGTGCAGCTGGCGCTGGACGGCGGCGACAACCTTACCTATATCGCCCCAACCATGGTCAACCTGAACCTGACGCAAGAGCGTTATCCGGACGTGGTGTTCCGCAAAACCCGCGAACACTAATATCCCCTCAGAGCACGGCGCCCGCCGTGCTCTGCTTAATTTCCTGCCTTATTAACTCCTTGCGGAATGTTCTTAAATCAACGTTATTTCTATTCTGTTGCTTAATTTTTGCCCTAATTCGAAAGCGGCACGCAAATCATGATCTATATTTAACTCAGTGTTTAACACCGGGCGCGGATGATAGCTCTGTTCAATGCGTGTTGATAAGCCTCTCATCCTCACCCTGTGTTTATTCGCAACATAAAAGACTAGTTTGTAGGGATATTTGTCGCTCAAATGATGAGCAAACTACAGGAATTACATCGATGAATATGAAAAGCGTGAAGATTAATAAAACCCTGCTGGCCGTAATGCTGGGCACTGCCCTGGTGAGTGGCTCCGCGCTGGCGGAAGAGACCACCACGGACAAGGCGCAAAATACTGCACACAGCGCAGGGGAAAAAATCGATAGCTCTATGAATAAAGTCGGTAATTTCATGGATGACAGTGCTATCACAGCAAAAGTGAAAGCGGCTCTGGTGGATCACGAAAATATTAAGAGCACCGATATCTCCGTAGAAACGGAAAAAGCCGTTGTCACGCTAAGTGGTTTTGTAGAAAGCCAGGCTCAGGCCGAAGCGGCCGTGAAAGTGGCGAAAGGTGTTGAGGGCGTCTCCTCGGTCAGCGACAAACTTCATGTCCGTGACGGTCATGAGAAGTCAGCTAAAGGCTATGCGGGCGATACTGCAACTACCAGCGAAATCAAAGCTAAACTGTTAGCGGATGACATCGTTCCATCACGTAAAGTGAAAGTTGAAACCACCGACGGTGTGGTGCAGCTCTCCGGTACGGTTGACTCCCAGGCACAGATCGATCGTGCTGAGAGCATCGCTAAAGCCGTTGATGGCGTGAAAAGTGTTAAAAACGATCTGAAAGCGAAATAAATAATCAAGATTCGTCCTTCTGGCTGAGGCCAGAAGGCGAAATAAGAATTACACATGTAGATATCGCGTGGGCAACATGCGCCCACATATAGCGGTCGACATTAACTATGGTTAAGGAGAGGCTTATGTTTCGTTGGGGCATTATATTTCTGGTAATCGCGTTAATTGCCGCCGCTCTGGGTTTTGGCGGACTGGCTGGTACGGCTGCAGGCGCAGCGAAAATCGTCTTCGTAGTCGGTATTGTTCTGTTCCTGGTCAGCCTGTTTACCGGACGTCGCCGTCCGTAGCAGTAGTTAACCGGTAATCCGGTCAATACGGAATAAATAACGTAAAGCCAGTCCTTGTGACTGGCTTTTCCGGTTTCAGACACAGCGAAAATGTGCGTTACTGTGCCTTACCCAATAATTAAAAAAGGGAAGCAGAGGTGGGACAGCGAATACCCGTTACGCTCGGCAATATTGCGCCGCTGGCGATTAAACCTTTTCACCCGGGGCCGCTGGCGCTGGTCTGCGAGGGGGGCGGCCAGCGCGGTATCTTCACCGCCGGCGTGCTGGACGAATTTATGCGCGCGCAGTTCAACCCTTTCGATTTTTATTTCGGCACCTCGGCCGGGGCGCAGAATCTCTCTGCCTATGTCTGCAACCAGCCCGGCTACGCCCGCAAAGTGATCATGCGTTACACCACCTCACGGGAATTTTTCGATCCGCTGCGCTTTGTTCGCGGGGGAAATCTTATCGATCTCGACTGGCTGCTGGAATCCACCGCCAGCAGGATGCCGCTGGCGATGGACAACGCCTCGCGGCTGTTCGACGGCGGAAAATCCTTCTGGATGTGCGCCAGCCGCAGCGATGACTACACGCCGGGCTACTTTTCACCCTTAAAAGAGAACTGGCTGGATATTATCCGCGCCTCCAGCGCCATCCCCGGCTTCTACCGCAGCGGCGCCATGCTTGACGGCATCAGCTACCTTGATGGCGGCGTCAGCGATGCGATCCCGGTGCAGGAGGCGGCCCGGCGCGGGGCCAGAACCATCGTGGTGATCCGCACCGTGCCGTCCCAGGCCTATTACACCCCGCAGTGGTTTAAGCGCATGGAGCGCTGGCTCGGCGACAGCAGCCTGCAGCCGCTGCTGAACCTGGTGCAGCACCATGAGACCACCTATCGCGCCACCCTCGACTTTATTAACAAGCCGCCGGACAAGCTGCGCATCATTGAAATCTATCCCCCCAGAGCGTTGAGCAGCATGGCGCTGGGCAGCCGCATTCCGGCGCTGCGGGAAGATTATAAAACCGGCCGCCTGTGCGGGCGCTACTTCCTGGCGACCCTGGGCAGGCTGCTGGCCGAGCGCCCGCCTCTGCGCCGCCATACGCCGGTTATCGCCCCGGTTATTGCCCCCGCTACCCTGGTGGTGCCGCCCGCAGGCGTGGCCAACGATGCGGTCACTACCCCGCTGGTGGATCTCCCCCAGGCCAACGACGCGTTGTTTGATAACGAGGATTTAGCGTGAGTTACCGCTTTGTAGATACCCACTGCCACTTCGATTTCCCGCCCTTTACCGGCGAGGAGCAGGCCAGCATCGATCTTGCGGCCGGCGCGGGCGTTGAAGCCATTATTGTGCCCGCGATTCAGGCGGCCCGCTTTGAGCGGGTGCTCCGGCTGGGGCGTGACTATCCGGCGATCTGGGTCGCCCTCGGGCTGCATCCCATCGTTATCGAAACGCACCGGGACGAGGATCTGGATCTGCTGGAGGAGGCGATCCGCGCCGGATCGGACAAGCTGGTGGCCATCGGGGAGATCGGCCTCGATCTCTACCGGGAGGATCCGCAGTTCGATCGCCAGGAGGCGATCCTTGCGGCCCAGCTGAAGCTGGCGAAACGTTACGATCTGCCGGTGATTCTGCACTCCCGCCGTACCCACGACAAGCTGGCGATGCACCTTAAGCGCCACGACCTGCCGCGTACCGGCGTGGTGCACGGTTTTGCCGGTAGCCTCCAGCAGGCGCAGCGTTTTATCGGCATGGGGTACAGCATCGGGGTGGGGGGCACCATTACCTATCCCCGCGCCAGTAAAACCCGCGACGTGATGGCCCGGCTACCGCTTTCCGCCCTGCTGCTGGAGACCGATGCGCCGGATATGCCCCTCAACGGTTTTCAGGGCCAGCCGAACCGCCCGGAGCAGGCGGCGCGGGTCTTCGAAACCCTGTGCGAACTGCGTCCGGAGCCCGCCGATGAAATTGCCGATGCGCTGTTGAACAACGCCCTTACGCGCTTTGCGCTGCCGCTCCGGGCGTCGGCGTAAGTCCGGAGCATCACAAACCGCACAGGATCGCCAGGCGATCCGCGTCTATACGCTCCTCTTTCTCCGGGGCGCTATCCTCTAAGAAGCCGCATAGTCTGTAGCGGAAATCAGCTGAAAAAATCATCCTGTCATACCGGCGTTTTGTGAACATTTTATCATTACCGGTGCTGACGATGATAAGCGGCCGATCGTCGATAACAGGCCTGCCAGCGTCGGATAAGCGCCTCGCTGGCGTAACCTTTATTGCGGCTATCCTTTTTTTGTTATGTTAGAATTATAACATTGCGTTGCCAGGGTCTGACCTGGGTGTCAGCCTCCCCCGCCAGGGAGGCATCTGGACATCCTGCCGGAAAATGTTTGATGCAGATCTCATTACAGTAATGCAAATTTGTACTCAGTTTTCATTAACTGTGATGAATGTCGAAGTGTGAGTGCGGGTGGATGTTAGAATATTCACAGACCCGCAAGGTGAAATTTTACGGCGAAGCCGTTGGAGACTGATATGACCGATTTAACCGCAAGCAGCCTGCGCGCGTTGAAACTGATGGACCTGACTACCCTGAATGACGACGACACCAATGAAAAAGTGATCGCCCTGTGTCATCAGGCCAAAACCCCGGTAGGCACCACCGCCGCGGTCTGTATCTATCCGCGTTTCATCCCGATTGCCCGCAAAACCCTGAAAGAGCAGGGCACGCCGGAGGTTCGCATCGCTACCGTGACTAACTTCCCGCACGGTAACGACGATATCGAGATCGCCCTGGCAGAAACCCGTGCGGCTATCGCCTACGGTGCTGACGAAGTGGACGTGGTCTTCCCGTACCGCGCGCTGATTGCCGGTAACGAGCAGGTCGGCTTTGACCTGGTAAAAGCCTGCAAAGAGACCTGTGCAGAAGCTAACGTGCTGCTGAAAGTGATCATCGAAACCGGCGAGCTGAAAGAAGAGCAGCTGATCCGTAAAGCTTCAGAAATCGCTATCAAAGCCGGTGCCGATTTCATCAAAACTTCTACCGGTAAAGTGCCGGTAAACGCTACCCCGGAAAGCGCGCGCATCATGATGGAAGTGATCCGCGATATGGGCGTGGAAAAAACCGTGGGCTTCAAACCGGCGGGCGGCGTGCGCAGCGCCGAAGACGCGCAGCAGTTCCTGGCGATTGCCGACGAGCTGTTTGGCGCCGACTGGGCCGACTCCCGCCATTACCGCTTTGGCGCATCCAGCCTGCTGGCCAGCCTGCTGAAGGCGCTGGGTCACGGCGACGGCAAGAGCGCAAGCAGCTACTAATCCTATTTCTGCGGCGGTTCTTCCGCCGCACTTAACCTGATCTTCCGGGGGTTACCTTGTTTCTCGCACAAGAAATTATTCGTAAAAAACGTGATGGGCACGCCTTAAGCGACGAAGAGATCCGCTTCTTTATCAACGGCATTCGTGACAACACCATCTCTGAAGGGCAGATTGCCGCCCTGGCGATGACCATTTTCTTCCACGATATGGCGATGCCGGAACGCGTCTCGCTGACCATGGCGATGCGGGATTCAGGAACCGTTCTGGACTGGAAGAGCCTCAACCTGAATGGCCCGATCGTCGATAAACACTCCACCGGCGGCGTGGGCGATGTGACCTCGCTGATGCTCGGCCCGATGGTGGCGGCCTGCGGCGGCTATATTCCGATGATCTCCGGGCGCGGCCTGGGGCACACCGGCGGCACGCTCGACAAACTGGAAGCGATCCCGGGCTTTGACATCTTCCCGGACGACAACCGCTTCCGCGAAATTATTAAAGACGTTGGTGTGGCGATTATCGGCCAGACCAGCTCTCTCGCCCCGGCGGACAAACGTTTCTACGCTACCCGCGACATCACCGCCACCGTGGACTCCATTCCGCTGATCACCGCCTCTATCCTTGCCAAAAAGCTGGCGGAAGGGCTGGATGCGCTGGTAATGGATGTGAAAGTGGGCAGCGGCGCCTTTATGCCGACCTATGAACTCTCGGCCGCGCTGGCCGAAGCGATCGTTGGCGTCGCCAACGGCGCCGGCGTGCGCACCACGGCGCTCCTGACCGACATGAACCAGGTGCTCGCCTCCAGCGCCGGCAACGCGGTGGAAGTGCGCGAAGCGGTGCAGTTCCTCACCGGTGAATACCGTAACCCGCGCCTGCTCGACGTGACCATGGCCCTGTGCGTGGAGATGCTCATCTCCGGCAAACTGGCGAAAGATGATGCCGACGCGCGGGCCAAACTGCAGGCGGTGCTGGATAACGGCAAAGCGGCGGAGATCTTCGGGCGGATGGTGGCGGCGCAGAAAGGCCCGACCGATTTCGTGGAGAACTACGCGAAATACCTGCCGTCCGCGACCCTGAGCAAAGCGGTCTACGCGGATACCGAAGGTTTTGTCGGCGCCATGGATACCCGCGCGCTGGGTATGGCGGTAGTGTCGATGGGGGGCGGTCGTCGTCAGGCATCGGACACTATTGATTACAGCGTCGGCTTTACCGACATGGCCCGCCTGGGCGACAGCGTTGACGGACAGCGTCCGCTGGCGGTGATCCACGCCAAAGACGAAGCCAGCTGGCAGGAGGCCGCCCAGGCGGTCAAAGCGGCAATTAAGATTGACGATAACGCGCCGGAAAGCACGCCAACGGTCTATCGTCGTATCAGTGAATAGCTGTATACTGATCTGATGGCTCATTTTTAAGCACTAAGTACGGAGAACAATTATGAAACGTGCATTTATTATGGTGCTGGACTCATTTGGCATCGGCGCTACAGAAGATGCGGATCGCTTTGGTGACGTGGGTTCCGATACCCTCGGCCACATTGCAGAAGCCTGTGCAAAAGGCGAAGCTGACCACGGCCGTCAGGGCCCACTGAATTTGCCCAACCTGACTCGCCTGGGTCTGGTTAAAGCGCATGAAGGTTCAACCGGTAAAATCGCAGCCGGTATGGACGGCAATGCGGAAGTGACCGGCGCCTACGCCTGGGCGCACGAGCTCTCTTCCGGTAAAGACACCCCGTCAGGGCACTGGGAAATCGCCGGTGTACCCGTTCTGTTCGACTGGGGCTACTTCTCCGATCAGCAGAACAGCTTCCCGCAGGAGCTGCTGGATAAGCTGGTTGAGCGCGCTAACCTGCCGGGCTACCTCGGCAACTGCCACTCTTCCGGTACCGTGATTCTGGACCAGCTGGGCGAAGAGCATATGAAAACCGGTAAGCCGATTTTCTATACCTCCGCCGACTCCGTGTTCCAGATCGCCTGCCACGAAGAGACCTTTGGCCTGGATAAACTCTACGAGCTGTGTGAAATCGCCCGTGAAGAGCTGACCGAAGGCGGCTATAACATCGGCCGCGTCATCGCGCGTCCGTTTGTTGGCGATAAAGCGGGTAACTTCCAGCGTACCGGCAACCGCCACGATCTGGCCGTTGAGCCGCCGGCGCCGACCGTGCTGCAAAAACTGGTGGATGAGAAGGGCGGCCACGTGGTCTCCGTGGGTAAAATCGCGGATATCTACGCCAACTGCGGCATCACCAAAAAAGTGAAAGCGACCGGTCTGGATGCGCTGTTCGACGCCACCATCAAAGAGATGAAAGAGGCGGGCGACAACACCATCGTCTTCACCAACTTCGTGGACTTCGACTCCTCCTGGGGCCACCGTCGCGACGTAGCGGGCTATGCGGGCGGCCTTGAGCTGTTCGACCGCCGCCTGCCGGAGCTGATGGAGCTGGTGGGGGAAGATGACATTCTGATCCTGACCGCCGACCACGGCTGCGACCCGACCTGGACCGGTACCGACCACACCCGCGAGCACATTCCGGTGCTGGTGTACGGCCCGAAAGTGAAACCGGGCTCGCTGGGACACCGCGAAACCTTCGCGGATATCGGCCAGACGATTGCAAAATACTTTGGTACGTCCGATATGGAATATGGCAAAGCCCTGTTCTGATAATAACGGGGGCGGCTGATGCCCGCACCCCGGCCCTCTACCACAAAGGTAATATGGGTGCGGCCTGATGCCCTCACCCCAACCCTCTCCCACGGGGAGAGGGAGAACACATAACGAAAAGGATCTGAAGATGGCAACTCCTCACATTAATGCAGAAATGGGTGATTTCGCTGACGTCGTATTGATGCCGGGCGACCCGCTGCGCGCGAAGCACATTGCTGAAACCTTCCTCGAAGACGTGCGTGAAGTGAACAACGTTCGCGGCATGCTGGGCTTCACCGGCACCTACAAAGGCCGCAAAATTTCCGTAATGGGTCACGGCATGGGTATCCCGTCCTGCTCCATCTACACCAAAGAGCTGATCACCGACTTCGGCGTGAAGAAGATCATCCGCGTGGGCTCCTGCGGCGCCGTGCGTATGGATGTGAAGCTGCGCGACGTGGTTATCGGGATGGGTGCCTGCACCGATTCCAAAGTGAACCGCATGCGTTTTAAAGATCACGACTTCGCGGCGATTGCCGACTTCGGCATGGTGCGTAACGCGGTAGACGCTGCCAAAGCGCTGGGCGTTGACGCTCGCGTGGGCAACATCTTCTCTGCGGATCTGTTCTACTCCCCGGACGGCGAAATGTTCGACGTGATGGAGAAGTACGGCATTCTGGGCGTGGAAATGGAAGCGGCTGGCATCTACGGCGTGGCGGCGGAGTTCGGTGCGAAAGCCCTGACCATCTGCACCGTGTCTGACCATATTCGTACCCACGAGCAGACCACGGCCGCCGAGCGCCAGACCACCTTCAACGACATGATTAAAATCGCGCTGGAGTCTGTCCTGCTGGGCGATAAAGAGTAATTTTCTAAAGGGGGCATTTAGCCCCCTTTATTCATTTTTATCTATTCTTAATCCCATCCTTTCTTGATTTTTCCCTTTACATTTCAGTATTAAATTGCAATAAAACTATTCAAGTATCTATTCACTGAACCATTCATTAATGGCAAGCCTGAACGATCTTCTGCTGCAGGGACCCCGTGCAGCGACCGAACTCCGCCAGCACCTGTCGATCAGCCAGGCGACATTTTCACGTCTTGTCGCTGCTGATAATCGCGTTATTCAGTTTGGTAAAGCCCGCGCCACGCGCTATGCCCTGAAAAGACCGGTACGGGGAATAAGCGTTTTCCCTTTCTGGCGGGTAAACGAGCAAGGCAGGGCCGTTAAATGCGGCGAAATTTATCCCGTCTGGCCACAGGGAAGTTGTCTGGTTATACAGGCCAGCGGCCACTGGCAGTGGTTTGACGGACTGCCCTGGTACCTTACCGACCTGCGGCCGCAGGGGTTTTTGGGGCGCGCCTGGGGACGACGTATGGCGCTGGAGCACGCGCTTCCTGAAGATATCCGCCTGTGGCAGGAGAGTGATGTGCTTTATGCGCTAAGCCAGTTTTCAGGTGAGAACAGCGGCGGCTGGCTAATTGGCGAAGAAAACTATCAGCGCTGGCTCTGCGCCGCGCCGCCTGAAGCTATCGCCAGGGATGATATTGCTCGCGCCTATGTACAGCTGTCTCACGAGGCGCTTGCAGGAGAGATTATTGGCTCTTCAGCGGGGGGAGAACAGCCTAAATTTACCTGTTATTCCCGCACTGCTACGGGACCAGCCCATATGCTGGTAAAGTTTACGGCGCCGCTGGAAAGTGATGTTTCTGCGCGCTGGCGAGACCTGCTTTTTGCAGAAGAGATCGCGTTACGTACGCTGGCTAAGGCGGGAATTTCGGTAAGCGACGCTACTGCGCTGCAATCGGAGAACCAGGTCTTCCTTCAGGCGGCACGTTTCGATTGCCCGGATGTTCTGGGCCGCAGGGCTATTGTCTCCCTTGAGGCAGTCCAAAGTGAATTTGTCAGTGCGGGTAGCACATGGCCGCAGACGGTAGAGAAACTGGTCACCGCAGGTATTGTTGATGCGGCGGCAAAGGAACTGGTGGAAAAGATCTGGGCATTTGGCCGCCTGATTGCAAACAGCGACATGCATGCGGGGAATCTCTCTTTTTATTATTCGGATTTTCCGCTCTCTCTGGCCCCGGTGTATGACATGTTGCCCATGGCGTTTGCCCCGTCCCGCGCCGGCATGATGCGTAACGAACCCTGGGAAACAGGTATAGATAGCAGCCTACCGCGCCCGGTCTGGGAATGGGCTCTGCCTCTGGCGGAGCAGTTCTGGGATAGCGTGGTGGCGGACGGCCGAATCGGTGAGGGTTTCCGCCAGATTGCAGCAGGGATGCGTGCCCGGACGGGCGAGATAGCCGCAATAGTGCAAAAGATGGCATAAAAAGCGCCCGCCAGGCATTGCGCCAGCGGGCCCGGTTATTACCGCACCGCGCCGGCAATCCACGCCGACAGCTCCCGCAGCTCCGTCTCCTGCTCGGGGAAATCCTCAATCAGTACGTCACACGCCTGTTGCAGCATATCCGCCCGGTAGAGCACGCCCTGCAAGCGTGCCGCCAGCGCCTCCAGCGGCGCCGGATTCAGGCTGTCGGTAAAGACCTGGGTACGGGTGATATGGCCTTTTTCCACGTCGAAGTGCAGCTCCACGCCGCCCCAGGTAAAACGCTCATCTAACAGATGGGAGAACGCCGGTGCCTGGCCAAAGTTCCACTCCCAGCTGCTCTGGCGGGCAAAGGTTTCGGCGAAGTTGGGCAGGTCGGGGGTTTTGTCCGGGGAGATCACTTCGGCCTCTACGCGCTCGCCATAATGGTCGAAAAAGGCCTCGCGTACCGCCTCGCAGATCTGCTCGTGGGTAATGCCCGGCAATAGCTCCGTCAGGTTCGCCACGCGCCCGCGAACGGAGGTAATGCCTTTCGCCTGCAGCTTTTTCTTGTCGGGGTTGAGGTAGTTCGCCAGGCGGCTCAGGTCGGCATTCAGCAGCAGCGTCCCGTGGTGGAAGCCGCGATCTTTGGTCTCGCGATAGGCGGAGCCGGAGACTTTGCGATCCCCTTCGGCGGTCTTCACCACCAGATCGTTGCGCCCGGAGGCCTCGGCCGTAACGCCAAGCGAATTGAGGGCGTTAAGCACGATCGAGGTGGAGATGGTTTTATCGTACTCAGGTTTGCCGGCCATAAAGGTAAAGCAGGTGTTGCCCAGATCGTGGAACACCGCGCCGCCGCCGCTGCTGCGGCGCGCCAGGCGCACGTTGTCCTCTTCCATGCGGCGGGTATTGCACTCCTTCCAGGGGTTTTGCGCCCGGCCAATGACCACCGTATCGGCATTGCGCCATAAAAAAAGCACCCGCTGGGTGGCGGGCATCTGGCGGAAGATGCACTCTTCCACCGCAAGGTTAAACCAGGGATCGTATGAATCTGAGATAAGCAGGCGCAATGTAGACATGCAGATTTCCTTTCCTGTACGGGGTTTCGACTGTACCACTACTCTTTCTTTTCGCTCTCTTCTTCTTCCGGCACCGATTTACTGGCGGTAAGCAGGAAGGGCGATTGCTGCCAGCGGGTGCGTTTGCCCTGCAGCAGGGTACGGGTCAGCACCACGCCAATCGCCAGCGACAGCAGCAGCATCAGGCGCAGGATGTTGGTGGTGTTATCCACCTGTTTGGCTTCGGTGGCCAGGGTGTGGGTGTCGAGGGTCAGGCGCAGATAGCCCAGCGGGCCGTTTTTGCCCTGTACCGGCTCGACGATCTGCTGATTAAAATAGCCGCCGGCTTTTTTGCCATCCAGCGCCAGCCTGTCGCGCACCTCGACGCGCTCCCCCGAGCGGGCGACAAGCTCGCCCTCTTCGTCATAGAGGCTGGCGTCCAGAATGCGGCTCTCTTCGGTCAGCAGATGCAGCACCTGCTTAATGCGCTTTTCGTCCGGCGTTTCGGTGCGCATCAGCGGGGCGACGTTAAGCGCCACCTGGCGCGCCAGGGTGCGGGCCAGCTCTTCAAGCTGCGGGTTGCGTTGCCGTTGATGGTTTTGGCTGAACCACGAGGCCCCCTGCATTAGCGCCACTAGCAGGGCAAGACAGGAGAGGACAATCACCGCACGGTGAAGCCGGAATTTCAGTTTTGTTCGAGCCATATTCCACCTGCTGAAAATTTTCGGCTTAATGTTGCCAGAAGTGATGGTTACAAGGTAGCCTCATGCGTTATTTTCACCCCCTGGATGATTCCCGGCGCGAACGATTTTACAGGAGCTTTAATGCCAAACATTACCTGGTGCGACCTGCCCAACGAAGTCCCTTTATGGCCTGGGCTGCCGCTCTCGTTAAGTGGTGATGAGGTAATGCCACTGGATTACCACGCTGGCCGTAGCGGCTGGCTGCTGTACGGACGCGGCCTGGATAAACAACAGCTGACCCAGTACCAAAGCAAGCTGGGCGCGGCGATGGTGATCGTTGCCGCCTGGTGCGTGGAAGATTATCAGGTGATCCGCCTGGCAGGCTCCCTGACCCAGCGCGCCACCCGTCTGGCGCACGATGCCGGGCTGGACGTTGCGCCGCTGGGTAAAATCCCGCATCTCAAAACGCCGGGGCTGCTGGTGATGGACATGGATTCTACCGCCATCCAGATCGAGTGTATCGACGAAATCGCTAAGCTGGCCGGGACCGGCGAGATGGTGGCCGAAGTCACGGAACGCGCCATGCGCGGCGAGCTGGACTTCACCGCCAGCCTGAAACAGCGCGTCGCTACCCTGAAAGACGCCGATGCTAATATCCTGATGCAGGTACGGGAAAAGCTGCCCCTGATGCCGGGGCTGACGCAGCTGGTGCTGAAGCTGGAAACCCTTGGCTGGAAGGTGGCTATCGCCTCCGGCGGCTTCACCTTCTTTGCGGACTACCTGCGCGATAAGCTGCGCCTTGATGCGGTGGTGGCGAACGAGCTGGAGATCCGCGACGGCAAGCTCACCGGCCAGGTGATCGGCGATATCGTCGATGCCCAGTACAAGGCTAATACCCTGGTGCGGCTGGCCGATAAATATGAGATCCCTTTCGGACAGACCGTCGCCATCGGCGATGGCGCCAACGATCTGCCCATGATTAAAGCAGCAGGCCTGGGCATTGCCTATCATGCCAAGCCTAAAGTTAATGAAAAGACGGAAGTCACTATCCGTCACGCTGACCTGATGGGGGTGTTCTGCATCCTCTCCGGCAGCCTGAACCAGAAATAAAGAGGTAAAACGTGGCGAAAGCTCCAAAACGCGCATTTGTCTGTAATGAATGTGGTGCGGATTATCCGCGCTGGCAGGGGCAGTGCAGCGCCTGCCATGCCTGGAATACCATCACCGAAGTGCGTGTGGCCGCTTCGCCAACCGTGGCCCGCAATGAGCGCCTGACGGGCTATGCGGGCAATGCGGGCGTCTCGAAAGTGCAAAAGCTCTCCGAGATAAGCCTGGAAGCCCTGCCGCGCTTCTCTACCGGTTTTAAAGAGTTCGACCGCGTGCTGGGCGGCGGCGTGGTGCCGGGCAGCGCCATTCTGATCGGCGGCAACCCGGGCGCCGGTAAATCGACCCTGCTGCTGCAAACCCTGTGCAAGCTGGGCGAGCAGATGAAAACCCTGTACGTCACCGGGGAAGAGTCATTGCAGCAGGTGGCGATGCGCGCGCACCGTCTGGGCCTGCCGACCAACAACCTCAACATGCTGTCGGAAACCAGCATCGAGCAGATCTGCATGATTGCCGATGAAGAGCAGCCGAAGCTGATGGTGATCGACTCCATCCAGGTGATGCACATGGCGGACATCCAGTCCTCGCCGGGCAGCGTGGCCCAGGTGCGTGAAACCGCCGCCTATCTGACGCGCTTTGCCAAAACGCGCGGCGTGGCCATCGTGATGGTCGGCCACGTCACCAAAGACGGCGCGCTGGCCGGGCCGAAAGTGCTCGAGCACTGCATCGACTGTTCGGTGCTGCTGGATGGCGACGCCGACTCCCGCTTCCGCACCCTGCGCAGCCATAAAAACCGCTTTGGCGCGGTGAACGAGCTCGGCGTCTTCGCCATGACCGAGCAGGGGCTGCGCGAGGTGAGCAACCCCTCGGCCATCTTCTTAAGCCGCGGCGACGAAGTTACCTCCGGCAGCTCGGTGATGGTGGTCTGGGAAGGGACGCGCCCGCTGCTGGTAGAGATCCAGGCGCTGGTAGATCACTCCATGATGGGTAACCCGCGCCGCGTGGCGGTGGGCCTTGAGCAAAACCGTCTGGCGATCCTGCTGGCCGTCCTGCACCGCCACGGCGGCCTGCAGATGGCGGATCAGGATGTCTTTGTGAACGTGGTTGGCGGCGTCAAGGTGACCGAAACCAGCGCCGACCTGGCACTGCTGCTGGCGATGGTCTCCAGCCTGCGCGACCGTCCGCTGCCGCAGGATCTGGTGGTCTTTGGCGAAGTAGGGCTGGCCGGCGAGATCCGCCCGGTGCCGAGCGGCCAGGAGCGCATCTCCGAGGCGGCGAAGCACGGCTTCCGCCGGGCCATCGTGCCGGCGGCCAACGTGCCGAAAAAATTGCCGGAAGGGATGAAGGTCTTCGGAGTGAAAAAACTGGCGGATGCGCTAAGTGTCTTTGACGACTTATAATTATACCCGTCATACTTCAAGTTGCTTGTGCGCTGGCTGCGTTCGCTCACCCCGGTCACTTACTCTTGTAAGCTCCCGGGGATTCACTTACTTGCCGCGTTACTCGGCCTGGGCCTCGCCCTTCCAGGGCCAACGCTTTGCGTTGTTCAAAGCGCTCGCGCTTTGTCCCGCAACATGAATTATTTAGGGTATTTTTGAAGTTGCAGGAGGCACCGTAATTTATGTCGTCATTTGACTATATCAAGACCGCTATCCGCCAGAAGGGCTGCACTTTGCAGCAGGTGGCGGAAGCCAGCGGCATGACCAAAGGCTATCTGAGCCAACTGCTGAATGCTAAAATCAAAAGCCCCAGCGCGCAAAAGCTTGAAGCCCTGCACCGCTTCCTCGGGCTTGAATTCCCGCGCATGCAGAAAAACATCGGCGTGGTGTTCGGGAAATTTTACCCGCTGCATACCGGCCATATTTATCTGATTCAGCGCGCCTGTAGCCAGGTGGACGAGCTGCATATCATCATGGGTTACGACGATACGCGCGACCGCGAGCTGTTTGAGGCGAGCGCCATGTCCCAGCAGCCGACGGTTCCCGATCGTCTGCGCTGGCTATTGCAGACCTTTAAGTACCAGAAGAACATCCGCATTCATGCCTTCAATGAAGAGGGGATGGAGCCCTATCCCCACGGCTGGGATGTCTGGAGCAACGGTATTAAGGCCTTTATGGAAGAGAAAGGGATCCAGCCTGACCGGATCTACACCTCCGAAGAGTCTGACGCCTCGCAATACCTGCAGCATCTGGGGATCGAAACGGTGCTGATCGATCCTAAGCGCACCTTTATGAACATTAGCGGCGCGCAGATCCGCGAAAACCCGTTCCGCTACTGGGAGTATATTCCCACCGAAGTGAAGCCGTTCTTTGTGCGCACGGTGGCGATCCTGGGCGGGGAGTCCAGCGGTAAATCGACGCTGGTGAACAAGCTGGCCAACATTTTTAATACCACCAGCGCCTGGGAGTACGGGCGGGATTACGTCTTCTCGCACCTCGGCGGCGACGAGATGGCGCTGCAATATTCCGACTACGATAAGATTGCGCTCGGGCACGCCCAGTACATTGATTTTGCGGTGAAATACGCCAATAAGGTGGCTTTTGTCGATACCGATTTCGTGACCACCCAGGCGTTCTGCAAAAAATACGAAGGGCGCGAGCACCCCTTTGTGCAGGCGCTAATTGATGAGTACCGTTTTGACCTGGTGATCCTGCTGGAAAACAATACCCCCTGGGTGGCCGACGGCCTGCGCAGCCTGGGCAGCTCGGTGGACAGAAAAGAGTTCCAGACCATGCTGGTGGAGATGCTTAATGAAAACCACGTGGAGTTTGTGCACGTGCAGGAGCCGGATTACGACAGCCGCTTCCTGCGCTGCGTGGAGCTGGTGAAAGAGATGATGGGGGAGCAGGGGTAATTTTACCCCTCACCCTAACCCTCCCCCCAAAGGGGAGAGGGGATCGTACTAAGTCCTCTTTTACCCCTCAGCCAAAAGGGGAGAGGGGGCGTTAATCTCCCTCTCCCTTTGGGAGAGGGCCGGGGTGAGGGAATCAAACCTCTTAATACTCAACCACCACCTTTCCGCGCATATGCCCCTCGAGCACCTTGCGGTGCGCCGCGGTGATGCTCTCCACGCTCAGGCCGTGCAGCGTTTCGCTCAGCGAGCTCTCCACCACGCCGCTGTCCACCAGCTTCGCCACCTCGTTCAGGATCTCCCCCTGACGCGCCATGTCGGCGGTCTGGTACATGCTGCGGGTATACATAAACTCCCAGTGCAGCGCGGCGGATTTGGATTTCAGCTTATCCTGGTTCAGGGGATGCTCATTCTCAACGATGGAGCAGATATGCCCCTGGGGGGCGATCAGCTCGCTGACCGTATCCCAGTGGCCGTCGGTATCGTTAAGAATAAAAATGTAATCGACAAATTTCATTCCATGCTTCGCCAGCTCGCCCTGCAGATCGCGGTAGTTCACCACCAGATCGGCCCCGCGATCGCGGCACCAGCGGGCGGAATCCTCACGGGAGGCGGTGGCGATCACTTTCACCTTGCTGCGGTGTTTCGCAAAGGGGATCGCCAGCGATCCTACTCCGCCCGCGCCGCCGACGATCAGCAGCGTTTTATCGGATCCCGCCTCCTGGATATTCAGCCGTTCGAACAGCCCTTCCCAGGCCGTTAACGCGGTGAGGGGCAGGGCGGCCGCGGCGGCCCACTCCAGGCTGGCGGGCTTATGCCCGACGATGCGGGCGTCAATCAGCTGGTGGGTGGCGTTGCTGCCGGGACGGGTGATATCCCCCGCGTACCAGACCTCGTCGCCGGCTTTAAAGCCGGTAACGCCAGCGCCCGTGGCCTTAACGATACCGCTGGCATCCCAGCCAAGAACGCGCGGCGCCTGCAGGCCGCTTTTGGCGAGCCCGGCGTGTACTTTAGTGTCCACCGGATTAATGGAGACGGCTTTTACTTCCACCAGCAGATCGTGCTCGCCGGGCTGCGGCATCGGCTGGTCGATCTCAATGAAAGCGGCGGGATCGGCAGGGTTAACGGCAATGGCTTTAACTGACATGGTGAGCTCCTCAATGGAATAGCTTTTGTTGAGGCTAGTCTAATTAGCCGCCAGCTGCGTGATAAGATGGACAATCAAGAACGAAGTGTTCGCACTGGATGAACAATCATGTTTAAACAGCTACAGGATATGGCGCTGTTTGCGCTGGTGGCGGAGCTGGGCAGCTTCACCGCCGCGGCGCAAAAAGCAGGCTTGCCAAAGTCAAGCGTCAGCCAGCGTATCAGCCAGCTTGAGCAGCAACTGGGTATCCGCCTGCTTAACCGCACCACCCGCAGGCTGAACCTGACCTTTGCCGGGGAGCACTACCTGGTGCACTGCCGGGAGATGCTGGCCGCCAGCGAAAGGGCGGAGTACGCCATTCAGCGGCTGCGGGATAACCCCAGCGGGCGGCTGCGCATCACCTCACCGGCGGGGCTCGGCGCCACGCTGCTGGCGCGCCTGAACGCCGAGTTTCAGCGCCGCTATCCGGATGTCTCGCTGGACGTCTGCATCTCTGACGACGTGCTCGATCTGGTGGCCGCCGGCTTCGACGTGGCGCTGCGCACCGGCAAGCCACAGGACTCGTCGCTGATTGGCCGCATGATTGGCCATTGTCCACGCTATCTGCTGGCCTCTCCCGGCTATCTGGCACAGTTTCCGTCGCTGGAACATCCGCGCCAGCTGGTGGCGCACCGCTGCATTTCCCACAAAGCCTGGGCCGAATGGCTGCTGCAGTGCGGGAGCGAGGATTATCGCTTTCTGCCGGACAATGCCCATCTCACGGACAACCTGGTCTACGCCCGGGAAGCGGCCGAGGCAGGGGCGGGGATCACCTTGCTGCCGGCGTTTTTGCTGGAGGAACGGATAGAGAAGGGGACGCTGGTGCCGGTGCTGCCGGCGTGGAGCATCGAGGGGAATGAGCTGTGGCTGGCCTATCCGAGCCGCAAGCTGAACTCGCCTGCCCTGATGAGCTATATCGACTTCGCCATGCAGTTTGATGAGGTGAAGCGGTATTACGTGGGAGGGTGAGGTTACTACAAACGGCACCCTAATGTTCCCTCTCCCCTTTGGGGAGAGGGGTAGGGTGAGGGGAAAAAGGGCCACTGAAGCTGCTTTTAGCTTTGCCTTGTGCGGGCTGATGCCCTCAGCCGTTGACTTTAAACACAGCTGCTCACCCCGGCCCTCGCCTTTAGTGCGAGGGAGCAAACATAAAAAACCCGCCGAGGCGGGTTTTTGCTTTTATTTCGCAATACGCTTGTACTTGATACGCTTCGGCTCCAGCGCATCGGCGCCCAGCGTGCGTTTCTTGTACTCTTCGTATTCGGTGAAGTTACCTTCGAAGAACTCCACTTTACCTTCATCCTGGTAGTCCAGAATGTGGGTGGCGATACGGTCCAGGAACCAGCGGTCGTGCGAGATAACCATCGCGCAGCCCGGGAACTCCAGCAGGGCGTTTTCCAGCGCGCGCAGGGTTTCGATATCCAGGTCGTTGGTTGGTTCATCGAGCAGCAGAACGTTACCGCCAACCTGCAGCAGTTTCGCCAGGTGCAGACGACCGCGCTCACCGCCGGACAGCTCGCCCACGCGTTTACCCTGATCCACGCCTTTGAAGTTAAAGCGGCCCACGTAGGCGCGGCTTGGCATCTCGGTGTTGCCGATACGCATAATATCCAGCCCGCCGGAAACCTCTTCCCACACGGTTTTGCTGTTATCCATCGCGTCGCGGAACTGGTCAACGGAGGCCAGCTTAACGGTTTCACCCAGGGTGATGCTGCCGCTGTCAGGCTGTTCCTGACCGGACATCATGCGGAACAGGGTGGATTTACCCGCGCCGTTCGGGCCGATGATGCCAACGATAGCGCCCTTCGGTACCGAGAAGCTCAGGTCGTCGATCAGCAGACGATCGCCGTAGGATTTACGCAGGTTGCTGACCTCAACGACTTTATCCCCCAGACGGGCTCCAGGCGGAATAAAGAGTTCGTTGGTTTCGTTACGTTTCTGGTATTCGGTGTTGTTAAGCTCTTCAAAACGCGCCAGACGGGCTTTGCCCTTGGACTGACGGCCTTTCGCGCCCTGACGTACCCACTCCAGCTCTTTCTCGATAGATTTACGACGGGCCGCTTCCTGAGAAGCTTCCTGCGCCAGACGCTGATCTTTCTGCTCCAGCCAGGAGGAGTAGTTGCCTTCCCACGGAATGCCTTCGCCGCGGTCCAGCTCGAGGATCCAGCCTGCCACGTTGTCGAGGAAGTAACGGTCGTGGGTGATCGCCACTACGGTGCCTTCGAAGTCGTGCAGGAAACGTTCCAGCCAGGCCACGGATTCCGCATCCAGGTGGTTAGTCGGTTCGTCGAGCAGCAGCATGTCTGGTTTTTCCAGCAGCAGGCGGCACAGCGCTACGCGGCGGCGCTCACCACCGGAGAGGTTAGCAATTTTGGCATCCCAGTCCGGCAGACGCAGGGCGTCGGCGGCGCGCTCCAGCTGCACGTTCAGGTTGTGACCGTCGTGCGCCTGGATGATCTCTTCAAATTTGCCCTGCTGGGCGGCCAGCTTATCGAAGTCCGCATCCGGCTCGGCGTACTTGGCGTATACCTCTTCCAGCCCTTTCAGCGCGTTAACCACTTCGGATACGGCCTCTTCCACGGATTCACGCACGGTGTGTTCCGGGTTGAGCTGCGGCTCCTGCGGCAGGTAGCCGATCTTGATGCCGGGCTGCGGACGGGCTTCGCCTTCGATGTCTGTATCGATGCCGGCCATGATGCGCAGCAGGGTGGACTTACCGGCACCGTTGAGGCCCAGAACGCCGATCTTGGCGCCAGGGAAGAAGCTCAGCGAGATATTTTTAAGAATATGACGTTTCGGCGGGACGACCTTGCCGACACGATGCATGGTATAAACGAATTGAGCCACGTTGGACTTCGCCTCTTTTATCGTGATGAGAATAGTGGCGAAGTGTAGCCTTTTTCCCCGCCTAATCCCAGCCACTGACGCCTGGAGTGTTAAAAGGCGCAGAAAAGGTAAAAAAGTGTCCGCAACGTGGCATGTTCAGGGATGCCTGGTTAGCATAAGTTAAGAACGCTTTTGCGCGGCAAGATGCTGCATTTACTGACGAATAACAGAGGAAGAGCTTGTGGTTAAAGCCAAACAGGTGGTCTGGCGAATGCTTGCTGCCAGCGTATGCATGCTGACCATCGCCCACGCCGCGCGTGCAGATTCACTGGATGAACAGCGAAGCCGCTATGCGCAAATCAAACAGGCCTGGGACAGCCGTCAGATGGATACCGTCCAGGCGCTGATGCCGACGCTGAAAGATTACCCGCTGTATCCCTATCTGGAATATCGTCAACTTACAGACGATCTGATGAACCAGCCCACCGTTACCGTGGCGAGCTTTATCCAGGCTAACCCGACCCTGCCGCCCGCTCGCGCCCTGAAATCGCGCTTCGTTAACGAGCTGGCGCGACGTGAAGACTGGCGCGGGCTGCTGGCCTTCAGCCCGGAAAAACCCGGCACCACCGAAGCCCAGTGCAACTATTACTACGCCAAATGGGCCACCGGCCAGCAGCAGGAGGCCTGGGCGGGCGCCAAAGAGCTCTGGCTGACCGGAAAAAGCCAGCCCAACGCCTGCGACTCGCTGTTCGGCGCCTGGCGCGCTTCCGGTCAGCAGGATCCGCTGGCGTATCTCGAACGTATTCGTCTGGCGATGAAAGCAGGCAATACGCGGCTGGTCACCGCGCTGGCAGGGCAGATGCCGCCAGAGTACCAGACCATCTCCACGGCGGTGATCCAGCTGGCTAACGATCCGAATACGGTAATGGATTTTGCCCGCAATACGGGAGCCACCGATTTCACTCGCCAGATGGCGGCAGCCGCCTTTAGCAGCGTGGCCCGCGACGATGCGGAAAACGCCAGGCTGATGATCCCCTCGCTGGCGCAGGCCCAGCAGCTAAATGAAGAGCAAACCCAGGAGCTGCGCGATATCGTCGCCTGGCGCCTGATGGGCAGCGACGTAACTGAGGAACAGGCGCGCTGGCGTGACGATGCGATTATGCGTTCAAACTCGACTTCGCTGGTGGAGCGCCGGGTGCGGATGGCGCTGGGCAACGGCGATCGGCGTGGCCTGAATACCTGGCTGGCGCGTCTGCCGATGGAGGCGAAAGAGAAAGATGAGTGGCGCTACTGGCAGGCCGATCTGCTGCTGGACAGCGGTCGCGAAGAGGAAGCGAAAACCATCCTCCACGCGCTGATGCAGCAGCGCGGCTTCTATCCGATGGTGGCCGCGCAGCGGCTTGGGGAAGAGTACAGCTTCAAAATCGACAAAGCCCCGAGCAGTATCGACCCGGCGCTGGTGCAGGGGCCAGAGATCGCCCGCGTGCGCGAGCTGATGTACTGGAATCTGGATAATACCGCCCGCAGCGAGTGGGCCAATCTGGTGACCAGCCGTACCCAGAACGAAAAGGCGCAGCTGGCGCGTTATGCCTTTAATAACCAGTGGTGGGATCTGAGCGTGCAGGCCACTATCTCCGGCAAGCTGTGGGATCATCTGGAAGAGCGTTTCCCGCTGGCCTATAAAGATCTGTTTGCCCGCTACGTTAGCGACAAAGATATCTCCCAGAGCTACGCCATGGCGATTGCCCGCCAGGAGAGCGCGTGGAACCCGAAGGTGCGCTCGCCGGTCGGTGCCAGCGGCCTGATGCAGGTGATGCCCGCTACCGCCACCCATACGGTGAAGATGTTTAATATTGCCGGTTACAGCAGCCCGGGCCAGCTGCTCGATCCTGAAACGAATATTAATATCGGCACCAGCTATCTGCAGTACGTTTACCAGCAGTTCGGCAATAACCGCATCTTCGCCTCGGCGGCCTACAATGCCGGGCCTGGGCGCGTGCGCACCTGGCTCAATAACAGCGCCGGGCGCATCGACGCCGTCGCCTTTGTCGAGAGTATTCCGTTCTCGGAAACGCGCGGGTATGTGAAGAACGTGCTGGCTTACGACGCGTATTACCGCTACTTCATGGGTGAAAAAAATACGCTGATAAGCGATAGCGAGTGGCAGCGGCGTTACTGATCCACGCGGGTTATGTTATGCTTGTACTCGTTTAAGAGTACAAATGGCGGCATAACATGACCCAGCATTCCCCGTATTCCTCGGCAATGGCCGAACAACGTCATCAGGAGTGGCTTCGTTTTGTGGAGCTGCTTCGCCAGTCTTACGATCAGGACCTCCATCTGCCTCTGCTGCAGCTGATGCTAACCCCCGACGAGCGCGAAGCGCTGGGCACCCGGGTGCGCATCATCGAAGAGCTACTGCGCGGCGAAATGAGCCAGCGCGAGCTTAAAAGCGAGCTGGGTGCCGGTATCGCCACTATTACGCGCGGGTCGAACAGCCTGAAGTCGGCGCCGGTTGAGCTGCGCCACTGGCTTGAACAGGTGCTGCTGGGCGTTCAGCGATAAATCGCGTTATGGAACGGGCTTAACGCCAGGATCACCGCCTGGTGATAGACGCTGGTGCGGGTCAGCGCGCCCGCGGTAAAGACCCCTATGGCCCCCTCCTTGCGGCCAATCTCATCGATACCGGTATAGGCTGACATCACCGGTCCCAGCGCTTCCCCTTCACGCACCCTTTGCAAAATAACTTGCGGTAACGGCAGGGTGGCCGAGCGGGCCTCTCCGCGCTGGTCGCGGCTTTCAATAATCACCCAGCTAAAGGTTGCGTCTTCGTCAATGCCGGCCTCAATGGCTACCCAGAAGTCGGCGTGCGGGGCCGCGGCTCTGGCATTGGCCACGCGGTTGCGTGCGCCGTCCCGCGTCTCCTCACTGCCAAAAGGCTGTTCCGGGACGCCGCTCTCGACGCCGACGGCGTCGATATGGCAGGATCCTTCGCCGAAGATCTCTTCAAATGCCCTTAGAATTGCCTGAATTTTGGCAGGATTGGTGGTAGCAGAGACAACATGGTGCATAATTAATCTCAATTTACAAAAAATTCATCGCAGTATAACGGAAAATAACATGTTACAGGTTTACCTTGTTCGCCACGGTGAAACGCAGTGGAACGCCGAGCGTCGTATTCAGGGCCAGTCAGACAGTCCTCTCACCGCCAAAGGTGAAGAGCAGGCGAGGCAAGTGGCGGAGCGTGCCAGAAATCTTGGGATCACCCACGTAATCACCAGTGATTTAGGGCGCACCCAGCAGACGGCGCGTATTATTGCCGACGCCTGCGGCTGCGACATCATGCTCGATCCGCGCCTGCGCGAGCTGGATATGGGCGTGCTGGAAAAGCGCCATGTTGACTCCCTGACCGACGAAGAAGAGAGCTGGCGCCGCGCGCTGGTAAACGGTACTGAAGATGGCCGTATTCCCGACGGTGAGTCGATGCTGGAGCTGAGCGTGCGCATGCATCAGGCGCTGGCCGCCTGTCTGGAACTGCCTGAAGGGAGCCGCCCGCTGCTGGTAAGCCACGGTATAGCGCTCGGTTGTCTGGTAAGTACTATTCTTGGCCTGCCGGCCTGGGCCGAACGCCGCTTGCGCCTGCGCAACTGCTCCCTCTCCCGCATTGATTATCAGGAAAGCCCGTGGCTGGCCTCAGGTTGGGTAGTGGAGATGGCAGGGGACATTTCCCATCTCGATGCCCCTGCGCTGGATGAACTGCAGCGTTAACGGCGGACGGGGATCAGGTATTCGCAACGCAGATCGATTGGGCGTTCTTCCGGCTTCACGTCGGTGGCCGGGTAGTAACGCTCAATATCCACCCCTTTGCGGCGGTTCAGGTTCAGCATCGGCATACAGGTACCGTATACCGTTAGGATAAAGTCCTGCACCCCCGTACCCGGTCCTTCGTAGGTGAACATCACGTATTCACCCCCTTCAAGTACTACCGGGCTGGCCCCCTGGATATAGCCGTTTGCCATTTCCGGCGTGAGGGCGGTGGTATAAAACACCTCCTGCTCGTCATCTTTTTCCTGGCTCGGACGGGTTTCGTTCAGGCCGTACAGCAGCGGCGGGATCGCCGGCGCATGTGCCAGGAAATCGCGCCAGAACTGGACGCGCATCTGATGGCGGAACTCGGAGATCTGCTCCAGCGAACAGGAGTAGCTCTGGGTGGTGCCGATAAGATGCGTTTCAGGAAGCGTCACCATTTCATGCGGCGGCATGGTAAATTCGCCCAAGCGCAGCGGCGGGCGCATGCCGAAGGAGTTCCAGTCCGGCGAACGGCGGTAGAGCGCAGGCGTGAGTGTGAACTGTTTTTTAAACGCGCGCGTAAAGGTCTGCTGCGAATCGAAGCGATATTGCAGTGCGATATCCAGAATAGGGCGCGCGGTGAGGCGAAGCGCCACGGCGGATTTAGACAGCCGACGTGCACGGATATAGGCACCGATGGCGTGCCCCGTGACATCTTTAAACATCCGTTGTAAATGCCACTTGGAATAACCCGCTTTTGCCGCCACGTTATCGAGTGACAAAGGCTGATCCAGGTGGCCTTCCAGCCAGGTAAGCAGATCGCGAATAATTCCAGCCTGATCCATATACTATCCTCATCCTTAAAACAGCAAGAGCCCTGCAAACAGGTTAGCGGATAATAGCATTTTTTGATGTTTTAGCATTGAGTGTTTTTTTTGCGCATAAATGCGTTTCTTCGCTTTCAGGAGAGGTATATTTTCTAATCCTGTGATCCTGCTACCTTTTTCGCTTCGCTTGTTGAATAATGACGCAGTGCAATTTTAAAATATGGTAACAATATGAAATATAAGCTATTAATGGCCGCAGCCCTGCTTTTAGGCGCCGGGCATGCCGCCCAGGCCGAGCAGATTGGCTCGGTAGATACCGTGTTTAAAGTGTTTGGCCCGGACCATAAAATTGTGGTTGAGGCCTTTGACGATCCGGATGTCAAAAATGTGACCTGCTACATCAGCCGGGCCAAGACGGGCGGCATCAAGGGCGGACTGGGGCTGGCGGAAGACACCTCCGACGCGGCTATCTCCTGTCAGCAGGTGGGGCCGATTGAGCTGAGCAATAAGATTAAGAATGGCAAAACAGAGGGTGAGGTGGTCTTCCAGAAGCGGACCTCGCTGGTTTTCAAGAAGCTGCAGGTGGTGCGTTTCTATGATGCTAAGCGCAACACCCTGGCCTACCTGGCTTACTCGGACAAAGTGGTGGAAGGATCGCCGAAAAACGCGCTCAGCGCGGTCCCCATTATGCCGTGGCATTAACCGGGCACAGTAAAGCAGTAAGCAAAAAAAACGGCGCATTATGCGCCGTTTTTAACATCTGCTTGCTGGATTATTCCTGCAAATCACCGCAGAAACGGTAACCTTCACCGTGGATAGTGGCGATGATTTCCGGGGTATCCGGCGTGGATTCGAAGTGCTTACGAATGCGACGAATAGTGACATCAACGGTACGGTCGTGCGGCTTAAGCTCACGGCCGGTCATTTTCTTCAGCAGCTCTGCGCGGGACTGAATCTTGCCCGGGTTTTCGCAGAAGTGCAGCATAGCGCGGAACTCGCTGCGCGGCAGTTTGTACTGATCGCCATTCGGGCTCACCAGGGAGCGGCTATTAATGTCCAGTTCCCAGCCGTTGAACTTGTAGCTGTCTACGCTACGACGTTCTTCGCTGACCGTGCCCAGGTTCATGGTACGGGAGAGCAGGTTGCGCGCACGAATGGTCAGCTCGCGTGGATTAAAGGGTTTGGTGATGTAATCATCCGCACCGATTTCCAGGCCGAGAATTTTATCCACTTCGTTGTCGCGACCAGTCAGGAACATTAAGGCCACGTTCGCCTGCTCACGCAGTTCGCGCGCCAGCAGAAGACCGTTTTTCCCGGGCAGGTTAATATCCATTATGACCAGGTTGATATCATTCTCAGAAAGGATCTGATGCATCTCTGCGCCATCGGTCGCTTCAAAGACATCGTAGCCTTCTGCTTCGAAAATGCTCTTTAACGTGTTGCGTGTTACCAACTCGTCTTCAACGATAAGAATGTGCGGG
>Ga0209370_1000941_pt1 | contig 29952 bp, 24 predicted proteins | sample AgamicAtPrz_FD_187164 | JGI IMG/M metagenome (GOLD analysis project Ga0209370, IMG submission 187164) | Agave microbial communities from Guanajuato, Mexico - At.P.rz (SPAdes) (version 2) | ecosystem: Host-associated > Plants > Phyllosphere > Phylloplane/Leaf | place: Guanajuato, Mexico... | reverse complement strand
CCGATTCGGCTTCGAGCAGCGCGTCGCGGCCGACCTGGCCGGTCGCGAACTGCTGGCGGATCTTCGCCTTGTCGTCGTTCGACAGGCCGCTCGTCATCGGGCCGGCCGGCACGAAGATCGTCGGCAGGTGGCCGAACTGCAGCGCACCGATCAGCAGGCCCGGCACGATCTTGTCGCAGATGCCGAGGCAGAGCGCCGCGTCGAACATGTTGTGCGTGAGCGCGATCGCCGTGCCCATCGCGATCGCTTCGCGCGAGAACAGCGACAGCTCCATCCCCGGGTTGCCTTGCGTGACGCCGTCGCACATCGCCGGCACGCCGCCCGCGAACTGCGCGACCCCGCCGTTTTCGCGCGCGGCCACCTTGATGATCTCGGGGAAATCCTTGTACGGCGCGTGCGCGGACAGCATCTCGTTGTACGAGGACACGATGCCGATGTTCGGTTCGCGAATCGCCTTGATCTGGAACTTGTCGTTGCCCTCGAGGCCTGCGAAGCCGTGCGCGAGGTTCGCGCACGACAGCGCGCCGCGTGCCGGGAACTTGCCTTGCGCGCCGTCGATGCGCTGCAGATAGGCGGAACGGGTCGATTGGCTGCGGGCGATCACGCGTTCGGTGACCTTCGCCAGAGTGGGGTGCAGCGACGTCATGCTGGGCGCTCCTGTATGCCGGCCGACACCGGCGGTTGGAATCGTGGGGACGGTCGAGCTTCGTCGATCGAACGAAGCCAGTCTAGTAGAAAAACTACAAGCATGCAATGCAGATCGATTCTGCGCGCAACCCCTATTCCCGCCACCAGCAAGGCTGTAATCAGTGAAAACCCTAATTTGCGCGGCTGATCTCACATCGGAACCGTTGCAATTGCGCTAGCATTTTCATGTAGATTTTCTACAATTCGATTGCGATACACTCGCTCATCCGAACCCGATTTCCACGTGCCGTCCCATGCTGCCTCGCATTGAAGCGATCCGCGCCGAACTGCGCCCGTCCGAGCGTAAGCTCGCCGACTACATTCTCGCCGCGCCGCGCGAGGTGCTCGACCTCGCGATGACCGAGCTGTCGACCCGCGCGGGCGTCAGCCAGCCGACCATCGCGCGCTTCTGCCAGGCGCTCGGCTGCAGCGGCTTTCGCGAATTCAAGATCCGGCTCGCGCAGAGCGTCGCGCCGGGCGTGTCGTCGGTGTACCGCGACGTCGAGCCCGACGAGCCGGCGCCCGGCATCATCGGCAAGGTGTTCGACCGCACGATCGGCGCGCTGATCGAGGTGCGCAACAGCCTGTCCGCGGGCAGCGTCGCCGACGCGATCGCGCTGCTGTCGAACGCGTCGCGCATCGAGTTCTACGGCGCCGGCGGCTCGGGCATCGCCGCACAGGACATCCAGCACAAGTTCTTCCGGCTCGGCGTGCCGAGCGTCGCGTATTCGGATCCGCACACGTTCTCGATGTCGTCGGCGCTGCTCGGGCCGCACGACGTCGTCGTCGCGATCTCGAACACCGGCCGCACGCGCGACATCGTCGACGCCGCGCGCTCCGCGCTCGCGTGCGGCGCGAAAGTGGTCGCGATCACGCAGAGCCATTCGCCGCTCGCGAAGCTCGCGACGGTCAGCCTCGCGTCGAACGTCGCCGAGGAAACGGACGTGTTCTCTCCGATGACGTCGCGGATGTCGCATCTCGCGATCGGCGACATCCTCGCGGTCGGCGTCGCGCTGTCGCGCGGGCCGGCGCTGATGGAGCGCGTCGGCCGCGCGAAGGAAGCGATCACGCGGCGCCGGATCGACGACGGCACGAAGGAATAAAGACGAACGACGCTATATCAGGATAGACGCAATCAGGGAGTCCGTCCTCGATCCTCCCTAAACCGCCCGCCAGCGGATCCACGCCGGGCGGAGCCCCGGCATCCAACGCACGAAATCGACTTCGAACTCGGAACAATCAAGTGCCGCGAATACGCGGCCGAACGTGTTATGCGACGGCATACCCCGCTCCAAGAGCACGTATCGACTCAACCAGTCGTTAGCCATTTACGCGTTTCAACGATTACCTGTCGTGCTGTTGAAGCGACTCGCTACTTTCGAACTCGTCTGATCGACCCCATTGCAGGCATTTGATAGCGTGCGCAAAGCTACGCATCACGATACCAAAGCCGCTGGGCACTTTGCCCACCCTCATCCTGCAACGGGCCATGCAGTCGAACATCGAAACCATCCTGAAGCACCCAAGTGCGCGGCTTCGGCAGTTGTTGCGCCTGAAGGTCGCCAAATACACGACACCGCTTTCGGTCGTGAAGAGCAAGTTCACTGCGGCATTCAACGAGCCGTTTCGTTTGAGTCTCGTCGTGACGTGTTCCGACCAGCAGATCGATAGCGGGCAATGGGTGGGACGCCGTGCGACCTTCACGCTCGAAGATGAGGCTTCGATTCCGTCGGCTCCGGGTCTCGTCGATCCCGCCGTCGAACCGCAGTTGATCGTTCACGGTGTCATCACGCGCTGGAAGCGCGTCAACGTCACGCGCGACGAAGCAACCTACAGGCTGCGTATCGAACCGCGCATCGCACTGTATGACCGCGTGCACGATTCCGGCGTGTTCCGCGAAAAGTCGGTGAAAGACTTGATTGCGGAACTGTTCATCGATCGCCGGAACATTGATCCATTCGATGTCGAGTTCGCGCTCGAAGAGGTGCGCGAGACGTTCGAGCAAACGGTCATGTATGAGGAGTCACTTCTCAATTTCGTGGATCGCCATTGCCGGCGGGCCGGGATTTTTTGGTATTTCAAGCAGGCCGGTGGGCAGGACAGGCCCAAGCGAGACACGATTGTCTTTGGCGACAATCCTCGTGCCTACGTGCGCTCGGTGAAGGTGCCGTACGCGCCCTACTCTGGTTTGAGCAGCGACTGGAGCAAGGCGGTCCTGAGTATCGAGGCTGCGCGCGAACTGGTGCCGGAATCGATTCGGGTTTGGGACGACAACTATCGCACGCCCGAGGATCCCCTCGAGGCGCAAGCCGAGGTCGCCAAGGGTGACCGCTCGGTTTACGGCAGCATCAATCGCAGTATCGAGAGCCACCGCAACAACGACGTCGGGCGGATGCGCGTTACCGCCCGCCGCGAAGAGCAAATCGCCCGGCAGACGACGTTCAAAGGCACGAGCAACGTCCCCGGTCTGATGCCGGGAACCGTCGTGCAGTTCACCAACCACGAATTGCCCGAAGCGCCCCACGGCCTCGTGATCACGAAGGTCGTAACGAGGGCGGCCCGTACCGAGCCGGCGTTCAACGAATTCGAGGCGACTCCGGCGCATCTGACATGGCGGCCCCGGTATATCCCGGCCAAGCATTGGCGTTGGGTGAGCGGGACGATACCGGCGGTTATCGAAGCGAACGGCAAGAGTCCCTACGCGCCGGTGGACGAGCATGGCCGTTACCCCGTGCGGCCTCTGTTTCTACGCAAGTCGAGCCAGCGCGGCGGCGACCTGCTGGCGTTGCGGCTGATGAAGCCGTCAGCCTCCTATCAAGGGGGGTTCCATTCGCCTCAACTACCGGGCACGGCGGTGCAGTTGCAATGCGAGCATGGCGACATCGACCGCATCTATATCGCGGGCGCCTTGAATGATTTTTCGCGGCCCGATCCCGTTCACGGGTTGTCGGGTTGGGACAGCCGAGCCGTGTGGCGCTCGCCACTACTGGGGGCTGACATCCGTCTAGAGGATCGCAAGGGGCAGGAAGGCGGCAAGTTCGCGACGGTCTACATGAATTCGTCCGTCAGCCTGGGTTATCTGGTCGACAGACAGAAGCACAAGCGCGGAGAAGGTTTCGAAGTCACGACCCAGGGCTGGGGCGCCATGCAGGCGACGAAAGGATTGTTCTTTTCGGCTCACCCAAGGGCCGGTTCCGACACCCCGCAGTTGGAAATGCAACCGGCAAAACGGCAGTTGGAAGCGGCGCTGTCGCAAATGAAAAAACTGTCCGAACTCGCAAGTGCCGCCCATGCCTTTGCTGCAGATGTCGAGCAGCAGCGCCAATTGCTGGTTGAACGGCTCGACGAACTGAAACAGGCCGTATTGCTCGCCAGCGCGCCCGACGGGGTCTCGTTCACGAGCGGGTCGCACCTGCAGCTGGCTGCACAGGCAAATATCGCCGCGACCGCGGGAGGCAGTGCCGATTTCGGCGCAATGAAACATATGTCGTTCGCAGCAGGCAACGGCATGTCTCTGTTTGCCTGGCAGGGCGCGATGAAGCTGATATCGCAGAAAGGCAAGGTGCAGGTGCAAGCCCAAGGCAACGCGATGGACCTGGCCGCGCAGGGCGATATCCAGATCATCAGTGCGGACGGCGAGGTGCTGGTTTCGTCGACCAAGGCGCTGACCCTGGCAAGCGGCGGCGCTTATATCAAGCTCAGCGGCGGCAACATCGAGATCGTTTGTCCTGGAAACCTGAAGCTGCGCGGCGGTTCGATATCTCGTTCAGAGGGCGGATCGATGCCAACGCCGAGTTTCTCGTTCGGTGAGGGCAAGGAACTGATGCCGCACGATCACCATTTCACGTTGAAAAATCCTGCCAACGGCGAACCGCTGGCGGGCGCTCAGTATCGCGTGCTCGAACCGGACGGCACGATCCACAACGGCGTCACGGACGCTGCCGGCAAGACGAAGATCATCCGGACCCGATACGCGCCAAGCGTATTGAAGCTGCAATTTCTGGCAAAGGACGAGTAATTAATGGCAGACATGTGGATTGATCTCGGCTCCGGTGTATCGCGGGCGGCGTCCGAGGCAAGCTATACGTTGCTGCACTTTCCGCGACGGATCGACCGGATTCGGATCATGAGAATCCCGTTCTATGGGTGGAAAGGGGGATGGCGAGAGGGTGAACCCGGTCATTACTGGATTGAGATCGATCACGATGATCCGAACATCCGGGAGAGTTACGGCTGGTATCCGGCTGAGGATATTACTAACGCGCCCCTAATGAGCAAAATCAAAGTCGGCGCATCGATGGTCACCTCTTTCTTCGAATCAGAGGGGTGTATCAATGGTGATTCACCTCAAAGGCATGCATCACAAGAAACACGGAACAGCAAAGTCACCATCGCCGGTGGCGGCATCGGCACACAACCCTTTCCGTGGGACCCGCATCACGGGACAGCTGATGTGCGAACGACACGGCATCCGTACGTGAATGTTGGTGACAACCGCTCGGAAGACGAAATCATCACTGCGATTCGAGAATACGCGAGCCAGTATAACCATACGTCAAATGGAAAATGGACCTTCAAGTTCGATGATCCGGAAGAGAACAATTGCCATACATTCGTATGGCAGGCATTGCTTCATTGCCACCTTGTCGATGTTGACATCCTGGATTCATCGGTGGACCCGCATTTTGCATCAATTGCCTCCGGTGGCGTCTCAACGAGCCCCATCGGCCAGCTTGACGGATACATAAAACGTCCGGAGTTCGTCGATTACCTGAGATCCAAGGCCAAGGTTATCCAAGGGGTAATTAATAAATATGGGCAGACTCGATGACACCCTAAGGTCGAGATTCATTAAGAAAATAGGTATCGTAGCTTTCTTCACGATTGCTGCATTTGGCTATCCAGCTTTCAATATGTGCAGGCTTACCAACTACTGCTCGGTGAACGGTCTCAAGCGGATATGGCATATGACACACAAAGACGAGTACGGTTTGATTGGTCAGCATCTGGTGCCGGGAAAGGAATATTACTTTGAAGTAAAGCCAGCGTACTTTGATCGCGACTATCCGCAGCACGCTCCCGTTTCAGCCCAGAAAATCGAACCACAGGAAAATGTCACCATTAGCGCGGTTCGCCCCGATCAAAAAACAGATTGGGAGGTCGTGTATGCGCGACAACGTGTCGACTTCGACAAGCCAGTGGACCTCTCCAAATTCGATGTTTTCGTTAATGGGGACTACTTTTTTTCGATAGATTCCCGCGGGGAATTGGAACGACATATAACAATTGATGAAGCGATACGATCCCGGTCCTATGTCAAGATCACAATTTATTTGCAGAAAGTGAAAGCGGCTGAACTTGTTCAACGCACACTCGAAAATCGAAATCGCTTTACATACTGGCCCACGACCGGTTATCGCAAGGAGATGATCGGATTCAATCTGCAAGAAGATCAGCGGGAAGATTGGCGCGAATGCTACGCTGAATCGAATGGCGATCATGCGCCATGCCCGGACGTGTCGAAAAAAACACCTGAAATCCCAGATCAAGATCACCCACGGGGTAATTCGTAAACATGGAGCAGCCAAATAGCGTACCGGGACCGAAGCATCTGCGCTCGAAGATTGCCATCGTGGCATTCGTCGTGATCGCAATGTTCGGCTACCCTGTTTTCAGTGCGTGCAGACATACCGGATTTTGTTCAACGTCCGGAATTGAATGGATATGGCATATGACACACAAGGATGAGTACGGCCTGATAGGCCAACATCTTGAACCCGGGCGGGAATACTACTTCGAAGTTCGACCAGCCACATTTCTGAGTGACTATCCTCAGCACCCTCCCGTTCTCGCAGAAAAAATCGAGATGCAGGAAACAGTGGTTATAAGTACGGTTTACCCCAATCAAAAGACAAACAGAGACGTCGTCTATAAACGTGTGCGCTCATCATATGAAAAATATATCGACTCAGCCAAACTCGGAGTATCGACAAATGGCGATCACTTCTTTTCAATTATGAAAGACGGCACCCTTGGCGACCGGATTTCCATCGACTTCGCCTTGCGCCAACCCCAGTACGTGAAGGTTCAACTCTATCTGCAAAAAATCAAGGCTGCCGAATTGATTACACGCCTTTCAGAAGGGCACAACAAATACACCTATTGGCCGAGTACGGGGTATCTGAAAGAAAACATCGGTTACCGCATCGAAGGTGGGATACGCAAGGACTGGCGAGAATGTTTTTCCGAATCCGATGGAAGTCACACGCCGTGCGCTGAAATTGGCCTGAAGTCCTGATGCCGCACCTCTTCGAACGCCATCCGGTACAGCATGCCTGTTGATCTCTCGCGGCTCTCGCCGGAGGCGACACCGAACGCCCGCCCCCCTCACCCGGTCGCCTGGCTCCTGTTGGCCATGATCGTGATCGGCGGCGGCTGCGCGCTGGTGCTATGGCTGTGGCCAAAAGACATATCCACGCACGATTGGCGATTCTGGACGTGGATAGGCGCCGTTCCCATATTGGTCTACGCACTGATATTTGCGGTCCGCTGGCATTGGTACGAGCAGGCGCTCGCCCCGGTCGAAGCATACAACCGGCAGCGTGACGGCGTTGTCGAGCACAACACCCGATTTGCTCAACGGCCGCTCGTCCTGCTCGCATATGCATACGTTACCGCGATGGGCGAGCAGCACGTGGCACGACGCATTTTTCACGGGGAATCTGCGCTGGAATTTCAGCCCGTCCGCGGAATCGGCGTGTCGGTGAATCACACCGGCATTGTTTCGCAGCGGCAACAGGATCGCGAACCCGAGAAGCGCCGCACGCGCCGCGACGCCATGCCTCTTACCGACGATGACCTGCTCGAAGTCTTTGGCCGCCTCATCAAGCGGATGCAGCCAACGCTTGCAGCATTGCCGCCGCAGCTCGTTTTGCCTATTCGACTGGTCGTTACTGGAAACGAATACCCGCTCGACATTGCCCGGCAGTGGGAAACAGCCTGGCACGCGTTCGGGCTGGGCAAGTTCATGTTCCGGGAACCACCATCCGAACACCCCGGACTCATGGCACTCGACACCTGGCTGGACGAGACCGATCCCCTTGAACGAAACCGGATCGAGCTATACGTCAACGTCCAGTTCCGAGACGATCCTCCAGATAATGGCGCGGAAGCAGCAACCGCGATGCTCATCGCGTGGCCGGATATCGTCGATCGACTCAAGTTGCCGGCCATGGCCCGGCTTCATCGTCCAGTCGGTTCGCCGGCAGAGCACTTCGAAAGCGCATTTGCGGCGGCCTTGACGTGGGGAAGCGTGACGTCGGTTGCCGAGACCCATGCATGGGCGAGCGGTCTCGATACCGGTGGGAGGACGTGTCTGGCGCGGAGCTTCAGGCCCACCTCCCCACAAGCGGCCGCCGTCGACAACGATTCCCACAGTGCCGCGACAGCGAATATCGACGTTTCCCTGGGCAATGCGGGACACACCGCGGGTTGGCTCGCATGCGCGCTGGCAGTCGAGCACTTCCAGGCCGCCGACGAGCCGCAATTGATCGCCACGCAAGAGCCCGGGGGCGTGGTGTACGCGGTCGTACGCAAGCCGCCGCCCCGACAACTGGAAAATACTCCCCTCTCATGAACGAGAAAACCTCCCCTCGCCGGACCAAAGGTTTCCGGGCATTTGTCATTCTTCTTGCCATCCTGGCGAGTGTGATCGTGCTACTGATGGCTGAGCAATGGCAATTGTCGAGTCAAGGCCGGCTTGGTTGGGCCTTTGCGCTGATTGCGGGAACCGCTTTCGTTCTGGCTATGCTCGAGCCGTTGCTTCATGCGTCGTGGGATTGGATTTACGAACGGGCTTTCGAACGTGAAAAACGCGATCTTCAGCCCCGACAACGGAAGTTGACGCGCGATCGACGCTTGCAATACCTGTGCGACGAACTTCGGACAACACACGGCTGGTTTTGGCGTTACCGCATGCCGTGGCTGATGGTCGCCGGCGCCGATGATGTCACGGATTCAGTCGCGCCAGGGTTGAAGCGGGCGGGAGTGATGCCCGTCGGGAATGTGGTCCTTGTGCATGCAGCGCCGGAGGGCATCGAGGCATCCGAGTGGCACCGGCAGATACGGCAATTGCGCCGGCGACGGCCGGTCGATAACCTGATCCAGGCTGTGCGACATTCGGACGGTCAAATGGATGACCGCGAATTGCCACGCACGCTCGCCGCGCTAGCGACGGATCTCGGTTGGGCTGCGCCCGTCACATTTCTGCATGTCGTGCCCGCCAACGGGAACCGCCCCGAAAAATACGAAGTCGTCGGCGCGTTCACCGGCGCGAGCCGTAACGGCCCAAGCGATGGCGCGGCATTGCGTGACCAACTCGTGACGATCGAGCGACACGCGGCTGACGTCGGCGTCCAGTGCTGTGCGTCGCCCACCCGAATCAAATATCTCGCGCAACTGTCCGCCTATATCGGCGAACAGAAGGAACGTATCGTCGAAAGTTGGGAAGCACTCATCGCGTCGCGTTGGCTGAACGCGCCTCTTGCGGGCGTAATGTTCGTGCCAGTATTCGATACCGGGGCCCTCTCGGGTGACGTCGAACGCAATTCCAATTCGTCGTCACCGAAAGCTGCCGGAACCGTGGGCGATTGTTCCGCAGTAGACCAGCCCGCTTCTTCGATACCCGCATGGCAGGCGGTTGCCAGACACCGTCCTATTGGCCGCCGTGTCGGCTTCCACTGGCCCAACGCGCTGGCGTGGCTCGTCATTGTCGCCGTGATGGCCTGGTGCGTTTGGATGACGACCGCCTTCATCGGCAACCAGCGGCTCGCACGCGAAGCGCAGGCGGCGGCAAACGCCGCCGTCGATTCCCGGCCGCAATCCGCCGCCGCCTGGCGCGCGCAACTCGCGCTCCAGCAACTGATGGAAAAGCTCGAGTACCGACAGCAGCACGCCACACCGTGGTATCTGCGCGGCGGCCTCTCGCGCAACGACGCGTTGCTGACCTCGCTTTGGCAGTCGTACCGGATCGTCGCGACGCGCAACTTGCAGGCGCCCGTCGTCCAAACGATCGCCGGTCGGCTCAAGGCCGCGACCCGAACTCGCGCCGATGCCCTGCAATCGGCGGAAGCGCGCAGCAGCGCTTACAACGCGCTCAAGACGTATCTGATGCTGGGCGACCCGTCGCGCGCCGATCCGGCATTCTTGAACCGTCAGTTGGTCGCTCTGTGGCCACGCCCGGCCGAGATGTCGATCGGTGAGCAGCAGGACACCGGTCAGCGACTCGCGGCGTTTTACGCCGATCATTTGTCGGCGCATCCCAACTGGAGGATCGCGCTCGACACGAATCTCGTGGTATCGACCCGCAACATGCTGGTCACGCAGACGGGCCTCGCGTCGGCTGCCGACACCGTGTATCAGGGCATCCTCCACGAAGCGAAAGGCAAGTACGCGGACGCGTCGCTCGAAACGCTGCTGAACGGCGCCGATGCCCACGGCCTGTTCGCAACCTCGAAAACCGTCCCCGGCGTCTACACACGCGCCGCCTGGGACGGCATGATCGCGCAGACAATCGACAAGGCTGCGGCCGAACGGCGGGTGAGCAGCGACTGGGTGCTGATGGGCGTGCAGCCGAATCGAACGACCGGCAACACACCCTCGCAAGGCACGGTCCAGACCGAAGCGGCGGTCAATGAAGCGCGCGCGGCGGCCACCCTTCGGCAACAACTTCAAGCCCGGTACTTCTCGGAATACGCGGCCGCTTGGCAGAGTATGCTCAACAGCATCCAGTGGCAACCCGCTGCGAACCCGAGCGGCGCGATCGACCAGCTCACGCGGCTCGCCGACGCGCAGACCTCGCCGCTCATCGCGCTGATGAAGTCGGTCGATTATCAGGCGCAGGCGGGCCGCCCGTCGCAAGCGCTGACCGATACGCTGGTGCGCAAGGCGCAAAACCTGCTCGGCAAGGCCGGCGAGACGGCGCCGCCGCAAGGCTATCCGCTCGACAAGGCATTCGGCCCGCTGCTCGCGCTGATGGGCGACGCGAGCGCTGCGCCCATCAGCGGCAACAACGGCAAAGCCAATGCAGCGGCCAACCTCGCGCTAAACGGCGTGAACCTGCCGCGGTTCCTGACAGCCGTCACGACGATGCGTCTGAAGCTGCAGCAGATCGAAGGCAGCAACGACGCGCAGGCGATGGCGCGTTCGCTCGCGCAAGCAGTGTTCCAGGGCAAGCTCTCGGATCTGTCGCAGGCGCGCGATGACGCGGCACTCACTGCCGCGAGCCTCGGCACCGCGTGGTCGGGCTTCGGCGACGCGGTGTTCAAGCAACCGCTCGACGCCGCGTGGCAGACGATCTTGCAGCCGGCCGCCGCGAGCCTCAACGAGGCATGGCGTGTGGGCGTGGCGGCGCCGTTCAACGCGGCGATGAGTGGCCGGTATCCGTTCTTCGACACGAACGCCGACGCGTCCTTTGCCGCGCTCGGGCGTTACGTGCGACCCGACACCGGCCTGATCGCCAGATTTATCGCGGCGCAACTGGCCGGCGTGCTCAAGCTGGACGGCGACCAGTGGGTGCGCAACGAACTGGCGCCGCAGGCATTGCGCTTCAATCCCAAGTTTCTGCAAAGCCTCGGCCTGCTGTCGTCGATCGGCGCGCAACTGTACTTGCAGGGCGACGCGACCGAGCGCTTCGAACTGATGGCGCTGCCGACCCCGGGCGTGACGCGCTCGACGCTGAACGTCGACGGTCAACCCATCGTCTACTTCAACCAGCAGGAAAGCTGGACGCCGATGGCCTGGCCGGGTAACGGCCTGAACGGACGTGCATCGCTGACATGGGAGTCCGTCGACACCGGTCTGCGCGTGGCGTTCGATACGCCCGGCGACTGGGCGTTCCTGCGCCTGCTGGCGAAAGCCGACGTGAAGCCGCTCGACAGCACCCGCTATCGGCTGACGTGGAACGCGGCGAACGGTGCGCCGCTGGGCTACATACTGCGCACGCAGTTGGGCTCGGGGCCGCTCGAACTGCTCAAGCTGCGCGGCTTCCGGATGCCCGAGCAAATCTTCGTGGCCGGCAAGGGCGGTATCTCGAGTTCCGAAGGAAGTGTCCTTGAAGTGCCGCAGCCGCTGCCGGAAGGAATGTCTCGATGACCGACGATCAAGGGCAACCCTGTACGGGCCGCCAACCGCCTGGAGGAAATCGCAATGAGGCGTTACGACATTCGGCACGGTGATACGACGACGAGCCATGGTCGGGTAGAGGCCAGTTCGGCATCCGACACGGTCGATGGCATCCCGATCGCTTACGAGCGTGACCGTGTTTGGTGCGAAACCTGCAAGACCATAGGCTACATCGAGTGCGTCGGCCCACGCGTTGAAACGACTGGACCGGACGGTCGCCAACAGGCGCTCAGCGACGATCTATGCAAGTGTCGCTGCAGTCCGTCGCCACGCCTGGTCGCGTCGCAGACGCGCTCATACGTCGATATCTAAGCGCGTGAGAAAGCGGTTGTTCGAGCGAATTCGCAGCGCCCTCGATCTCGACGCTTCGCGCCGATGAATGCAACACTTACTCGGAATCGTTGATGAACCGCCCCGCAAAACGTTCTCGTGTACGGCACACCCACGAAGAGATGCAGGCCCTTGATGAAAGCCGCCGCCTTGGTATCGAACGGATCCACGAACTAGCTGCGGCGCTCGGAGACGAAACGCAGGGTCAATCCGTGCAGCAGTGAGCCCGAAGCGCCCATGCTCGGCGCACCAACGCGGGACGGTGCACTGGAAGGCACCCTCAGCAAACCGATCGACGGCGTTGCACGGGGAAACCCCCTTTCCATCCATCGCGACAAACCGCTCAGAACGGCTTGATCACGACCAGCGCGACCGCCGCGAGCATGCCGAGCACCGGCAGCTCGTTGAACACGCGATACCACTTGTCGGTGCGGCGGTTCTCGCCGCGCTCGAACACCCGCAGCAGGTGCCCGCAATACGCGTGATAGACGATCAGCAGCAGCACCACCGTCACCTTCGCGTGGATCCAGCCCTGCCCCTGCCCGATGCCGATCACGAGCCAGAGCCACAGCCCGCAGGCCAGCGCCGGCACCGCGATCATCGTCATGAAGCGGAACAGCTTGCGCGCCATCAGCAGCAGGCGCCGCACCGCGGCCGGATCGGTCTCCATGGCCAGGTTCACGTAGATGCGCGGCAGGTAGAACAGCCCCGCGAACCACGCGGCGATCAGAACGACGTGGAACGTCTTGACCCAGAGCATTGCCATCGATTGTGCGCCTCGCGGTTGACTTACTGACGGCCTTCGCCGTGCCCGAGCACCACGTACTTCAGCGACGTGAGCCCTTCCAGGCCGACGGGGCCGCGTGCGTGCAGCTTGTCGTTCGAGATGCCGATTTCCGCGCCGAGGCCGAATTCGAAACCGTCCGCGAAGCGTGTCGACGCGTTGACCATCACGCTCGCCGAATCGACTTCGCGCAGGAACCGCATCGCGCGGTCGTGATCCTCGGTGACGATCGCATCCGTGTGATGCGAGCCGTAATGGTTGATGTGCTCGATCGCGGCGTCGAGCCCGTCGACGACCTTGATCGCGAGCACCGGCGCGAGATATTCGGTGTGCCAGTCTTCTTCCGTCGCGTCGACGAGCGGGCCGATGCCCGCATCGGCGAGCACCGCGCGCGCGGCCGCATCGACGCGCAGTTCGACCTGCTTGTCGCGATACAGCTTGCCGAGCGGCGGCAGCAGCTTCGCCGCGACGCCGCTCGCGACGAGCAGCGTCTCCATCGTGTTGCAGGTGCCGTAGCGGTGCGTCTTCGCGTTGTCGCAGACGGTCAGCGCGCGGGCGAGATCGGCGCGATCGTCGACGTACACGTGGCAGATGCCGTCGAGGTGCTTGATCATCGGCACGCGCGCCTCGTTGATCAGCCGTTCGATCAGGCTCTTGCCGCCGCGCGGCACGATCACGTCGACGTACTCGGTCATCGTGATCAGCTTGCCGACCGCCGCACGATCGGCCGTCGCGACGACCTGCACCGCGTCCTGCGGGAGGCCTGCCGCCTCGAGCCCTTCGCCGATCAGCTTCGCGAGCGCCGCGTTCGACTCGAGCGCTTCGGAGCCGCCGCGCAGGATCGTCGCGTTACCCGACTTCAGGCACAGCGCGGCCGCGTCGATCGTCACGTTCGGGCGCGACTCGTAGATGATGCCGATCACGCCGAGCGGCACGCGCATCTGGCCGACCTGGATCCCGCTCGGCCGGAACTTGAGGTTGCCGATCTCGCCGATCGGATCGGCCAGCGACGCAACCTGACGCAGCCCTTCGACCATCGTGTTCAGCGCCTTGTCCGACAGCGTCAGGCGGTCGACGAACGCCGCATCGAGCCCCTTTTCACGGGCGCGGGCGACGTCGCGTGCATTCGCCTCCTTCAGCGCCTGTGCGTCGCGTTCGATCGCGCGGGCCACGGCGTCGAGCGCCGCGTTCTTCGCAGCCGTGCTGGCGCGCGCCATCGCGCGGGAAGCGTGCCGGGCGCGACGGCCCAGGTCGGTCATGTACTGATCGATATCCATCGTGTGACTCGAGAAGCGAGCCGCATGGAGCGGCATGAATTCGTGGGGAAGCGGGACGGCCATCCGGGGACGGCCATCCGGGCGGGGTAACGGCCGCAAAACCGCACCGCGCTGGGCGGCGCCCCGGTCATCAAAGCATTGTAAGCGGGTTGCGCAGCGCGCGCTGAAGGCCCGAACGGGACTTAGCGTCGCACGCGACCCGCGGTCGGCGGTCGCTCGCCGCGCTCGCCCGCGACCGTCATCGCGAGCTGGAACAGCCCGTCCCACGGGTCGGGCGGCGGTTCGTCCTGCGTACGGCGGCCCGGCGTGACGGCGGACAAGCCCTTGACCTGCCGGTCGAGCTTCGCGGCGAACGCGAGCGCCTTTTCGAGCCCCGCTTCCGACACGCGGTTCAGCGCGGGCGCGATCAACCGCTCACGCGGCCCCCACACGCGGTTCTCGCGCAGCAGCGTCGCGAGCGGCTTGCCGGCCGTCGTGCCGCGCTTGATCCGCAGCAGCGTGCGCAGTTCCTCGACGACGGCCCACATCACGAGCACGATCGCCTCGCCCTCGCCCTTCAGCCCGTCGATCATCCGCGCGAGCCGCGCGGCGTCGCCGGCGAGCATCGCCTCGTTCAGCTTGAACACGTCGTAGCGCGCGACGTTCAGCACCGCGTCGTGCACCTGCTCGAACGACAGCGCGCCCTGCGGATACAGCAGCCCGAGCTTCTGGATTTCCTGGTGCGCGGCGAGCAGGTTGCCCTCGACGCGCTCCGCGATGAACTGCAGCGCGCGGCGCCCGTCGTCGCCGGATGCGACGCGCTGGCCCTGCATCGACAAGCGCTGACCGATCCAGTTCGGCAGTTGCGCACGGTCGACCGGATCGATCTTCAGCGCGACGCCGCCGTTCTGCAGCGCGGTGAACCATGCGGATTTCTGCGTGGCCGCGTCGAGGCGCGGCAGCGTGACGAGCATCAGCGCATCCGGATTGGGCGTGGCCGCGAGCGTCTTCAGCGCGTCGGCGCCTTCCTTGCCGGGCTTGCCCGACGGAATGCGCAGCTCGATCAGCTGACGTTCGCCGAACAGCGACATCGCCTGGGTCGCGCCGAGCAGCACGCTCCAGTCGAAGCCGCGCTCGACCGTATGCACCGAACGCTCGGTAAAGCCGGCCGCGCGCGCGGCCGCACGAATGCGGTCGCACGCTTCCTGCGCGAGCAGCGGCTCGTCGCCGTAGACGGTATAGAGCCCGGCCAGCCCCTTCGCGAGGTGCGGCTCCAGCGCATCAAGTCGCAATTGCATCGCTGCGTGCGCCCGCGATCAGAGCGGCGGCGGCGGCAGCGGCGCGCGCGGCGCCACGCCCGGCACCACGTCCTCCGGCGCCGGCGTCAGCGAGTGGACGATCGCGAGACGCCGCATCAGCTGATCGACCGCGTCGTTCTGCATGTCGCCGTACAGGATGTCGGCTTCCTGCGCCTTCGCGTTCGTGTACTGGTCGCTGTACGTCATCGCGCGGTTCAGCGCGATCGCGCTCGGCGGGATCAGCACGGTGCCGTCCTTGCTCGTCAGCGTGTAGTTCAGCGTGTAGAACAGCGCGTATTCCTGCGCGGAACCGTACTTGTTGAGCGTCAGCGTGTTCTGGCCACGCGACTCCCACATGCGCAGCACGGCGTCGGCGTCGTCCGCCGACTTGACGATCTTCGTGTCGCTGCCGGCCTCGACGAGGCGCGTGAGCCGCGCCCCGACGGGCGCCGGCGCACCGGCCACGAACAGGTGCTTGAACGCATAGTCCTGCTGGCCGCGCAACTGGAAGCCGCATGCCGACAGCACGACCGTGCTGCCGACGAGCATCAAAAACGATCTGCGGATCACCTTCGCTCCTTCTGGGTACATCCGACGGCCGGCGGCCGTCAGACGACGATGTTCACGAGGCGGCCCGGCACGACGACGATCTTCTTCGCCGGCTTGCCGTCGCTGAATTTCGCGAATGCCTCGTCGGCCACCGCCGCCGCTTCGATCGCGTCGCGGCTCGCGTCCTTCGCGACCTTCAGCGCACCGCGCACCTTGCCGTTCACCTGCAGCACGAGTTCGATCTCGGCCTGTTCGAGCGCGGCCTCGTCGACCTTCGGCCACGGCGCATCGAGCAGCGGGCCGAATTCGTCCGCGTAGCCGAGCGCCTTCCACAGCTCGAACGTGACGTGCGGCACGACCGGGTACAGCACGCGCAGCAGCACGCCGTACGTCTCGCGCAGCACGGCGGGCGTCGCGCCCTTCGCGCCATCGATCGCGTTCAGCATCTTCATCGCAGCCGACACGACCGTGTTGTATTGCAGGCGCTGGTAGTCGAAATCGGCCTGCTTCAGCACGCTGTAGATCTCGCGGCGCAGCGCCTTGTCGGCATCGCCGAGCGCGGCTGCATCGAAGCCCGCGCGCACGGCGAGCGCTTCGCGGTTGCCGTAGCCGAAGCTCCACACGCGGCGCAGGAAGCGGCTCGCGCCCTCGACGCCCGCGCCCGACCACTCGAGCTGCTGCTCGGGCGGCGCCGCGAACATCGTGAACAGACGCGCGGTATCGGCGCCGTACTGGTCGATCAGCAGTTGCGGATCGACGCCGTTGTTCTTCGACTTCGACATCTTCTCAATGCCGCCGAGCACGACCGGCTGGCCGTCCGCATTCAGCGTCGCGCCGACCGGGCGGCCCTTGTCGTCGTGCGTGACCGTCACGTCGAGCGGGTTGTACCAGGTCTTCTTGCCCGACGCGTCTTCGCGGTAGTACGTCTCGTTCAGCACCATCCCCTGCGTGAGCAGGTTCTTCGCCGGCTCGCCGAACTTCACGAGGCCGAGGTCGCGCATCACCTTGGTCCAGAAGCGCGAATACAGCAGGTGCAGGATCGCGTGCTCGATGCCGCCGATGTATTGATCCATCGGCATCCAGTAATCGGTGCGGGCGTCGACCATCGTCTCCGCGTCCGGCGCCGTGTAGCGCGAGAAGTACCACGACGAATCGACGAAGGTGTCCATCGTGTCGGTTTCGCGCTTCGCCGCCGCGCCGCATGTCGGGCACGTGCAGTTCAGGAACGCTTCCGACTTCGCGAGCGGGTTGCCCGAGCCGTCCGGCACGAGGTCTTCCGGCAGCACGACGGGCAGATCCTGCTCCGGCACCGGCACGTCGCCGCACGACGGACAGTGGATGATCGGGATCGGCGTGCCCCAGTAGCGCTGGCGCGACACGCCCCAGTCGCGCAGGCGCCACGTGACCTGCTTGTCGCCGAAGCCGCCGGCGTTCAGGTCGGCCGCGACCGCGTCGACCGCTTCCGCGTAACGCAGGCCGTCGTACTTGCCGCTGTTCACGCAGACCGCGGTTTCCTTGTCGCCGTACCACTCCTGCCAGGCATCCAGCGAGTACGTCTGCCCTTCGCTCGCGATCACCTGCTTGATCGGCAGATCGTATTTCTTCGCGAATGCGAAATCGCGCTCGTCGTGGCCCGGCACGCCCATCACCGCGCCTTCGCCATAGCTCATCAGCACGTAGTTGCCGATCCACACCTCGACCGGCTCGCCGGTCAGCGGGTGCTTGACCGAGAAGCCGGTCGCGACGCCCTTCTTCTCCATCGTCGCGACGTCGGCCTCGGCGACGCCGCCGCGCTTGCATTCGTCGATGAACGCCTGCAGTTCCGGCTTGCCCTGCGCGAGGCGCGTGGCGAGCGGGTGCTCGGCCGCGATCGCGCAGAACGTGACGCCCATGATCGTGTCGGCGCGCGTCGTGAACACGCGCAGCAGCTTCTGCTCGCCGTCGAGTTCGTACGGGAAGCCGAAGTTCACGCCGAAGCTCTTGCCGATCCAGTTCTGCTGCATGATCTTCACGCGCTCGGGCCAGCCGAGACCCTCGAGATCGTTCAGCAGCTCATCCGCGTACTGCGTGATGCGCAGGTAGTACATCGGGATCTCGCGCTTCTCGACGAGCGCGCCCGAGCGCCAGCCGCGGCCGTCGATCACCTGCTCGTTCGCGAGCACGGTCTGGTCGACCGGGTCCCAGTTCACGGTGCCCGTCTTCTTGTACGCGATGCCCTTCTCGAGCATCTTCAGGAACAGCCACTGGTTCCACTTGTAATAGTCGGGCTTGCACGTCGCGATTTCGCGCGACCAGTCGATCGCGAGGCCCATCGACTGCATCTGGCCCTTCATGTAGTCGATGTTGTCGTAGGTCCACTTCGCGGGCGGCACGCCGTTCGCCATCGCGGCGTTCTCGGCCGGCATCCCGAACGCATCCCAGCCCATCGGCATCAGCGTGTTGTAGCCGTTCATCCGCAGATAGCGGTACATCACGTCGTTGATCGTGTAGTTGCGCACGTGACCCATGTGCAGCTTGCCGGACGGGTACGGCAGCATCGACACGCAGTAGAACTTCGGCTTCTGCGAATCTTCCTTCGTCTTGTAGGCATCGGCTGCGCGCCAGTCGCCCTGGGCGGCGGCTTCGACGTCGGCGGGTACGTATCTCTCGTGCATGGTGTGGTTCGGGCTAGGCTTTAAGCGGCGCGACGGCTCGCGCGCAGGATTGGATCGAAAATCGTGCATGCCCGGCGGCACTGCAGGTTCGCTGTTGCGGAGCCTGTTCGGGGTTTCCGGATATTTTCCGGGTTACCTGGAAAATGCCGGGTTACCTGGAAAAACCTGCCAGCCGGGAAAAACGATGATTATACCGTCAGCGCCGGCCCATCCGGCCGGTCTTGCGGCGCGCGGCCCGATCCCGCGGCGGGCGCGAACTGGCCTGATGATCCGCGCGGCGGTTCGCCGGCGCGTCAGTGTTGCGCGCCCGCGGCGGCGGGCGCAGCGGCACCCGCCGGCGGCACATCGGTCACGAAGCCGATCCGCGTGAGGCCCGCGGCCTGCGCGGCGCCCATCACCTGCGCGATCACGTCGTAGCGCGTCGCGCGCGACGCGCGCAGCCGCAGCTCGGGCGGCGCGGCGCCCGCGGCCGCCGCCCGGAACCGCGCGGGCAGCGCGTCGAGCGCCACGGGCGCGTCGTCCCAGTACAGCTTGCCCGCGTCGTCGATCGACAGCGTGACGGATTGCGGCGTGTCGCGCGCGACGCTGGCCGCGACCTTCGGCAGGTCGAGCCGGATCGCGTGCGTCATCAGCGGCGCGGTGATGATGAAGATGACGAGCAGCACGAGCATCACGTCGATCAGCGGCGTCATGTTGATTTCCGCCATCGGCGCGGACGTCTTGTGGTGCTCGAGCCCGCCGAATGCCATGGTCGTTCCTCCGGAGCCGGCGCGTCAGGCGCCCTGCGCGCACACGAACACGTGCAGATCGCGTGCGAAGCCGTCGAGTTCCTCGGCAAGCTGCCGGACGAGCCGCCCGAGGATGTTGTACGCGAGCACCGCTGGAATCGCGACGACCAGCCCGAACGCGGTCATGATCAGCGCCTCGCCGACCGGCCCCGCGACGTTCTCGATCTGCGCCTGCCCGCTCGCGGCGATGCTGCCGAGCGCGTGATAGATGCCCCACACGGTGCCGAGCAGCCCGACGAACGGCGCGGTGCTGCCGATCGACGCGAGCAGCACCTGGCCGAATTCGAGGCGCCGCTGCGAGCGCAGCATCGCGTGACGCAACGCACGCAGCACGCGTTCGCCGCGCTCGACGCGTGCGGCCAGCGCGGCCGGGTCGTGGTCGTCGGCCGCGTCGCGCGCGGCTTCGGCGAGCGGCACGAACACGCGTTCGCGATCGGCGCCGGCCAGCGCGGCGATGCCGGCATCGAGCGACGGCGCGCGCCAGAACGCGGCGAGCGCGCGCGGCCCCTGCCGCTTCGCACGGACCAGCAGCCAGGCTTTCATGACGAGGAAGCACCAGCTGGCGACGGACATCGCCAGCAGCACATAGGAGACGGCGTGCGTGATCGCATCGCCGCTTTCGAGGTAGTGGACAACGCCGGTGGGAATCGCCATCGGAGTTTCCTCGCGGGGTCAGCGCAGGCCGAGCACGTCCTGCATGTCGAACAGGCCGGCGCCGCGCGCCGACAGGAAGCGGACCGCACGCAACGCGCCCTGCGCGTACGACACGCGGCTCGACGACTTGTGCGTGATCTCGATGCGCTCGCCGATCCCGGCGAACAGCACGGTGTGATCGCCGACGATGTCGCCGCCGCGCACCGCGGCAAAGCCGATCGACGACGGATCGCGTTCGCCGGTCACGCCGTGGCGGCCGTACACCGCGCAGTCGTCGAGCGAGCGGCCGAGCGCGCCGGCGACGGCTTCGCCCATCATCAGCGCGGTGCCCGACGGCGCGTCGACCTTGTGGCGGTGATGCGCCTCGATGATCTCGATGTCGTAGCCGTGCGAGAAATGCTGCGCCGCGAATTCGAGCAGCTTCAGCGTGACGTTCACGCCGACGCTCATGTTCGCCGCGAACACGATGCCGATCTTGCCCGCCGCGGCCTGCAGTTCGGCTTTCTGCTCGGCGCTGAAGCCGGTCGTGCCGATCACGAGCTTCACGTCGTGGCGCAGCGCGGCCTCGATGTGGGCCATCGTGCCTTCCGGACGCGTGAAATCGATCAGGTACTCGGCCTGCGCGAACACGGCGTCGAGGTCGTCGGTCAGCTTGACCCCGGTGTCCTTGCCGAGGAACGCACCGGCGTCCTGGCCGAGGAACGGCGAACCGGCGCGGTCGAGCGCGCCGACGAGCTGCGCGTCGGCATCGTTGAGAACGGCTTCGATCAGCATCCGGCCCATTCGGCCCGATGCGCCGGCAATCGCAATCTTCATGGCTTTCTACACGACAGGTCTAAAGGCGGGCGGCGCATGCCGCCCCGTTTCCGCACGCCGGCCGCTTACTGCGCCGGTGCGGTGAGCGGCTGGTTCTGCAGGTTGTCCGAGCCTTGCGGGCCGACCGGCGGCGACGCCTCGTTCGACACGTTCGGCTGCGGCGGACGATGGAACTGGAACTGCGGCTGGATCGCCGGCGCGGCGCCCGGCGGCTGGCCGCCCGGCACCGGCGCGCCGCCCGAGGCCTGCGCGGCCGGCGTGAACCGGCGCGAACCCGAACCCTGCCCCGACACCTGGTTGGTCGCGCGGTTCGCCGCGCGCGCCGCCTGGGCGTTCGCATCCTGGTCGACCACCGCGCCGGACGCCGGCTCGGCGGCCGGGCTCGCGGCAGCGGCAGCCTGCGCGGCGCTCGCGGCGGCAGCGGCTTCGGAAGCCTTCTTCGCCGCGGCAGCGGCCTTCGCCTTCTTGCCGCCGCGGTCGCCGTCGATGTCGGCGAGCAGGTCGAGCTCGGACGGCAGGTTGTCGGCGCCGCTCCAGCTCGCGACGCGATCGCCCGCGAAGGTCACCACGAGGTCGCGCTGCTGGACGATCGACGTCGAGCCGCGCTTGAAGTAGAAGAGGTAATCCCAGCGATCCGCGTGGAACATGTCCGCGAGCAGCGGCGTGCCGAGCAGCGCGCGGACCTGCTCGCGCGTCATGCCGACCTGCAACTGGGCGGCTTTCTCCTGCGACACGAAGTTGCCCTGCACGACGGTGATCCGATACGGCGTGATGCTCTGCGCAATGCGCTGCGTCACGCTGTCGTACGACGAACAACCCGCCAGCGCGACAACGGCGGCGGCAGCGATGATGGCACTCCGCATGCGACTCCTCTGAAAGTGCGAAAGCGATTCTGGGATCATTTCCTTCACCGTGCTGGCCCGCGTGCAGGCCGCGCGTATATCTGGAACGGCGAAAAGCCGGTAACATTGAAGCCCTGCATTGTACTCTAGGGATGCCTAGCCATGACCAATCCGACGGATCTCAAGAATATCGGGCTAAAGGCCACCCTACCGCGCCTCAAGATTCTCGAGATTTTCCAGCAGAGCCCCGTGCGCCACCTGACGGCCGAAGACGTCTACCGCAACCTGCTCAACGAGCAGCTCGACATCGGGCTCGCCACCGTCTATCGCGTGCTCACGCAGTTCGAGCAGGCCGGCCTGCTGTCGCGCAGCAACTTCGAATCCGGCAAGGCGGTGTTCGAGCTGAACGAAGGTTCGCACCACGATCACCTCGTGTGCCTCGATTGCGGCCGCGTCGAGGAATTCTTCGACGCCGAGATCGAGAGCCGCCAGCAGGCGATCGCGAAGGAGCGCGGCTTCCGGCTCCAGGAGCACTCGCTCGCGATGTACGGTTCGTGCACGACCGAGAACTGCCCGCACCGCAAGCACTGAATCGCGCCACCCGCGCACGCAGCACGGCCCGGCCGGCATCTCGCCGCCCGGGCCGTGTGCTTTTTCGGCGCGCCTGCCGCGCGCCCGGCAGCTTACGAAAGCCCTTCGGCGCGCGCGCAGGCCGGCTCGAAATCGAGCGTCCACGCGCGTTCCAGCGGGATCTCGTCGCAGTTCGGCTGCGGCCCGCCGCGATCGACGATCACGAAATCGCTGACCGCGTCGAGCGCGAGCAGCGGATGGTGCCAGACGCCCTTCGCGTAATTCACGCCCTGCCAGCCCTCGGCCAGGAACGCGCGCATCGCGTCGGGCCGGAATTCGCCGGCCGGCGCGACGACGATCGCGTAGCGCGACACGGCGGCCAGCGGGATGAACGCCTGGCTGCCGTGCGGGTGACGCTCCATCAGCGTGACCGCGACCGGCAGCGCGCGCGGCTGCGCGCGAAACACGCTGACGAGCGGCCGGCCGCCGTCGGCGCAGACGTCGATCGTCGCGAGATCGTGAAAGCGCTCGGTCGTGCCGCCGTTGATCGGGAAATGCCGCGCGCCTTCGAGCGCGATCACGTCGCCGAACGGCGCGAACGCTTCGCGGGTCAGGCGCTCGACGCGCAGGATCGGAGTTCCGCTCATGCCGCTGCCCTCCTTCAAGCCGGCTCGCCCCACAGACGCAGGCGCGACACGCCGCCGTCCGGGAAGATGTTGAACCGCACGTGCGTGACGGGGCCGAGCGCCGCGAGCGCGTCGAACGTGTGCACGTGATCCATCTGCAGCTTCTGCTCGCCGAGCAGTTCGGCCCAGAACATCGCCTGCGTGACGAGCGAATCGTCGGTGCCGCCCGTCACGTGCGCGGCCTGCAGCGAGCAGCGGTCGGGGAAATTGCCCTTGAAGAACGCCGTATCGACCTCGACGCGCCGGATGATGCCCGGCCGCGCGAGCGCGACGATCGCCCAGTCGTTGCCCGGCTCGCGGCGCCGCCGCGTTTCCCAGCCGTCGCCCATGTTCACGCCGCGCCCCGGCATCAGCATCTGCGAGGCCGGGCCGAAGTGCTGGTTGTTCGCGGCCACGAGATAACCGCCGTTCTCGATCGCCGCGAGATCGACGAGCTCGCCGGCCGGCACGTGGCGCCAGTCGCGCTGCGGCTGGCCGTACACGCGCAGCCGCGCGAGCCCGCCGTCCGGGTACAGGTTCACGCGCAGGTGCGTGACCGGCCGCGCATCGTCGACGCTCACGTAGTGATGCGAATTGCCCTGCAGCGTCGTCGCGGGGACGATCGTGCGCCATGCAGCGTCGTCCGGCGGCGTATCGCCGTCCACCGCGCAGGCCTCGATCGACGCGGCCGGCGGAAAGTTGCCGGTGAAGTGGCTCGTATCGAGGTCGACGCCGACAATCACGCCCGGCCGCGCCAGGCGCACCACGCAGAAGTCGTGGCCGGTCGTACGCTTGCGGCGCGTTTCCCAGCCGTCCATCCACTTGCCGTGGTCGTCGTACTTGCCGGGAATGAACACGGCCGGCTCCGGATTGAGCATGCGCTCCTTCGGCGCGAAGAATTCGTCGCTGGCGAAGAGCGCCTGCGCGCCCAGGCGCGGGTCGGCGAGGTTCATGTAGCGCCGCGTGAAAGCCGGCGCGTTCGGATCGAGGATGGGGGCTGCCATGTCGTCTCCATTATTTTGAGAAGCGCCGGCGCGTCAGCGCACCGGTCGCATGAGGTTCGGTCGCGCGGAGTGGCCGGGGCGCACGGCCAGGGGCGCCCGGCCAGGGAAGCCGCGCCGCGCGAGCGTCGTGTTCAGAGCGCGTGGGCCTGGTCGCCGGCAACCGGTGCGGCGCTGCCCGGCGCGTCGGCCACGTAGCGCAGCTCGCGATTCAGCACGCGCTTCGCGCGGGCGCGGTCGATGTCGTTCTCCCACACCGCGACGACCACCGTCGCGACGCAGTTGCCGATCAGGTTGGTCAGCGCGCGGGCGATGCCGACGAACCAGTCGACCGGCAGGATCAACACGAGGCCGAGCACCGGAATCGCGGGAATCGCCGACAGCGTCGCCGCGAGAATCACGATCGCCGAGCCGGGGATGCCATGCGCGCCCTTCGACGTGACGAGCGACACGAGCAGCACGACGATCAGGTCGTGCGTGGACAGCGGCGTGTTGGTGGCCTGCGCGATGAATAGCACGGCGAGCGTCAGGTAGATCGAGAAGCCGTCGAGGTTGAACGAATAGCCGGTCGGGATCACGAGGCCGACCGTCGAATCCTTGATGCCCATGTATTCGAGCTTGCTCATCACCTGCGGCAGCACCGCGTCCGACGACGCCGTGCCGAGCACGATCGACAGTTCCTCGCGCAGGTAGCGGATCAGCTTGAACACGGAGAAGCCCGCGAGCCGCATCACGACGCCGAGCACGACCGTGACGAACACGAAACAGCTCAGGTAGAACACCGCGACCAGGTAGCCAAGCTGCTTGAGCGACGACACGCCGTACTTGCCGGTCGTGAACGCGATCGCGCCGAGCACGCCGAGCGGCGCGAGCTTGATGATGAAGCCGATGATCCGGAAGAACACGTGCGACAGTTCCTCGATCAGCGAATTGACGCGCTGCGCCTTGTCGCCGAGCAGCGACAGCGCGGAGCCGAACAGCACCGCGAACACGAGGATCTGCAGGATGTCGCCCTTCGCGAACGCGTCGATCGCGGTCTCGGGGATGATCTTCATCAGGTAGCCGGCCGTGTCCTTCAGGCTTTCGGCGTTCTTCGCGTACGTCGACAGCGACGCCGCGTCGAGCGAGCGCAGGTCGATGTTCATCCCGACGCCCGGGCGCGTGAACCATGCGAGCACGAGCCCGATGCCGAGCGCGAGCGTCGTCATCACCTCGAAGTAGACGACGGCCTTCAGGCCGACCCGGCCGACCTTCTTCAGGTCGCCCGCATTGGCCATCCCGCTGACCACGACGCAGAACACGATCGGGCCGATGACCATCTTGATCAGCTTCAGGAAGCCGTCGCCGAGCGGACGCAACGACTCGGCGAAGTGCGGGAAGAACGCGCCGAGCGCGACCCCGAGAATCAATGCGACGACTACCCGGCCAAACAGCGAATTAAGGAATTTCGACACGGCGCTCTCCCGATCCAACGGTTGCAGTTTCGTCTGTTCATACTGGTAAGACCAGTGATGTTATGGTGGATAGTAGGAAGCCGATATAGTGGCGTCAAGGACGGACAAAATAGGGATTTCCCGCCCCTGCGCACACGCTTGCCGCGTACTGGAAAGGGGGCGGATCGTGGCTTTCCCGTAGGCGGTCGTGCACCGCGTGCATGCGGATTACAATGCCGGTCAGACCGGCCATCGTTCACACCATGAAAAATGTTCCGCATACCGTGACCGATACCGCCATCGCGACGATCCGCGACCGGATCGAGACAGGCGTGTATCCGGTCGGCAGCCTGCTGCCGGCCCAGCGCCAGCTCTCCGAGGAGCTGGAGATCAGCCGCGCGTCGCTGCGCGAGGCGCTGTCGACGCTCGAGGCGCTCGGGATGCTGCGCATCCGCGCGGGCAAGGGCGTGTACGTCGAAAGCGCGCAGGCGTCCGCCGCGCATCCGTGGCAATTCGCCGAGCAGTCGTCGCCGCCCGACACCTACCAGATGCGCTATGCGCTCGAAGGCTTCGCCGCGCGGATGGCCGCGCACGTCGTCAGCGACGAAGACATCGCGTGGTTCGAGGACAACCTCGCCGACCTGCACGTCGCGCTGACCGAAAGCGCGCTCGACGAGGCATCGCGGCTCGACTTCGACTTCCACATGCGGATCATTCATCTGGCCGGGAATGCGGCGATCGAGTCGATCCTGCGCAGCAGCGCGGACATCATGAAGGAAAGCCAGCGCATGCCGTTCTACCGGCGCGAGCTGCTGCTGTCGACGTGGCACGAGCACCGCGCGATCGTCGACGCGCTGATCGCGCGCGATGCGGCCGCCGCCGGCACCGCGATCGAAACGCACATCGCGAACGCCGCGCAGCGCGCGGGCGTCTTCTTCCCGACGCCCGGCGCGTAATCTTTCCGCGCCGCCGCCCGGCCTTCCTCCCGGCCGTACCGGTCACCGTTCCGACGGATCGCGCTACGCGAGCACGCGCTCGATGAAGGCGCGCCGGGACGCTGCGGCACGCGGCGGGTCACGCAGTGATGCGGCAGGCCGGCAATCCGGCAGTCCGTTTCCACCGCACGACAAAAAGGCACGCACCGCGCATCGCGGGCGTGCCTTTTTGCCAAGGGCGCTGCTGCCGTCGCGCGCTAACGCTGCCCCGTCACGCGGCCTCGTTCGCGAAATCGATCAGCACCTTCATCGCACGCTGGCGATCGCCGGCCAGTTCGAACGCGAGGTTCGCATCGCGCATCGGGAACACGCGCGTGACGGCCGGCCGCAGGTCGACGCGCCCCGCGTTGATCAGTTGCACCGCCAGCGCGAATTCCGCGTGAAAGCGGAACGAGCCGCAGATCGACAGCTCCTTCGCGACCACCACGTTCTGCGGCAGGCTCACGTCGCCGCCGAGCCCGAGCTGCACGACGATGCCGCGCGGACGCATCACGTCCAGCCCGTCGCGCAGCGCGCGCGCATTGCCCGAACACTCGATCATCACGTCGAACGTGCCCTTGTCGGCACTGTGGCGTTCGACCCAGCCGGTATCGGCCGCCGCATTGATCGTGCGGTCCGCGCCGAGCGCGCTCGCGACCGCGAGCGGTGCTTCGACGACATCCGTCGCGACGATCTCCGCCGCGCCATGCACGCGCGCCGCCGCGACCGCCAGGACGCCGATCGGCCCGCAACCCGACACGAGCACGCGCTTGCCGATCAGCGGACCCGCGCGCGACACCGCGTGCAGCCCGACCGCGAACGGCTCGGCGAGCGCCGCGAGCGACAGCGGCACGTGATCGGCGACCTTCACGCATTGCACCGCGTCGCACACGAGCGCGTTGCGGAACGCGCCCTGCACGTGCGGCATCCGCATCGCGCTGCCGTAGAAGCGCATGTCGAGACACTGGTTCGGCAGCCCTTCGAGACAGTAGCGGCACGCGCCGCACGGCCGGCTCGGATTGACCGCGACGCGATCGCCGACCTGCACCGACGTCACGTCCGGCGCCACCTCCGCGACCGTGCCGGCCACTTCGTGGCCGAGCACCATCGGCTGCTGCAGCCGGATCGCGCCGAAGCCGCCATGCCGGAAGTAGTGCAGGTCGGAGCCGCAGATGCCGCCCATCGCGACGTCCACGCGCACCTGGCCCGGGCCGATCTCGCCCGCGTCCTGCTCCTCGACCCGCAGGTCGTTCGGCCCATGGATCACGACACACATGCAACGCATACGCATGACACGCTCCTGGTTAGACGGCACTCGTCAGCCCGCCGTCGACGAACAGCGTCTGGCCGTTCACGAAATCGGACGCGGCCGATGCGAGGAAGATCGCCGCGCCGCACAGCTCGTCGACCTGCCCCCAGCGGCCGGCCGGCGTGCGCTTGCACAGCCAGTCCGAAAACGCCGCGTCATCGACCAGCGCGCGATTCAGTTCGGTTTCGAAATAGCCGGGCGCGAGGCCGTTCGCCTGGATGCCGTGGCGCGCCCAGTCGGCGCACATCCCTTTGGTCAGCATCCGCACCGCGCCCTTGGTCGCCGCATACGGCGCGATCGTCGGCCGCGCGAGTTCGCTTTGCACCGAGCAGATGTTGATGATCTTGCCGCGGCCGCGCACGATCATGTGGCGCGCCACCGCCTGCGCGACGTTGAACACGCCGTCGAGGTTCACGCGCATCAGCGCATGCCAGTCGTCCGGGTCGAATGCGTCGAGCGGCGCGCGACGCTGGATGCCCGCGTTGTTCACGAGGATGTCGATCGCGCCGACGCGCGCCTCGAAATCGTCGACCGCCGCGCGTACCTGCGCGTGCTCGGCCACGTCGAACACCGCATGGTCGGCCGCGAAGCCTTCGTCGCGGAACTGGCGCGCGAGCGTCGCCGCCTTCTCTTCATTGCGATCGTTGATGACGATCGCCGCACCGGCTTCCGCGAGCCCGCGGGCAAGCGTCAGCCCGATCCCGCGACCGGAACCGGTAATCAGCGCGCGGCGGCCGTCGAGACGGAACCGGTCAAGCGCGTTAGCCATGGATGTCTCCTCGTGCCAGTCGAGCCGGCTGCCCATCGCGGCCGGTCTCGCGTTGACGGTATCTTCGGCCGCCGGCCGGGTCCGCGCCAATGGTCTTTTTTGATCCGGTTATCATGAAAATTGATGACCGTCTTCTCTCATGTCCGCCACCCATGGAACTCAAGCAATTGCGCGCCTTCGTCACGCTCGCGGAAGAGCTGCATTTCGGGCGCGCCGCGCAGCGCCTGTGTATCGTGCAGCCCGCGCTGAGCATGCAGATCAAGGCGCTCGAGGCGGAACTCGGCGCGCGCCTGTTCGAGCGCGACCGGCACAAGGTCGAGCTGAGCGACACCGGGCGCGTGTTCCTGCCCGAAGCGCGGGCGACGCTCCAGCAGGCCGCGCGCGCGGAACAGATGGCGCGGCTGTCGAGCCGCGGCGAAATCGGCACGCTGCGGATCGCGTTCGTGTCGTCGGTCTTGCCGGCGTTGCTGCCGGCCGTGCTGCGCACGATGCGCGAGCGCTATCCGTTGATCACGCTCGAACTGAAGGACATGCCGACGCCCGACCAGATCGCCGCGCTGCGCGAGCGCCGGATCGATTTCGGGATGATCCGGCTGCCGGCCGCGTATGCGGGCATCGACACGCGCGTGGTGCTCGAGGAAGGCTTCGTCGTCGCGCTGCCGCTCGACCATCCGCTGGCCGTGCACGATGCGATTTCACCGGCCGCGTTGTGCGGCCACCCCGCGTTCGTGCTCGCGCGCTGCTACGCGCCCGGCTTTCACGACGACATGCTGCTCGCGCTGAGCCGCGCGAGCACGACGCTCGAGATCGCGCAGGAGTTCGGCGAATTCACGACGATGCTCGCGCTCGTCGCGGCCGGGATGGGGATCGGGCTGATCCCGGCGCAGGCCGCGAGCGCGCTGCCGCCGAACGTGCTCGCGCGGCCGCTCGACCTGGCCGGTCACCGCAGCGGCATCGGGCTCGCGTGGACGGATCTCGACAGCCCGTTGAAGCGGGCTTTCGTCGATGCGGTCGAGCAGGTGACGGCGAACGCCGGGCAATAAAAAACCCGGCCGGGAAACCCCGGGCCGGGCTCGTTCGCCACGCCGGCCACCTTGCAGCGGCCGCGCGACGTGCGCGATTACTTCGCGTTCGCGAATGCGATTGCCGTATCGAGCATGCGGTTCGAGAAACCCCACTCGTTGTCGTACCAGCTCGACACCTTCACGAGACGGCCCGACACCTTGGTCAGCGTCGCGTCGAACGTCGACGAAGCCGGGTTGTGATTGAAGTCGATCGACACCAGCGGTGCGTCGTTGTAGCCGAGGATGCCCTTCAGCGCGCCTTCCGATGCTTCCTTCATGATCGCGTTGACTTCCTCGACCGTCGTGTCGCGCTTCGCGATGAACGACA
>Ga0209370_1000939_pt1 | contig 30071 bp, 21 predicted proteins | sample AgamicAtPrz_FD_187164 | JGI IMG/M metagenome (GOLD analysis project Ga0209370, IMG submission 187164) | Agave microbial communities from Guanajuato, Mexico - At.P.rz (SPAdes) (version 2) | ecosystem: Host-associated > Plants > Phyllosphere > Phylloplane/Leaf | place: Guanajuato, Mexico... | reverse complement strand
TGGCCGAGCTGCTGCTCGGTGGCCTGGTGCTGGTACAACTGATCTACCGCCTGGTGTACGGCGCCCCCAGCGCCAGCCTGATGAACTTCGGCGACAGCCTGAGCCAGTACCTGGCGCAGATCGGCCGCTTCGGCAGCTTCCACAGCGACCAGAAGCCCTGGCCGTTCGCCGACTGGCCGGCACCGCGTGCCCCGGAAGGCGAGGCGCCGCACGCGGTGGCCCCGGCCCCGCACCCGGTGCGTGACGAGGAGCCCAAGCTGTGAAGCTGTGGGTGCTGCGCCACGGTGAAGCGGAGCCGCGGGCCAACAGCGATGCCGAGCGCCGGCTGACCGCCCATGGTCGCGAGCAGGTGCTGCACAGCGCCGCCCGCCTGCTGGGCCAGCCGCTGCAGGCGATCATCGCCAGCCCTTACGTACGCGCCCAGCAAACGGCCGCCCTGGTGCATGACACCCTGGGCTTCGCCGAACCGGTGCGCACCGTGCCCTGGCTGACGCCTGACAGTGATGTGCAGCAGGTTATCGGCGAAATCGAGCGCCTGGGCCTGGAGCATGTGCTGCTGGTCAGCCACCAGCCGCTGGTGGGTACCCTGGTAGGGGCGTTGGAGCATGGCCACCAGCAGCAACCGGCAGGCATGAGCACTGCAAGCCTGGCGGAGCTGGAAGGGGGCTGGCCGCTGGCTGGCTTGATGACCCTTCGGGCGATAAACTCGCCGGCCTGAAACCCAGGGGGGGCGCTGCGCGGACAGGTACCGCCCCCGCCTTGAGCTGTGGGAGCGGCTTTAGCCGCGAACACCGGCGCAGCCGGTGCCATCACCGTGTTGGATTCTTCGCGGCTAAAGCCGCTCCCACAGTGTTTGCGGATTGCTTGCGAACTCGGTTATCTACGCGACAGCGCAGCCCAAAGGGCTGGGCGATCTCCCGCAAGCCTGACCTGATAGCCCTCGCCGATGACCTTTCCGGACGTTGCCGAACTGCCCCGCGATACCGACAATGGGCCATCATCCTCCATCCGGACCCGGCGCCATGTCGCAGCAGATCTTCTTCGCCCATGCCAACGGTTTCCCCTCGGCCACCTACGGCAAGCTGTTCGCCGCCCTGGCACCGGACTACCAGGTGCAGCACCTGGCCCAGCACGGGCACGATCCGCGCTTTCCGGTGGACGACAACTGGCAGAGCCTGGTCGATGAACTGCTGCATCACCTGGCCCGGCAGGACCAGCCGGTATGGGGCGTCGGTCATTCGCTGGGCGGGGTGTTGCACCTGCACGCAGCCTTGCGCTGCCCCGAGTACTACCGCGGCGTGGTGATGCTCGACTCGCCGGTGCTCACCCGCGCCGACCAGTGGCTGCTGCGCACCGCCAAGCGCTTCGGCTTCATTGACCGTATCACCCCGGCTGGCCGCACCCTGGGGCGCCGCGAAACCTTCAATGACCGCGACAGTGCCCGGGACTATTTCGCCGGCAAGTCACTGTTTCGCCATTTCGATCCCGAATGCCTCGATGCCTACATAGAGCACGGCCTGCAGGCGATGGAGCAGGGGCTGCAGTTGCGCTTCGACCCGGCCACGGAAATCAGCATCTACCGCAGCATCCCGCATACCAGCCCTGCGCCCGCGCGGCAATTGCAGGTGCCGCTGGCCATGGTCCGTGGCGACCGCAGCAACGTCATTCGCCGCCACCACACACTGGCTGTGCGCGGCATGGCCAGGGGCGAGTTCCACAGCGTGCCGGGTGGGCACATGTTCCCGCTGGAGCGACCAACCGACACCGCCAGCCTGATCAAGGGCCTGTTCGACCGCTGGAGCCAGGCATGAGCGCGCAGGTAGAGGAAATCCGCCTGAGCCTGGGCCATATCGAACTGGCGGCGCACCTGTTCGGCCCCGAGGACGGGCTGCCGGTAATCGCCCTGCATGGCTGGCTGGACAACGCCAACAGCTTCGCCCGCCTGGCGCCGCAGCTGAAAGGCCTGCGCATCGTCGCCCTGGACCTGGCCGGGCATGGTTACTCCGAGCACCGGCCGCTCGGCGCCGGCTATGCCCTGGCCGACTACGCCCATGACGTGCTGCGGGTGGCCGAGCAGCTGGGTTGGCAACGGTTCGCCCTGCTGGGCCATTCGCTGGGGGCAATCATTTCCGTGCAACTGGCTGGCGCGCTGCCGGAGCGGGTCAGCCATCTGGCCTTAATCGACGGCGTCATCCCGCCGACCGGCGCCGAGCAGGACGCCGGCGAGCGGCTGGGCATGGCACTGCAGGCCCAGTTGCGCCTGGATGGCAAGCGCAAGTCGGTGTACACCACACTGGAGCAGGGCGTGCAGGCGCGCATGAAAGGCATGGTCGCGGTCAGCCGCGAGGCAGCCGAGCTGCTGGCCCAGCGTGGCCTGATGCCGGTGCCCGGCGGTTACAGCTGGCGCAGCGACAGCCGCCTGACCCTGCCTTCGCCAGTGCGCCTGAGCGAGGCCCAGGCCATGGCCTACGTGCGCCGGGTGAGTTGCCCGGCGCGCCTGGTGGTGGCTGCCGACGGCATGCTGGCGCGCCACACAGGGTTGCTGGAGCAGCTACCCTTCGAGCAGGTGACGCTGCCCGGTGGCCATCACCTGCACCTGAACGATGAGCAGGGCGCGGCCCTTGTCGCAGACTGTTTCAATCGCTTCTTTGGCTTTGCTTGACTTGCACCGGACAAGTGTCGAGGCTTGGCGGGTTGAACAGGGAGACAACCATGCAACTGCCAGACATCCTGGAGCTTCACCTCGGCGCTGAGCGCCGCCTGGCCCGCCAATGAGCGCGCCTGTTGCCATCCGTAATGCCTTCGCTGCCTGGCTGGTGTTCGCCAGCCCCGTTTTGTGGGCCGGCAGCCTGCCGGTACCGGTGGACGCCAAGGTGGTCGACCAGCGCCCGGCCGTGGAGCAGGAGCGTGTCTACCCCATGGGCCCGCTGCGCAAGATCAGCGGCCGCCTGCGGGTCGAGGACAAGGTCGAAAGCCGTGGCCAGGTCAGCTCGGTAACCTACGAACTGCCGGTCGAGCGTACCGCCCGCGAAGCCTTCACCAGCGCTCGCGAAGCACTGCAGCGCGACGGTGGCTACCCGCTGTTCTGGTGCCAGGGCCGCGATTGCGGCGAGGCCAGCCTGTGGGCCAATGATGTGTTCGCCAATGCCCGCCTCAACGGCGGCGACGAGCAGCAGGCGTTCATCCTGCTGCGCCGCTCGGCGGAGCAGGCCGATACCCTGGTTGCGCTGTACAGCGTCACCCGCGGCAACCGCCGAGCCTACCTGCACGTGGAAGAGTTCGTCGCCGGCAGCCCGCTGGGCGAACTGCTGCCGACCGCCGCCACGGTGCTGCGCGAAATGCGCGACACCGGCAAGCTCGACTACCCTGACCTGGCCGCGCCGCAAGACGCCTGGGCGAACCTGCTGGCCCGCAGCCTGAACCTCGACAGCACCCTGCGTGCCAGCCTCAGTGGCGCCCAGGCTGAAGCCTGGCGCGAGGCGCTGGTCAAGGCGGGGGTGCGCAATGGCCGCCTCGAAGTCGGTAGCGCGCCTACCGACGGCCTGCACCTTGAACTGATCCGTTGAACGGGCACCACCATGGCTAACAATGACCGCTTGCTGGTCCAGATTCTGCTGCTGGCGCTGCTGGGTGCCGGCCTGTGGGTGATGGCACCTTTCATTTCAGCGCTGCTGTGGGGGGCCATCCTGGCCTTTGCCAGCTGGCCGTTGATGCGCTTGCTGACGCGTGCGCTGGGCGGGCGCGAAACCCTGGCGGCCAGCCTGCTGACCACTGCCTGGATCCTGATCGTGGCGCTGCCGCTGGTGTGGCTGGGGTTCAACCTGGCCGACCACATTCGCGATGCGACGGCGTTCGTGCGTGACGTGCAGGTGGACGGCCTGCCCGATGCTCCGGCGTGGCTGGGTGGCATCCCCTTGGTTGGCGAGCGCCTGGTCAGCTGGTGGCAATCGCTGGACCAGCAGGGCGCGGCCTTGCTGGCGTCGGTCAAGCCGCACCTGGGGCAGGTGGGCAACTGGTTGCTGGCGCGCAGCGCGCAGATCGGCAGCGGCGTGCTGGAGCTGACCCTCAGCCTGGTATTCGTGTTCTTCTTCTACCGCGACGGCCCGCGCTTGTCGGCGTTCGTCCTGCGCTTGCTGCACCGCCTGATGGGCGACCGCGCCGAGTACTACCTGGAGCTGGTGGCCGGTACGGTGCAGCGGGTGGTCAACGGGGTGATCGGTACGGCCGCCGCGCAGGGCGTGCTGGCGTTGATCGGCTTCCTGATTGCCGGTGTGCCCGGGGCCATCGTGCTGGGGCTGGTGACCTTCATGCTCAGCCTGATCCCCATGGGCCCGCCACTGGCCTGGATCCCGGCCACGGGCTGGTTGGTATGGAAGGGCGAATACGGCATGGCGGTGTTCCTGGGGGTTTGGGGCACCTTCATCATCAGTGGCGTGGACAACGTGCTCAAACCGTACCTGATCAGCCGTGGCGGCAACCTGCCGCTGGTGATCGTGCTGCTGGGGGTATTCGGCGGTTTGATCGCCTTTGGATTCATTGGCCTGTTCATCGGGCCGACCTTGCTGGCGGTCGGCTACAGCCTGCTGCTGGACTGGAGCCGCAACGCGGCGCAGCAGCCGCCCCAGCCGTAGCCTGTACTGGCCTCTTCGCGGGTGAACCCGCTCCCACAAGGATCTCCGCAGCCCGGGAGAGTGGTGTGGTCCCTGTGGGAGCGGGTTTACCCGCGAAGAGGCCGGTTCAGGCAACCTCAACCCCCGATCTTTACACCTTCTTTATTCCCATCCCCACCCCCCAATCTCGCCCCTTTACGCCCCTCGATCGGACAATTTCCCCAAAGCGGCCCAAGCCGCACCACGGGGAGAACCACACATGAACATGCTCGACGGGCTGTCACTGCTGCTGGCAGTGGCATTGGCGTTTTATCTGCTGGTGGCGCTGCTGCGCGCCGATCGCAGCTAGGGAGCGGCCATGCACAGTTACGACTTCGCCTTGCTGTTGGCATTTTTCGCCATCGTGCTGCTACCGGCACCCTGGCTCGGGCGGTTCTACTTCAAGGTCATGGAAGGCCAGCGCACCTGGCTGTCGCCCCTGCTGGGCCCGATCGAGCAAACCTGCTACCGGCTGGCGGGCGTGCGCGCCGGCCAGGAACAGAACTGGCAGCAGTACACCCTGGCCCTGCTGGCCTTCAACCTGGCCGGGTTCCTGCTGCTGTTCGCCGTGCTGCTGTTGCAGGGCTACCTGCCATTCAACCCGCAGCATCTGCCCGGCCAGGAATGGTCGCTGGCGTTCAATACCGCGGTCAGCTTCGTCACCAACACCAACTGGCAGGCCTACAGCGGTGAGGCGTCGGTCAGCTACCTGAGCCAGATGCTCGGCCTGACCGTGCAGAACTTCGTCAGCGCTGCCACCGGCCTGGCCGTGCTGGTCGCCCTGTGCCGCGGCATCGCCCGGCGCAGCGCCACGACGCTGGGCAACTTCTGGGTCGACATGACTCGCGCCACCCTCTACGGCCTGCTGCCGCTGTGCCTGCTGCTGGCGTTGTTGCTGGTATGGCAGGGCGTACCGCAAACCTTGGCCGACTACGCCCACGCGGTCACCCTGCAAGGCACCGAGCAGACCATCCCGCTGGGCCCGGCCGCCAGCCAGATCGCCATCAAGCAGCTGGGCACCAATGGCGGTGGCTTCTTCGGGGTCAACTCGGCGCACCCGTTCGAAAACCCCACGGCCTGGAGCAACCTGTTCGAGGTGGCTTCGATCATCCTCATTCCGGTGGCGCTGGTGTTCACCTTTGGCCACTACGTGAAGGACCTGCGCCAGAGCCGCGCCATCCTCGCCTGCATGCTCGCCCTGTTCCTGATCGGGGGCAGCACGGCGTTGTGGTCCGAGTACCAGCCCAACCCGGCCCTCGAGAGCGCGCAGGTACAGCAAAGCGCCCCCATGGAGGGCAAGGAAAGCCGCTTCGGCACCACCGGTTCGGTGCTGTGGACAGTGACTACCACCTCTGCCTCCAACGGTTCGGTCAATGCCATGCACGACAGCCTCAACCCGCTGACCGGCATGGTGGCGATGGTCAACATGATGGTCGGTGAGGTGATCTTTGGCGGCGTCGGTGCAGGGCTGTACGGCATGCTGCTGTTCGTGCTGATCGCGGTGTTCCTGGCCGGGCTGATGATCGGCCGCACCCCGGAATACCTGGGCAAGAAGCTGCAGGCCCGCGAGGTGCAGTTGCTGGTGGCGACCCTGCTGGTGATGCCGGTCGGCGTGCTGGTGCTCGGCGCCATCGCCGCCAGCCTGCCCGGCCCGGCGGGTGCGGTCAGCAACCCGGGTGCGCATGGCTTCAGCCAGCTGCTGTACGCCTACACCTCGGGCACGGCCAACAACGGCTCGGCCTTTGCCGGCTTCGGTGCCAACACGGTGTTCCACAACCTGATGATCGGCCTGGCCATGCTTGTCGGCCGCTTCGGCTACATCCTGCCGGTGCTGGCGTTGGCCGGCTGCCTGGCGGCGAAGAAAAGCGCGCCCCAAGGGCTGAACAGCTTCCCCACCCATGGCCCGCTGTTCACCGGCCTGCTGCTGGTCACCATCCTGCTGGTCGGTGGCCTGACCTTCCTGCCGACCCTGGCCCTTGGGCCGATCGCCGAACACTTGAGCCTGGGTTTTTGAGGACCGACCATGAACATGCCCATTACTGAAGTACAAGCTCGGCATAGTGCCAAGGACCAGACCCGCTTCGCCGCGTTGTGGCGCCCGGCGCTGGTACAGGCATTCGTCAAGCTCGACCCGCGCCAGCTCAAGCGCTCGCCGGTGATGCTGGTAGTCGCACTGACTGCTGTGCTGACCACCGTCCTGTGCTTTGCCCCCGGCAGCGGCGTGAGCACCGGCGTTGCCGTGCAGATCGCCCTGTGGCTGTGGTTCACCGTGCTGTTCGCCAACTTCGCCGAGGCCCTTGCCGAAGGCCGTGGCAAGGCCCGCGCCGACAGCCTCAAGGCCGGCAGCCAAGGCCTGACCGCCCAGCGTCGCAAGCGCGATGGCAGCTACGAGACCGTCGCGGCCAGTGCGCTGCGCAAGGACGATGTGGTGCGCGTGGTGGCCGGCGAAATGATCCCCAGTGACGGCGAGGTGCTCGAAGGTATCGCTGCGGTCAACGAGGCCGCCATTACCGGCGAGTCCGCGCCGGTGATCCGCGAGTCCGGCGGCGACCGCTCGGCGGTGACCGGCAATACCCGGCTGGTCTCCGACTGGTTGTTGATCCGCATCACCAGCAACCCGGGCGAATCGACCCTCGACCGCATGATTGCCCTGGTCGAAGGCGCCAAGCGGCAGAAGACCCCGAACGAGATCGCCCTCGACATCCTGCTGATCGGCCTGACCCTGATCTTCCTGATCGTGGTGGTGACCCTGCAGCCGTTCGCCCACTTCGTCGGTGGCAGCCTGCCGCTGATCTTTCTCGCCGCATTGCTGGTGACGCTGATCCCCACCACCATCGGCGGCCTGCTGTCGGCCATCGGCATCGCCGGCATGGACCGGCTGGTGCGGCTGAACGTCATCGCCCGTTCCGGCCGCGCGGTGGAGGCGGCCGGTGACGTGCATACGCTGATGCTCGACAAGACCGGCACCATCACCTTCGGCAACCGCCGCTGCAGCGCGCTGCACGCCGCCCCGGGCATCACCGCCCGCGAGCTGGGGGAGGGCGCCTTGCTGGCCTCGCTGGCGGACGACACCGCCGAGGGCAAGTCGATCGTCGAGTACCTGCGCCAGTTGCATGACTTCGTCGAACCGGCCGCCGGGCAGTTCGAGGCGGTGGCGTTCAGCGCCGAGACGCGCCTGTCGGGCATCGACCTGCAGCAGCACCGCTACCGCAAGGGCGCCGTCGACGCCGTGCTGGCGTTCGTTGGCATGCAACGCCTGGAAATGCCCCAGGCGCTGGCCCGTGAAGTGGAGCGCATTGCCCAGAGCGGCGGTACACCGCTGCTGGTGTGCATCGACAAGCGCCTGCTCGGCGTGATCCACCTCAAGGACGTGGTCAAGCCCGGCATCCGCGAGCGCTTTGCCGAGCTGCGCAAGCTGGGCATCCGCACGGTGATGGTGACCGGCGACAACCCGCTGACCGCCGCCGCCATCGCTGCCGAGGCCGGCGTGGATGATGTACTGGCCGAGGCCACGCCAGAGAAGAAGCTGGCGCGCATCCGCCAGGAGCAGAACGACGGCCGCCTGGTGGCCATGTGCGGCGACGGCGCCAACGACGCCCCGGCCCTGGCCCAGGCGGACGTGGGCATGGCCATGAACGACGGCACCCAGGCCGCGCGCGAGGCGGCCAACATGGTCGACCTGGACAGCGACCCGACCAAGTTGCTGGATGTGGTGCAGGTCGGCAAGGAGCTGCTGGTGACCCGCGGCGCGTTGACCACCTTCTCCATCGCCAACGATGTGGCCAAGTACTTCGCCATCCTGCCGGCGCTGTTCGCCGCCATCTACCCGCAGCTGGGCGTGCTCAACCTGATGCATTTGGCCAGCCCGCAGAGTGCGATTCTGTCGGCCATCGTGTTCAACGCGCTGATCATCATCGTGCTGATCCCGCTGGCGCTGCGCGGCGTGCGGGTGCAGGCGGCCAGCGCGGCACACCTGCTGCGGCGCAACCTGCTGATCTACGGGCTGGGTGGCATTGTCGTGCCGTTTGCCGGGATCAAGCTGATCGACCTGCTGCTCAATGCCCTGCACCTGGTCTGAGGAGGCCACCATGAATGCTTATGTACGCCCGGCATTGAGCCTGGCCCTGTTGATGACCCTGGTGACCGGCGCGCTGTATCCGTTGGCGGTGACCGGTATTGCCCAGGTGGTTTTCCCCAGCCAGGCCAATGGCAGCCTGGTGCGCGATGACCAGGGCCAGGTGCGCGGTTCGGCGCTGATCGCCCAGGATTTCCAGGGCGATGGCTGGTTCCACGCGCGGCCATCGGCAGGCGCCTACGCCACCGTGTCCAGCAGCGCCAGCAACCTGTCGCCGAGCAACCCGGCGCTGGCCGAGCGGGTCAAGGGCGATGCGGCTGCGTTGTACCAGGCGCAGCAGGGGCCGGTGCCCCAGGCGCTGCTCACCACCTCGGGCAGCGGCCTCGACCCGCACCTGCCGCCGGAGGCCGTGGCCTACCAGATCCCGCGGGTGGCCGCGGCACGGCAGTTGCCGGTGGAGCGCTTGCAAGGCTTGCTGGAAGAGGCCACCCTCCACCCATTGATCGGCCCGCCGGTGGTCAATGTGCTGGCCTTGAACCAGGCCTTGGAAAACCTCAGCCATTGATAGATGACTTGAGGGGCTAGCAGGGACCCTGTGGGAGCGGGTTTACCCGCGAATGCGTCGGTGGCGCTACTACTGCATTCGCGGGTGAACCCGCTCCCACAGGTACGGTGTTTGTCCCTGGATTTGCTGCTTGCTGGAAATAGCAAAGGATGAAAGATGAGTGACTCCGCCCGCGCAGACGCGCTGTTGGCTACCCTCCCGCGAAGCGGCCGGGGGCGGTTGAAGGTGTTCCTTGGCGCCGCCCCCGGCGTCGGCAAGACTTTCGCCATGCTCCAGGCCGCCCACGCCCAGCAACGCCAGGGCGTGCAGGTGCTGGCCGGGGTGGTCGAAACCCATGGCCGTGCCGAAACCGAGGTATTGCTCGCTGGCCTTCAGCAGCAGCCCCTGCTGCGCAGCCAGTACCGCGGCGTCACCCTTGAGGAAATGGACCTCGACGGCCTGCTCAAGGCCGCGCCGGCCCTGGTGCTGGTCGACGAACTGGCCCACACCAATGCGCCCGGCAGCCGCCACGCCAAACGCTGGCAGGACGTACAGGAACTGCTGGCCGCCGGCATCGATGTGTACACCACGGTCAACGTCCAGCACCTGGAAAGCCTCAACGACAAGGTCCGCGACATTACCGGCGTGCAAGTGCGCGAAACCCTGCCGGACTGGGTACTGCAGGAAGCCTTCGAGCTGGTGCTGATCGACCTGCCACCCCGGGAGCTGCTCGAACGCCTGCGCGAAGGCAAGGTGTACGTGCCCGAGCAGGCGCGGGCCGCCATCGATGCGTTCTTCTCGCAAACCAACCTTACCGCCCTGCGCGAACTGGCCATGCAGACCGCCGCTGCCCAGGTGGATGCCGACCTGGCCCACGGTTATCGCCAACGCGGCCAGGAAGCCCCGGCCTTGCGTGGGCGCTTGCTGGTGGGCGTGGATGGCGACGACCAGGCGGAGCGTTTGGTGCGCCATGCCAGCCGCGTGGCGCAACGCCGCCACCTGCCCTGGAGCCTGGTGCACGTGGACAACGGCCGCCTGCGCGACGAAACCGCGCGCCAGCGCCTGCAAGCTGCCCAGCAACTGGCCGAACGCCTGGGCGGGGAGGTGGTACTGCTGCGTGCTGGCGAAGTGGTGCGCACGCTGATCCAGCATGCCGCCGAACGGCGGGCCAGCCTGGTGCTGGTCGGGCAGTCCCGCGACCGCCTGCGCCGGCGCCTGTTCGGTGCCGGTGTGGCCGCGCGGCTGCTGCGCGAAAGCCACGGCCTGGAAATCAACGTGCTGGACCGCGACGCGCAGCCGCAAGCGCCGCGTTCGGCGGTGCGGCGGGTGTGGGTCTGGCGCCATTACCTGCTGGCGCTGCTGGCAACGCTCATGGCCGCGGGCCTGGCCTGGGCGGTGTCGAGTGTGCTGGCCCTGCCCAACATTTCGCTGGTGTTTTTGGCCGCGGTGTTGCTGGTGGCGGTGCGCAGCAGCCTGGGGCCTGCGCTGGCCTGCGCGGTGCTGTCGTTCCTGACCTACGACTTCCTGTTCATCCCGCCCAACCTGTCGTTCAGGATCCAGCGCGAAGAAGACGTGCTGACCTTGGTGTTCTTCCTGTTGATGGCTGCACTCACCGGCAACCTGGCTGCCCGTCAGCGCCGCCAGTTGCAGGCGCTGCGCGAGACCCAGGCGCAGACCAGCCAGTTGCTCGACCTGTCGCGTCGGCTGACCGTGGCTACCGACCGCCAGGCGGTGTTCAACGCCGCCGGCCAGCATCTGGACGGTTGGCAGGACATGCAGGTGTGCCTGCTGGAGCGCAATGTCGAAGGCCAGTTGCAGGTGGCCAGCGGCGAAGCCCATGCCTTCAGCGATAACGAACGCGCCGCCGCAGAATGGGCCTGGCAGCACGGCCAGGCCGCCGGGCATGGCAGCGACACCCTGCCCAATGGCCGCTGGTGGTGGTGGCCGCTGGCGGTGGATGAACAGCCCCTGGCATTGCTCGGGGTGCGCCCACGTTCCGGCCAGCCGCTCAGCGACCCGCGCCGGCGCCTGCTCACTGCCCTTGGTCAGCCACTGGCCCAGGCCCTGGCCCGCGCGCGCCTGGCCGAACAGCTGGAGGCCGCGCGCCTGCATGGTGAAACCGAGCAGCTGCGCAGCGCCTTGCTCGCGTCCGTTTCCCATGACTTGCGCACCCCGCTGACCGCCATGCGCGGCAGCATCGACAGCCTGCTGGCGCTGGGCGAGGCGATCCCCACCGCCGACCGCCGCGAACTGCTGGAAGGTACCCGCAACGAGGCCGAACGCCTCGATCGCTACATCCAGAACCTGCTCGACATGACCCGCCTGGGCCACGGCGGCCTCAAGCTGGCCCGCGACTGGGTGGCCCCGGCCGACATCGTCGGCAGCGCGCTCAACCGCCTGCGCGCGGTGCTGGCGCCGCTGCGGGTACACACTGATGTGCCGGCCGAGCTGCCGTTGCTGTTCGTGCATGCGGCGTTGATCGAGCAGGCCCTGGTCAACGTGCTGGAAAATGCCGCGCGCTTCTCGCCAGCCAATGGCCGGCTGGAGCTGCAGGTGTCGGTGCAGGATGCTCTGTTGTGCTTTGCCGTCAGCGACCAGGGCCCCGGCATTCCCGTGGATGATCGCGAGAAGATCTTCGACATGTTCTACACCGCCGCTCGCGGCGACCGCGGCGGGCAGGGCACCGGCCTGGGCCTGGCGATCTGCCAGGGCATGATCGGCGCCCATGGCGGGCAGATACTGGTGGGCGAAGGCATCGATGGCCAGGGCACCAGCATCACTTTATGCTTGCCGCTGCCTCCTCAACCTGAAACCGAAAGCGAAACCCCATGAGTCAGTCCGCCACCCTTCTGGTCATCGACGATGAACCGCAGATCCGCAAGTTCCTGCGTATCAGCCTGGCCTCGCAAGGCTACAAGGTGCTCGAGGCCGCCACCGGCACGGAAGGGCTGGCCCAGGCGGCCTTGGGCAAGCCGGACCTGGTGGTGCTTGACCTGGGCCTTCCGGACATGGACGGCCAGCAGGTACTGCGTGACCTGCGCGAGTGGAGCGCGGTGCCGGTGCTGGTGTTGTCGGTGCGCGCCAGCGAAGTGCAGAAGGTCGATGCGCTGGATGGCGGCGCCAACGACTATGTGACCAAGCCGTTCGGCATCCAGGAGTTTCTGGCGCGGGTGCGCGCCTTGCTGCGCCAGGTGCCGCAGGCCGGTGGCTCGGAAGTGGCGGCCAGTTTTGGGCCGCTGATGGTGGACTTTGCCTTTCGCCGGGTGACCCTGGATGGCATGGAAGTGGCGCTGACCCGCAAGGAGTATGCGCTGCTGGCGCAGCTGGCCGGGCACCCGGGGCGGGTGATTACCCAGCAGCAACTGCTCAAGGATATCTGGGGGCCTACCCATGTGGATAACACCCATTACCTGCGGATCGTGGTCGGGCATCTGCGGCAGAAGCTGGGCGATGACCCCACGGCGCCGCGGTTCATCATCACCGAGCCAGGGGTGGGATACAGGCTGGTGGCGCCGACCATGTAACCCCGCTCCCACAGGGTCCCTGCTAATTCAATGAGTCATGTGCAGTCCAAGAGAGATTGCCCAGCCCTTTGGGCTGCGTTGTCGCGTAGAAAACTGAATTCGCAAGCGGCCCGCGTACCCTGTGGGAGCGGCTTTAGCCGCGAAGAATCCAACGCGGTGCATGGCACCGGCTGCGCCGGTGTTCGCGGCTGAAGCCGCTCCCACAGAGTCCCTGCTAATTCAATGAGTCATGTGCAGTTCTATGAGAGCTGGCATGCCGGCGATGGGGCCAGAGCAAGCAGTGTAAGACAGTAAGCTCAGGGGGCGGTTCTCGACTCCAGATCCATTTCCGCTGGCCACTCTACTCGGGGTGCCAGGCGCAGGGCGAACTCACACCAGAGCACATCGTTGTGATCCTTGGGTTCCCCGGGTGGTGGCAGAGCTGAGGGGCCTTCCTGCATGTAGGTGCAGATGTAGGCCCAGGCATGCTGGTCGGCACCCATCGTACTCAGGTGAAAACGGTCGATGACGTTGTTCGTGCCCGGCGCGACAATGGACAACATGACACCCCATTTGAAAATGACCCCACCGTTTGGCAGGGCGCCGGTTTGTGACCAGCGCTCGGCGCGGACTTGGGACCAGTCGTAACTGACCGGCACGACCTTGCCTTTGTCGAAGGGGTTCCACCATTGGCGTTTGAAGTTGTAGGCGTAGATTTTCTGGCGCGCACGGTTGAACCTGATGGGTTCGTCGCGAGGTGGAGAAATATCCATGCGAAGGCCTATAGTAACCAGCCAGCTAACCAGGAAGACTTCAGATATTGAGAGCAGCAGCGATTTAAAATTTCGGGGATCGAGCGTAAGTGTCATCATGTAAAGGCTAAAGGCGAAAAATATGCACAAGAGGAAGGCGAAGGTTGAAATCACCCCTCGTGAGGATACGCTTTGTCGCGGAATCTCTAAGTAAGTCATGCACTGATGGTTAGGTATTTGATTGCCCATGTATTTTTCTGTTGAGTTGACTGTGTAAGGGTCGGGGAGGTCTTCCTTCCAGCCCGGGCAGGCAGGATTTAATATGGGTCGGGCCATTTTGTCAGGGGCTCCAAGCTGTGCATGTAGTTTTCTGTTATTGTTACATGGGCATGCCCAAGTTCGTCCTGCTTGTCTGGCCAGTAACGCAGGCTAAGTTCAATGGCGTTGATGTGATGATCTATCAGTAAAGGCAGAGCTCCCTGTATGGTCAACGTATTGTTCTTGTTATTGAAACGCACCAAAGGTTGTGGGTTGTCAATATGGCCAAAGACTCCCTTCCCCTTTGGTAGGCTGATCTGCAATTGGTTAGTCGGAGTACTATCACCCGATACGGTAATGATTTCTCTTTGAGCGCCAGTACGATGAATGCTTAAATGCCACTCATGACGAGATGTACCCTCGGCGTATTTAGGCAAGAGGAAGTAATAATTAAGTGTGTATTCTGCGGGTATTGCAGGCTCGTTGCCGATGATCATCCCTTTTGGTTCGGAAGTCTGCATGTTCGTATGATTGGTGAGTTGAGTCCTTATGGAAATCTCGGCTTGAACGCCAATTGCTGCCGCATTCAAAGCACCAATTGCAGTGTCAAGATGCTTCGCTTCGGTCCAGAGACGGTTGTCTTCAGATAATCCCCATCTGCTTTGACGAGCCCAAAGTTCTGTTGAAGAGGATTCGTTTTGCTTTGCCTCGGAAGCTATTGCATAGGCGGCCAGTCCTAGAATGATAGCTATACCGATTGGGCCAAATAATGTGGCGGGTCCGAAAGCTCCAAGTACACCTGCAATGGCGGAAGCGCCAGCCATTATGCCCGCAGTCCTGTATCCATCTGCGGACGTTAAATCTCCGCGCTTATGAGTACGCAGGCTGGCGAACAGGTACTGTGCCCCATCCATCATTCCAGCTATTCCCGCAATACCGGCGCCGTATCGAGCAATACCGGTCCCCAAAGACGTTGTCGTCACTGTTCCGGGCCACGGTATCTTCGGGCGTATGAGTGCAACAGCCAGTCCTGCCGCCTCCACACTCGCCCCAAACAAACCCAGGGAGGAAGACCAGATCGCCGCAAGCGCCTCCGGGTTGTCCTGATGCGTCTCTTGCAACGCTCGATAGTTCTTGCCCAGGCTGTCCTGATGGAACCACATGCTGCCCAAGGCAAATAACAGCCCGGCACTTCCGCTACTCGCTGCAGCATCCCGCAGGCTGCGCATCGCATCGCTTGCCACGCTTTGCGCGGCCGTAGAACTGATCTTCAAACCACTCGTAACCTGCGCACGCAGCGTACCCGCACCAATCGCAACATTGCGTACCAGCGCCCCGACGCCACCGGCTGCACCCTCGCGCAACTGCACCAACCGCGCCTGCAAACTCTCGGCACTTTCCAACGTCCAGAGCATCACCTCGATCATCTGGCTACGGTTACCCACTGCCGCAATATTGATCGCGCCACTCAGCACCATGGCCCGCACCTTGCGGCCCAGTGGGTCACGGAACTGCTTGTCTACCTGCTGCAGAAACGCATCGGTCCTCGCCTCCAGGGCTTCATTGAGCAGGCTCATGTATTCGCCCACTGTCAGCGACACCCGCAGCGGCGTTACCTGCTGCCCCGCAAACAGGGCAAACGCCGAGCGATGCACATGGCCGATCAGGGTCTTGGTCCGTTCACTCAGGTGCTGGCTGAGCGCATTCCCTGCGCTGTTGGTCGCGGCCAGCAACTGGCCAACGGCATCCTGTATCGGCTTGATCATCAGCAGTTGGCCGTCTGCGGTACCGGCGATGCCCTTGATGATGTCGTACACCTCCCCGAAGTCGTCCCCGGACAGCGCGCTGGCCACTTGCTGCATCAGCGTCTGGTTCTTGGCCAGTAGTGCCTGGTAAAGCAGGCTGCGGTCGTCTTCCAGCAGCTGCTGCCAGATATGCTGGGTGATCCCGAGTGGCTGACCCTCCTGCGGCAGGGTTTCGGTAGGCCCGCCGGCCAGGCAGGCGGCCATCATCTGGATGAAGTACTCCACCGAAACGGGGGAGGTCGCGTCATAGTCGTAGTAGCCGATCTGCTGAAACGCCCGCTTGGCATAGTGCCGCGCATACAGATCGCCAACCTGGTCGATCATCGACTGCCAGTTTTTCAGTTCGCGGTCGTAATCGGCCTGGAACGCAGCGCGGGCGCTTTCGTCGTAACGCTCTTCCAGCCGCTCGCGGGCGTCCTGCTGCTTGCGCGCGGTGTTGCGTTCGGCCTGCGCGTCGATGTCCACCGGCGGCAGATACGCCTTGGCCGCGATCGGGCTGTCGTTCCACTGCTCGACCTGTCGGGCTTCCCGCTGCGCGTCCTCGGCACCCTGCACGGCCGCCATGGCAGCGTGCAGTTCGCGGATGCCCAGTAGTGCTTGCGAGGTGAAGTATTCGAAGTGCCGCTGCGGCTGCGCCCGCCATTCCTGCAGGGCCTGCACCCAGCCAGTGCGTTGCGCGTTGAGCTCCATGACCATGCCGACCGGGTCGGGCAGCGTCAGCGCCAGCAGGCCATTGGGCAGTTGTTCCTGCTGAATGACATTGCGCACATGCGTGCGGGTTTCATGCCAGCGGCCCAGGCGGCTGTAAAAGCCATGAGCGCTGGTAAACCTGGCAGAGGAAAAGGTAGAGAACTCCAGCACCTGTTCCAGGCCGAAGCGGAAGCTGTCGGTCATGGCGATGCCGAGGCTGGCAGGGTCGTTGCGTGCGGTGTTCAGGTCCACCTCGACGAAGCGGGCGAGGGTGCCCGGGTCACTGTCGGCGATGCCTTGCCGATAGCGGTCGAGTACCGCACGGGGCCAGGGGTCGTTGGCGAAGGCGATCCAGGCCTTGCGGTAGAGCAGGGTATCGATGTTGATGAACGAGGCGATCACATCGTGGCCTTCGGTGGCGCATACCTTGGGTAACGACCTGGGTGGCCCGAAGGGCATCTGCGATACCGGAAAGCGCTGCAAGGTACCTTCCGCCGCCACCTCGTAGGCCTGCCAGATTTCCTGGTCGAGCAGTACGTAGACATAACCCTGGCGCAGGAGGCGCAACTGGTCGGTGTGCATCGGGTGGAAAATGATTTCGCTATCGTCTGCCAGGCGATAGGGGCGCCCCGTATCCGGGCGCGGGGCGTAGGCCTCGCGCAGCAGCAGAATCGGCAAGCCGGAGCGTTCGCAGGCATTACAGGTGCCGTAGGTGTTGGGGATCTCTTCCTGCATGGCGATGTGGATGGCTTTGCTGATGCTCATGATTAACTCCTTGCCTTTGGCAGGCCGGCGACGATGTGCGACCAGGTGCAGTCGTCGTAGCTGGCGAAGCGGTCCGCCAGGCGCTGCTCGCCGGCCGCTGCCTTTTCCACCTCGTGCTGGATGGGCGGGTGCTGAAGGAGCAGTGGGTGGATCATGAGCATGTGCAGGCACATGCACTGGATATCGGCACGGTCGCGCAGGCCTTGCCTGAAGGCCTTGAGGATCAGATTCATGGCATGGGTGGGGGCGTTTTCCGGCAAGCCTGAGGAACCTGCGAAGTGCCAGGGTCCATGGGGATGCTGCACGGCACTCAGGCGATGCCAGGCGCCGAGCAGTTGAATGATCTGTGGTGCGACGTGCTGGGTCGCCCTTACGGCCTCGGGGACGGCCAGTTCGCCAGCCATGGGTTCTCGCTTGAATACCTCGCAACTGCCACAACCATCGGGATATAGCCAGCTGCGAACAGGCCCGAGGACTTCGCCTGCGTTTTTCAGGGTCGTGCGCAGCAGCGCCAGCCGCACGGGTTCGAACCAGGCGGTGATACCGTGCGGTTCTGGTTGATGCAGCACCTGACACTGCTGGCTGATGTGCTGGGCGATGAGGTCGGCGGGTTGATCGCTGATCAGCCAGCCACACACGTAGTGCCAGGTAGCTGCCGATTCACGAGCGGCGCAGGTCGCGCTTAATGGGGCAAGGGCTGTGGGCGCATCGCCGGGTTTGGCGAGCCGCACCAGAGCTGGCCAGCACTCAGGATCCTGCACCAGCCCGCTGCAGTCGACGCGCGTTACGGCATCACTACCCAGCGCTTCGCTGAGGGCAGCGATGGCTAGCGGGTGCTCAGGCGGGCAGCCGGCGAATGGGTCCAGTAAAAGGTAGAGGGCCTCTTCTGGTTGGCGCTGCTGGTTGGCGAAGTGATCGACCGACTGCACGTAGCCCTGCGCGGACTGGCTCGACATGAGAAGTTCCTTTTCTTCTTGATGGCGAGCAGAAACCTAACGGGGAATCAATGCCGCAGGTAGTTATTGGCTTCCTAACCAGTTGTAGGATTTTTCGCTTTCGGACGAGGCAGTCGTATCGCTCAGGACCTCGGGGATTCTGTTTCAAAGCATTGGCGCATCACGTCTAGGTAACGCCGGGCGCCCAGGCCCAGCGGGCGCGACTTGACCCAGATGATGTCCACCCACAAGCGCAACCGGCTGGCCATGTTGTCGAAGCGCACCTCCGCCAGCGCGCCCGAAGCAATCAATGGCTCGACCAACGGCTGCGGCAGGTAGGCCCAACCGAGCCCCGATTGCACCAGGTCGAGCGTGGCCAGGTAGCTGTCGGTCAGCCAGATGCGCCGCGACAGCACCATGCGCGGGTCCGACCCGGTGGCCTTGCCCGAAGCCACGATGATTTGCCGCTGTTCGGCGAACGCCTCTTCCGGCAACGGCATGCCGTTGTTCTGCCCGGCTGGATGGCGGGGGGAGGCGACGGCCACCAGCAATTGGCTGCCGGCCTCCAGGAATGACTCGCGCTCGTCGATGCCAGGCCGTTCGAAGACCAGTGCCAGTTGCACGCTGCCGTCATGCAGCAGGCGGATGGCTTCTGCCTGGGTGGCCGAGCGCACTTCGATTTCCAGGCTGGGAAATTCCTGGGCGAGGGTTTCCAGCGGCTGGCTCCAGCGGCCGGTCTGCAGTTCGGGGGCCATGGCGATGGTCAGGCGCTTTTCCAGGCCCTTGTGCAGTTGCAGGGCCTGGGCGTCGAGCAGGTTGAGCTGGCAGATCACCTGCCTGGCCTGGGGCTCCAGGGCCAGGGCGGCGCTGGTGGGCAAGGCTTTGCGCGTGGCCCGGTCGAACAGCACCAGGTCCAGCTCCGCCTCCAGTTGGGCTATGGCCATGCTCACGGCCGAAGGCACACGCCCCAGCTTGCGCGCGGCGGCAGAGAACGAGCCTGCCTCCAGCACCGCGAGGAAGATTGCCAGGGAGTCGCTGGTAAAGGCCATTGTCAGTAAACCTGATGACGAGGAAGCGTTGTGGCCGAAAAGTATGAACACTCCTCGGCCAGCTTCGCAATTCTTTACAGGTCTTCGGAGAGCACCCGATCAATGCTGTCGACAAAGTAGTCCACGCTCGCCCGGGTGGTGCACATCGGCGGCTTGATCTTGAGGATGTTCAGGTAATCACCGGTCGGCTGCATGAAGATGCCCAGGTCACGAAGGCGGTTGCACAGGGCCATGGTTTCCTCGATTGCCGGTTCCAGCGTTGCGCGATCGCGCACCAGTTCCAGTCCCAGGTAGAAGCCCGAACCATGTGCTGCGCCAGCCAGCGGATGCTTGTCCACCAGTGCCTGCAGGCGCGCCTTGAAATAGCGCCCGGTGTCGCGGGCGTTGTCCCACAGGCCTTCTTCCTGCATCACATCCAGCACCGCCATGCCGATGCGGCAACTGACCGGGCTGCCGCCGGCCGAGGAGAAGAAGTAGCCCTCGGCCTCCAGCGCTTCGGCGATCTCGCGGCGGGTGATGACCACGCCCAGTGGCTGGCCGTTGCCCATGCCCTTGGCCATGGTGATGATGTCGGGCACCACGCCCTGTTCCTCGAAACCCCAGAAGTACTCGCCCAGGCGGCCATAGCCGACCTGCACTTCGTCGGCGATGCACACACCGCCCCGGGCGCGGACCTTGGCATAGGCCTCGCGCAGGTAACCGGCCGGCAACGAAATACCACCGGCATTGCCGTACACCGGCTCGCAGATGATGCCCGCCAACTGGCGGCCACGGGCGTCGAGATCGGCCAGCTTGGCGTCGACGTCGTGCAGGTAGTCGGTGGCGCTGTCGGCGCCACGGAAGCGGCCGCGGAAGGTGTTCGGCGCCTCGACCGGGTGCACCCAGTCCGGGCGGGTTTCCAGGGCCTGCGGGTTGTCGGCGATGGAAGTGGAAATGGCATCGGTGGCCACCGACCAGCCGTGGTAGGCCTCCAGCACGCTGAGCAGGTCGCGCCCGCCGCTGTAGGCCCAGGCCAGGCGAATCGCCAGGTCGTTGGCTTCGGTGCCGCTGTTGACCATGAACACCCGGTCGAAGCCTTCGGGTGCCAACTCCAGCAGGCGTTCGGAGAACTCGGTGATGGCCGCGTAGTGGAAGCGCGAGTTGGTGTTCAGCAGCGACCACTGCCGTGCCGACTCGGCGACCATGCGCGGGTGGCCGTGGCCCAATACAGCAACGTTGTTGAGCATGTCCAGGTACGAGCGGCCCTGCATGTCGATCAGGTAGTTGCGCCAGCCGCGTTCGATGTGAGGCGGTTGCGCGTAGTAGTGCTTCTGCGAGCGGGCAAAGCTGGCATCGCGGCGGGCCAGCAGGGCCTGTGGATCGGGCAGCGGCTCGGCATTGCAGTCGAAGCCCAGCAACGCAGCTGGTGACGGGCACAGGGCCAGCCAGGCGGCCGCCTGGGATGGGGTGGCGAAGAACGGCGGCTGAATGCCGCTATCCAGGCACAGCTGCACGCTGAGGAAACCACAACTGCTGCCCAGCGACTGGCCTTTTTCCACGGCCTGGCCATCTGCAGGCGCATCTTCCAGGCCTTGCAGCCACAACGCCCAGTGCGCGCTGCGCAGGCAGCCACGGCCGTCGCCATGGCGCTGCCAGGTGCCGGCATCTGGCGCTTGCACCAGGCTGCCGTTGGGTACATGCAGCTCGACGCCCAGGGCACAGGTGGCGGGCTCTTCGGGGCGGTCGATATGGGTTTGCGACAGGCGATACTGCCCGTGCAGGCTGCAGGCCGGGGCCGGTTGCGTGGTCAGCAGGTGCTGGTCGAAGCCCGGTTGCTCCCAGTTGCCCGCCTCGCAATGCACGCTGAGGACGCCGAGGTCGACGCGCGTCACTGCCTGCCCATCCAGTTCCGGGAGCAGGGGGACGCAGCCGCTCAGGTCCGGCGCGGCAGGCTGCAGGCCCGCAGTCTGCAGGATGGCCGCTTCCATCAACGCGAAAGGTACGGCGGTGGCCGTGTCGAAGATTTCCCATTCATGGGCGATGTTGTCGCGGGTGTACTGGTTGCCGGGGTCGACGGCGAGCTGCTGCTCGCTGCTCAGCACCAGCACGGCGGCGCGGTTGAGCACCAGTGGCCACAGCGCCCGCAGTTCGGCTTCGCTCAGAGGGTTGAGCGCCTGGTAGGCACGCACGGCCGGCAGGATGCGCAGCGGGTCGCCCTCGGCGTGATGCAGCAGCGCCGCGCAGGTCACCGACAGGTCGGCGATGCGCCAGGTGCGCAACAGGTCGCCGAAATCGATCACCCCTTGCAGCTGCCACTGGCGCTCGCCATCGCGGGCCCAGACGGCGTTGTCGTCGGTGATGTCCAGGTGCACGGCCTGGCTTGGCAGCTGGTCGACCAGCGGCGCCAGGTGCTCGGCGGCCAGCTGGGTGGCCTGCTCGATGCGGGCGCGTTGCTCGGCGTTGCCCAGCACGGGCAGCAGGTGCTGGATCAGTGCCTGGGCATGTTGCGGGTCCCATTGCAGGGTGCGCGCCAGGCCCGGGTGGTCGAAAGTGGCCAAGGCCTTGTCCAGCCGCGCGCAGAGCCCGCCGAGTTCGGCCATCAGGCGTGGTTCCATGTGCTTGAGGCGGGTCAGTGGCTGGCCGTCGATGTAGTCGAGCAGGCGCATGCGCAGCGGTTGCCCGTCTATTTCCAACGCCAGCAGCATCTGGCCATCGCTGGCCGGGCGCACGGCGGGCACTGGCAAGCCCTGTTCGCGCAGGTAGGCCAGGGCCGCGTGCTGGGCCTCGAGTTCCAGCTGGGCGTAGCTGCCGTGGCAGGCCTTGAGCACGAAACGGCCTTGTGGTGCGTCTACACGGAAGTTCAGGTCCTGTTGGCTGCCCAGTGCCGTCAGGTTGCCGGCAATGCCGTAGTGCGTTTGCAGCACGGCATGTGCCTGGGCTTCGCCGAGCGCAGGGCTGGGCAGGCCGGAGCGCTTGATCAGCGTGGTCAGGGCAGGGGAGGCGGGCTGGTGTTGTGGGCTGGACATGGGGCTCTACCGTTGCTGCTGGGGTTGACGGTGGAGAATTTATGCCCGATCTGGCTGATGATGGAAGACGATTGTTGTCAGAAAATTTGATGATGGCTTTCGAGCCGCCCTGCCTGTACACCGTTACATTAAATTATTCGCTGCCAATAATTATTGGTATTCAATAATTTCCAATAAAGCCATGATCAACATCTTCCCGCGCCGTGGATTGGCTGCCGACATGGCCAGGCAGCTGTTGAAACCGTCCGCCCTGGATATCGGCCTGAAATCAGGGCTTTTTTTTACGGGCTGCGCAGGACCAGCAGCCGCCGAACGCAGCGTTGATGCGATTACCGGCAGCACCTCATCCGGCCCCATCCCAGACGCAGGTGAGTGAACCAACTGCCGAAGTGCACGAATGAACTACTCGGGCCTGCTGCCCAGCGTTTTGAATGCCTGTGCCGCGACATCCAGCGACGGCAAGTTGCCCGGGCCATCTTTTGCGAGCCGCTTGAGCAAGAATTCGACATAGTCCCTGTCCGGCACGCTTGTGGCACCGGCAAAAGCCTGTTTACAGGACAGGGACCAAGTCGTTCTTAAAAAAGAGGTTTTGCCCTCAAAATTATCGACTGCCCGGACGGGCCCTTTCGCGGGTGAACCCGCTCCCACAGGTACTGCATCTACCTCAAGGCCTGTGGAGATCCTGTGGGAGCGGGTTTACCCGCGAAGAGGCCAGCCCAGGCAACGCAACACTAAAGCCTCAGTGCAAAGTCCGAGGCTCAGCGGGCATCTGCACCTGAACCAGTGCCGACTCAAGCAAAGTCCGAAGCACCTCCAGCTCATGCATCGAGGTCATCATCAGGATCGAAGCCGGCGATTTGGGCTGCAGTAGCAAGGCCTGATGCACCACGGTGGCCGCGCATAGCGCGTAGTCGGTGACCTGGATTAGGGTGTCTTCGAGGGAATGGGTTCGGGCCGCTTTGCGGCCCATCGCCGGCAAGCCAGCTCCCACAGGGATAGCGCATGGCTTGAAGCCGGCGCGGTCGGGGTGGGAGCTTGCTTGCCGGCGATGGGCTGCGCAGCAGCCCCCAAAAGCTAACTAGCCGCATCCACTTCCAAAAACGCCGCCTCCAGCAACTGCCGGGTATATGGATGCTGCGGCGCATGGAAGATCGCCTGTGCATCCCCTTGTTCCACCACATGCCCATGCTTGATCACCATCAACTGGTGGCTCAACGCCTTGACCACCGCCAGGTCATGGCTGATGAACAGGTAGGTCAGGTTGTATTTCTGCTGCAGATTGCGCAGCAACTCCACCACCTGCCGCTGCACCGTGCGGTCCAGCGCCGACGTAGGTTCATCCAGCAGGATCAGCGCCGGCTTCAATACCAACGCCCGGGCAATGGCAATGCGCTGGCGCTGCCCACCGGAAAACTCATGCGGATAGCGATGCCGCGTGCGTGGGTCCAGCCCCACTTCCTCCAGGGCCGCAATAATCGCCGCTTCCTGTTCCTGCGCCGTGCCGATGCGGTGGATGCGCAACCCTTCGCCGACAATGTCCTCCACGCACATGCGCGGGCTCAGGCTGCCGAACGGGTCCTGGAACACCACCTGCATTTCCCGGCGCAACGGGCGCACGGCCTTCTGGTTCAGCCCTTCCAGATCCTGCCCATGAAAGCGAATGCCGCCCTGGCTGGAGATCAGCCGCAAGATCGCCAAACCCAAAGTCGACTTGCCCGAACCAGACTCGCCGACAATCCCCAGCGTCTGCCCCTGCGGCAAGCTGAAGTTGATCCCGTCCACAGCCTTCACATGGTCGACCGTGCGCCGCAGCAGGCCCTTCTTGATCGGGAACCACACCTTGAGGTCATCCACCTCCAGCAATGGCGCGCCCACCGGGTTGTGCGCCGGCAGCCCGCTGGGCTCGGCATTGATCAGCATCTGCGTGTAGTGGTGCTGCGGTGCGCTGAACAGCCTGGCGCATTCGGCCTGCTCGACAATCTGCCCGTGCTGCATCACGCACACACGGTGGGCGATGCGTCGTACCAGATTCAGGTCATGGCTGATCAGCAGCAGGGCCATGCCCAAACGCGCCTGCAGTTTCTTCAGCAGGTCGAGAATCTTCAACTGCACGGTCACGTCCAGCGCCGTGGTCGGCTCATCCGCAATCAGCAGTTCCGGCTCGTTGGCCAGGGCCATGGCGATCATCACCCGCTGGCGTTGCCCGCCAGACAATTCGTGGGGCAGGGCCTTCAGGCGCTTGCGTGGTTCGGGAATGCCGACCATCTCCAGCAGCTCCAGGGTGCGCGCCGTGGCCTCCTTGCCGGTCAGCCCCTTGTGCAGCAGGAGGATTTCGTTGATCTGCTTCTCGATGCAGTGCAACGGGTTCAGCGAGGTCATCGGCTCCTGGAAGATCATCGCAATGCGGTTGCCGCGAATGCGCTGCATGGTCTTCTCGTTCTGCTGCAGCAGGTCTTTGCCCTCGTAGCGGATGCTGCCGCTGGGGTGGCGGGCCAGGGGGTAGGGCAGCAGGCGCAGGAGCGAGTGCGCGGTAACCGATTTGCCCGAGCCACTCTCGCCCACCAGTGCCAGCGTCTCACCCTTGCGGATGTCGAAGCTGATGCCGTTCACAACGCGGTGGGCCTGGTCACCGGTGACGAACTCCACCGCCAGGTCGCGCACTTCGATCAGGTTCTGTTCACTCATGTCACTTCCTCGGGTCGAAGGCATCGCGGGCGGATTCGCCGATGAACACCAGCAGGCTCAGCATCAGCGCCAGCACGGCGAAGGCGCTGATGCCCAGCCATGGGGCCTGCAGGTTGGACTTGCCCTGGGCCACCAGCTCGCCCAGCGACGGTGCGCCCGGCGGCAGGCCGAAACCGAGGAAGTCCAGGGCGGTGAGGGTGCCGATGGCGCCGGTGAGAATGAACGGCATGAAGGTCATGGTCGAGATCATGGCGTTGGGCAGGATGTGCCGGTACATGATCGCGCCGTTGCGCATCCCCAACGCGCGGGCTGCGCGCACGTATTCCAGGTTGCGCCCGCGCAGGAACTCGGCGCGCACCACGTCCACCAGGCTCATCCACGAGAACAGCAGCATGATGCCCAGCAGCCACCAGAAGTTGGGCTGCACGAAGCTGGCGAGGATGATCAGCAGGTACAGCACCGGCAGGCCCGACCAGACTTCCAGGAAGCGTTGCCCGGCCAGGTCGACCCAGCCGCCATAGAAGCCCTGCAAGGCGCCGGCGATCACGCCGACGATTGAGCTGAGCACGGTCAGGGTCAGGGCGAACAGCACCGAAATGCGGAAGCCGTAGATCACCCGCGCCAGCACGTCGCGGCCCTGGTCGTCGGTACCCAGCCAGTTGTCCGCCGACGGTGGGGCCGGGGCGGGTACGCGCAAGTCGTAGTTGATGCTCTGGTAGCTGAACGGGATCGGTGCCCACAGCACGAAGCTGTCTTTCTTCTCCAGCAGTTCGCGGATGTACGGGCTCTTGTAGTTGGCTTCCAGCGGGAATTCGCCGCCGAAGGTGGTTTCCGGGTAGCGCTTGAACGCCGGGAAGTACCATTCGCCGTCGTAGCGCACGGCAATCGGCTTGTCGTTGGCGATCAGCTCGGCGCCCAGGCTCAGGCCGAACAGGATCAGGAACAGCCACAGCGACCACCAGCCACGGCGGTTGGCCTTGAAGCGCTCGAAGCGCCGGCGGTTGAGGGGGGACAAGGCCATGTCAGTGCTCCCGGCTGGCGAAGTCGATGCGTGGATCGACCAGGGTGTAGGTCAGGTCGCCGATCAGTTTCACCACCAGCCCCAGCAGGGTGAAGATGAACAGCGTGCCGAAGACCACCGGGTAGTCACGGTTGATGGCTGCCTCGAAACTCATCAGGCCGAGGCCGTCGAGGCTGAAGATCACCTCGATCAGCAAGGAACCGGTGAAGAAGATGCCGATGAACGCCGAAGGGAAACCGGCAATCACCAGCAGCATGGCGTTGCGGAACACATGGCCGTACAGCACCCGTGGCCGGCTCAGGCCCTTGGCCTTGGCGGTGACCACGTATTGCTTGTTGATCTCGTCGAGGAAGCTGTTCTTGGTCAGCAAGGTCATGGTGGCGAAGTTGCCGATGACCAGCGCGGTGATCGGCAGCACCAGGTGCCAGAAGTAGTCCAGCACCTTGCCGGTGGTGCTCAGCTCGTCGAAGTTGTTGGAGGTAAGGCCGCGCAGTGGGAACCAGTCGAAGTAGCTGCCGCCGGCGAACAGCACGATCAGCAGGATGGCGAACAGGAACGCCGGGATGGCGTAGCCGACGATGATCGCCGAACTGGTCCACACGTCGAAATGGCTGCCGTGGCGCACGGCCTTGGCAATACCCAGCGGGATCGACACCAGGTACATGATCAGCGTGCTCCACAGCCCCAGCGAAATCGACACAGGCATCTTCTCGATGATCAGGTCGATGACCTTGGCATCGCGAAAGAAGCTGTCGCCGAAGTCCAGCCGGGCGTAGTTCTTGATCATGATCCACAGGCGCTCGGGCGGCGACTTGTCGAAGCCGTACATGCGTTCGATCTCGGCGATCAGTGCCGGGTCCAGGCCCTGGGCGCCACGGTAGTTGGAGCCGGCCACGGACACTTCGGCACCGCCACCGGCAATGCGGCTGGTGGCGCCTTCGAAACCTTCGAGCTTGGCGATCATCTGCTCGACCGGGCCGCCGGGGGCGGCCTGGACGATGATGAAGTTGATGATCAGGATGCCGAACAGGGTCGGGATGATCAGCAGCAGGCGGCGCAGGATGTAGGCCAGCATGTTATTCGACCTCGTCCGCAGTGGTTTCGCTGACGGCCGGGGTTACGCCGGGCTTGATCCACCAGGTGTCGATGCCGATGTCGTACTTGGGCGATACGTCCGGGTGGCCGATGTGGTTCCAGTAGGCCACGCGCCAGGTCTTGATGTGCCAGTTGGGGATCACGTAGTAGCCCCACAGCAGTACGCGGTCGAGGGCCCGGCAGTGGTCGATCAGGCTCTGCCGCGAATCGGCATTGATCAGCTGTTCCACCAGCTGGTCGATGGCCGGGTCGCGCAGGCCGATGAAGTTGCGGCTGCCGGGGTTGTCGGCGGCGGCACTGGACCAGAACTCGCGCTGCTCGTTGCCCGGCGAGTTGGACTGCGGGTAGCCACCGACGATCATGTCGTAGTCGCGCGAACGCAAGCGGGTGATGTACTGGGACACGTCGACCCGGCGGATATTCAGGTCGATGCCAAGGTCGGCGAGGTTGCGCTTGAACGGCAGCAGGATGCGTTCGAACTCGGTCTGTGCCAGCAGGAACTCGATGCTCACCGGCTTGCCCTGGGCGTCGACCATCTTGTCGTCGACGATTTTCCAGCCGGCTTCCTGCAGCAGCTTGTAGGCCTGGCGCTGCTGTTCGCGGATCATGCCGCTGCCGTCACTGACCGGGTTGTGGAAGGCTTCGCTGAATACCTGCTCGGGGACCTTGCCGCGCAGCGGTTCGAGGATTTTCAGCTCGCTGGGGCCGGGCAGGCCGCGGGCGGCCATTTCCGAGTTTTCGAAGTAGCTGCCGGTGCGGGTGTAGGCGCCGTTGAACAGCTGCTTGTTGGTCCACTCGTAGTCCAGCAGCAGGCTCAGCGCCTGGCGCACGCGCACGTCCTGGAACACCGGGCGGCGGATGTTGAAGATGAAGCCCTGCATGCCCGTGGGGTTGCCGTTGGGCAATTCTTCCTTGATCAGGCGGCCATCGCGCACGGCGGGTACGTTGTAGGCGGTGGCCCAGTTCTTCGCGCTGACTTCCAGCGCATAGTCGAACGCACCGGCCTTGAGTGCTTCCAGGGCGACGGTGGTGTCGCGGTAGGAGTCGAAGGTCATGACGTCGAAGTTGTAGAAGCCGCGGTTGATCGGCAGGTCCTTGGCCCAGTAGTCCTTGACCCGCTCGTAGCGCACCGAGCGCCCGGCCTTGACCTCGGCGACCTTGTACGGGCCGCTGCCCAGCGGGATTTCCAGGTTGCCGCGGTTGAAATCGCGGCTTTCGTACCAGTGCTTGGGCAATACCGGCAGTTGGCCGAGAATCAGCGGCAGCTCGCGGTTGTTCTTGTGCTTGAAGGTGAACAGCACCGTCAGCGGGTCTTCGGCGACCACTTCGGCGACGTCGGCGTAGTACTGGCGGTACAGCGGCGCGCCGTCCTTGATCAGGGCATTGAAGGTGAACACCACGTCGTCGGCGCGCATCGGGTGGCCGTCGTGGAAGCGTGCCTCGGGGCGCAGGTAGAAGCGCACCCAGCTGTTGTCCGGGGCCTTTTCGATCTTGCCGGCCACCAGGCCGTACTCGGTGAACGGCTCGTCCTGGCTCTGGCGCATCAGGGTGTCGTAGATGCTGCCGATATTCTCGGCTGGCACGCCCTTGTTGATGAACGGGTTGAGGCTGTCGAAACCGCCGAAGCTGGACTGGCGGAAGGTGCCGCCCTTGGGCGCGTCAGGGTTGACGTAGTCGAAGTGCTTGAAGTCGGCCGGGTACTTGGGCGGTTCGTCATACAGCGTGAGCGCGTGCTGCGGTGCGGCCAGGGCGGGAAGGCTCAGGCAGGCAAGCAACAGGCTGCCGGCCAGCCGGCGCAGTCGGTGCATTGGCGTCATTGGGCTTTCTCCGAAGTCTTGATCCACCAGCTGTTCAGCCCAAGGGTGTAGGGCGGCGTGGTGACGAAGGCGAACCGGTTGCGGTAGGCCAGGCGATGATTGTCGAGGTACCAGTTGGGGATCATGTAGTACTGCCATGAGAGCACGCGGTCCAGGGCGCGGGCGGCGGCGACCTGGTCATCGCGGGTACGGGCGGCGAGCAGGGTGTCGAGCAGATGGTCGACCACCGGGTCCTTGACCCCAGCATAGTTCTTGCTGCCCTTGGTGGTTGCCTGGCTGGAGTGGAAGTACAGCCACTGTTCGAGGCCCGGGCTCAGGGTCTGGTTCAGGGTCATCAGAATCATGTCGAAATCGAACTGGTCCAGGCGTTGTTTGTACTGGGCGCGGTCCACGGTACGCAAGCGCGCATCGATGCCGATGCTGGCCAGGTTTTCGACATACGGTTGCAGGATGCGTTCAAGGTTGGGGTTTACCAGCAGCAGCTCCATGCGCAGTTGCTGGCCCTTGCTGTCGACCAGGCGCTGGCCGTTCAGCTTCCAGCCGGCTTCGGCGAGCAGGCCGAGGGCCTGGCGCAAGGTCTGGCGGCTGATGCCACGGCCATCGGTCTGGCTGACCTTGTAGGGTTCGCTGAACAAGGCGGCCGGCAACTGGTCACGGAACGGCGCCAGCAGCAGCCATTCCTTGCCGGTAGGCAGGCCGGTGGCGGTGAACTCGCTGTTGGGGTAGTAGCTGGTCGAGCGGCGGTAGGCGCCGCTGAACAGGGCGCGGTTGGTCCACTCGAAGTCGAGCATCAGCCCCAGCGCCTGGCGTACCCGTGGGTCACTGAAGGTGGCCCGGCGGCTGTTCATGAACAGGCCCTGGGTTTGCGTGGGGATGCGGTGCGGGATCTGCGCCTTGATCACCTCGCCCCGGCGCACGGCCGGGAAGTTGTAGCCGTTGGCCCAGTTCTTCGCCTGGTGCTCGATATAGATGTCGAACTCGCCGGCCTTGAACGCTTCGAACGCGACCGTGGCGTCACGGTAGAACTCGTATTCCACGCGGTTGAAGTTGTATTTGCCACGGTTTACCGCCAGGTCCTTGCCCCAGTAGTTCTTCACCCGTTCGAACACCAGCCGGCGCCCAGGCTGGACCTGGGTGATGCGGTAGGGGCCGCTGCCCAGCGGGGGCTCGAAGGTGGTGGCCTTGAAGTCGCGCTTTTGCCAGTAGTGCTTGGGCAGCACCGGCATTTCGCCCAGGCGCAGGATCAGCAGCGGGTTGCCGGCGCGCTTGAACACGAAGCGGATGCGCAGCGGGCCGAGGATGTCCACCCGCTGCACTTCCTGCAGGTTGGTGCGGTAGATCGGGTGGCCATCCTTGAGCAGCGTGCGGTAGGAGAAGGCCACGTCTGCCGAGGTGATCGGCTTGCCGTCATGCCAGTGGGCTT
>Ga0209370_1000937_pt1 | contig 30159 bp, 40 predicted proteins | sample AgamicAtPrz_FD_187164 | JGI IMG/M metagenome (GOLD analysis project Ga0209370, IMG submission 187164) | Agave microbial communities from Guanajuato, Mexico - At.P.rz (SPAdes) (version 2) | ecosystem: Host-associated > Plants > Phyllosphere > Phylloplane/Leaf | place: Guanajuato, Mexico... | reverse complement strand
CTTTCTGGTGCAAATCGTTTGGACTCTTTGCAGGAGTAAGTATGTCAAACACCGCCAAAGTAATCAAATTCCCTGCGCAGCAACCGGCGCAGCAGGAGAATCGCATGGCCGATCTGGAAAATGGCTATCTTCGCCTTGCTAACCAGATTCAGGATGCCCTGTGTTTCGTAGAGCTTTCGGGGCGTGAGTTCCGCGTGCTGAATGCTATTGTTCGCCTGACGTATGGCTGGTCCAAGAAAGAGGACCGGATCACCAACAGCCTCATTGCAGATAAAACCAGACTGGCCGTTAAGCACGTTTCTGAAGCTGTGCTCAGCCTGGCTTATCGCAACATCATTAAGATGCGCAGAATCGGGCAGACACGTTACATCGGGATCAACACACTCCTGGATAGCTGGGCTTACACAAAGCCAAAATGTGCAAAGTGCCCGGTCAGTTTTCCGGTAGCTGAAGCTGTAACGCAGGTTATTACCATCCCTGAAATCGGGGATAGCGAAATCACCCCGCAAACCATCCCTGAAAACAGGGATAACCATCCCCAAAAACAGGGAGAGGTATCCCTGAAAACAGGGAACACCAAAGACATTCTTCCAAAGACAAATATAAAACCTAATACCCCCTCTAATCCCCCAAGGGGGAAAAAGAAGTTTGATCCGTTCGGTGTTGACGTTCCTGAGTGGCTAAACCAAACCGCCTGGCAGGAATGGGTTGCTTACCGCAAACAGTCTGGCAAGCCGATCAAAACTGAACTGACCGTCACGAAGGCATTCAAACTGCTGAAAGAGTGCCTGGAAGACGGACACAACCCGGTCGACGTGATCAACTCCAGCATTGCGAACGGTTACCAAGGACTTTTTAAGCCGAAGTTCGCTGTCAAACCAGCCGCTAAGCCGGATCTGGACTTCAATAACACTGACTGGGCTTATGGGGTGATCCGATGAAATCTCTTGCAGAGCAGATGCGTAACCACGACCGCGAGCAGATGAGCCGCATGGCCCATAACCTGCCAGAGCAGTACCAGGAGCGTGCGCCGGTCGAGCAGGTGGCTCAGGTATTCAACAAGCTGTTCAACGAGCTGCGCGCCGCGTTCCCGGCCAGCATGGCGAACTTCCGCACCCAGGACGACCTGAACGAATTCCGTCGTCAGTGGCTGCTGGCGTTTCAGGAGAACGGGATCCACTCAATGGCTCAGCTTGATGCCGGTATGCGCATTGCCCGCCGTCAGGAGCGTCCATTCCTGCCGTCGCCGGGCCAGTTCGTCGCCTGGTGTAAGCAAAGCGGCGGGGCGCTGGGCATCACCGTTGAACAGGTGATCGCCGAATACTGGGACTGGCGTAACCGTTCGTTCGAATTTACCTCCAGTGAGCAATTCCCCTGGTCGCAGCCGGTCATGTACCACATCTGCGTCGAACTCCGCCACCGCAGCACAGAGCGCCAGTTGACTCATGGTGAGCTGGCACGAGAGGCGGGTGATCTGCTGGGCATGTGGGAGAAGCGCGTCACCGAGGGTAAGCCAGTGCCTCCGGTACGCCGGGCAATTGCAGCACCTGCTGCCGAGCATGGGCCTACGCCGATCCAGCTGCTTCAGGCGAAGTACAACCGCAACAAGTCGAATGGGATGGTGTGAGATGGACAGCTTAAAACAACGCATCGTTGATTACGTGGCCGCTAACCAGCCTGTTAAGCGTGCTGACCTCATTGAGGTAATTGGCATCAGTGGCAAGGGCCTGGACCGTGAAATCGCTGCCCTGCGCGTACTAGGCCTAATTTTCAGCATGGCTGGCTTCGGCTACTTCACTAGTGAGGCGAATTATCAGGAGTGGCGTAAAGGCGACGGAGCTCATCACCTGAAGAACCGCGCGATGAAAGGTGCATTCAGCAGTGCAAAAGCGAGAAGAGTAAGCGATAGCTGCTACCCGGCGCGGATCGTGGCCGTACTTAGCGATGGCAGCAAGTTGGGCGCTTCACAAATCGCAGATGCCATGGGAGCCACTTACCGGAGTATCTCCAGCGTTATATCGGTGATGGTCAACACTGGCGAGCTGAAGTTTGATGGTCCGAAAGGTCACCGTGTTTATTCGCTGTCCCAGGGAAAAAAGAAATCCGGCCGCCGTGCTGAGTCGGTGAACGTGATCTGCCAGGAGTGCCGGAACAGTCCGGCTATGAAGCGAGTATTGATGGTTTGGGGGAGGGTAGGGGTATGAGCATTAAAAATATGGTCGAAATGATTAAGCGCAATGGTCTTCTGGCCTCAATGCCTCAACTTGAGGAGCTGTACAAGCGTGCTATTGAGAACGAAGAAAAACTTGCAGAGTCTCAGCGCGAGTTCCGTGCTGCTGATGCGACTATCGAGAATCTGCAGATGCAGGTTGAGAAGCTAGCTGCGGAGAATGCGGGGCTGAAGGTGGCTGCTGAATTCGCAACAGCACCGGATATGTGGGAAGAACTCGGCGGCAATGTAATGCGCTACCAGTACCAGGAGTGGTATGCGGACAGGTTGAAGTCTGCAATGAAAACCCCGGCGACCGACGATTTCCTGGCCGAAGTGCGTGCACAAGCCAAGATTGAAGGCGCGGAGAGAGTTTTGCAAATTGTGTTTGCAGGAGGAAGTGTTCAGTCCGGAAGGGAGTACCTCGCCCAGCTTCGCAAAGGAGTGCAGTCATGAGCAAATTAACTGATGCAGTAATTGAATCATCAATGCTTTCCTCAGTAGAGGGATTTTCTTTCCTGGTAGTGGACTCTCTTGAGTTTGAGTTGGGAAGGGAGCTTACCGAAGAAGAATCAATGCGTGTTTATCGTCGTGTTGAAAAGGCTATCAACGAGGCAACGCAGGAGGCCGCCCAATGAGCAACATCGACAAACGCGCATTACGCAAGGCTGCGATGCATGCAAAAACGACGGATGATTGGGGTTGTGATGCTGAAAATTTCCACGATAAAGCAACGCCTGATGTTGTGCTGGCGCTGCTGGATGAGCTGGAAGCCAAGGAAAAGAGGATTGCTGAGCAGCGTGAAACGCTACTTGCAGCGCGTAGCCACGTAATGCAGTCAGCGCGCAATGGCGATGCTCATGCCAGTGGTGTGCTTCAGGCTATCGACCACACATCCGGTAAAGGAGGGGCATCATGATCACCCTTACCAAAGAATGGCTCCAGCAGACAATCGCGGAGCTTGAAGAAGAGCGCGATGCAACTCCCGGCGCAGTAAACGAAGATGCGTCCATGGCGCTGGCGGCGATGAAGCTGGCGCTGGCATCGCTCGAAGCGGAGCCTGTGTGCGTCATCGACCAGGCTAATCTTGATTATCTCAACGCTGGCTCTGATGCAGACGTATGGCCAGCATCAAGAACAGAAATGGGTGATGTGCTTCTGTACCGCACCGCCCCTCCAGCGCCAGCTAATGCCGAACCCGTAGCCTGGCTATGGTCTAACAGAAAGCACCCGAGCGAGGTCACGCTTGTTCGGCCTGAAGATGATGATAAGGCAGAAGCGGCTCAGTGGTCTGGATGGAGTTGTCAGGCGCTATATGCGGACCCGCCAGCGCCGGTATCTGTGCCTGATGAGCAGAGCTGGGAAAATTTGTGTCAGCAGAACCCAGAAATGCCAATAGCTGATGCAATTATTCGTGCCGCTTCATGGAACGCCTGCCGCGCCGCCATGCTTCAGGGGGCCGAACCTGTAACGACGGCTTACAAGTTGCCTGAGGGTTACGCTCTGGTTCCAGTTGAGCCGACCTATCAGATGTGCGAGGCGATGGGGTTGCCGTGGGAGAGTCCGCGATTCCCTGATCGCTATAAGGCGATGATTGAAGCAATTAACATTTCAAAAAAGTGATTATGCTATGGTTTCTTTCATTAATCGCTAAAGAAAGAGCTGGTTGCTACCGATAGATTATTTTCAAGAAATTAATGGAGGTATTCATGTACTGCCCGGAATGTTTGTCAGATGATCTGAGTAAGGAAGTTATCGCAGGTAGTAAAACAGGCGATTACGTTTGCGGAAAATGCCGTGCAATTCTGTCAAAAGAAGAAATTCTGCGTTCGTTACCAGAAGACAAAGAAGAAAAGAAGTAAATAGGTATAGTCATTTCAGGATTTGATTTCCAATAATCAACCCGCCATAATTAAGTCACCGCAGGCCTGAACTCCCGGCGGTGACTTCTGCGCATTTAAGGGGACTTAAATGCGACCACAATCTGAACTCCTCACCTTGTCACAGATGCTTAGCGGCACCTGCGATTTTCTGCATTCTGCGGTTTCCGTTAAGGAGGCCGTATGAGCATCCCTGAGTGCGGCATTAAGCTTCACACTGGCAACTTCAACGCCATCGGAAAATTACTTCAGGAACAACTGCAGAGTGGCAAGCCGCTTCGCCTGCAGGTGAAGGAATGGCGTGATAAACGAAGCCTGTCACAGAACTCACTTTTTCACATGTGGATGGGTGAAATCAGCGAATACTTGATTAACTCCGGGCGCACCGATGCGACTCCGGAGTGGGTTAAGCGCAACCTCAAAAAAACCTATCTCGGATGCGAAGAGGTGACCTACACCGACTTCATCACCGGTGAGAAAACCACGACCTGGGAGCCACGCCACACCGCAGACCTTGATACGGGTGAAATGCATATCTTCCTGGTGAAAGTTGAAATGTGGTGCGCTCAGTTCGGCCTGGCCCTGACCATTCCTAACGGTTGCGAATACCAGCAGCTGCGCGATAAGCAGGAGGCCTGATGTCTACTCCACTTTCCCGCGTCATCACAAACGAAATCTTCCGCGTTCCGGCGCGCCGCCAGCGCAAGGCCGCTGTTAAGCCGTCAGACATCCCGACACTGAAAGACTACACAGCCCGCCTGGTTGATCAGAAATGGCTGCGTCTCGCGGCAAGGAGAACGCATGGCTAATTTATGCAAAGCGGCACGCGGCCGTGAATGTCAGGTACGCATCCCAGGCGTCTGCAACGGTAACGCTGAAACCTCGGTACTGGCTCATATCCGCCTGGCGGGGTTGTGCGGAACCGGAATCAAGCCCCCTGACCTGATCGCCACCATCGCATGCAGCAGCTGCCACGACGAGATTGATCGTCGCACCCGTCTGGTCGATGCGGAATATGCAAAGGAGTGCGCGCTGGAAGGCATGGCTCGCACGCAGGTTATCTGGCTGAAAGAGGGGCTCGTAAAGGCATGAATCAATATCGCATCAGTCTCCCGTGGCCGCCTAGCAACAACCGTTACTACCGGCATAACCTCGGGCGGACGCACATCAGCGCAGAAGGGCAGGCGTACCGCGACAGCGTCGCCAGAATTATCAAGGACTCAATGCTGGATATCGGCCTGACCACGCCAGTGAAAATCCGCATCGAGTGCCACATGCCTGATCGCCGCCGCAGGGACCTGGACAATCTGCAAAAGGCCGCATTCGATGCTCTGACGAAATCCGGTTTCTGGCTCGATGACCAGCAGGTTGATTACTACAGCGTGAAGAGAATGCCGATCGTCAAAGGCGGCAGGCTTGAACTGACCATCACCGAACTGGAGGCCGCATGAACCACACCGACCTCCTACAGTACCAGGCAGAAAGCGTTAAGCGCGCCAGCATGCCGCCAGTAGCAAAGCATAGCCGGACCAAAACCAACCAGCCACATAAGGAAGCCGCATGATGAACCTCGAATCAATCGCTAAATACTTCGCGCCAAAATCACCGATGTTCAGTGACTCCTCACGAGCGACTGCCACCGACGGTCTGACCGGAACTGATGTGATGGCCGCACTTGGCCTGGTTAATGCAAAGTGTGGATTTGGCTTCGATCTCTATCTCGCCAAGATTGGAATAAGTAGCCCTGACAGGGCATTGCAGGCACTTTATAAATCATCTTTGGTTCTGTGCCGAAGCTTTAAATCAGTTTCAGAACTCGATGAAAAAAACCGGCAGCGCCTTCTCGAAATTATGTGTGCTTTTGCATACCAGGATTACGCCCGTAGTGCGGCAAGTGTGCGCAGATGTGACTGCTGCGATGGTAGCGGCTTTACTGAAGTAGAAGTATTCACCAACAAAATCCAATACCCTGACGGCAAGCCGCCAAAATGGGCGAAAATTACGAAAGGTGTTTGCCCGTCGTATTGGGAGGAATGGAAGTCGGTACGCGAGACTGCGAAGATTTTATGTTCTACCTGTAACGGAAAGGGTGTTATCAGTAATGCGTGCCGGTGTCATGGGAAGGGAAAAGTTCTCGATAAGAAAGAAACGGATCGCCAGTGCGTGCCGGTGATGAAGGTGTGCGGGAAATGTTCCGGGCGTGGTTATGCCAGGCTTCCGGCAGATAACGTGCGTAAGGCGTTGTGTGGAGAGACTATTGAGATTGCTGAGACTACTTGGCGGCGTTCTTTTAAGCCGTTGTACGAGCTTCTGATCTCCGAATGTCACCATCAAGAGGACGTGGCAGATACTTCATTAAGGGAAATTACTAAATCATGATTTTTTGATTCAGTTAGCATCGTGTTTGAGAGTAGTTGTTGACTGTTTGGCGAAAATGGACTAAATTGATTCATATCATGGGGTATATACACCATTTTATCAATCTTGCGCTTTAGCCTCGCAGAAATGCGGGGTTTTTTATGTTCAGTATTTAATTTGATCAAATATAATGTGATATTCTCTCTAGGGTAAAGGAGGGAGGATGGAGCATATAATTCACTGGTTTTATTCAGATTTGGGTAAAACAATACCAATTGCATCAGTCGCTGTAGGGCTTTTTATGGGGGGCGTATGGACGGTCCTTACTTTCTTCCATAAATTTTATACTGATAGAGAAGAGATGCAGTTTCAACGATATAGGTTATTAGTAGAAGAGCTTAATCGGGGTAAAAAAGAAGAAAACAAAGATGAGTGGGCTGTTTATGTAGATTTTCAATTAAACAGTGTCTACGAAATGAGATTTTATAGAAAATATTATCCTCGTTCTGAAAGGATAATAGAAGGATTGATTCCTCGCTGGGAAAAGGCACCTAGTTACAATGACGCGAATGTTGAAGAGCTAAAAGCAACTTTAAAATATATTCGTTACCGAAAGTCCTTTGCTGGGAATATCTTAATGAAGATAGTTGGCCTGATTTGGCCATGGTGTAAATGATTTTATTGAGGCTGCCATTCGGCGGCCTTTTTTTATTTCAGGCTCTGGTAACCCTCACCGAGGCGTTTCATCGTTAAATTCAGACCGAGAACCTGGCCCCTTAAACACACAGCACCCGCTAACAACGCGAGGTGAGAGCATGTATCGCATGGAAAAAATAACCACTGGTGCTGCCTATGGCGCTTCAGCCGGGAGCATCCTAAACGGCATGCTTAATGCCTACAGCCCCGAGCAGTGGAACGCTATTGGCGTGCTGGTGGGCATCGTCATTGCCGTACTGACGTATCTGACGAATCTCTATTTCAAGATCCGCGAAGACAACCGCCGCAGCAGGAGCCGAGATGAACCCGACACTCAGGAATAAGCTGGTAGGTGCCATTGTTGGCGGATCTGGCGCCATCACTATTGCAGCCGTGATGCTTGGTAATGCTGATGGGCTGGAAGGCCGCCGCTATTACGCATATCAGGATGTAGTCGGCGTCTGGACTGTTTGCGATGGGCACACCGGTGCCGACATTCGCCGCGGTCACCGCTACACCGACAAAGAGTGCGATAACCTGCTGAAGGCAGATCTGCGAAAGGTGGCAGATGCCATCGACCCGCTGATCAAGGTTCGCATCCCTGAGCCTACCCGAGCCGCGCTTTACTCCTTCACCTATAACGTTGGCTCTGGTGCTTTTGCCAGCTCGACGCTGCTGAAAAAGCTGAACGCCGGAGACGTGCCGGGGGCCTGCAAAGAACTGCAGCGCTGGACATATGCTGGTGGCAAGCAGTGGAAGGGCCTGGTGACCCGCCGGGAGATTGAGCGTGAAGTTTGCGAATGGGGCCAAAAATGAGTCGATTAACAGCAATCATCTTCGCTGTCGTTATCTGTCTGCTGATTTCCATGGCCTGGGCGATTAACCACTACCGCGACAACGCCATCACCTACAAAGACCAGCGCGATAAAGCCACTAAGAATCTCAGCCTGGCTAACGCAACCATCAAAGATATGCAGGTCCGACAGCGAGATGTCGCTGCACTGGATGCCAAATACACGAAGGAATTATCCGATGCGAAATCTCAGCTTGAAGATCTGCAGCGTTGTGTTCGCACTGGCAAATGTGGGCTGCACGTCAACGCCAGATGCCCAGCGAACGGAACGGCCAGCGCCGGCGGCCTGGGCGATGCTACCGGCCCCCGACTTACTGACCCCGCTGAACGGGATTATTTCACCCTCAGAGAGCGGATCATCACAGTAACGAAGCAGGTAGGATATCTGCAGGAATATGTGAAAAGACAATGCGTTCAGTGACAAAAAAAATCACAATCCGTTTCAAAAGATTAGTAAAATCTGAACTCATAAACAAATGTTGGATACATATCAATGATACAGGATTGGTTAGATTACCAAAATCTCGAGACTGCTAAGTCAGCAGCGAGGGCAGCGTGGGATTCTTTAGAATGGACGAAAATTTCTGCGATTGCCTCTTGGGTTTCTGTAGTGCTCTCTGCAATAACCTTAGGCGTAGCTATCTACGCAATGGGCACTTGGAAATCACAAGAGAAAGTAAAAGCTAAGCGTGAGATCAAAAAAGCAGCAGGTAAGCTGTATGTAGAAGTAGGGCTAATGCCAGAAGTATTCACAAGCAAGAATGTTACTAACGGTCAGGCTGTTTCCAAGTCACCTAATTTTGAAGTATTGGCTAGCCAAAGAAATCAAAACTATATTGATGAATGGTTAATGCACGAAAAGTTATCGGAACTGTATTTACAGCTCAAATACTTGGGGTATGCCGTAGTTGATGATCTAACTAGCGCCCAAAAAGAAGCGCTAAACGGTTTGGATACACATTTTCAAAATTATTATTCTTACACCGAAAGTAAGGTGAAATTTGCAAAATCTTTAAAGGATTTTTTGGATAAGATGGACATCTACAAATAGTCAAATCCTATCGGTAAGCCGCCTCCGGGCGGTTTTTTGTTGCCATCACCCTGGGGCCGCTCATCGTAATGACATTATCTAGGCAAGCGGTTAAAGAGGCTCTCATTTGCCGACATCTTCCAAACCACGCTAACCACCCAAACAGGCGAAACCTTCACGGGCAAGATGTCTCGACGTCAGCCTGAGCTGATTAACGGCTTTGTACCGATGGCGACCGAGACGGGTTAAAACAACTTTTCGCTCTGGCTAAGGCTACTATGGGTTACACAAATAATCCGACCGTTTACTCTGGTTGCAAATCTGACTAATGATACGCCATAGCCAGTAATCCTCGACCCGCTGACCTAGGAGGCCTGTCCGGAACTGAATTTCAACCAACTGTCGGCACTGAGGCAGCGCAACTGAGATGATTGCGTTTATCGTGATCTGAATCATTAAGTCGCCCTTGAAATCCCCTCATTTAATCTGAATATTCATATGGCCACCATTTAAGAGTGGTTTTTATGGAGAATTAAAATGCTGGATGGTTATCATCAAACCGGTACTGGGTATGACAACAAAAAACGGATCATTGCTGTAAATGCAGCACTTGAGATTATCAAGGCAACGCTTGCAACGCCTACCAATTCAAAAAATGTGGATTATGAGTTGGAGCTAGCTGCAAAACACATCGCACCGCTTGCTGACGCTATTCAAGCAGCCATCGGTAAAGATTAACAAAACCCCCTTCGGGAGATTTCGTTAAAGCCATCACAAAGGCCACCTTCGAGTGGCTTTTTTTAATTGCTATAACAGCAGGAACAAAATAATGGCGAAACCGGACTGGGGCGAGCTTCAGCAACGGTTCCTGTCCGAACATGCCACAACCGGCGTATCACCGAAGGAATGGTGTGAGGCGCAGGGACTGAATTACGCTACTGCCCGCCGATACATTAAGAGACCATCTGGGCAAATTGCGCAAAAACCTGCGCAGAAAGCTAAAAGCGCAGAGGGGATGGTGGATGATGATGGACTAACAGCTCAGCAGCGCTTATTTGTCGCGGAGTACCTGAAGGACAACAACGCCACCGCTGCCGCGGCGAGGGCTGGCTATAGTGACCCCAACTACGGTCGACAGCTCATAACGAATCCTAACGTTGCTCAGGCTATTGCGCAGCAGCAAAAAGCCTCTATTGCGCGCACGCTGGGCAGTGCCGATGAGATCCTCGCACAGATGTGGCAGCTCGCCACTTTCGATGCAAACCAGCTTTCACAGTATCGCCGCGGTGCGTGTCGTTACTGCTGGGGCTTTGGTCACCACTACCAGTGGCGTGATGCCGTGGAGTTCGAAGAGAAAAGACTTGAGGCTGTTGAGCGAGACAGACGTGAACCTGAGGATTCCGGCGGTTACGGCTATGACCACAACCGAGAACCAAACCCAGCCTGCCCACGCTGCAATGGCGATGGCATCGGCCAGCCTTATTTCCCTGATACGCGCAAACTCCCGGCTGCTTCCAGGCTCGCATATTCAGGCGTGAAGGTTGGCAAGAATGGTGTCGAAATCACAGCCATCAGCCGAGAAAGAATGTTCGAAGCGGTAATGAAACGCCTTGGCCTGGCCGATAGCGAATTCGCACAGCGCCTGCAGAAAATCGAAATCGAACATCGGCAGCTTGAGGTTGAGAAACTCCGTAAAGAGCTGGCCGGTGATGGTGAGGACGATGAACCAACGCCAGTTGCAATCAATATCAACGTAGTGGACGCGAGGGCAGACGATGGGGATCAGCCCGACACTTAACATTCCTCAGGCGCGCTTCCTCGCGATGCAGCACAAATTCAAAGCCTATGTTGCCGGGTTCGGTTCCGGTAAGACGTGGGTGGGGTGTGGCAGCATCTGTAAAGGTATGTGGGAGCACCCGAAAATCAACCAGGGTTATTTCGCGCCAACCTATCCTCAGATTCGTGACATCTTCTACCCGACGATCGAAGAAGTTGCCTTCGACTGGGGGCTGAGCGTCAAAATCAACGAGGGGAACAAAGAGGTTCACTTCTATGAAGGGCGGCGGTATCGCGGTACGACAATATGCCGTTCGATGGAGAAACCCGGCTCGATAGTCGGCTTCAAAATCGGAAACGCGATGGTGGATGAGCTGGATGTCATGGCGGCTGCCAAAGCGCAGCAGGCCTGGCGAAAAATCATCGCGCGTATGCGTTACAAAGTCGATGGACTACGTAACGGTATCGATGTTACGACGACGCCGGAAGGGTTCAAGTTCGTCTATCAGCAGTTCGTGAAGGCAGTGCGTGAAAAGCCCGAGCTTGCGGCCCTTTACGGTCTGATTCAGGCCAGTACGTTCGATAACGCGAAGAACCTGCCGCCTGACTACATCCCGTCGCTGCTGAGTTCTTACCCTGATGAACTGATTCAGGCCTATCTGCGCGGGAAGTTCACCAACCTCAACAGCGGGACCATTTACCACGCCTTTAACCGTAAGCTGAATAACTGTACTGACGAGGTTCAGGATGGGGATCCGTTGTTCATTGGTATGGACTTCAACGTGGGGAAAATGGCCGCGATTGTTCACGTTAAGCGTAATGGGCTGCCACGCGCGGTGCGTGAGCTGGTGAAGGTATACGACACGCCAGCAATGATTAAGCGCATCCAGGAAGAGTTCTGGCGATATGAAGATGGCCGTTATGTGAAGAACCGGGAGATTTACATCTATCCGGATGCCTCCGGAGATTCCCGCAAGTCCCAGAACGCCAGCAAGACCGATATTGCCCAGCTCAACGATGCCGGGTTCAGTGTCATAGTTGATGATGCCAACCCACCGGTTAAAGACCGCATCAACTCAATGAACGCCATGTTTTGCAACGCCAACGGCGAGCGCCGCTACCTTGTGAACGTTCAAAACTGCCCGGTCTATACCGAAAGCCTTGAGCAGCAAATCTGGGCAGCAAATGGCGAACCGGATAAGTCAGCGGATAACGATCACCCGAATGACGGCGGCGGGTACTTCATCGTGAAGGATTACCCCATCGTGAAACCAGCATACTCAATTACCATGGATACCACTTTCTGATATGGCAAACGATGACATCACTTGGGTTCGACCAGAACACCGGGCGGCTTCCGCTGCCTGGAAAAAATATCGGGATTTCTGCAAAGGGGCAGAGGCCGTAAAAGCGGCGGGTAATAAGTATCTGCCGTATCTCGACCCAACCGATAAATCCACGCGCAACCGCAAACGCAATGAAGACTATCTGAGCCGCGCAGTTTTTTACGCAATTGCCGGCAATACGAAGATCGGCATGCTTGGAATGGCGTATCGAAAAGACCCTACGTTTAACGGTCCTGATAAGCTCAAATACCTTCTGGATAATGCTGATGGTGCAGGCGCCAGTATTTATCAGCAATCACAGCTTGTGACCGAGAATGTGTTGGAGGTTGCCCGCGAGGGGCTTTATGTCGATTACGCAGAAGCCTCAGATGAAGCGATCATCCTCCGTTATCCGGCAGAGAACATCATCAACTGGCGAACGAAGCGCATTAACGGACGCGATCAGCTCGTGCTGGTGATCCTGCGCGAATGCGTAGAAGAGCCGGATGGTTACGCTTACAAGGATGAAATTCAGTACCGCGAACTGGTGCTGGAAGAGGGGGAATTTATCTGTCGGGTATGGCGTCGGGCTGGTGGAACGACCAGCGGAGCCTATACCGTTAGTAGCGAATATCAACCGAAGCCGAAAGGGAAGGAGCACTGGGACGAAATCCCGTTCACCTTTGTCGGCGCCCAGAATAACGATCCAACTATCGATGATTCACCGCTGGCCGCGCTGGTTGAGATTAATCACGGCCATTACCGAAACAGCGCTGACTATGAAGACAGCGTGTGGTTCTGTGGCCAGGTGCAGCCGTATATGACCGGGCTTGATACGGGCTGGCGCGATCACCTCGAGAAGAAGGGCGTCAAAATAGGTTCCCGTTCACCGCTTTTGCTTCCTAAAGACGGCTCGTTTGGCTATGTCCAGGCGCAGCCTAACATGCTGGCTAAAGAGGCCATGGACAGCAAACGCGATTACATGGTGCAGCTGGGGGCCCGGCTGATTGAGCAGAACGCCACAGCGAAGACTGCTACCCAGGCGAGCGGTGAGCAAACATCCTCAACATCGGTGCTCGGTATCTGCGTTTCAAACGTTTCTGAGGCCTATACGCTGGCGCTTGGCTGGTGCGCGAAATACCTCGGCATCAAGGATGAGTTGACGAGCTACACGATCAACCAGGAGTTCATCGCGAAGGTTGCTGAGTCTGGCATGGTTACAGCGATAGTTAACGCCTGGCAATCCGGCGCCCTGCGCGATAGCGATATGATTCGCGCGCTGCAGAAGCTTGACCTCATCGACCCGGCAGACAGCCCGGACGAAGTGATTGATGCACTTCGCAATCAGGCCCCCACGCTGACCGGGGGCTGATATGGCAACCGTAAACGAAAGCCTGCGCGATGAGTCGATCGCACATTCCGTCTGGTTAAGCCGCTATGCAACAGGCGTGGCAAACCGGATGGTGAAGTTGCTCAACGAAACGGACGCGGACCTGTCGTCACGCCTGCTCGATGCGCTCGACAGATTGCCTCCTGAGAGCTTCACCGTTAGCCGTCTGCAGAGTTTACTGGGCAGCGTGCGCGATCTTAACCATCAGGCCGTAGCCACCATGCAGGCAGGACTCGAGAGTGAGCTGGTGGCGCTGGCAAAGAACGAGGCCAGTTATCAGATGAGCCTGTTCGATTCCCTTCTGCCTTCACAGGTCCTGTCTCACTATCCGCTGCAGGGCATCACCGCCGATATGGTGTATGCCGCGGCGATGGCGCAGCCCTTTCAGGGGAGGCTGCTGAGTGAGTGGGCGGAGAATCTGGAATCGGACAGGCTGGCGCGGATAGTGAACGCCGTCCGCAGGGGGTATCTTGCCGGCGACACGGTAGAAACAATCGCACGCAGTGTTCGCGGCCACGCCAACAAAGACTATCGCGACGGCGCACTGCAGATGAGCAGGGCAAACGCCGCCAGCATCGCTAAAACCGCCGTGAATCATCTGGCTGCCACAGCACGCAACAGCTTCACCAGTGCCAACAGCGACATCGTGAAAGGTAAACAGTGGCTGTCCACGCTGGACAATAAAACCAGCCACGACTGCATTATTCGTGACCTGCTGCGCTACACCCTGGATAACAAACCGGTCGGGCATAAGGTGCCTTACCTGCAGGGACCCGGGAAAATTCATTTTTGCTGTCGTTCTACCGAAACCCTGATCCTCAAGTCGTGGCGCGAACTCGGCATCGATATCGACGAGATGGACGAGGGGAGTCGGGCCAGCATGGATGGGCAGGTTCCGGCGAAAACCACGTATCTCGAATGGCTGAGACGCCAATCGCCACAGCGTCAGGATCAGGTGCTGGGAGCTGAACGTGGACGGATGTTCCGGGCGGGTGAAATCGACCTAGGTGAAATGTACACGGACAAAGGCGAGTGGATAAGCCTCGAACAGCTCCAGGAGCGTTCCGGCGGGGTATCAACCGCTGAGTCCTCACGTTCTCTGGATGAGCTGGTGGAGTGGATGACCGGCCGTGTGGCGCAGAATGTGAAGTTCCCGGATGGTGTATCTCTGGATGAAGCGAAACAGGCAGCACAGGCGGCATTCGATGTTATCCAGCGGTTCGGGCTCCAGCCCGTTGCGGCATTCGGGAACACACTGGATGTTCCGGCAACTGCGGCAGGTGCATATGAATCATCTTCACGAACCGTGCACCTTTCCCGGTGGGCAATGGACAGCAGCGAATGGGAAAATATTCTGAAGAACAGCGCAGGGATCGACATGACAATGATGGTAAGGCCATCAGTCGCGTCATCTTCGCTGTCTCAGGGGGTGCTGGATGCTTCCCCTGCGGAGTTGCCGTATGTTGCGGTGGCATCGGTTAAGGGCACCGTGTGGCATGAACTGGGCCACCATCTGTATTATTCCCGGCCTGAAGTTGGTGCTCTGGTTGAAAGTGCTTATGATGATGGCTGGTGGCGTGCTCTCAGCGCCTATGCTGCAGAAGCGCCGAAAGAACTGTTTGCTGAGGTCGTATCGGCGTTTATGAGCGGCCAGAATGACACTATCAACCCCGAGATCCTCAAGTGGCTGAAACAACACTCCCGTTCCTGAAAAAAGCGTCAGAGCTGGCTCATACGGAGCCGTTGCCGGATAACGTTATCGAACAACTGGATGCTATCTGCAAAGAGGCTGGCGAGGCCACGCCTGAAGGCAGGATGATTGGCGTCCTGATTGGATCGGTTTACACCCGGCTAAACAATCCTGATTAAGCATTAAACAAACACTCTGAGCCCTGGCAACCGCCGGGGCTTTTTTTATGGGCGAGGCCCGGCAAAATCCCGAGGGGTAATTATGTTAATTCGACACATGCTTCTGAAATATTACGCTCCTGAAAATGGAGGCGAAGGTGGTGGTGGCGGTGGTATTGAGATCACCCCCGAAATTCAGAAGCTGATTGATGAGCGCGTGACGAATGAAGTCACCGGGCTTAAATCGAAAAATAATGAGTTGCTGGGCACCATTAAGCAGCAAAAAGAAAACCTGTCCCGCTTTGAAGGCATCGACCCTGACGCGGTGCGCGGAATTCTGCAGCGTTTTTCTGACGACGAAGAGGCAAAGCTGATTGCCGCCGGGAAAATTGATGAGGTGCTCGATAAGCGCACCGAGCGCATGCGTGCTGATGTCGATAAAAAGATTAAAGCAGCAAACGAACGCGCGGATAAAGCCGAAGCGTTCTCCAACAAATTCCGGGACCGCGTCCTGGGTGATGCAATCCGAACTGCAGCCGCGAAGACTGGCGCGTTGCCGGAAGCATCGGACGATCTGATCCTACGTGCCAAAGGCACATTCCAGCTCAACGACGAAGGCGAGGCCGTAGCAGTTGATGCAAATGGCGATGTTCTGTTCGGCAAAGACGGCAAAACCCCACTTAGCCCGCTTGAGTGGGCGGAGTCACTCAAGGAGACGGCTCCGCACCTGTTCCCGCGCGCAGAAGGCACTGGCGCGGGCGGGCACAAGCCAAACGGCGGTGGCAGCCTGAAACGTTCCGAAATGAGCGCCAGCGATAAAGCGGACTACATCCGCAAACACGGCCAGCAGGCCTTCCTCAAACTTCCGAAATAAGGGATTTAAACCATGGCTACGACTGTTAATACCGACCTGGTTATTTATGACGACCTGGCACAGACCGCGTTCCTTGAGCGTCGCCAGGACAATCTGGAAGTGTTCAACGCTTCCTCCAACGGCGCGATTCTGCTGGATAACGAACTGATTGAGGGCGACTTCCGTAAGCGCGCCTTCTACAAAGTGGGTGGTTCCATTGAATCGCGTGACGTGAACTCTGTAGACAAAGTCACGGGTAAAAAAATCGGTGCAGGTGAAGCGGTGTCTGTGAAAGCACCGTGGAAATACGGCCCGTATGAAACCACGGAAGAGGCCTTTAAACGCCGTGGCCGCTCCGTTGATGAGTTCTCCGAAGTGATCGGCGTTGATGTCGCAGATGCCACGCTGGAAGGCTACGTGAAATACGGCCTAAAAGCGCTGACTGCGGCGATTGGTGCTAATGCCGACATGGTCGTAACCGCCGATATTGAGACCGACGGTAAAAAGACCCTGACGCGCGGCCTGCGTAAGTACGGCGATAAGTTCAACCGTGTGGTGCTCTTCGTGATGCACTCTGCCACCTACTTCGACATTGTTGACGAGGCGATTGCCAACAAAATCTACGAAGAAGCGGGCGTGGTGGTTTACGGCGGGCAGCCAGGCACGCTGGGTAAACCTGTGCTGGTGACCGACACCATGGACGCTGATGCGATCCTTGGGCTGGTAGCTGGTGCGGTTACCGTCACCGAGTCTCAGGCGCCGGGCTTCCGTTCCTACGATATCAACGATCAGGAAAACCTTGCGGTTGGCTATCGCGCTGAAGGCGTGGTGAACGTTGATCTGCTGGGCTACAGCTGGGATACCGCCAAAGGTGATAACCCTGACCTGACCGCCATCGGCACTGCGGGCAACTGGAAGAAACACTTCACCAGCAACAAATCTACTGCAGGCGTGCTGATTAAACTGGAATCCGCTATGGGGGAGTAACGCTGTCAGCGGATAAAACCTCCGCAACTGCTGACAGCACAGACGCGGTAACTGTTTCCCTGAAGTACACGCTGAATGGCTCCGGTGTATCCGGTAAAACCGTCGCGTGGACGTCCACAGGTGGCGCGCTCAGCACGGCCAGTTCTCAAACAGGCTCTGCTGGTGGTGCAACGGTGAAACTCACATCAGACGTTGCTGGCACCTTCACGGTAACCGGCACGGTTGAAGGAGTGGCGAAAACCACTGATGAGATCATCTTCACTGCGCCTGCCGGAGAATAACGAATGGGGCGAAAGCCCCATAAACAGGATGATTCGATGATCAATACCGATATCACCTCTCCTGATGCCAACAGCTACGCCAGTGAAGAGGATCTTGCCTCATTTGCGGAAATACGCGGCATTGAACTGCCTGACAAGCTCACACCTTTGCTGATTAAGGCAATGGATTACCTGGAGGGGCTGGACTGGGTTGGCTCAAAAGCCGTCCCTCGACAGCCGCTGGCCTGGCCACGTGCGAACGTCATTCTGGATGGACACGATTTCCCGCCCGACAAGGTGCCACGGCAGGTTGTAACCGCGCAGTGTATGCTGGCTGTAGAGGCAATCGACGGCGATTTACTTTCCAGCTCTCGCGAGGCTGCTGTGAAAACTGAACGCGTGGAGGGTGCTGTCACCATGACCTATGCGGTCGCAGATGGTGAAGTCTTCACGCCGTCCTATCCTGCCGTTATGGCGCTGCTGGGCGACCTCGCTGGTGGTCGTGGTTACGCCATCAATGCATTTGCAGAGAGGGCTTGATATGGCGATTGATTACCAACGTATGCAGGCCAGAACGACCCGCATGCTCAGGCAGAACGGCGCGATGTACAACGTCACCCGTAAAGGCTCGGTAACGGTTATCGGCGGCGTTGAGCATAAAACTGAAGAGGTCCGTTTTACTGCTGTGGGTGTGAAGACCGAATACGCGCCAGGCGAAATAGATGGAACGGTCATCGTTAACGGCGACGTGCAGATCGTTTTTACGGCAGAGCAGGAAATTAAAATCGGTGATGTGGTTGATATTGACGGCACAGCCTACCGTGTTGTCAAACCGAACCCGGCAAAACCTGCCGTGCTGGTGCTCTGCTACAAAGCGCTACTGAGGGCTTAGCATGGGCGAGAACGCGGCTTTCCTGGCTGAAATCACGGCTTTCGTTAATAAGGCGAAAACGAATCAGGAAGCAGTGGTACGCGCCGTCGGAATCAAAATTCTTAACCAGCTGGTGGTGATGTCCCCAGTGGGCAACCCGGAGTTGTGGGAAGTTAACCAGACAGCCATTTCCTATAATCGCGCTGTTTACGACCATAACGAAGCGCAGCGCGCCAATCCCGACAACCTGACCAAAACCGGGCGACTGAAGAAAAAAGCCCGGGTGGTGGATGGGATGGACATCAAAGCACCGCCGGGGTATACGGGCGGACGCTTTCGCGGTAACTGGCAGGTGTCCTTTGATGCGCCAACGACTGACGAGACAGGCCGGGTTGATAAGACAGGTGATCTGACAAAAGCGGCCGGGAACTACACGCTGTCGCTCTTCAAAGTCGGGATGAAGGCCATATATTTCTGCAACAACGTGCCCTATGCCTACCCGCTTGAAATGGGGCATTCCACACAGGCTCCGGGCGGCATGGTCCGCATAACTGCAGCTGAGTTTCAACGCTTCTTTGAGGAAGCTGTCAGGGAGGTGACTAAGTGAATCCAGATATTTCATCTGCACTGGCTGCCAGACTGGGTACCTGGGCCGATGCTGAGGGCATTTCGGTTGCATGGGAGAACGTGCCGTTTACACCTCCTGCTAACGAGATGTACCTGGCCGTTCACGATATGCCCGTTACGCCGCGAACAATCGATCTCGGATTGCGCTGCCGGACTTATTCAGGCGTTTACCAGATTAATGTCGTGGCGCCAGCCGGCTCCGGCCGTACCTCCGTCGTTGCCCTGGCAGGCAGAGTAGCGGAATTGTTCCCCGAGGGACTGGAAATTGCAGGCAAAGACTTTACCTGCTGGATTAGCAGCGCGCCTGGCATATTCCGCGGCGTCCCTACACCTGTGTCCTACACCGTTCCTGTCAGCCTGAATTATCGGGCAGACATTACCAACTGATTCCCTCTGTGATGTCCCACAACTGACCGGCCTTGAGCCGGTTTTCCCGTTTCTAAAGGAGTAACCATTATGGGCTTTGCATTGCCTAACGGCGCTCATGTCTATCTGGCATCGGGCTACGGCCCGGCCATTACTTTCACCGGCGCGACTAATGCTGAGCACGCGGTGATCACCGTCAGCGCCGCGGACGATATTGCGGTCGGCGATATCGTTCACGTGAACTGCAACTGGTCGGGTATTGATAACGTTATCGCGAAAATCGACGCGATTGCGGAGAATGCTGTCACTCTTCGCAACATCAATACCACCAACAAAAACAAATACGCGGCGGGCGGCGGTTCCGGCTCTATTCGCAAAATCGAAGCATGGACCGAGCTGCCACAAATCACTGAGGTATCGAAATCTGGCGGTGATCAGAACACCACGCAGATTCAGTTCCTCAGCGATGACCGCCAGCGCAACCTGAACACCTACAAATCAGCAGTTTCCCAGACCTACTCGATCGCTCATGACTCCACGCTTCCGGTATACCCACTGCTTCGCCAACTGGATGAAGACGAAGAGACGGTCGCAGCGTACATGTATGTGCCGAAGGCGAAAGAAAACCGTTACTGGGCGGCCACGGCATCTTTTGACGACACGCCGACTACTGCGGTTAACGAGGTAGAGACAGTGAGTGTGGTGCTTAACCTGCAGTCACCGGCGATGACGTTCTACAAGGTGACTGACGCTGCCGCCTAACCAGTCAGAGCTTTCAATATTCTATGCCTCCCTTTGCGGAGGCTTTTTTTCGTAAGAGGTATCAATGGCGACTAAATTCACCCTTCAGCCCAAACCAACCTTCAAGGCCAACGTCTCGATCCCGCGCGCTGGCGATGAAGATGGCGTGCTTACTTTCACGTTCAATCATAAGCCACTTAAAGAGCTGGCTGACCTGGAAAAACTGGAAGGCAAAACCGCCACTGATTTTCTGATGGAAATTATTTCTGGCTGGGCGCTCCCCGATACATTCAACGCGGAAAATCTGTCGGTGCTGCTGGAAAACTATCCGGCGTCAATGAAGGCTATCCCTGAAACCTACTATCGCGAACTGATGGGGCAGCGCGAAAAAAACTGATAGCGGTTGCCTCTGCATTCTATACGCCGGAACCCACAGCGGCAGACCTGGCACCCTATGGGCTTACGCCGGATGACTACGACGATCAATACATCGACGTCTGGCCAGATGTATGGCCTTCATTCCTGGTGTTTCAGGCTGTCAGCACGCAGTGGCGCACGGGCATGGGAGGCGCATCGGGGCTTGATTACAACGTGCTGCCCTGGGTGATGCACCTGCACCACGTCGACGACGAGGCAACCGCGCTTTCGGACATCCGAATCATGGAGAGCGCCGCACTAAAAGTTATGCATAAAGAGAGGGCGGAATGAGTAACGACATCGCCACGATTTCCCTGCGCGTAAATACCACTGAGCTGGAGCGTGGTAACCAGGCACTGGATCGCTTTCAGGAGACCGCGACCGCCGCTGCAGGAAAAGCGGATGACCTGAACAGTACGTTCCGCACCGGCATCGATAACCAGAAGAAGAACAGCGAAAGCCTGAAGCAGCAGCGTCAGGAACTGCAGAACCTGCTGAATAAAATTAGTCCGGTAAACAAGGCGCTGGATGAGCTGGACACTATCCAGGAGAGCCTGGCGAAGTTTCGTGGTAAAGGGCTGGTGGGAGACGAGGATTTTACTCGTTACAACAGCGTGCTTGAGACGACGCGGGCAAAACTGGCACAGGTAATGGAGTCTGAGACCGCAGAGGGGCGGGCTCGCATTGAGCAGGCCCAGGCAGCGCAGCGGGCAGCTGCAGCGGGCAAAACCTTTATCGATTCGCTGGAGGAGCAGGTCACAGCAATCGGAAAAACGCGCGCAGAACTGTTAGAGCTAAAAGCTGCCCAACTCGGCGTATCCGATCGTGCTGCACCAATGATCGCAAAGCTGAAAGAGCAGGAAGAAGCATGGAAGTCTGGGGATATCAGCGCGGGCCAATATCGCAATGCTATGCGTTATCTCCCGATGCAAATGACCGACATTGTGACTTCACTGGCTTCCGGCATGCCGGTTTATATGGTTGCTATTCAGCAGGGCGGTCAGCTCCGTGACTCGTTTGGCGGTGTAGGCAATGCTCTGAAAGCGATGTTGTCGATGGTGACTCCTGCCCGAGTGGCCATTGGTGGCCTGGCTGGTGCCGTTCTGATTGCGGCAAAAGCGGGGTCGGACTACTTCACCGCCTACGACGAAATCAACAAGGCAATTATTAGGACAGGCAACATTGCCGGCACGTCAGCGCTCCAGATCATGGCTTCCTCCCAGTCTATTGCTGCCTCTACTGGCGCTACTGTAGGAACTGTTCAGAGTTTGATGACTGAGCTGGTTGGCATGGGATCGTTGACACAGCAGCAACTTGAAAAAGCCGCGGGCTCCACGGCGCTGGCGGTTCAGACCGGTATAGTCTCTGCGCAGGACATCACCAAAGCCTATAAGGACATCGAAAAAGACCCTGTTAAAGCGCTGCAGAGTCTCAACGAACAATATAATTTCCTGACCGTTTCACAACTTAAGCATGTTGACGATCTGATAAAGCAAAGGGACCAGACCGCGGCCGTTACGCAGGCTATGGACCTGTTTGGCGATACGATGGCAAAACGTGGAGAACAGGCTTACGACTCGCTGACGCCGTTTGGTCGCCTGTGGCTGGATATCAAGGGCTGGGCGTCTGAGGCCATGCAGAGTATCGGTCAGTGGGTAGCTGAGCTGGCATCAAACACACTGAAGGAATTCAACGCAATTTATTACAGCGTTGCGATCGTGTTCCAGAAGCTGAACCAGATCATTTCTTCCTCTATCGCTGCTGCGATTAACCTCGTTCCCGACTGGGCGAAAACAGATACTTTGCAGGGATGGCAGGACTACAACGAACAAATGGCCGGTGCATATGGTGACAGCGTTTCTCAGTTGAAAAAAGACTGGGATGCCGCTGATATCAGTGCAGGTAAATACCTCGATACGACTAGAAAGATAAGTACCGCAACCACCCAGAAGGATCGGGAAGAAGTCGCTGCTTTTGGCAAAAAGACCAAAACCGGAAAGCAGGGCACTTTAACGGCTGGCGATCGCAGCACGGATGCTGCCCAGGCCGAGTTGCTGGCGCTTCAGGCACAGCTACGCGCGCTGCAGCAGCATAAAGGGCTGAACGACATTATCAGCCAGCAGCGCAAAGATCTATGGACCACAGAGGCGAAATTTCAGGTGCTGGAAGAGGCCTCGCGTTCACGTTCACTGACGAAGCAGGAGCAATCCCTGCTGGCGAGTAAAGACCAGGTGCTTCAGTTGGCACGCCAAAAAGCCCTGTTAGGTGATCAGATTACCGCACAGGAACAGCTGAACAAGCGAATGGATACCTCGCAGAATTACGTCACACAGATGGCTGAGAAACAGGCCGCATTACTGGGTGGTGCGGGGATGAGTGACCGCCAGGCACAACGTGAACTCGCGAAAAGTCAACTTGCAGCTGGCTGGAAGAATGCTGGAGGTTCGCTTGACGACGAGGGCTATCAGAAGCAGCTTAAAGCGGCGAATGATTACTATGACGCAGAGGACAGGTTACGTGGCGACTGGCTGACAGGCGCGAAAAAGGGTTGGGCTGAATTTGAGGACAGCGCGACCAATGTTTACTCGCAGGTGCAGACGATTACCAGCAATGCGTTCACCGGGATGGCCAGCACGCTCACCGACTTTTTTACTACTGGTAAATCTAACTTCTCAGATTTTCTGACTACCTTCCTGAAGGGCATCGCCCAGATGCTGACGCAACTGGCTCTGGTTAATGGAATGAAGTCAGCCTTTGGTGGAACGGCAATAGGTAATTTCTTTGGAATACAGGCATGGTCTGGCGGCTTTATTCCTGAGTACGCTAATGGCGGTGCGGTTGGCTATACCGGAGATGGAGGAAAATATCAGCCAAAAGGTGTGGTTCATGGCGGAGAGTTCGTATTCACCAAGAAGGCAACTAGTGCGCTGGGTGTCGGTAATCTCTACACGCTTATGCGGAGCGCTCAGGGGTATGCAAACGGCGGCTATGTTGGCACTGCGCCATTGTATGGGCTGCAATCGAATGCAGCTGGTGGCGTAACCGTTCAAACTTCCGTGGTCGTTCAAAATCAGAACACTGACCAGCAGACTACTGGTAACAACGACGCTATTTCTCGGGCTTACAAGCAGACCATCGATCAGTCAGTGCGCGCAGGGATTGCCAAACAACTCCTGCCAGGAGGTCTCATCTGGAATGCGACGAAATCAAGATGACGTGAGCAGCAAATTTTGTCGTTATGCCAACACCTGATAGGATTAATCCCAATTTTTACTGATGGAATAGAGACATGAAAAAAATTGTCGGTGTGTTATTGCTTTCTTTCTTATTGGCTGGGTGCGAGAAACCTAAAATTGACTCATCAACTGATGATGCAATGAAATCATCTATAGCCAAGGTCAGAGAGTCACTTCCAGAAAATAAACGGGATGAATTTGATAACGCTTTAAAAGTCGTTGCGTTCAGTAACATTAACATGGCTGACCTAATGCGTGCATCGTCGGAAAGTGACAAAGAAGACCTAAGCAAGAAGATGCGCGAACCCTTGTCTGGCAAAACTGGTGATGAAATCATTTCTTATGCTCAGCAAGTTACTGCCGAGAGGGAACTTAAGCAGAAAGAGCAGGCAATTCAGGAAATCAAAGAGCTAGAACAGAAAAAAGCTGACTCCGAGAAGGCCAAAGAAGAACTTAAAAAAGTGCAGGTTTTATCATCTCGATTTAGCCTGGAGCCTGAGGAATACGGCAAGCCACAGCCTGTAATTAGACTTGTTGTGAAAAACAATACTGATAAAGCTATTTCCCGGGTGTTCTTCCGTGGGGTAATTGCCAGCGATGGACGCTCAGTCCCATGGCTTGAAAAAGATTTCAACTACGAAATCGCTGGTGGACTGGAACCGAATGAAGAGGCTACTTGGTCTCTGGCTCCGAATAAGTTTTCTGAATGGGGTCAGGTTGATGCTCCAACTGGCGCGGTCTTTACAGTTACAGTAACGAGAGTTAATGGTGCAGATAAAGAGGCGCTGTTTGATGCATCTGGTTTTACAGAACAAGATAACAGTAGGCTTGAAGAATTAAAGAAAAAATATCTTTAATCTGCAGTCCGTACTTAACCCGCTTCGGCGGGTTTTTTTATGCCCGGAGAAAGCATGGCAATCGAAACATTTACCTGGCGAACGCAGATACAGGCGGGCATGGAGGGAACGTTCAGCCTTAAAACGCGCTCTGCAACCTTTGGCGATGGCTATGAGCAGATCGCCGGGGAAGGCATTAACCCTGAAAAGCAGTCATGGCCTGTCACACTGACGGGTAAAAAAGCTGACATGCTTCAGGCCCTGAAGTTCTTTCGTTCTCACGTCACCAAATCATTCATCTGGACATCGCCAGTTGGCGAAACTGGGCTCTACCGGATTGAGGCTGAATCAATCAAGTCACAACCCCTATCCAGCAACGTTCTGACCATTTCCGCAACTTTCAAACAGGCGTACGCACCATGATCACAGCAGACTATCAAAGCCTTGAGCCCGGCAATAAAGTCCGGCTTATCGAAGTTGATGGCTCTACGTTCGGCGTGGATGATGTACTGCGATTTCACGCGTACAACCTCCCGCACACGGAAGAAGAAATCGCCGCCGCTGGTGGTGATGAATCAAAGCTGAAGGCGAAAAGCATCTGGTGGCAGGGGGAAGAATATGCCGCCTGGCCTTATCAGATTGAAGGGCTTGAAGCCTCCACAGACGGCAACAGCGCCCAGCCAACACTGACGATTGCAGATATCGAAAGCAAGATCACAGCGCTGTGCCTTGCCTATGACGATATGCTTCAGGCGAAAGTCACTATCCATGACACCTATTCGCACTATCTCGATGCGAAGAACTTCCCGGCAGGTAGCGCAACAGCTGATCCGCAACAGGTCAGAAAACGAGTTTTTTACATTGATAGCAAAAGTAGCGAAATTCCGGGCGAAAGTATCGAATTCGTACTCGATAGCCCGATGTCGTTACAGGGAAAGATGATCCCTACACGTCAACTTCATTCTCTGTGTACCTGGTGTATCCGGAATAAATATCGCACCGGCGATGGCTGCGACTATGCTGGAACCCGCTATTTCGATAAAAACAACAACCCGGTGAGCGACCCCTCTCTGGACGAATGCAACGGCACGCTTACGGCCTGTAAGCTCCGGCATGGAGACGGCAACGAACTGCCGTTCGGTGGGTTCCCTGGCACGTCTTTGATCAGGAGCTGATATGCGTCAGAAAACCATCGATGCGATTATGGCTCATGCTGCAGCTGAGTATCCTCGCGAGTGTTGCGGCGTGGTGGCGCAGAAAAGCCGTGTTGAACGTTATTTCCCGTGCCGGAATCTTGCCGCGGCGCCGGAGGACAATTTTGTACTTTGCCCCGAAGACTATGCAGCTGCTGAGGACTGGGGGAGGGTGATCGCCATCGCTCACAGTCATCCTGATGCCACGACGCAACCGAGCGAACTGGATAAAGCGCAATGCGATGCAACCCTTTTACCCTGGCATATCGTGAGCTGGCCGGAGGGGGATTTACGGACAATTCAGCCGCGTGGAGAACTGCCGCTGCTGGAGCGCCCGTTTGTGCTTGGTCACTTCGACTGCTGGGGGCTGGTGATGAGCTATTATCGGCAAACGTACGGGATAGAGCTTCACGATTACCGGGTCGATTATCCCTGGTGGGAAAACGACTATACGGACAACTTCTATCAGGATTGCTGGTATGAGTGCGGATTCCGTGAATTCGACGGGCCGCCAAAACCAGGCGATATGGTGATTATGCAGGTTCAGGCTGATAAGTGGAATCATGCGGGGATTCTGCTGGAAGGCAACATGCTACTGCATCACCTTTATGGGCATCTGAGCCAGCGCGTACCTTATGGCGGTTACTGGCGTGAGCGCACAATGAAAATACTGCGCTTTAAAGACTGTTTCTGATAACCGCCTGTGGCAGTTTTTATGGGGGAAAAATGGCTGCATTACTCAATGTTGAGCCGGTCCGCACAATTCGATTGTACGGCGTGCTAGGTGCCACCTTCGGGCGTGAATATCGTTTATCAGTAGCTTCACCTAAAGAGGCCATCCGCGCCCTGAGCGTTATCGTGCCGGGTTTTGAGCGTTTCCTGAATACCAGTAAGCAACGAGGTTTAACTTATGCGGTATTCAGCGGGAAACGAAACCTCTTAAACGATGAGCTCAGTATGGACAGGAGCACAGAGGAAATCCGCATCGCGCCGGTGATCATCGGCAGTAAGCGAGCCGGGGTGTTTCAGACAATCCTCGGGGTTGCCCTTGTCGCTGTTGCTGCGTTCGTCACGGGAGGGGCCGCGATTGGGATTGGTGGTACCGCTTTCGCTGGTGGATGGGGCGCTGTGGCGGGTATTGGGGCATCAATGGCGATCGGCGGCGTAGTCCAGATGCTTTCTCCACAGACAACCGGGCTCGCCAGTAAGCAATCTGCGGATAACCAAGCCAGCTACGCCTTTGGTGGAGTAACAAACACGACAGCCCAGGGGAATCCGGTACCACTTCTTTATGGCCGCCGGCGAATCGGCGGCGCGATTATTTCTGCCGGGATTTATGTCGAGGATCAACAATGAAAAAATACTTGAGAATGACTATTTCAGGCCTACAGCGAGTCGATGAAGGCATTTTAATCGGTGGGAGTGCGAAAGTGTCAGTAACACGTGGTGAAGATGTTATTTGCCGCGAGAATTTTTCAGGAAAGGTTTCTGATAAATTTTCCAAGCTATATGACGTTGAAGATAACGGTCTTCCTGTATCAGTAACGACTTCAAGCGATTGTCCGTTTTTCAAAGCTGAAGCTGACTTTGTAAACCCATTTAGCGAAACAAACATCTAACTAATTTTCTTCAGAAATAAGCCACCTTCGGGTGGCTTTTTTTATGGGCGCAATATGGCAACTGCAATCGCTATAAAAGGCCGCAAGGGCGGCAGCTCCAGTTCCCGCACCCCTACCGAACAGCCTGATGATCTGCAATCTGTAGCAAAGGCAAAAATCCTCGTTGCACTGGGAGAGGGTGAATTCGCAGGGCTGCTGACGGCGAAAGATATCTACCTGGACGGAACGGCTCTGGAAAATGCTGACGGCTCTCAAAACTTCAGCGGCGTTACGTGGGAATTTCGCGCGGGAGCTCAGGCGCAAAAATATATTCAGGGCATACCCGGTACCGAAAACGAAATCAACGTCGGAACTGAGGTATCGAGCGCTACAGCGTGGACGCGCACGTTTACCAATACGCAGCTTTCAGCGGTTCGCCTGCGCCTGAAATGGCCTTCGCTTTTCAAGCAGGAGGACGACGGCGATCTGGTCGGTTACTCGGTTAATTATGCGATTGACCTGCAGACGGACGGCGGCACATGGCAGACGATACTCAATACCAGCGTGACCGGCAAAACGACGTCAGGTTACGAGCGCAGCCACCGTATTGATTTACCTCAGGCTGGCAGCACTTGGACAATCCGACTCCGTAAGATTACGTCTGATGCCAACAGCGCGAAGATCGGCGACACGATGATGCTGCAGAGCTTCACCGAGGTAATTGACGCCAAATTACGCTATCCAAACACAGCGCTGCTTTATATCGAATTCGATTCCAGCCAGTTTAACGGCTCTATCCCGCAGATCTCCTGCGAGCCCCGCGGCCGCGTTATCCGCGTACCGGATACTTACGACCCCGAAACCCGCACTTATAGCGGTACGTGGGCTGGGACATTTAAATGGGCCTGGACCGATAACCCTGCCTGGATTTTCTACGACCTGGTGGTTAGCGACCGTTTCGGACTTGGGGATCGTCTTACAACGGCCAACATAGATAAATGGACGCTCTACCAGGTTGCACAGTATTGCGATCAAATGGTACCAGACGGCAAAGGCGGAAGTGGTACCGAACCACGTTATACCTGCAACGTGTACATTCAGGAACGCAACGACGCTTATACGGTCCTGCGTGATTTTGCTGCCATCTTCCGTGGGATGACCTACTGGGGCGACGACCAGATTGTGGCGCTGGCGGACATGCCGAGAGATGTTGATTTTACATACACGCATGCGAACGTTATTGATGGGCGCTTTACCTATTCCAGCAGCACCACAAAGAACCGTTACACCAATGCGCTGGTGTCCTGGTCTGATCCTGATAACGCTTATTCCGATGCGATGGAGCCTGTTTTTGAGCAGGCGCTGGTTGCGCGTTATGGGTTTAATCAACTTGAGATAACTGCGATCGGTTGTACCCGTCAGTCGGAAGCGAACCGGAAAGGGCGATGGGGGATCCTCACAAACAACAAAGATCGCGTTGTTACTTTCAATGTAGGGGAAGATGGCAACATTCCACAGCCTGGCTATGTAATCGCTGTAGCGGACCGAAATCTCTCCGGGCGCGACCTGGGCGGCCGTATCTCTGCGGTGAATGGTCGCGTAGTGACGCTGGACAGGGCGCCAGATGCTTCGGCAGCCGACAGGATGATTGTCAATCTTCCATCGGGTGTTTCACAGTCACGAACCATTCAGTCGATAACGGGCAATAAAGTGACCGTTACGACCGCTTACAGCGAAACGCCTGTGGCTGAGGCCGTATGGGTCATAGAGTCTGATGAGCTCTACGCGCAGCAGTATCGCGTTGTTACGGTGACTGATAATAATGACGGCACGTTCACAATCGTCGGTGCAAATCACGATCCGGTTAAATTCGATCGCATTGATACCGGAGCCATCATTGACCAGCGGCCGGTGAGCGTGATCCCGCCGGGCAACCAGTCGCAGCCTGCGAATATTGTGATCAGCTCGTTTTCCGTGGTTCAGCAAAATATCAGCGTCGAAACAATGCGCGTGAGCTGGGACCAGGCGCAAAACGCTATCGCCTATGAAGCGCAATGGCGCCGCAACGACGGGAACTGGGTTAACGTGCCGCGCAGCTCCACCACGTCATTCGACGTCCCGGGGATTTATGCCGGGCGCTACCTGGTGCGCGTGCGCGCAATCAATGCTGCAGAAATTTCATCCGGATGGGGCTATTCAGAAGAGAAAACGCTGACGGGTAAAGTGGGCAATCCACCGAAGCCGGTTGGCTTCATTGCTTCTGAAAACGTGGTATTCGGTATCGAGCTGAACTGGGGATTCCCGGCGAATACCGATGACACGCTGAAGACGGAAATTCAGTACAGCCTGACCGGTACCGAAGACGATGCGATGCTGCTGGCCGATGTGCCTTACCCGCAGCGCAAATATCAGCAGATGGGCCTTAAGGCTGGGCAGATTTTCTGGTACCGCGCGCAGCTGGTGGACCGCAGCGGCAACGAATCAGGTTACACAGAATGGGTGCGAGGACAGGCCAGCATCGATGTTTCCGACATCACCGATGTGATCCTGGAGGAAATTAAAGACTCTGATACCTTCAAAGACCTGATTGAGAATGCGGTGGACAGCAATGAAAAAATTGCTGGCATGGCTGACGACATCAAACGGGCCAACGACGAACTGGAGCAGCAGGCGAAGGATATCGCCAAAAATGCCCAGGACGTCGGGAAGGTTCAGACCAGCGTTAATGAGCTTTCGAGCACGGTCGGTGAAGTGTCGTCTTCCCTCTCAGAGCTTGAGCAGACCGTTGTGACGGCTGATGCCGCGCTGG